>Ga0326728_10007386_pt1 | contig 28276 bp, 21 predicted proteins | sample MB3enrmetagenome_FD_207602 | JGI IMG/M metagenome (GOLD analysis project Ga0326728, IMG submission 207602) | Lab enriched peat soil microbial communities from McLean, Ithaca, NY, United States - MB31MN | ecosystem: Environmental > Terrestrial > Soil > Wetlands > Peat | place: USA: New York... | reverse complement strand
TCCGGGGCACCCGAGGAGCCCTTCGCTGAAGCCCGCCAGGAGGCCGGGCTACTGGGCGCGCAGCGATGAAACCACGGAGGTCAACACAGCCCGCCGCAGGGCGGCGGGCTTCAGTTCACACCCGATCTCTGTCCCGGACTTAATTCCCGGGGACCGGAAGGAGGCTCGCCGGCGAAAGATGTGTAGAAGTGGGAGGGCTCGGGGCCTCGTCCTACCCGCGTGGCAGCGGAGGGGGGACCGATTTCTTGCGGCGAGACTTGGGCGAAGGTTGAGGCGGCTTCTCCTCAACTTTGACGGGCTCGTCGTCGATCATGATGGCCATCTCGTCGGCCACCAAGACGTCGTCTTCGACGGGAGTCGGCGGAGTTGCCGAGGACTCGACCGAGGGCGATGATTGCGCTGCGCGAGGAATCGTTCGCGGTGTCCCGTGGAGCGAGCCCGCGGAACCAGCAGCGGCAGGAATGTCACGGGACTCACCCGATTCGGGTCCTGTCATCCGAGGCGCGCTGCGTCTCGCCTCGGGCGCAGTCTGCGTCTCGCTCAGGACACCAATCCCTTTCGATTCCAGAGTTTCTACGGACCGAGATTGTCCCATCGGCGGGGGCGCGGATTCGGTCTCTTCGAGGCTTGCGGGCGAAGCCGCTCCGGCCGCAAGCGGTGACGAGATTGCTGACGGAGGCTGTCTCTGAGAATCCGTTGGCAGTTCGGGCGTCGACCGTGGCGCAGAGTCGCCCAAACTCATGCGCCGAAGCATGGCTGCCTTCATCCGCTCAAGGCCTGCGACGGCCTCGGCGTCTCGCGGGTTGAGCCGCAGGACGCGTCGCCATGCGTCGGCCGCTTCTCGAGCGTCGACAAGCTCGGTCTCCCACATGTGCGCGACGCGGCGCGCGAGATCGGCCCGGACGCCAGGATCCTTGGTCCGCAGGATCTGGTCTTCGTAGAGCGAGACCAGCGCGTGGTGATCTCCGAGATCGGTGTACAGCGACGCGAGGTCTTCGGCGACGCGATGGTCGGCAGGCGCCAGCTCGTAGAGCTTGCGAAGATCTGCGGCGGCCCCCGCCTTGTCAGCCATGGCGTCGCGTCGCAAGCGTGCGCGACGCGCGAGAAGCTCTCGAACGAGTGACGCTTCGAAGACTTCACCGAGCGCTCGTCCCAGTGTTTCTTCAGCTCGCTGCGGAGCGCTGACTTCGCGCGCGAGCTCTTCGAGTGCGTCGAGAGTTGGTGCGTCCACGTGTGCGACGAGGGCTTCGCCGAGCCAGGCGAATGCCTGGTCCACATCTTGGATGTCGCGGAACACCATCGATGCAGCTCGCCGCAACAGCGCGCCGCGTGTCTTGCCGCCGTCACGCGCGCTCTGCCCGCCCGTCGCCATGGCAGCGCAGAGAGCGCGCCGAAGGCGGTCGCCCGTCGTCGCCGCGTCGCCGGCACGGGCGGCGTCCTCGAGCGTGGTCAGCGAGTCGTTGTCGAGGGAGCCAGAAAGGACGATGTCGAACAACGCCGACGCCCGATCCATGAGGCCGCGCTCGGCCGCGACCTGTGCAGCGCGGGCGAGCGCTCGCACGCGGTCGGGTATCGTCTCGCAGCGTGAGATCTGTCGTTCGTACATGTCGACCACGTCGCCGGGTTGCTCGGCAAGCAGCGCAAGGCGCGTGAGGAGGGGTTCGGCCTGCTCCGGCGCAACGTGGATCAGTCCGGTCTCACCGTGCTGTACGGCCTCGAGGGGAGGCGCTCCGGCAACAAGTCGCGCCTCGGCTTGCCGGGCAAGTTCCTCCGCACGCGCGACACCCTTGAGATCGCGCACGAGCCGATCGTGGACCATCGTCAGCGATGACAGGTCCTTGACCTTTACCGACAGAACCTCGATCCGCTCGGCGAGTTCGGTGTCGGCCCCGTTGCAGCGAACGATCTCCGCTCCAACTCGGACCGCGTCTTCGTCTCGTTCGACCGACGAGAAACGATTGAACGCGCCGATGAGATTCTCGATCCGCTCCGGGGTTCGAGGGGCTCCAAGCCACCACTCGACCAACTTCGTCGCCACGAGCGCAGTTCGTTCGAGTCGATCTCCGAGACTTATGTACGCGGCGCGAATCGTCGGATCGTTCGCGTCGGCGAGTGGAGTCATCGCCGCGAGAGCATCGTCCCCCTTCCCGAGCTCGTCGGCCAGGACGTTGGCGAGGCGGAGGGTGAGTGCCGCGCGCTCCGGGGATTCGGAATCGCCCGCTATCCGTTCGGCGAGAAGCGCTGCAGTTCTGTCCCAGTTCTTCGTCGCCTCACAGAGATTGCAGAGCCGGGCGAGGGCGTCGAAGTCCTTCGGATCCGCGGTGCGGACGATTTCGAGCGAGCGGATCGCTTTCTCCGGTTCGTCGATCTGCTCGTAGAGATGTGCCAAGCGCCGGGCGGTGGCACTGCGCTCCGACGGATCCGTGACCAGCGGCAGTTCACGCTCGAGCGCGTGGGCAGCCTCGGGGAGCCGGTCCGCCGCCTCGTGAAGGTCGGCGATCGCTTGGAGGGCTGGGCGGCAGGTCGCGTCGTAGTTCGAGAGGATTTGCTCGTAGCGCGCGATGGCGCCTGTCACATCACCCAGCCCGTCCGCCCGTAGGCCGGCTTCACGCAGCGCAATCCTGGCGCGCTCGCCGAGGTCCTCGGTGGCGTCGACCAGGCGACTGAGCAGCGCGGCCGCCTCCGGTACGTCGTTGCGGTTTACTGCATCGTCAATCAGGTGTTCGAGCGCTTCGCGGTCCTCGCCGTCTTCGAGAACCTTCGACCACATCTCTCGTGCGCCGTCTTTGTTGTCGAGCCTCTCACCGAAGATCGACGCCGCTGCGCGCCGTGATCGAACGCGCCGCGCCACGTCCGGAAGGCGCTCACCGCGTTTGACGTAGTGCTCAGCGAGTTCGGCCCACATCGCACCGGCGGAGTAGCGATCGGTCAGCGCCAGCGCGTATTCGTCATTGACCGGATCGAGGTCGGCGGCTCGTTCGAGGTTGCCAAGGACACTTGCGTCATCGTTCGCGTGCGCGAATCGATTGGCGGCTCGCGCGAAGTGCCGAGCCTTGTCTTCCGTGGTCTGCGCGAGACCTGCTCTCTGCACCGCGGCCTCCGCGGCGCGCTTCCAATTCAAAACGTCGACAAAGCACCGTTCGGCAGCATCCCACAGCCGATCGCTCTCCTGTGCTGCGGCTGCTTCGGCGTATGCGTCGCCTGCGCCTGCAGGATCCTTCAGTTGTTCTCGAAGCTCACCCAGTCGCTGGAGCAAGCTTCCTCGAACGTTCACGTCCGCGATCCCCGGCGCTCCATCTGCGATGACGGTCGCGGCGCGGTCGAGCGCACCGGCCTTCTCATAGAGTTTGGACGCGGTCAGGATCGCATCGTCATCTTCCGGAGTAAGGTCACATATTCGTGCCCACGCGTCGGCAGCGGCAGAGAAGTCACCGCGCTTCTGTTCGTGGATGTGAGCGACTCTCTTCTCCAGTGCAATCTTCTTCTCGACGTCGTTCTCTACGCCCGCCTCTTGTTCGATGACGCCGCCGAGTTCATCCCACCGGTGCGCCTTCTCGAGCAAGCGCACGAGGGACTGACGAGCCGATTCATCGGTGCGGTCGAGCGAGAGGAGCTGCCGAAGGGCCTGGAGCGCTCCCTCCGTGTCTCGGAGGTTGCCTTCGCACAAGCTCGCCAACTCCCGAAGCTGGGCTGTGCGTTGCTCCACCGCTCCACCTGGAGCTCGGGCCGCCGCCCCGAGCACGGCTCGCAGTCCTGCGTAGTCGCGCTTGGAACGCAGGTAGTCTTCGACCCACGCGAGTGCTTCCGCGTGGCCGGGTTCGGCCGCGAGGACTTCCCGGTACTTCTGAAACGCCTCGGTGCGCCTCCCCGCGTTCGCAAACGCCTGGGCCTTTTCGAGCGCCGCGAGGCGACGTTCAGTCGGCACTGGAGCGACGGCTCGCGAGGGTGCCGGGTCCGTCTCCGGCGGAGTCGGTGATTTGGCCGTATCGGGCGGCGGCGGGCCTCCGGCTGGCTCGGCGGGTGCACCGGACGCGCGTGCGGGTTCGACGCTGGCGTCGGCGGGCGGCACGGGGGCCGGGACGGACGGGGACACCGCCGGCATCGGCTTGTCGAGTGACGTGTAGAGCTCTTGCAGTTTCGCCGTTGCCTGCGCGTCTCCCGCTGCACGTAGCGGCTCCAGAGCCTCAACCGCGCCCTCCAGCTGGCCAGCGGCCTCGTAGCTCGCGGCGAGCACCCAGCGGACCTCTGATGCCATCGCGCCGGACGGATTGGCTCGAACATACGCGATGTACCGCGCGGTCACGTGCTCTTCGCGCTGGAGCGCGCGGGCGTAGTACGCGTAGAGCTGGAGTGCACGATCGTGTCCTGGATCGATATCGAGGGCACCCCCGGAGTAGGCGAACCCGTGCTCTCCGTCGTAGGTTTCGGCCAGCCCGACTAGAAGCTCCGCGCCCGTAGTTCGTTCCGTTGCGGGTACGTTCTCTCCAGATGCGAGACGTTCGACGACAAGTCCGCCGTATTCCTGCTGAAGCGTCGCATCGCGGTCGTCGATCTGGCGTGCGATAGAAAGAGCGTGCGACGCACCAACAAGATCCCCGGCGCTTCGCCGGGTCGCGGCCTCGTCACGCAGCAACGCCAGCTTTCGCTCGGGGTCATGTTCTATGGCCAGTTCCGCCGCGTACATGGCGTACGCGTCCTTCCACTGTCCCGACGACTTGTAGATCTCGCGTGCCGCATACATTGAGTACGCGCTCGCCGGTTCGAGCTCGATGGCCCGACGGAAGTGGTCGACGGCCTTCTTCGGCTGCTGCAGGCTGTCGTTCCAGAGACGACCAAGCTCCTCGTGCACAGTGGCGAGCTCCGACCGCATCTCGGGATCGCCCGATCTCGGCGCCAGGGCCTTGGCACGTTTCTCGAGCAGCCCGACGAGTGCACGCGCATCGCCTTTCTCGCGATAGAGCTCCGCGAGTCTGTCCGCTGCGGCGCGATTCGTCGGGTCGCGATCGATGGCTTGCATGAGCACCCTCGCGGTGCGATGCAGATCGCCAATCGTGACTCGCCACACATTGGCAGCCTCCGTGAGCCAATGCGCGGCGTAGAACGGGTCACGCGTTTCAGCGCCGACATGTTCTAGAAATGCGGCATATGCCTTCGGATCCGAAGCACCGGCCTGGTGCGCGGACGCCAATGCGTCCTCGTCGTGCGGGTCTGCGATCAGCCGCTTCGCGAAGGCCTCAAGTTGGGCGGAATCCATCCCTCAGGCAACCTAGCACTTTATCGTTTTTGCCATCAATCGCGGCTGTGCATGGCCACGAGAGAACGGGGCCGAATCACTCTAAATATCCGTAGCCAACCGAAGCGTCCCCCGAGGGCTTGGACGCCGCCGTACCCGAGCGGATCGGGCGCGCGCGACGCCCTTCCAGCCTCAGGACGGGCGCAGATTGGGGTTCCGGCGTGGGTTGTGCTTCCGGCTGTCTCGGCAACTCGTTCGACGCCGGATCCTGGGCAGTTTCCTGGCCGTGCGCAGGGGTGGGCGCGGCCACGGAAGGTACCGCTCGGCGAGAAGAGGACACCACGGGCGATGCTCGCGAGTGGAGAACAACGATGCCAGCGGAACCCAGCGCGACGCCGAGCACGACAAGCGCAAGGACCCCGCCGCGGCGGTGGGCAGAGGTCGCCGGCCACCCTAGCGAACGTTGGAACGGTAGATCTGCGTCGGCACTCGCTCCCCCATCGACGAGGGGTGCGCTTCTCGGCCCCCGTCGAGCTCCCTCATCGACGAGGGGTGCGCTTCTCGGCCCCCCTCGAGCTCCACCGGTGACGTTGGATTGAACAGGCAGGACCGGGCGCGATCGGTCACGGACGGCGTCCAGGCCGAGCGACGATCGAATCCCGCTCGATACCGCGGGCACCTCGCGGGCACGCGCGAGGTCGCTCATCATCGCTTCGGCGCTCTGCGGTCGGCGGTCGGGGTTCTTCGCGAGCACCCGCATGACGAGACTTTCGAGCTCCGGCGGAATGTGCGCGTTCGGTGCGACTTCACTAAGGGGGCGCGGCGCCGTCTTGATGTGTCGGGCCATCACCACGATCGCGTCGTCGTCGGTGAAAGGCGGACGCCCCGCGAGGACGTGATAGAGGATCACGCCGAGCGAGTAGAGGTCACTGCGCGCGTCGAGAGGCTTGCCCTGCGCTTGCTCAGGAGACATGTAGCGGGGCGTCCCGAACACCGTCCCGGCTTGCGTTTCGACAACGCTGATGCCTGACTGAGCATCCGAGTGGAGCATCTTGGCAATGCCGAAATCGAGTACCTTGACGATCTCCTCGTAGGTTTCATTGGTCCGCACGCGCGCGAAAAAGAGATTGTCGGGCTTGAGATCGCGGTGAATGATGCCCTTGGCGTGAGCCTCAGCGAGGGAATGAAGGGCCTGTTGGCCCACGTCGATCGCGCATTCGGCGCTCATTCGTCCCTGCCGCTTAATGCGCTGGCCGAGAGACTCCCCTTCCAGAAGTTCCATCGCGAGATAGAAGTCTCCGCTGTCGCTTTGGCCGAAGTCGTAGACCGTCACGGTGTTCGGTGACGTGAGCAGACTGTTGGCTCGGGCCTCTCGCGAGAAGCGACTTCGGCTTACTTCGTCGATGGCGCGATCACTGCGCAGAATCTTGATCGCAACATCACGGCCAAACGGAGCCTGTTTAGCGCGATAGACCGTGCCCATCGACCCAGCGCCAATGCGCCCAAGAATGGTAAACCGGCCGCCGAGTACGCGACCTACCATCGGATCGGATGCCTCCCCGCACCGGGTCACTGGCTCAAGTCGACAGTGATCAACGGGACAAGCGAGGCCATCGGGCTCTATGTCGAAGTGTCGCATGCATTGTGGACACGTGTACCCCCACGCGGCGGCCCGAAGGCTCGCCGGGACGCCCGAATGACGGACGGCGACGGGATGCGACAAGGGATTCATATGATCACGCTTCGGGGCGACCTGTGCAAGCCCGGCGGATTGTTTTCGCGAAAGCCTACTCCTGCCTGTACCCGAATTCTCTCACAAAGTAGGAGGGTTCCCTCCGGGGAATGGCAACGCCAACGAGCGGAGAGGGAGCACGTTTCGGGGGTCGCACACCACGCTAGCATCGTTCGAAATCATGGCTTGCGGGCTCAAGAGCCTTATGTCGACACCTTCGCGGACACGTCGCGTCTCAAAATGTAGGTGAACGAGTTCAGGTGAGCCGGTGTCGCCAACCCATCCCACGATGTCGCCTTCTTTCAGCACCGCTCCAGGGCGAACGCCAGGTGCCGCACCGTCGAGGTGGCCAAAAAGGGCAAGGTAGGGACGTGCCTGCGCGCCTTCGTACAGCATGTGCTGGGTAATCACCGTTGTGCCGAACAGCGGACCGACGAAGACGACCTCTGCGTCCCCGCGCTGATGCTCGAGCGACGTGATGGTAACGGGCGTCCCCCTCGGCTGAACGAGGTCCACGGCGCCGTGACCAACCTGGTGCAGATGACGACCGCGGCGCTGAAGATCGTCCGGGCGGTCGAGGTCATAGCCGCTGACGACACAATCCCGCGCGCATGCGACGGGGTAGCGATAGGCGTCATAGTCGGCTGGACGCTCGGGTCGACGCGGAATCTGATCATAGCTCACCAGGCGTCCCTGCTTGTCGTGGTGGGCGTTGCCCTCCAGTTCTGCGATCGGGGCGCCCGGATCGGACTCAGGCCAATTGATGCAAGCGCCGTCGTCTAGAATCATGCCATCTGGGCACGGCATCCCACGCAGCGGTCTGGCGCTTGCGTTTTCTGTCATCGCGTCCTCAGCCGGAAGGGACGGGCCGGGCGTCTTGGCGCCGAACGAGAGCACCGCGACGACTGCGGCGCCAGGCCACCATGGTTCCCTTGTCCCGTTCTTCACTCGGTCCGCCGCAGCCCCCTCTAGGAACCGGTTGAGGCTTCATCCACGCCGGCGCGAAGCTCGCCGACGATCCGCTCCACATTCACGCGCCTCGTCGCCGAATCATGTCCAGCTTCGATGGCGCGCACGACTGCCGTTCCCACGACCACGCCATCGGAATGCTGGGCTGTGAGGCGAGCCTTCTCCCGTGAATCGATCCCGAAGCCGACGACCGTGGGGATCGAGAGCTCCCGTCTCAGGGCCCCCGCGCGTTCTCCGGCTAGCGTGGCGTCCATCGTCCCCGCGCCAGTCACGCCCGTGACGCTTACGTAATAAAGGAAAGGCATGGGCCATTGGGACTTTGCGGCCCGAACCGCCGCGATGCGCTCGGAACGACTCGTTGGAGTAAGCATAGGAATGATCCCGATGTCGTGTTCGCCTGCGAAAGCGCCGAGCACGGCGCTTTCTTCAATCGGAAGGTCGACGACGAGAAAGGCATCGACTCCCGCGGCGGCCGCTTCCTGCACGGCACGGCGCTCCCCTCGAACGACGATCGGATTGTAGTATCCAAAGAGGACGATCCCCACCTTCGGTTCGGCGCTCCGCAGAGCTCGTGCCGCGCCGAGCGCTGCGTCCAACCCACCGCCTGCCGCAATCGCCCGATGGCTCGCGCGCTGGATGGCGGGTCCGTCAGCGGTTGGATCGCTGAACGGGACTCCGAGTTCGATCACGTCGGCGCCAGCGTGCGCGCACACGAGCGCGAGGTCGACGGTCTCTCGTGGGCTCGGGTCTCCGACGCAGAGGTATGCGACAAGGACCTTGCGCTTGCGCGTCGAAAAGACGAGGTCGAGCTGGTTCACGATGCGGCTCCTCCGCGCGGCTGATCAGCCCCTCGACCGATGAGCCTCTCGAGCAGCGTGGCGAGATCCTTGTCGCCCCGACCGGAGACGCTCACGACGACCGACGCCGGTCGTCCGCGTTCGCGGGCCAGCTCGCGCGCGATGTCGGCGACGCGCGCCAGCGCGTGAGCAGTTTCCAATGCGGGCAGAATGCCCTCGGTCGTGGCGAGAGACGACACCGCGCGGAGCGCTTCGTCGTCCGTAGCGGACAGATATCGTGCCCGCCCGCTCTCCTTGAGCCAAGAGTGCTCCGGGCCAACACCCGGATAGTCCAGGCCGGCGCTGATCGAGTGGGCCTCCAGAACCTGGCCGCCGTCATCGCACAACAAGTAGCTCTTTGACCCGTGCAGGACTCCGACCCGTCCAGCTGAAAGTGTGGCCGCATGGCGTCCCGTGGACAGACCGAGGCCGGCGGCCTCTACGCCAACCAGCGCGACGGTCCTATCGTGCATGAAACCGCGGAAGAGACCGATCGCGTTCGAGCCACCGCCCACGCAGGCGACGGCCGCATCCGGCAGTGAGCCCGTTTCGGCCAGCAGCTGACTGCGCGTTTCCTCGCCGATGACGGACTGCAGGGTCGCAACCAACTCCGGGTACGGGTGCGGTCCCGCGGCGGAACCGAGGCAGTAGTACGTCGTCTGAACGTTGGTTACCCAGTCGCGCATCGCTTCGTTCATTGCGTCCTTGAGCGTGCGCGAGCCGGAGTCGACCTCGATGACCCGGGCGCCGAGAAGCTTCATGCGTCCCACGTTCGGCGCCTGTCGCTTGACGTCTTCAGCGCCCATGAAGACCTCGCAGGAGAGGCCGAACAGCGCACACGCCGTCGCCGTGGCCACGCCGTGCTGGCCAGCCCCTGTCTCAGCAATCACGCGAGACTTGCCCATCTTCTTCGCGAGAAGAACCTGCCCGAGCGCGTTGTTGATCTTGTGCGCTCCCGTGTGGCAGAGGTCTTCGCGCTTGAGCCACACGTGAGCGGCGAAGCGCCCCTCCGGGTCGATGGAGCGAGCGAAACGCCGGGCGTCGAACACCGGCGTCGGACGTCCGACGTAGGACGAAAGAAGGCGGCGCCACTCCTCCATGAACGGCGACGTGCGGAGGATGTTTTCGAATGCGTCCGTCAGCTCCTCGAGTGCTGGAACGAGCGTTTCAGCGACGAAACGACCGCCGAAGCGACCGTAGTAGCCGGCTTGATGGGAACCGGAGGCGGCCATGTCTTTGGCGCCTATAGCGCCGGCGAGGGTTGAATGCCACTCGACGTGGCGCGGTTACCCTATCCGATTGACGAGCCGACCCGGCGCCGAGTCAGATCGCGATGGGTGCCCCGGATGCGCGAGAACCGTCGCTCTTCATCGAGCGTCGTATGCCTTCGGTGCTTGTGCCGCGCGAGATACCGCTCGGCGTGGAGTACGATGGCAGAAGACACATCGATGCCGCTCGTGCGTTCGATCCCTTCGAGCCCCGGAGAGCTGTTGATCTCCAGGATCTTCGGGCCTTCGCGCGTTTCGAGCATGTCGACACCGGCCACCTCGAGGCCGATGACGCGCGTGGCGGCGATCGCCGCCCTCCGATACCGGGCATCGAGCGAGGCGCACACTCCGAGACCCCCGCGATGAAGGTTCGAACGGAACTCGCCAGCCTTGGCTTGGCGTCGCATCGCGGCCACGACGCGCCCGCCAACGACGATGACGCGCAGATCGCGTCCCTTGGCCTCGGCGATGTACTGCTGCAGCACGATGTCCTGTCCCATCGCCCACAGCGTCTCCAGAAGCGATGTGACGGCCTGCCTGGTTTCCGCGATCATCGTGCCAATTCCCTGAGCTCCCTGCTGAAGCTTGACGATGCACGGCGGCCCTCCGACCTGGACCAGTGCATGGTCGATCGCTTCCGGTGTCCGCGCGCAGACGGTGACTGGGACGTCGATGTTCTTCTTCGTCAGCAGCTGCATCGCGCGGAGTTTGTCGCGCGAACGGGCGATTGCGAGAGCCGTGTTGAGGACCGGAACGCCCATCAAGTCGAACTGGCGAACGACAGCCAGGCCGTAGTTCGTGATGGATGCCCCGATTCGAGGGATCACGAAGTCGGCTCGCGGGGCGGGACGATCTCCGAGATACAGCGAAGGGGTTCCGCGCGAGATGACAATGCGCAGGTCCAAAGGATCGACGACGGCCACGTCGTGTCCGCGCGCCCGTGCCGCCAGAGCGAGGCGACTGGTCGAGTAGAGCGCCGCATTGCGAGAGAGAAGCAGTACGCGCATGGTGCGTTGGATTCGGAGCGCGCTTGCCAAACAGCGCCGCCCCGAGGGGTGCGCAGAGGCTACGCAGCGGGACGGCGGATGCAACACGAGAACTGCGAAAAGTTACCTCCGGCCCCGGAAGTACACGGTTGCGCGCGACGGACGGGCTCGAAAAGCCTCCAATTGCTCATGGAGGGACGCTCGCGCCGGCGATTCCGCCGTGGTGCCGAACGGGGTTCTCGGCGCAGAGGATTGACTGGCCATCCAGCTCCCGAACCCCAAGCCGAGGCCCGTAGCCACGACAAGGCCGAAGGCGATCACGGCTGGCCATCGGCTCGGTGCCGTCATCCATGGTAGCTTCACTACGGGGAACTTTACCGAGGGTAGCCTGATCGACCGCCGAGCGAGGGGGAGCTCGAGGGGGGCCGCAAAGCGCCCTCCTCGTCGACTCGCCCGTATCTTTGCTCCGATTCCGCGCATCCAGCGCCACCCGGGACGGAAGTCCGGCGGCGGCGACAGGTCGGACCAGCTCGGCGAAGACGTCATCGTCGGCGGAAGGGACGGGACCGTACTTGGCGCGGATTCAAACGACGGAGCGTCGTCGGGGACGATTGGGCTCACGCTCTCGACGACGCTTCTACGCGTGCCTGCGGCGCGGTCGATTGCAGGGGTCACTCGTGCAGGCATCGTCGACGCCAACCTTGCAAGATCGTGAAGCTCGCTACGCATCTCCTCCCGCGTCAGCATCGCTTGCCACCTCTGTCACACTAACTCGTTTCCGAGGTTGGGACCCCCAAAAAGGGGAAATGTGCTTCCGCCTGGGTTCTGTTCGCCGGGCGCGTGGCGCCGCCCCGGATTGACAATCCCGGGTGGATCGGTACTCACAGGCGTCGGCCATGATCGACATGCGCGCGCTCGACGACGATGACGAGCTCGGGGATTTGCCGCCGCTCGACGGCGTCGCGGGCGATGACGAGGCCGGTGACGAGTCAGGGCCGGACGGGGCATCGGAGGACCTCCCGCCGGGTTCGCTCGACGAAGCTCCGTCAAGCATCGACGAGGTGGGCGCGTCGCGGCCCCCCTCGAGCTCCTCCGATGACGCGAATCTCGACGGCGGGGACTCGATCCTTGCGGTGGCTTTTTCCGGCACGCGCGATGAAGGTGCCGAATGGGACCTTCGGGACTCCGCGGAAGCTACGAATTTGTCGATCGGGGATGACTGGCTGGTCGCTTTTGCGGGCGAGGATGTCCCAACGGGAGACGATGCCGTCCCCGAGGGTTCGCTCGCGCTGGAAGACGTCATCGAGTCACCGTCGGCGCCGGCGGAGTCGGACAGCGCCGAGGATGGTCCGGTTTCGACGGACGACCCGATTCGCGAGGCGGACTTGCCTCCGTTGGATGTCGATGAGGAGGACGAGGGACGCGCGGAGGGCTAAGCGGTTATTCTCGAAGCTCACCGAGCACGGCGTGCGCATATCGCGCGAGCTCTGCTCCAGCGTTGTCCAGTGACACGACGCTCACCTGGAATTCCGCCCGCCTCCGTTCGAGCCCGTCGCTTGCGCGAACGCACATCTCGTGAGCCGCAGTCGTGAGCTCGCCCAATTGGGACATGAAAGACCGTATGCTGGCCGCAAGGGCGGCCAATCGGTCGTCCGAATCCAATGCAACGCCCAGCCCAGGACGTATCCACGAGTCGGCGCCTTCGCAGGGCGCGCGAAGAGCGCCACATAGGCCACACCACGAGATGGTGATTCTCGCCCCGTCCGGCTCGACGACCGCGGCTACCGTGGTCCCTTCCTCGGGATGGGCGCAGCGGCTGAGCGCTCGCATGAGAGAGCCAAGCGTTGGCTCGCAGGCAGCCGCGGGCGGTCGCGAACTGGCAAAGCGCGTGCTCGGCCGGATCCGTTCGTGAGACGGCGGCATGTGCGGCCGTTGTTTGGTGCTCGGACTGTCGTTCGGGTCGTCGGGTTCCATCAGTTGAGATCTCTCTTGGGCATTCTGGGCGGAGTACTCCGGTGGAGCTCGAGTGGGGCCGCGAAGCGTCCCGCTAGTCGATCGAGCAACGTGCGTGCCACATCGTTTTCTCGGAGCCTTTGCAGGTTGGTCTGATGCCACGGGTTGCGTGGTCCGGCGTTCATCCACCGACCGCGCGTGCCATTCGCCGATGGATTACACTCCGCGCGCCGCGCTTGCAGCCGCCCGTCTGTCAACTGCGAGGAACCATGAAGACCTACAAGGGTATTCGCATTTATGAGACGCTTTCCGAGATCGTCGCTCCGGAACACACATGCCTCGTAGTCTGGGATGTCCAGAATGGGCTCGTCGGCCGGGTGTTCGACAAGGACACGTATGTCAGCCGGCTGACGCCCTTCGTTAACGCGATGCGCGAGCGCGTCCCCGTAGTCTACACACTCATCACGTCCCTGCCGCAGCACGTCCAGAGCGGCTGGGGCCTCTACTCAAGGATGCGGCGGTTCAAGGTGGACGATCCGGCGAAGCTGACGGGATTCCTGGCGAAAGGTACGGTCGACGCCGAGATCTCAACCGCGGTGACCCCGCACGAGGGCGACGTCATCCTCGACAAGACGACGGCGAATATCTTCGTGGACACCCCGTTCGAGACCATGATGCGCAATCGCGGCATCCAGTCGATCGTCTTCACGGGCATCGCCACGGAAATGGGAATCGAGACCTCGGCGCGCGATGCAGCCGCCCGGGGCTTTTACCCGGTCATCGTGCGCGATGGCGTGTCGTCGATGGATCGCGAGGCTCACGAGAGGTCGCTCCAGTCCCTCGAGCGGTTGGCCATCGTGACAGACATGAAGGGAATCCTCTCCGCGGTCGGATAAACTCGCATCCGCGTGTCTTCAAGCATCGTGACGGACACCACCCACTGTGCCCCCGGGGACACGCTGATTTGCCTCGCGTTTGCCTTGCGAAGGCTGAGATTTGCGACAAAGTAGGGGCCTGCGGTGTGGACTCGTTCGTGCCGTGGCGCGTGCGGGGCCGTGCGCCCAAGTAGAAACACCACCGCCAGGGAGGACATCTTGCTTTATCGACATTCGCATTGTTTGATCGGTTGCCTCGCGTGGGCGACCGCCGTCGTGGCGGCGAGCTCCGGCTGTTCGTCCACGCCCACAGTGACCGTCGCGGACGCTGCGGCAGGGGCTGACGCGAACGTCGGTTCGAGCCTCGACGCCGCCGGTGGAGGCGGAAGTCTCGACGCGGGGACGTGGACTGACATCCACTCGGTGTCCGCGCCGTGCGGCTCGCTCGATCCCGCGACGGCCTCTCAACTCGTGCTCACGCGCATCGACGACGTTCTTCTGCCGGCGGCCGAGTCGCTGTCGATGATCGACACGTCGAACGCGCTGCAAGGTTATGCCTCGAACACCGGTTCTGGGGACGCTGGCGTCCACGCCGCGTCGGACCTGCAGACGGCCGTCAACAATCTGGCGGACAATTTATCCACGGAATGGCTCCTCCCTGCGAACGTGGAGAGCGTCGACGGGGGGCAAGTCACCTACTTGCTTCCAACGAACTCGAATGATGGGGGCGCACAGGCTGGCCCCGTGTGCGGGTCGACAGCGCCCTCCACTGCCGCACGCCTGCGAGTGTCCCGCGTCGACTGCGGGGCGAGTGACACTGTCGAAGTAGAGCTTCTGGTCGGAGATGACCAGGTGCGCTTGCTCGCTTTCGAGCTCGCGACCAGCGAGATCACTGGCCGGCTGTTCCTGGGGGACTGGGTCAACACAGCAAAGCAGCTGACGCAAACGGAGTGCACTTCGACGATGTCGTCCAGCGGCGGCTGGGTGACGACGTCGCAAACGACGGTCACCACGGTGTTCGACCCGGGCGCCACGGGCGTCGTTGCCGCCGAGGTCGACGTGCTGGACGGCGGTGCAGCTCACGCACTCATGTGGGTGCCAGAGCCGGTATCGATTGGATGGTCGGATCCAGATGCCGGTCCGCACTACAGCGTTGCCGTCGCCTCCGACGAGGGGACCCTCGAGGTGACAGCCGATTCGAATGCAGGAACAATCGTCGGAGCGCTTGGATCTGGCGCGGTGACCGTAGTCACCACGCTCGCCGACTTCATCAGAGACTTCTTTGGAGGCCGCAGCCTTGTTCCTTCGGCCAACCCGAATGATCCCGTCACGGTCGCGGTGCCTGGCGTGTCCGGGTCGTTCATCTACTCCGCGAGCGCGGATCAACTTGCGTTCACTGGACTCGGCTGGAATTCCCAACCCGCGCTTGCGGTTCACGGCACCGATGCGCTCCTGAGGGTCGACGTCGCTCCCGACGCGGGCGGCGTGAATGCGGAGGCAACCGCTGGGGCGGATGGCGGTCTGACCGTGGCGTTTGCGCCGGGCTTCAACATGGACATTCAGTACAACCTCGCCAGCGTGGCGAACGAGGTCGTAAGCCTGCCTGCGTTTGCCCAGAGCGACTTGGTGTCCATCCTGCTCGGCGGACAGAATTCCCCCGTGATCGGGTTGCCCACGCTCTTTCACACGTCGAGTGGTTCCTCGACTTTGGTTGGCTCTTCGGGTTCCTCGAGCTCCTCGGGTTCCTCGAGTTCTTCGGGTTCCTCGAGTTCTTCGGGTTCCTCGGGCGCGACGCAAGGGTGCAATGGGACGTTGCTGCAAGTCCTTTCGGGCCAGCTCGACATGACCAGCTCGTTTGCGCCGAGCGGCGCGGTTCACGTCGCGACCCCGCAGTGCCTCGTGCAGACCGCCTGCGGGGAGTCCGATACGCAGGACTGGCTCTCGGCTGTGTCAGCGGGACCTTGCCCCTAGATAGCTAGCGCTCCGCTACCCACCGCAAGACGACGTACGCCGCCGCGCTCAGTCCCCAGAGCGCGGCACGCTTGCGCATCCCATTGGCGTACCCCAAGTACGGCGCGAGCGGTAAGGCGAAGAAAGCCACGAGCGCATGCCACCGCTCCGCGCGTGTCGCCAGGCCGGCGACGAGCGTCACGTGGGCGGTCACGAACAGCGCGAATGCGAGGACGAGTGATCCCGCGAGCATCGCGTCACGCATGGCCGATCAGTACCGGTGCTGCCATATGAGGTCCAGGATCGATGTCCCCGCGCTTCCGACAGTGGTCTGCAGGGACCACTTTCGCAAGAAGCGCCAGTTGAGCGTGAAGAGCGTCGAGTCGGGATTGCTCCCAGGGGGCGGCACGCCGAGCACCCAGGCGACTTGCAGCGAGATATCACGCGCGATCTGGACCTCGACCTCCGGCCGTGGGGTCGTCTGCGACGTGTCGATCTTGGTCGAGATGCCGCCTGCCAAGCCGGCTTTGTCGAGCATCTGGTTCACCCCGCCGAGGGCGCTGTTGATCGGCTGCGTGGCGGCGCCTCCGGCCGCTCCGACGGCGGTGCTCGCCTGCTGCGAGGCCCCGGTGTTCGTCGGGGCCTGCTCGTCAGTCGTGCCGAACAGAATGAGGGACAGGATTTCATTCTTGGCTCGGGCGGGCTCGGATCGAAGCGTCACGGCGCCCGTCTTCAGCGGCCCGACGAAGTCAGCGTAGATGCGCGTTGCGTCGGGGGCTGTCCACATCGCGGTCAGTTTCACCTGGGGGTTGGCCGGATCGTCTCCGACGAATGTCACCGTACCGTTGTCGACCGTGAACGGTTTGCCCTGCACGTCGAGCGTCCCACGCTGAATGCGAATCTGACCCGAGGCGTGCACCTTGTCGTCGAGCAGCACCGCGGGATGCCCGGTAAGCCAGACGTCGACGTCGGTGCCGCGCCGCACTTGCACGTCCTCGCCGAGGTGCACGTCTATCTTCACGGGTCTCGCGCGTGCCGGGGTCGACTTCGAGGAGTCCTGAGCACGGCTTGCCGCCGCCGGGTCAGGATCGGGGTTTCGCCTGTCTTTCACGCGCAGCCCATCGATGGTCCCGAGCGCTTGGACGGCGTGTGCAGAAGCGAGCGGGAGTTCGACGTGAAGCGAGGGTGCATCGACGCTCACCGCCAGACTCGAATGATCGGTGGACGGAGTCGCAGTGACGTCGAGTCGCCCGTCGACGACTCCCAGCTGCACACCTTCGACGACGAGGGGTATCGGTTCCGTTGCCGGCACGCGGAATTGCGCCCGCGCCCCCCCGAAGACGAGGCCGTCGAAGCGCGCGGTGGCAGCCCCTTGAAGCAGGCCACTCAGTCCGCGGGCAGACACGTTTCCAAATCGCACGACCCCGTCCGGCGCAAGCCCAATGTTCGCCGAGACATCGTGGAATTCGCCTCCGATCGAGCTGAACTCGACGACCCCCTTCTCGAGGGCGATCGTTCCCTCTGCTTTCACGCTCCCTGAACCTGGATCGACAAGCAAGCGTGCGCTGGCGTCCACTCGGCCGTCGAGCTGCGCGAAGATGTTCTCGACGAAGGGACGCAGCAGCTCGGGGCGAAAGTGTGAGGCCGTCAGGGAGACCTCGGCCGGCTGCGAGCTATCGAGAGTCGGAGTCCACGCGCTTCCCCAGTGAGACCCCGCGATGACGCGCGCGTCGGCGGAACCGTCGGCTTCCTCGACGTGGGCGGAACCGCTAAGCGCATGTCCGTTGACGGATGCCTGCACCGACGCCGCCTTGCACGGCACGTCACCCACACTGAGTTGGTCGATGTCGAGGGCCAGGGTCGCGCTCGCGTCCTCGTGAAGTCGATCGAGCTCGAACTGTCCGGTGGCGCTGCCTCGAATGCGGCGATCGTAGAGAGCGCCCACGCTCTGGAGCGGGAAGTCCGCGAGCTTGGCGTGCGCCGACGCGATCCACGGGACAGGTTCGCCTCGAAAGCCGTCGAGGACTTCTCCGGCGCGTACATCGAGCTCCGCACCCGTTTCGAGCACGCGGTGGCCGCGGGCGGTGGCGACGAGCGCGGCGGCGGCGTGTGACCCGTCGTAGCGCGCAGACAGATCGAGATCGACGGGTAGGGCGAGCAGCGTCACGTCCGTATGGCCGCGGCGAAGACTGGCGGTTGCGTCCATTGTCGGAGCCAACATCGTTCCCCGCCACGCGACGGTGGCCTCCAACAATCCGCGCAGGCCATTGGTGCGGAGCGCGGGTGGCCAGGTCGCAATGTCGCGCTGGGGGACGTGAACCGTGGCCTCGAACGGAATCGTCGCAATCGTGGCGACCAAGTCCTCGGTCGTGACCAGACGGTCGTAGAGCATGGCTTCGGAGGTCGCGCCCAGCGTCACGAGAACCCCCGAGGCGTCTGCTGCTTGGGCAGCGAGCGTCGTTGCGCCCGTGTCTCCGTCGACCTGGAGGCGAGCGGTCGCGTCCAATCCCTCGATGTGCCATGGCGAGGGTTCGCCGGTCCCGGCTACGGTGAGTCCGGTCGTCGAGGCGTTGACATCGACGTCGGGCGTCGTGTCGATGGCCGAGTCACGCTCTACGTGTCCCGCGAGAGCAAGCGCCCCCGACACGCGCGCCAGAGGCAGTGCGCGCGACGGGAGCCGGGCCTCGAGCTGGGCGAGATCGACGTTGACGTGGAAGTCGACCGCTCCCCAGGCGCGCGTCCACGTCGATTCCTTTGTCACGTCCGCGGCGCCGAACTCTATCGACGACGAGTGGATGTCAAGACTGCCGACGTTCCCGACGTCAGCCGTGACCCGACCCGAGCCGCGGCGTCCATCCAGAGTCACATCGACGTGCCCGGTCACGTCCTGCCAGTTCGCGAGCGCCCCGCCCGATAGGTCGAGTAGCAAGTGGCCCTTGGCGCCGTCCGCCTTGAGAGATGCGTCCACGTCGAGCGAGAGCAGCCCCGCAGCGGGAATGTCCGAGCGCGCGAGCCGTGCGATGCGTCCGACATCGAGGCGGCTGCTCTCGGCTCGAACGTCGATCGTGCCGTGGTGTTCGTGCACCTGGGCGCGCAGAGGGGCGCCAAGTCCCCCGATTTCCAGGTCATCGACGTCAAGCTCAGAGCCCGACATGCTGATCCGTGGTGCGTGCGCGACAACGCGCTCCTCCCGGTCGTGCACGGAGACGCGGACGTCGCCCAGCACCACGCCGCCGTGGGCGACGGAAACGTCCGCCGTGCCGTGAACGTGGCCGTCTTCGCCGCGGAGAATTACCTCAACCAAACCGTGCTCGAGAGTTCCGTGGGCGGAAGCGCGCGCGGTGGCGAAATGGATGGCGCCAGCCTCGAGCCCCGTGGCGTCGAGCGTGGCGTCGATCGAGGGCGCGTCCATTCTCCCCGCCAGGTGTGCCGCCAGATTTGCCGTTCGGATTCCGAAGTTCGCGAAGTCGATATCCTCGGCGGTGCCGCTGATGTGGGCGTCCAGCCGGTCCGCTCCGACGTCCACCGTCCCGCGTGCGCTAGCCCGGGCGCGACCGCGCGCGGCGGTTGCCAGCCTGGGCGCGGCATCGAGGTGCGGAGCGTCCGTGGTCGCGTCGAAGTCGACCTGGAAAGACGAACCGAGAGGTGTCAGCGAGAGAGAGAGCTCGGTCGGGGCTCCGGGCTCGTGCAGCGACAGTGTCGCGTGGGCTGCGATCCGGTTCGGTGAGACCGCGTCGCGCACGACGTCCGCGCGCAAGTTCGAGGGCGGAACTCTCACCGTGCCGATCGTTCCGGCGTCGAGGTCGAGTTGAACTTGCCCGTGACCTTCGCCGCCTGCGGTATAAGTCAAAATCGCGGTTCCCGACGCCGAGAGGTCCGACGGCGGCGCTGTGGCGGACAGCGCATGCGCGTTGACGGAGTGCGCGTCCACGCTCAGGCTCGCGCGCGTCGGATCGCCGAGGATCACGGGCCCGGCAATGTCGACTTCCGCGCGTCCGACGTGCGCACGCGCGCGAACGGACAGCTCCGGAATCTTGCCCCTGACTTCTGCGTGCAGCGAGGCGACGTCGACGAGTGGCGAGTCGCGCCACAACGAGCGGACGTTCTCGGGTGTCGCCGCCGGAACATCGAGAACGGCGTCGATCTCTCCCGCGTCGTAGGAGGCGTCGAACGTTCCCGCAACCTCGCCGAGCGTGCCGCGCCACACTGCACGCAGCGCTCGATCCCCCCCGTGGGCCGAGGGCTGAACGAGGTGGAAATCAAGGGTTCCGCTTGCGTTCGCCCCTGTTGGGAGCCCGCGGGTCACGACCTCCGCGTGGGGGACGTGGACCGCGACCGCACCCGGCGACGCTATGACGCTGGCCTGCACGCGATCGACGTCCGCGTCGATGAGTATTCCTGCGGTCGGTTGCCCCGACACGGAAACGTGGGCCATGCTCACGCCGCCCAGGGCGACCTGCACGCCGCGGGCCGATTGTTGCGAAGACGGGGCAGCGGGCGCAAACGCCTTGGCCAGACGCAGCGCCCCGGAAGGGTCCGCGTCGAGATTGACCTCGCCCCGAGAAGCGGTGATCGGGCTCACCTCGACGACGACGGGTCCGCGCATCAGGAGCGAGCGGACGAGAGCGAAGGTCGACACACGCGCGCTCACGTCGAAGAGGCGAATGACGGTGTGCCCGTCGGGGTCGTCCACGCGCGCGTCGAGGCGATCGACCCGGGCGGTTCCGAGGGTGCCGACGCGCTCGATGACGATGCGACCGGCGAACGCGGATGCGAGCGAGGCGTTGACGCACTGGAGGACCAACCGCCTCGCGGCGGGCACGTTGATGTGGAGGAGGGCGCCTGCGCCGAGGGCTAGGAGGAAGACGAGGCCGACGCCGAGACTCCGGAGGAACGCGCGGAACATGGGGGAGACGCGGGGTGGACCATAGCTCGACGGTCGAAAGCTGGCGTCTGTTCCTCAAACCAGGCGGAGCCGGAACCACGAGGGGGAACGATCGACGGCCGAGCCTTCGAGGTCATTCCCATATGCAGCGCACCAACCCGGATTCCCGAATTCGCTCGTCGGCCGTGATCAGCGGCGCCTCCTGCATTCGTGCTGTTGCCACGATAAACCGATCGGCGGGGTCCGCGTGGTCCCAGGAGAGCCGCGCGGCGTCGATGGATACGCGGGGCAAGAGGGGCAAGAGTTCGATCCGCGCGTCGTCCACCAACGCGTCCTCGATCCACACATCGACGGGGCGATCGAATCGGAGCTTTCCGGCCACGACCTTCATGGCAATCTCCCAGGCACATATCGAAGGGACCCCGATGCAATCGGCCCGATCGATGGCTCGCGTGGCCTTCTTCGCAAGGCGGTCCGGCTTTGTCAGCCATCAGACCCAAGCGTGGGTATCGAGCACGATCACGAGGTCGCGTCCCACTCGACGTCGACCGGAGCGACGAGATCCCCTTCGTGAATCATGCTTCCCCGCAGTGAACCGCCCTTGGTTGTCGACGTCGGGACCACGCGCGCTACGGGTCTTCCGCGCTTGGTGACGACGAATGTCCGTCGAGTTGCCTCGACTTCGTCGAGCAGAGCGAGGCACTTCGCTTTGAATTCCCCCGCAGGAATGCTTGCGGCCTTGGCCTTCATGGTCATAACGGTATCACAGATGACCATTGGCGTTCACGCGGGCCGAAGCCCGGGGCACGGCAAGACCGTGCGCTGAAGCCAGCCGCCCGACGGCAGGCTGTGTCAACCTCCGCGCTTTCATCTCCGCTCTCCTTCGGCGATTGACCAGGGAAGCAAATCCGATGAACGACGCGATTCCTGACGGTTTCGTCAAGGCCGTGTAGCCAACCTCGGCAAACGAATTGAGTGTGGCAAAGCTGCTGGCACCGATCTGAAACCGAGAAAATGGCCGCCAAGGCGCCAAAGACGCCAGGGCAGAGAAGCGAAAATCTCGGATCTTGCTCACTTGGCGTCCCTGGCGTCCTGGCGGTTCTCCTCCTGTTATCGCCCTCTTTCAGCTAGGGGAGGGCTTCTCATCGATTCCCCGACGAGGGGAACACCTCGAGCGCAAAGCGCTCGATCTTCTCCCGGATCGCATCGCGTGCGGCGCGGAAGCGCACGAGCATCTGGTCGCGCGAAATTGAGGGATCCGTGGCTGCCGGGTCGGATATCGGCCAATGAAGCCGCCGCGCCTTCCCCAAGAATACGGGGCAGACCTCCTCGGCGCACAGCGTAATCACCGTGTCGACGGACAACGGGTCAATCGAGTCGACCGACTTGGAATGCTGAGCCGTGATGTCCACGCCGATCTCGCGCATGACCTCGATGGCATAAGGATTGACGAGAGAGGGCTGACTGCCCGCGCTCTGCACGCGAACTCCATGGCCGAACACGAGTCGTCCGAGGCCCTCGGCCAGTTGGCTTCGGGCGGAATTGGCGACGCACATGAATAGAATGCTTTTGGGCGCAGTAGGCTGGTCCATAGGTCATGTCTCCGCAGGATTCGTCGAAGTCGTCGCGCACGGTGGAGCGGCGAGTTCGATAGGGGTTGCAGGGAAGAACCGCTTGCCCATCCAGAGCGAGACGTTCACGAGAAAGATGAGCGCGGGGACCTCGACGAGCGGGCCGATGACGGCCGCAAAGGCCTCGCCACTGTGAATTCCGAAGCTCGCAATGGCGACTGCGATCGCCAGTTCGAAGTTGTTGGACGCTGCGGTAAACGACAGCGTTGCCGATTGTTTGTAGTCGGCACCCACACGCTTGCTCATGAAGAACGACACCGCAAACATGACGACGAAGTAAATGAGCAGAGGGACCGCGATGCGGAGCACGTCGAGGGGGAGCTCGACGATGGCCTCGCCCTTCAAGGAGAACATCACGACGATGGTAAAGAGCAGCGACGCGAGCGTGATCGGTCCGATGCGCGGCACGAAGATCCTTTCGTACCAATCGCGGCCCTTGGCGGCTACCAGCACGCGACGCGTGAGAAACCCCGCGACGAAGGGTACGCCCAGGTAAATGGCCACGCTCTCGGCAATTTCGCCGATGGAGATATGGACGATGGCGCCTTCGAGCCCCAGCCACGTCGGCAGCAAGGTCGCGAAGAAGTACGCGTACACCGAGAAGAAAAGGACCTGAAATATCGAATTGAACGCAACGAGCCCCGCGCAATACTCCGTGTCTCCCTTCGCCAGGTCGTTCCACACGATGACCATCGCGATGCAACGCGCGAGGCCGATGAGAATGAGCCCGAGCATGTATTCGGGTTTGTCACGCAGAAACACGACCGCGAGCCCGAACATGAGAAGCGGGCCGATGACCCAGTTCTGAACCAGCGAAAGAACGAGCACCCGCGGATTGCGGAAGACCTTGCCGAGCTCCTCGTATCGAACTTTGGCGAGCGGCGGGTACATCATCAAAATGAGGCCGACCGCGATGGGAATCGACGTCGTGCCGACGCTCAATCGATTGAGGGCCGTCGTGTATCCAGGGGTGAGGAAGCCGAGCGCGACCCCGAGCCCCATCGCGAGGAAGATCCAAAGCGTCAGATATCGGTCGAGAAAGGAGAGCCTTCTCACAACCCTGGTCGCTCCTATGGGCATGCCCATCAGGCTTTCACGGCAGCCCTCGAAGCCGCCATCACGGCTTCCTCGCCCGGATGAATGCGCTCATGATGGCGCCGTCGAGCCCATCGAGCGCGGCCTCGATGTCACCGCCGCAGCACTCCGACGACGCCATTTCAGCGGCGTCGTCTCTCGAGTAGACCCGTGTCGGCTCCACCTCGATGTCGGTAAAGCCGGCGGCGCGTAGCTTTGCGACGTACTCGCGTTCCAGCAGGGCTCCCGCCACGCAGCCCGTCCAGAGGTTCATCGACTTCTGCACCGACTCGGGCAGCTCGCGGCGGATGACAATGTCAGACACAGCCAGCCGTCCGCCCGGGCAGAGCACGCGGAACGCCTCTCGAAGGACCTGGTCCTTGTCGGCGGAGAGGTTGATGACGCAGTTCGAGATGATCACGTCCACGGAGGCGGAGGGCAGGGGGATGGCCTCGATCGTTCCCTTGAGGAATTCGACGTTCGTGGCGCCTGCATTGGCCTTGTTGCGCTGCGCCAGTTCGAGCATCTCGTCGGTCATGTCGAGCCCGTAGGCCTTGCCGGTCGGGCCGACCCGCTTCGCGGAAAGGAGCACGTCGATTCCGCCTCCCGAACCGAGGTCGAGAACGCGTTCCCCAGGTTGCAGTTCGGCGAGCGCGGTCGGGTTGCCACAGCCGAACGATGCGAGGAGGGCCTCCTCGGGAAGGCCCGCCCGCTCGTCGTCAGCGTAGAGGTCGCGAGTGATGGGGTCCGTGCCGCCCATCCCGGTGGCGGCCGAGCCGCAGCAAGACGGCTTGGCCCCTCGCACAACGGCCTTCACGGCCTGGCCATACCGCTCGCGGACGACATCCCGGATATCGGGAGACAGCGCCTTTTCGGCGGTGCCGCCGCAGCAATCGGGGCCGCAGCATCCGGATACGCCCTTCGCCGGATCGGTCGTGGGTTCTGACATCTCGATCTCCTGTATTGATGTTGTTCGATATTAGAGAGAAAAAAAGAGAGAGACCTATCCGCCGAGAAGCGCGACGAACTCTCGGAGGCGGCCCACCGCGCCCATGTCGAGGGCGTAGTAGACCCACGTTCCCCGGCGCTCGGAAGTCACCAGGCCCGCTTCGCGCAGCTGCTTCAAGTGGTGCGAGATCGTCGGTTGCGACAGGTGCTTCACGTGGGCCTCGATGTCGCACACGCAAAGCTCACCGGGCGCCGCAGCGAGCAGGCCGATGATGCTCAGACGCGTTTCATCGGCGAGGGCTTTCAGGAGCTCGGCGTAGTGCTTCGTTTCCTTGGCGCCTGTAGGTCTGCGTACGCAGCACGCCTCGCCGTTTGACCGTGGTTCGGGTGCAATTGAGGCCATCGTTCAGTGAATCGATAGGCGCAGAATCGACCGTCGTCAATATAGAGCGTCGTCGATGTAGCCGGCCGACGGCTCCGCCACCCGCTCCAACGACCGCGACGACGGGTCCGTTTCACAACGGCCCCGTTCACGCTCCACCGTGGCTCGCCTCGCTCTCCTCCGGCCTTCTAGCGAGCGGATGAGTCGGAGAGCATCCTCTCGATGCGCAGGCGCGCTGCACTCGGATCCAGGACCTCGAGGGCGAGGGCCAATGCCTCTCGATCGAGCATCGTGGCGATCAGGAAGTCGAATTCGGTCCCGGCGTTCGTGAAGACCGTCACATTTCCAATAGCCGTGGCGGCGTCTCCCGCGAGCCATTGTGCGAACGCTGCGGCTGTGTTGGAGTCCGAGTTGAGGTCGGCGCGCACGATGTAGAACTGACGCTGGGCGTGGAGGGCCGACAAGGCCTTCCTAACGCTGTCTGCTGTCAGGATGTTGTGAAACGAGGTGGGCAGTCCCAAGCGTTGTTCGATCACAACGGACGACACCGTGCCCTCCGACACGACTTGAATCTCGGACACCTGACGCGCCAAGTCTTCGACATCCTTCATTGTGGGGTCGTAGCCCGCTTGGATTGAGCCGAGGACGCCCCGGATGATGGGAATCGAGGTTCGCGCGACGTCGACGACCTTCGGAGCGACGGCGTTGGCCTTCTGGTCTCGGTCGAAGAGATCCGACAGGGCCATCGTCAGTTGTGTCGCCTCGGGCAGCCCATCCGCCCGGCACGCGTAGGAGACATAGTGGAGAAGTTTGGCGATCCGTCGGCAGCGTGCATCGAGATTGCTTTGGCCGTTGAGCGCCTCGAAGGCTGTCGTCAGCTCGGAGAGCACCTGCCAGACGCGGTCGGCGCACCAAGAGCGGAGGACCGCCGATGCCCGAACGCGAAATCCATCCGTCGTGACTTCATCCTCCGCGTCCTCGAGTCCTTCGAGCGTCTCGTACAGGCGGAAGACCGCCCAGTCGAACTCGTCGGGATCGGTGGCGGCCGGTGGGAGCGCGCTCGCAATCTCCGCGAGCTTCGGATAGCCAGCCGCCTCAGCGGCCGCGGCGATCGTCTTGGCCATCGCGTCGACGGCGCTTTGGTTCATCGGTTGTCCGGACGACAGATCCCCCATCAGCGTCGAGAGGGAGCTGAGTGAGTCGTCCAGCACACCGAACAGCTCTCGGACCTTTCCTTTGGCATCGTCCCCCGCGGCTGCCGGTTCACGGCCGGTCGCGTCTGCCTTCCGTTCCTCACGTAGTCCGACCATGTCCGTCTCTTGGTGGCCTGTCGATGCGCTGCGGACCCACCGCCCGCCGCAGGACCTCGCTGACCATCCTACGGATCGTTGCGGCCTTGTCTTCATGTCCTAGATCCTCCCCGCTTCAAAATGCCTCGCCGATGCCGAACGAAATCGCCACCGGGAGGCCAGTGCCCGGCGGCCCGAGCAAAGTTGGTTGCGTACCTTCCGTGGGGTCAACAGCTGCCGCGGCCGTCTCGCTGGGGAAGCCAAGCACCTGGAGAGGCTGAATGCGGTAGCCGATGTCGAGTCGAATGGCCCCTACTGGGGTGTCGTAGCGGCCACCGGCGCCGCACGAGAGATGGGGACGGAGAGTCTTCGGAAAACCGGCCTGATGCGCGGAAACGTCTCCCGAGTCGCAAAACACCGCCATACCGACAGGGCCCGCAACGTCGAATCGCATCTCTGCCGACGCCTCCCATAGCGAGAACCCACCGATAGGGACCGAGCACAGGGAGGTTCCAAACGACGTTCCCGCAACCCCGGGGGCGCAGTTTAGCGCGACTTGGGCAGACGCGTTGGCGGGGTTCAAGAACGGAACGGAGCCGTGCGGAGCGATGCCTCTCGGTGGAAAGCCTCGGTTCGAGCTGGGTCCGCCCGAGAAAAAGCCTCGGAAGTAGAGGATTTCGATATCGCGATCGACCTGGTCGAGTGGAGTGCCGGCCGGCTGACCGTTCTTCACGTAGTCGCCATAGTTGGACGCAAAGAGAAATCCGATGGCCCCGCGCGCCGCAAACGTGATCCCGCGCGCGATAGGCACGTAGCCGCGCACCTCAGGTTGAATACGCACGTCGGCTGCGGTGCCGCCGAACAACGGGCCGCCTGCGACCTGGAGGTCGTTCGAGGCGTACATGCCGGCGTGGGGATGAACGGGGTCGTCGCGCAGGTCGAACGTCGTCAAGAGCTGGGGATACGAGAGGAGGATATTCGGGAGATGCGGGTCGATGGATGTGGTATACTTAAATGGGATTTCGCCCTGCACGTTCTCGCCGATGCTCGCGAAGAAGTGTTTTCCGAAGCGCCGCTCGAGGCCGATGACGCCTTTGGGCTCGATATAGCCGACCACTGGCTGGCTTGGATCGGGGTCGGGTACGACGAGCAGGGGATAGACGTTGATCTCGGGGCGTAGGAAGACCGTCGTGCGCGGATCGATGAATCCCGGCTGACGAAACTGTATCTGCAAGCGTTCCTCGGGCAGGACGCGTACGTGGTCTGGAGGAACGAAGTTGTCGATGCGCGTCGGAAACAGGACGGCGCCCGGCTTGAGTTCGACGCTGAAGTCGCGAAGATCGCCCAAGAAGTTGTGGTCTTCCCACCCGACGAGCGCGTGGAGCTCGGTCTTGATCTCGTCGAGTTCGAAGCCACCGCCGATTCGCAGCACGCGGAGCTTCGTGGGTTCGACTCGCACGGTCAGCGGAACGACAGGCCTGGACGGATCGGAGAGCGCAGGAACGATTTGTACGGCGCTGAACACCTCAAGATCGAGGAGCGCCTGCGTGGCAGAGTCGATGGCGGTCGTCGAGAACGGCTCGCCGGCGTGGATGTGCATCGTGCGCCGGAGCTGGGCCTCGCCGATCTCCTGGGGGCGAGGCCCCTCTGCGTCCGGATCGAGGCCGACGATTTCGATCGTTCCAAATGTGGTGAGCAGGCCCGGGACCGCGGTGAAGGAATAGTCGACGACGTGCGAACCGAGGTTCGTCTCCGCGTCCGCGCGCAGCGTCGCGTAGGCGTAACCGCGATCGGTGAGGGCCCGCAAAATCGCTGATTGCGCGTTCTTGTAGGCGATCTCGTCGAAGCGAGCTCCCGGAGGGAGGGCGTCGGATGCCGCGCTTCGCGCCGCGTCGGCGACCGGTTTCGGCACGCCGTCCAGCCCCTCGACGACGACGCGCCGATTGACTGTCGGCGGGCCCTCGTCGACCGCGATCTCGACGCGCACGTGGTCCGGGCTCGCGTGGATGACTCGCGCCGCCCGGGCATGCGCCTCCAGAAAGCCCTTGGCCTGGTAGGTTCGCTCGACGCGCGCCACGTCGCGCTGCAGCGTCGATCCGTCGAAGATCTCGTATGGGTAGACGACGCCGCTGAAGACCCCGGCGAACTTGGGCGAACCCGCCGTGGCGAGCTTGTCCGTCACGTCGCGTGGATCGAGGTGACGGGCGCCAAGGATTTGGACGGAGTCGACCGCCGCGCGTCCCGGCGGAATCGAAGCACACGCGG
>Ga0326728_10007384_pt1 | contig 28276 bp, 20 predicted proteins | sample MB3enrmetagenome_FD_207602 | JGI IMG/M metagenome (GOLD analysis project Ga0326728, IMG submission 207602) | Lab enriched peat soil microbial communities from McLean, Ithaca, NY, United States - MB31MN | ecosystem: Environmental > Terrestrial > Soil > Wetlands > Peat | place: USA: New York... | reverse complement strand
CGCGGTCCTTACCCACGCGCGGTTTGGGGCAGACCGCGAACCTTCCCTTCCCGAAAGGCTTAAACTGTCATGAGTCACCATTTGTGCCTACCGCCAGCACCTCAATTCAAAAAACTTGGGGCATTGAGGCTTCAGCCGCCATAGCCGCCTGAAAGGCGGCCTGCAGGCAAGATTGCCTGCGCCACCGGACTGTCCGTGAAATCCAAGAGAGGTCTACTTCTCGAAGCAAGATCCCCGCCAATAATACAGCTTGAGAAGCACCCGCGTAAGCATCGGGGGCGTCCCGCCCTCCAGGCAGAAGAACCGCGGCCGCGAAGACAACACCTCCGCTATCTGCTTCGCCTCGGAAAGCGGCGCCACGCGGAAAATCTCCGGGGTGACAGCGGCCTTCTCGTGGATGCCGTACTGCTGCGGGCACTCCACCAGATAGTAGAAATACAGCGTCTCCAGGGATACGCCGCACTGTTCGATCGGCTTTTCCCAGAGACGATTCACTTCCTCCAGGAAATTGCGATCGAGGAAGCGAGGCATGTGCACCGGCTTCTTCCGCGGAGAGCGATTCCCGAACCGGGAGTTGAGCAGACTCTCGGCGATGCTCCCCAGCGGAATATCGGAAGGCTCCACGTAAAAGCGATTGCCGCCCTTGGGAGTCAGAAAGTCCGCGGGGTCCAAACGGCGGCCCAGGAAGAAATTGTGGTCGAGATGGAGAAACTGCCGGGAAAGCCCCGGAATGCGGAACAACTGCCACGCGATCGCTTCCGGGTTGGATGCGGGCAGCACGCTGCGATCGCGGAAGATGTCCTCGTGGCGCACCAGCGAGAGGCGCGGGCGATCGCCGCTAAGCCACGCCGGCGCCTGCGCACCGGTCACCACATAGACCTTGCGGATCCACGGCGCGTACCGGCCCAGCGAGCGTAGCGAGGAACGCAATACAGTCTGATCTTCGCCGCCCCACGTGTAGACCGCGTCGATGGGCTGGTTTGCGGGTGCTTTGGCGGGGGTCACGGCTGGAGCGGCTCGCTTCCCTTGACGATCCAGGCGGAATCGTGCCGGGTGAACCCGATGCGCGGATAATAATTCACCGCGGCCGGCGCGGCGAGCAGGATTACGGTAGTCTCGGGGCCGCCGGCCGCTTGCGTCAGGCGGATTAATTCACGGCCGATGCCGCGCTTCTGGTACGACTCGCGGACCGCGAGGTCGGAGAGATACGTGGCGTATGCAAAGTCGCTCAGCGACCGCGAAATGCCCACCAGAAGGTCTTCGTCCCACGCCGTAATTACCAGGTTCGCATTGGCCAGCATGGCCGCCATGCGGCCGCGGTCGTCCGAGGGACGGCGCGCGCCCAGGCTGCACGATTTGTATAGCTCGATTACGGCGTCTACATCCAGTTTGTTGCCCGTACGATACGCGATCACGGATTCGTCCTTGCGCTATTGTCGCGCAAGGGACGCGGTCATGGCAGAGCCCAAGAAAATTATTAGCCGCCGATGAACGCCGATGAACGCAGATAAGATAGTTTTGTTTTTTCGGCGTTTATCTGCACTGCTAACGGCCAGAATCTTCGCAAGCCGCGACGATTCTTGCGAACCGAGGCCACTGAGACGCCGGTACCCCGGGCCTATACCCCTCCGCGTCCTCCGCCACCTCCGCGCTCTCGGGTTTTGACTTTGCTTTTGTTTTTCTCCGCGTCTCTGCGCCTCCTGAGAAACAAAAGTTATGATTGTTGGAAATAAAGGACTTCGCTTTCTCCTCGTTCGAGGCCACGCACGCTCCGTCAAGACTCTGTTTCTTCCCCCGCCAAACAGGCCACGCCAGTCAACTGCTCTGCGGTGAACCTTGTTTCGGTTGCGGCTTCGCCGCGCTAGGTTCATCGGCGGCTATTGTGTTTTCGATCCGTCGCCACGCCGTTTGGTTCAGATCGAAGCCCGGGTCGCGATGAGAGTGCCTTCGGCACATCCGCGTGGGCGCGGTCACTCCACCGTAACGTGCGTGCCTTTGTGCGCGGCCTCCTTGGAGAGTTGCGCGATACGCTCGTCGAGCAGGCTCCGCATTCCCTTCAGGAATTCGATGCGCGAATTGCGGAAGTGTTCGATGGTGGCGCCACCCAGGCACCGCTCGAACAGCGGCATCGCGGTTTCGCAGATAAAACATCCCGGAGCTTTTTCCGAAGCGCTCGGGGCGTCAGGGGCCTTTGCGTCCATATCATGTCTCCTTCATTTCCACGGTCAACACTTTATTGTCTAACTTTGCGCGCACCGGCGAAAGGCTGGTCATGGAAGCCGGCAACCCGATGTGCCGCCGCAGCGTGCCGATCTCGACCACCAGTTCGTCGCCCTTCTTAAAAAGCCCCACCTCGCCTTTTTCCGCGAACGGCAACCGCAGGCGGATTTCGTAATGGCCGTCTTGCTTGGTGAACGTGTAGGGCGCCTCGGTGCGGGTCACCACCGCGGGATCTTCGTCGGCCGTGTACAAGGTGCGCGCCAGTTCTTCCAGGCGCTCGCGGCCCAGCACCTCGTGAGTGAACAGCGGTACGCGCTTCACCGGGACGGGAGCGAAATAGGCGTCGATCTCTTCGAGAATGCGCGCTTGCGATGCGTGCCATGCTTCGAAGTACGCGTCGGTCACCGCCAGAGGCAGCACGCGGTTCACAATCACCGAGTCCACCGCCAGCCCGTGCAGCGAGAAGTAGACGAAGGCCCGTTGCGTCTCGCGCAGCACCATTCGTTCGGGATTGGTCACCAGGCGCACGCTGGTGGTGTTGGGATCTTCCAGCAGGACGTCGATGCCGTTCAGCTTTCCGAACAGCTCCTGGATGTTGGCGAAATAGCTGTCGGTGGGCAGTTCCACGGGCGACACCCGGTTGGCGAGGGGCCGCACGGCTTTCAAGAAGCCGCGCTGAAACGGAAAGATGTGCTTCATGTACCAGTCGAGCGTGGCCGGCATGCTGACGAAGCGCATGGATTCCGCGGTGGGAGCGCAATCCAGAACGATGACGTCGTAGCGGCCCTCGCGGCGGAACTGGTTCACGTACATCATGGCGCTCAGCTCCTCCATGCCGGGCAGGATGGCCAGTTCCTCGGCCTCCACGTCGCTCACGCCGGTGGTGCGCAGGACGGAAACCACGTAGGAGGAGATCTCGCGCCAGTGCCTCTTGATTTCCTGCTGGATATTGACCTCGTGGATGGCCAGGCGGCCGTCGATGCTGTACGGGTCGCCAGTCTTCCCGTGGAAGAGGCCAGTTTCCAAGTCGAAAGAGTCCGCCAGGCTGTGGGCCGGGTCGACGCTCATCACCAGGGTACGGTAACCCAGGCGGGAGAGTTGCAGTCCGGTGGCGGCGGCCAGGCTGGTTTTCCCGACACCTCCCTTGCCGCTGAATAAAAGGATGCGCACACCTTCATTTTACCGCCCAGGGCACTGCCATCATGCAAGCGCTCCGGCCATCTTGTCCTGAGAATTTCGAGTAATTCCTTTGTTTTCAGTATACCGACCCTGTTTTTCAGGACATCTTGTCCCGGGAGGCTAGCGCTTCCCCCGCAATCGGCCGATCTGTAGGGCATGTTCGAATGGAACTCGCAATTGAGCGTGGGCATCGCCAGCATCGATGGCCAGCACCAGAATCTCTTCCGTCTGGCGGAGGACTTGTTCGCCGCGATGAGCGCCGGGCAAGGAAAACCAGCGCTTTCGAAAATCCTGGACCGGCTGGTTCAGTACACCAAGGTTCATTTCGCGCAAGAGGAGCGTCTGATGAGCCTCCATGGCTATCCGGGTCTGGCCACGCATGTGGTGGAGCATCGGGCACTGACCAAGCAAGTGATGGATTTTCAGGAAAAATTCGAGGGCGGACATGCCGTCATGACCGTACAGGTTCTCCACTTCCTCAAAGACTGGCTGCAGAAGCACATTGCCAACTCCGATCAGAAGTACGCCCCTTACCTGAAAGAGCGGGCGGTAGCCTAGCAGGCTGCGGAAACAGCCCCTCAACCGCTTGCTTACGCGCGCGGCTCAGAAACGCGCTCGTTCTTTTGCAGGCACCTGCAGAGGCGGGCCCAGGGGGCACCCCGTGAGGGAGCGGTCCCGGAATGCCCTTTTTCCGCAGCCTGCTAGTGTAGTGCGTCATGCAGAATGCCGATTATCCTGCGCGTCGGGAAAACCGCTCTCACGGTCGCAGCTCGGTAAGCCCGTGCAAATGCAGCGCAGATTTCCGAGCCGCGCGCGTCAGCAAGCGGTTGGCTCGAGATGACAGTCGTCACGATTTCGGATGCACTACACTAGTACGTTCGTCGATCCGGCGCCAACGCCGGCCGCTCCGCAGCGCTGTAACATTGTAAGAAGGCGCTTCGCCCCCAAGTAGACGGCAACGCGGCCTTGCAGCGGAGGAGCACGTTGGTAGTACTCGGGATCGACATTGGCGGCACGCAGATCAAAGCGGGCATGGTAGACGAGCTGGGCGCCATTCTGGCGGCGCGGACCGTCGAGACGCCGGCTGACCTGGAGGGCTTCGTCCCTTCTCTGCACGACGCCATTCGCTGGCTTCTGGAGGCCACCACTTTGCCCGCGGGAGTAGGCGTGGGCTGTAAGGGCATCATCAATCCCGACAGCACGCTGGTGGAAGTTCTGCCGGGGGCGCTGCACTATCTGGAAGGTCTCCGCCTGAGCGATCTGGTGGGCTTGCCGATCGACGTGCCGGTATTCGCCGACAACGATGCACGGGTGGCGCTGGCCGGCGAGATGGTATGGGGCGCTGCCAAGGGGTACGAAAACGTCGTCATGCTCACCCTGGGAGCAGGAGTGGGCGGCGCGGTGATCGCCCAAGGTCAATTGCTGCGCGGCCATGCCGGCATGGCGGGGTATCTGGGCCATCTGACCGTGGACCCCGATGGTTTGCCCTGCTCCTGCGGCAATCGCGGGTGCCTCGAGACCGTTTTTTCGGCCCGGGCAATAGAGGGCGAGGCTTGGGCCGCGGTTCATCGCGGATGCCCTTCCACGCTGACTCGCCTTTTCCGGGAACAACCGCAACTAGCCACCTGCCGGACAATTTTTCAAGCCGCCAGCGAGGGCGACGAGCTTTCCCAGTCCATCGTCGGCAAAGCCATCCACGTCCTGGCGGCGGCCATCGCCGGGCTGTTGCACATTTTCGACCCGGAAGTGGTGATCCTCGGCGGCCAGGTGGTGGACGCCGGAGCCGAATTGCTGACCCCTTTGCGGGAAGAAGTATGGGCGCGCTCCCGCAATCTGCTGGGCCGCGAAGTGCCGCTCATGGAACAGCAGGTGTCGGACAAGTCTGGCATCGTGAGCGCTGCCGGCCTGGTGATGGCGCCGCGCGGCTAGCGCCGCGGGTGCGTGCCGCGCGGGGCGCGGGAGGCATGAGCGTCCTTATTGCTGAATGGACTTCAACCCGAGGATTCGACATCTCCTGCGGCGATCCGTTGTGCGTCCGCCTCGAAGCAGGCTGACGGCAATTTGAATCGTGAAACGAGCGCCTACTGGTTCATGCCCGATAGGCGCGCGATTTCGGCGACCGCGCTGGCGAAGGATTCTACCGAGTCGACCTTGATCGTCTTCCCCTTCAATTGATCTACCGTGTACGCGATGCTGTCGGGCCCGTGGTTCGGTCCGGAGTTTATGATAGCTGGCGAATTGACGTCTCCGTGCATCGTCCCCGCGAACGGATCGGTTCCGCCCATCCGCCCCACCTGGCCCTGCAGGCCAGGCCCAAACCTCAATCCACTCCCGACAGGAGGTTGCTCCCATAGCAGGTAGAAGAACTTCGGCTTCGCTGTGGGTGGCAGTCCAAAAGGAGGGGACGGCTTGTCTTTGTATATCGACCTCGGCCCCAGGAAGATCACTGCATCGGACGGCTCAGGAGCATGAAGTTCCTGGTTGACGAGATTCCGGATCCGATCCACCGGTCCCGCGGGACTGCGGAGCACACTGTAATCCACGGCGGAGGGCCGTATGGCGTCCAGCTCTCGTGAGACCTCCGGCAGGTCGTCGAGTGTGAAACCGTCCTTGCGCGATAGTTCTCGCTGCTGCTCGAGATTGAACACCACTAGCCGCACCGGGCGAGCCGGCATCTCTTCCATGAGAGCGACCATGGCATCGAGGAACATCGCCTTGTCCAGATCGCGCAGCGAGGATTGCCTCTGCAGCAGCGACGCGGCGTGCAGGAGAATGGTCACGCGGCCGACCGGTTTGGCTGCCGGCACGGGAAGCTCGTTCACGGAATTACCCGCGACTGCGCCGGGAGGCAAAATCGGTTTGACGTTGCGCACGCCGGAATTCAGCCGCGCGTCAACCTCCCATTCCTTCCGGCACACATCGCCAGCGTCGTCGAACATTAGAAAGTCCACGGAGTAGCGGCCTTCTCCGAGCCAATAGGAGCCCTGGACCATCGCCTCGTGTTGGCTATTGCCGCCACGGGGTAGCTCGACTACGTCCGAGAGGTACACTGGGTTTCCGTTCCGCTCTTTCGATGTGACGCGTGTGAGCACAATCCACTTCTGTCCCTGAACCCGGAAATCAGCCAGGGGTACGTGGGCTACATATCCTGCTTGCATTCTGAGGCTGAAGATGAAATGCGGCTTTCTGGGTGTGATCTCACAAGGCAACTGGCCGCTGTGCATTGTGTCGAAAAGTTCTTGGGCGTCCGCGATCTTCTTGGGGTCATTCAAGAGAGTTTGCCCGGACACCACCGTCACGGCAAGAACGCAGATCGCCAGCCAGCGAAACGCGAAAGGGAGGCTCCAAAAGCGGGTTTGGGTACCGATGGACATCGGATTACCTCCTCTGCGCGAATTCCCACTGTAAGCATGCGGCGTTTCGTCCCAGGTTGAGCATCCTCACAATATTGTAGGTTTATAGGAAAAGAGCAGTACGGCTCCTAAAACCGCTGCGGCCAGACGGCGAACGCTGCAAACTGAGGCCATGAACAACAAACTCACTGTCACGCTGGCATTGGCCGCCGGCCTCCTCGGTGGCTTTGCCTCTCATTACTTCGTGCCGGCTCGGGTCTATGCACAGGGACTGGCCGTTCCACAGGAAATCCGGGCGCACAAGTTCGTTCTGGTCGATGAAACCGGCGTGCCTCGCGGAGCCTTCGGAATTGAGATCAACGGAGTCCCCGAGATTGAGGTCTCTACACCTAAAGATCAGGGTTATCGGATGTGGGGCTACCAAGCTACGGATTGGGGGCATATGCATGGATTCACTGGCCCTCAGGTCAAAGGCCCTGATAAGCCGACCTTGCTGCCGGCCAAACCGTGAGCCGGCGGTCCGGATACAATACAGACAGGATGGAAGCTGTCGGCACACGGATATACATCCGGCTTCTTCCGGCCATGTTCGCGGCGTTTGCGCTGGCGCGCGCGCAGGTCGCCATCGAACCGCGTCCCAAGCCTCCCGAGCGCATCACGCGGCCGAATCTGCGGGTCGATAGCAATCTCGTTCTCGTTCCGGTCAGCGTGGTCGATCAGCGGAACCATCCGGTCACCGGACTCGAGCGGGAAAACTTCCGCGTCTTCGATGACGGCGTGGGGCGAACCATCACCGCATTCGCCATGGAGGACGAACCCGTGGCGATTGGCCTGATTTTCGACCACAGCGGAAGCGTATTCGGTATCCAGCGTAATGAATCTGAAACCACTCGCATGTTTCTGGGAACTTGCAATCCGGAGGACGAGTATTTTCTGGTGGTCTTCTCCGGCAGGCCCGAGTTGGCGGCCCCGCTCACGCGGGGGCCGGAAGAGGTTCAATACCGCATCCTCACGACGAAATGGGGTGGGTTAACGGCTCTCTATGACGGAGTGATCCTCGGCCTGAACGAGCTGAAGAAATCGACGTTGAGCCGAAAAGCGCTGCTGGTGGTTTCGGACGGGGGCGAGAACCACAGCCGCTACAACCACGGGGAGCTCGCGAACGCGATAGAAGAGTCGGACGCGCTGATCTACACCATCGGTTTCGCGTCCGACCAAGCCAACTTTCCTCTTCTCAAGTGGATGGCGGAGCTATCCGGCGGGAGGGCTATTGCGGGGCAAGCCGAGGACCTGCCGGATGTTGCCGCGAAGGTCGCGCTCGAACTGCGCAATCTCTATGTGCTGGGGTTCTCCGCCGCGGGGATCCAGCGCGACGGTAAAGTTCACAATTTGCGCGTGCAACTCATCACTCCGCATGGCATGGCTCCTTTGAAAGCCTCCTGGCGCCGTTCCTATCGCGCGCCGAATGACTAACGCGCCACGATTTCGAAAGTATTCCCCTCCGCAACGCCTCTGACCGCAGCACCCAATCTCCAACGGGCGAACGAAACCGCACCCGGACCCGCCTCGGAAACAGAAAGGCCTACGGGGCCGCCGGGCAAGATCCTTCGATCCCCCGGTTGGCCGCGTGCCTGGCTGGCACCACACGTTCGGGCGGCACCGTTTCGATCTGCGACGAGGACGCCTCTGTTTTTACGAGGTCGCACCACAAAAAGTAGGCTAAAGTGCCGGCCCCGACCCCCACACGGCGGGCTTACCAATACTTGATCACCGACCAGATCATCAAGGCCAGCCCAAAAAGGCCGGTGACAAATGCTACGGCAGCTACAAATCGAGCCTCCGTCTGCGCTTCCGGGGTCCCGGCGGACTTTCGATGAAGACTCCTCGTAGGGGTCCAGCACGCCCGCAGGTATTTTTCAGGCCACAAGATGCCATACCAGCCACTTGCCAAACCGTACACTATGAAAAACAGCCAACCGATGGCTATCAGGCACTCCTTCACGCCAGGCTCCCGAAGCCGAAGAGCAGGTCCCGGTCACGCGAATTTCAGGGCCGCATGCTCGAAACCAGCATAGTAACATCTGATGGATACAATGGCGTCGGCAGGCGGTTCTCGGCCCGGCAGTTTCCGACAAGCTCCCGACTTCCCGTACATTACCGCTCGGTTAAGCACCGGGCCGGTCCAGTTTACGGCAACGCCGTCTACCAGCCGTTATTGGCCCACATTGAGTCCGCCGGTCCTGGTAAATGGTCTGCACGTTCTGGATGGCGGGGCCGTCAAGAGCACGGAGGAAAAATGTCTACGATGTCGTTGGCGTTAGTCGTCTCAATGTTGACCGCCGTCGATGCTTCACCACAGTCGGTCAAGTCGCCGGCGAGATTCGAAGTCGCCTCCATTAAGCGTTGCCCAGACACCGGGTCTCCGCAAGAGGGTGCACCGACTCGAGGCAGAATCGATCTGGCTTGCTTGACCACGAGGAATCTCGTGCGTCTGGCTTATCTGGTATTCCCGACTGGCCAGCCGAATGTTCCCGCGGCACGCAGATCAAAGCGGGCATGGTAGACGAGCTGGGCGCCATTCTGGCGGCGCGGACCGTCGAGACGCCGGCTGACCTGGAGGGCTTCGTCCCTTCTCTGCACGACGCCATTCGCTGGCTTCTGGAGGCCACCACTTTGCCCGCGGGAGTAGGCGTGGGCTGTAAGGGCATCATCAATCCCGACAGCACGCTGGTGGAAGTTCTGCCGGGGGCGCTGCACTATCTGGAAGGTCTCCGCCTGAGCGATCTGGTGGGCTTGCCGATCGACGTGCCGGTATTCGCCGACAACGATGCACGGGTGGCGCTGGCCGGCGAGATGGTATGGGGCGCTGCCAAGGGGTACGAAAACGTCGTCATGCTCACCCTGGGAGCAGGAGTGGGCGGCGCGGTGATCGCCCAAGGTCAATTGCTGCGCGGCCATGCCGGCATGGCGGGGTATCTGGGCCATCTGACCGTGGACCCCGATGGTTTGCCCTGCTCCTGCGGCAATCGCGGGTGCCTCGAGACCGTTTTTTCGGCCCGGGCAATAGAGGGCGAGGCTTGGGCCGCGGTTCATCGCGGATGCCCTTCCACGCTGACTCGCCTTTTCCGGGAACAACCGCAACTAGCCACCTGCCGGACAATTTTTCAAGCCGCCAGCGAGGGCGACGAGCTTTCCCAGTCCATCGTCGGCAAAGCCATCCACGTCCTGGCGGCGGCCATCGCCGGGCTGTTGCACATTTTCGACCCGGAAGTGGTGATCCTCGGCGGCCAGGTGGTGGACGCCGGAGCCGAATTGCTGACCCCGTTGCGGGAAGAGGTGTGGGCGCGCTCCCGCAATCTGCTGGGCCGCGAAGTGCCGCTCATGGAACAGCAGGTGTCGGACAAGTCTGGCATCGTGAGCGCTGCCGGCCTGGTGATGGCGCCGCGGGGGTAGCGCCGCGGCTGGGTGCCGCGCGGTGCGCCGTGCATTGGCGGCTGAAACTCGGGATTCCGCCGCCGAAAGAGGCATGCCTGTGCGGAGATCATATGCTGGACAGGTTTTCAACCTGCGGGTGGGTAACGCATGGGCGTTGAGATAAGGCCGTTCCCAAGCATCCCGGCTGGCCGGTTCGGTCTCGGACCCTGGTCGCGCTGCAGCTTTCCAGAAAGCCGTTCGGGGCGGGTTGGCGTGATTTGCTGATGGGAAGAGCTGTTGCGATTCGGAATCGGTTTCGGTGAGCTTGTGGGCCGTCAGCTCCGCAACCGGACATCCGGCCCGTCACGCCGAAATCCAGCAGTCTCCGAGTGGTGCGCGATGCGGGCGGAACTGGCCTCGTCAACTTCCCAGAACTGGGGCCAGCGCCCGTTGTACTTACCGATAACGTCTTTTGTCGACGACACCCGTTCGCTCCTTCGATGAGTGGCGGCTGCCTTTTGGATTGTCGGCCTGGAGAGCTGCAATCCTGCTCAGAGTCGGTGCCGAGTTTGGCCTGGGGACTGCTTGAGAGTGGCGGACCCTGGGATCGCCAAGACTGCAACTAAGGAGTTAGGCATGGGCTATGGGAATAGCTTGGGTTATTGCGGCCCAATCACTGTGGCGATACGCCGCAGTCTGAGCCTCGGTGCGGTTCAATCCGGATTTCGCAGGCGCGCTATCGAAGGGACGTCATGGCTCTGCCTGATCACTGCAGCCGCGAGCGCGCAGACCGCAACTACCACAACGATTCGATCCTCCGTCAAGGGGGCAACCTTGGCTCATGCAGCCATCGCCGCGGCCTCCAGCCCAAGCAACACGATCGCATACTTGCCGAACGTGGAGATTAGCGCCGCCAAGGTGGATGCTTCCGGCAATATCTTCATTGCGGGCCAGACCACCAGCGGCGGTACGGGCGTGGCCTACACTGCCAAACTGAGCCCGGTTGGCACGATTCTCTACGCGGCCACTTTGGGCGGCAGCGGCTCCAGTATCAGCGCCGCCACCGCTCTGGACATCGATTCCGCCGGAGCTGCGTACATCGCTGGAACAACCACGGCCGGTGATTTCCCGGTCAGCGCCGGAGCCGCTCAATCCCCGGGAGCGACTGCCTTCGCGGCCAAAATCGACGCCAAGGGAAACATTCTCTACGCCGCTCTGATCGGCGGCAATGCGACCACCGTGCCGGGCTCCGTCGTGGTGAATACCAAGGGAGAGCTTGTGGTTTCGGGGGAGCAGATGCCACCGTCAGCGGTTTCTACCCTCTTCCTCCTGAAATTGAGCGCGGACGGGACCCAAGTGGTCGCAGGGCCGCAAGGCATAGGCGGGCTGGTGGCAGTCGATGCTCAGGACAACATTTATGTGGCCGGAGTCCCGTACGGCAACGATCCGCCGGCCACGGCCGGAGCGTTCCAGGCAGCACCCGCCCTTTCCTATTGCGGCTGCCCGTTTTTTAGCTTTCCATGCGGGGGCGACCAATTCGTCGCAAGTATCACTCCAGACTTGACGCAAACCCGTTTCCTGACGTACGTCACCGCAAAGTACGGTGCCGTGCCTGCATACATTGCCATCGACACCCAGGGCAACATCTTGATCGCCGGCACAACCAGTGCCCCAGGGTACCCAACCACTCCTGGCTCCTACCAGCCAAACTATACGGCCGCGAGCGGGACCGTACTAACCTGCGGCCCGCCCATCACCATGGAGTTCACCTCTCCCAGCGGCTATGTGACCCTGGTAAAGCCGGACGGGTCGGGACTGATCTTTTCGACGTTTTTCAGCGGGAGCAAGAGCGATAGCGTCAGTTTCGCGGCCTTGACAAGTGCGGGGATCTACCTTGCCGGGCAGGCCGGTTCCGTGGACTTGCCGGGGTTTGACGGCGCAGTTCCGTCTCAATGCATCCCAGTCGGCTTCGTCACGCTTATGACGCTCGATGGGTCGGAGATATCGTCAAGTCGCACGCCGCCCGGAACTCCCGTGGCATACGATTCCACAAACGGAACGATTTTGCTCACCTCGGGCAACGACCTGCTGCGCTTCGACCCTTCGCAGGCCACCCCAATCGCCTGTTTGCTCGACTCGGCCGATCTCAGTCCGGTAATGGCGGTTGCGCCAGGAGAACTGCTGTCAATGTTTGGGCGTTTTCTGAATTTCGAGAGCGACCCGTTTGAAGTCGCGGTAAACCCGGTAAATGGGTCATTTCCCACGGCGTTCCAAGGGCTTGGCGTGGTGGCTAACCAGACTCCCGCCGCGTTGCTCTACTCCTCCGAGCAGCAAATCAACTTCCAGGCGCCATATGAAATTGCAGCTAGTCCGCAGACGAACTTAGTTGTGACGTACTCCGACGCTAACGGGGACAGCGTCTCCGACTCGAGAACGCTCAACGTGGCCGCAAGCAACCCGGTAGCGTTTCTCTCCCAGCCGGCTATCTACAATCAGACTTATCCTCTGGTGCTCAACGCGGACGGAACCGTCAATTCCCAAACCCAGCCGGCGGCCGCCGGGTCAATCGTCAGCATCTTCGTCGACGGACTGGGTGTCACCAGTCCTGCGCCCGTCACCGGCCTGGTCAATACGAGTCCTCCGGCAGGGCTGAACTTGCCTGTGGTGGTCACGCCTTATTGCCAGTACACAGTCTGTTATCCCGCACCCACCTTCGTCTCGGCTGGCTCATTGGTTGGCTCGATTTCGGGGGTGACACAAGTTCAATTGCGTGCCCCAGTCAACCCGAATCCTCCATCCGCATTCCAGGCCATATTCTCGCTGTCCGTGGGTTCCGCTGCCGTGCGGGATATGAATTTGACTTTCTGGGTGCAATGACGTTTCCGGTCGAATCGCTATCGGCCGGCCCGTTGGTTGTAAAGTGATTCTTGGCCGCAAGGTCGGGCGCTGACGCCGCCGGGGTTGTTGCCGATCAAATAGAGTGACCTCGGGCCGCGGTCCCGAACTCCTTTTACCGGCCAATATCTGGAACGAGCGGCTCCCCTACGCCGGCCGACAGCAGTGTTCTTTTTTCCTGCGAAACTGATCTTACTGTAGTGGTCCGGCCCGTTGTGGAGCAACACCGGCAGTGAACCCGCTTTGCTCGCCAAAGATGACCCATTTCATTGGTGCGTTCCAGTACCAGGTCTTGCCTGCGGCCACTGGTGAGAAGCGGCACGCACTCGACCGTAAGCAGATGATATGAAACCGCAGCGGGCGGACTGAAGCTCGGGCGCCCCTTTGGGGAGGGCTGAAGCCCCACTAACGGGCTGCGGAAAAAGCCCGTCGACCGCTTGCTTACGCGCGCGGCTCAGAAACGCGCGCGTTCTTTTGCAGGCACTTACAGAGCCGGGCCCAGGGGGCACCCCGTGAGGGAGTGGTCCCGGAATGCACTTTTTCCGCAAGCTGCTAAGAGAACTTTGTAAGAACCAGCACGTGTTTTTCAGAAAATGGCAATCTGCTTGCAACTGGTTGGGACATCCTATGCCAAACCGCCGGCCGGGCAGCGCCTCCGATCCGCTGTGGTACAAAGATGCCATCATCTATGAGTTGCACGTGAAGGCGTTCGCCGACAGTAATTCCGACGGCATCGGCGACTTTCCGGGCCTGATGCAGAAGCTTGACTATCTTCAGGATTTGGGCGTCACCTGCATCTGGCTGCTGCCGTTTTTCCCTTCGCCGCTGCGCGACGACGGGTACGACATCGCCGACTACATAAATGTCCACCCGAGTTACGGGACTCTGGACGATTTCAAGGCATTTCTGGCCGCCGCGCACGATCGCGAGCTTCAGGTGATGATCGAGCTTGTAATTAACCACACTTCCGACCAGCACCCCTGGTTTCAGGCGGCGCGCAATGCGCCGGCAGGCTCGCCGGAGCGCGATTACTACGTTTGGAGCGACTCCGGCGAGAAATATAAGGACGCGCGCATCATCTTCACGGACACCGAGAAGTCCAACTGGACCTGGGATCCCGTCGCCAAAGCCTATTTCTGGCACCGCTTCTTCTCCCATCAGCCGGACCTGAACTTCGATAATCCGCGCGTGCTGGAAGAAGTCCTGAATGTGATGCGCTTCTGGCTCGATATCGGGGTAGACGCCCTCCGCCTTGACGCCATCCCCTACTTAGTGGAGCGCGACGGAACGAATTGCGAGAACCTGCCTGAGACCCACGCGGTGATTAAGGCCATACGGCGCGCCATGGATGCCGGCTATGCCAATCGCACCATCCTGGCGGAAGCGAACCAGTGGCCCAGCGACGTGCGTCCTTATTTCGGCGATGGCGACGAGTGCCATATGGCATTCCATTTTCCGGTTATGCCGCGCATTTATATGGCGCTCCGGCAGGAAGACCGGCTCCCGATTGTCGACATCATGAAACAGACCCCCGGCATACCGGACACCTGCCAATGGGGCCTGTTCCTGCGCAATCACGACGAACTTACTCTGGAGATGGTGACCAGCGACGAGCGGGATTACATGTATCTCGCGTACAGCGCCGACCCGCGCACCCGCATCAACCTGGGCATTCGCCGCCGGCTGGCGCCCCTGATGGACAACAACCGGCGGCGCATCGAACTGCTGAACAGCCTGTTGTTCTCTTTGCCGGGCACTCCCATCGTGTATTACGGCGACGAAATCGGGATGGGCGACAACGTATATCTCGGCGACCGGAACGGCGTTCGCACTCCCATGCAGTGGAATTCGGACCGCAACGCGGGGTTCAGCCGCGCCAACCCGGCGATGCTCTACAGCCCGGTGATAATGGACCCGGTGTGGGGTTACCAGGCGCTCAATGTGGAGGCGCAGCAAGACGACCACTCTTCGCTGTTGAACTGGATGCGCAATATGATCGCGCTGCGCAAGCTCTTCCGCGTGTTCGGGCGCGGAAGCCTGGAGTTTCTGGCGCCCGGGAATCGGAAGATTCTGGCGTACCTGCGGCGGTTCGACGGAGAGCAGGTTTTGTGCGTGATGAATCTTTCGCGGTTCGCCCAGCCGGTGGATCTGGAAATACCGGAATTAGCCGGGATGGTTCCGGTCGAGATGCTCGGCTATGTCGAGTTTCCACCTGTTACTCGCCAGCCTTATCGCCTTACGCTGGGGCCGTACGGGTTCTTATGGCTGGAGTTACAAGGGACGCCGGAGCCGGCTGCCGCGCCCGCGGAAGCACCGGTGGAAGTGAAAGTGAAATCCCAAGCCGTCGGCGGTTGGGCCGAAATGATTCCGGACCTCGAGGCGAAGGTACTGCCGGAATATCTCCCTCGGCAACGGTGGTTTGGCGATAAGGTTGACGATAAGGTTGGCGATAAATTTGGCGGTACGTCGCGGCATATCCGCAAAGTGCGTGTGGCGGATTGGGCCGAGTTTGCGGGCGCGGCCGTGATGGTGCTGGAAGTGGATTACGATGATGGACCGTCCGTCCGGTACTTCGCGCCTCTTATTGCGAAAGACGGGGCCGTCGAGGACGCGCTTCAAGACGACGCTTTCTGCAAAGCGCTACTGAACGTCGGCGAACTCCCCACCATGCACGGTAAGATTGCGGTCCGGCTTCGCGGAGAGGTAACCGATGCGGCTTTCTCGCTTGCGGTCCGCAGGGTCCCGGCGGAACAGAGTAACTCGTCGATCGTCTATGGCGATCGCCTGATCCTCAAGTTATTCCGAAGGCTGGAGCAGGGCGAGAATCCCGGCATCGAAATCGGAAGATACCTCACGGAGACGGCCCATTTCGACCGGATTCCCGCGTCTATGGGGTCCATCGAGTATCTCCAGGGGCCGGACACAGTTTCAGCCGTGGCGATGGTCCAGAGCCTGATCCCCAATGAAGGCGACGGGTGGACCTGGACCACCGAGGAACTTGAGCGTTACTACGAGAACTGCGCGCGCACGCCCTTACCCCAGGCCGCGGAATCCGAACGGGACCATGCGGGCGCCTTTCTCGAGGCTGCCGCCGTGTTGGGGAGGCGGACCGCGGAACTTCACATGGCGCTCGCCTCGGCGGCGGACGATCCGGCATTTTCGCCCGAACCCTTCGGCGCGCGCGAAATCGAGGCCGTCTCAGACGAAATGCGGGAAGCAGCGGTGAAAGCTTTCGACCTGCTGAAGGCCAATCTCGCCGGCCTTCCCGACGAAATTCTCGCCATGGCCGGCCAGGCGCTGGGAAGGCGCCGTCAGATTGCCGATAGCCTCGCTCTCAAAGCGCAAGATCGCGATTACGGCAAGCGCATCCGGACGCACGGCGACTACCATCTGGGCCGGGTGCTGCGCACCAAGAACGATTTCGCGATTATCGGCTTCGAAGGGGATCCGGCCCGTCCCCTGGCCGAAAGGCGCGCGAAGCATTCACCTTTGAGAGACGTGGCGGGAATGCTGCGATCTTTTAGTTACGCGGCGAATGCCACACTCATGACTTATACTACCCGCCACCCCGAAGACTTCACATCGCTGGAGCCATGGGCGAGCCTGTGGGAGCGCACCGTCAGCGCCGAGTTCCTTTCGGTATATCGTGAAGTTACTAAGTCAGGTGACATTTTGCCCGCCGCCGAGGACGACTTTCGCAGGTTGCTCGACGCGTGTCTGCTGGAAAAGGCCACTTATGAGTTGACGTACGAGCTGAACAACCGGCCCACGTGGGTGCGCATTCCGTTGGCCGGCATCCTGGCTCTGGCGGCGTGAGCACTTATGGCGGATTCAGGCGTTGCACAGATCGAATCGGCCGACGCGGTAATCGGACTGGTTCCGCCGGCATCGCGCGATAGCCAGGCGGTGGAGAATACCATCGCGCGCATCGTGGGAACCGAGGTTCCGTTGAGAATCGCTCTCATTCACCCTCCGCTTTCCCCCAACCATACGGAGTTTCTGAAAGCAGGTTCGCAATGGCATCTGATTGCGAGCCCGCGGCTGGCGCAAGACCCGCCTTCGCTCGCTCAGAGCCTGGGAGACAGCTTTCGCGCGACCTTCGAGATGGCGCAGAGGCTCAATTCGCGCGCCTGCGCGGTGGTCGCGTCCGACCTTTCCGCCACCACGGTTGACTGGGTAACGCTGCTGCTGCAGCCGGTGATCGACGACCGGTTCGACCTGGTGGCGCCCTGCTATGCGCGCCATCCCTTCGAAGGCATGATCAACCGGGCGATTGTCTATCCGCTGGTTCGGGCGCTCTATGGAAAACAGATCCGCAATCCGATGGGTCCGGATTTCGGCATGTCGAGCCGTTTACTGCTGCAAATTGCCGGCTCGTCTAGACCGCGGATGCACACGCTTCCTTCGCTTGCGGCCGAAGCCATTACTAACGGAATGGAGCTGTGCCAGTCCCAGCTGGGCCCCCGAATCTACGCCGTTCCGGATTTTACCAACCTCGGCTCGCTGCTGGCGCAGTTGCTGGGGCCGCTGTTCCTCGACGTGGAAAGATACGCGGCCCACTGGCAGCACGCGCGAGGGTCGCAGCCCATCCGCGAATTTGGGCAGCCGATGTACGTGGAAGCGCCGGAAAGCACCATGGACGTGAGCCGGCTGATGGAGTCGTTCCAATTGGGCGCGCGAAATCTGCAGGATGTGTGGAGCATGATTCTGCCTCCCTCCACGCTGGTGGAACTGCGCCGGATGGTGCGCAACGGCGCGGCCCAATTTCGCATGCCCGATGCCACCTGGGTGCACGTGGTCTACGATTTCGCGCTGGCTCACCGGCTGCGCACCATCAGCCGGGACCAGATGCTGCGAGCTTTGACGCCGATTTATCTGGGATGGGTGGCTTCGTATGCGCTCGAACTGGAGCACGCGTCTCCGGAGGCGGCGGAGCAGAGGCTGGAAAAACTCTGCGTGGTTTATGAAGAGACGAAGCCGTACTTCGTTTCGCGGTGGCGATGGCCGGACCGTTTCAATCCTTAGAAGGTGAGAGGAGGAAATTCTATGTGGGAGCAAGTTGGACAAACCTTGAATCAATCGACTGTTGGCGTCCTGAGCCGGCTGGCCAGTCTGCTGCCCGGCCTGCTCGCCCTGCTGGTCGCTGTCCTGTTCTCGGCGGCGCTGGCATGGCTGATTGGCATTGTTCTGCGGCGCGTGCTGCACGGCATTCGGTTCGATGAGCGGTTGGAAAGCTGGGGAGTTACGGGTCTGGCGGAGTACTCGCCGCAACAGAGTCCCGCGCTTCTGCTCACGCGAGTGGCCGCCTGGTCGATCGTGTTAGCTGGGCTGGTACTGGGACTGGGGGCCTTCGAGGCGACTCTAACTTCGGAGCTCACCGTGCGGATGTTCGAATATCTCCCGAACCTGGCCGCCGCTATCGTGGTGCTAATAGCGGGCAGCTTGGTGGCCCGCTACCTGGCGCGCAGCGTGCTCATCGAATCGGTCAATATGAATCTGCAATATGCGCGCCTGCTGAGTCTGGGTGTCAAATGGCTGGTGATGGTCTGCGCCATCGCGATGGCATTGGACGATCTGCAAATCGGCGGCGGCATCGTGCATCTCGCCTTCGGGATCCTGTTCGGCGGCATCGTGCTGGCGCTGGCACTGGCCGTGGGGCTAGGCTCGAAGGAATTGGTCTGCCGTTCGCTGGAGCGCGAATCGAGCAGGGCCCCCGCCGATGTTGAAGAACCCATCCGGCACATCTGACCGGCTCTTGAGAAACTGCCGGCAAGTTACGGATTTCTGGTTGGTCGAAGCGGTCTTATGTGCGGCAGGATGGCATCCTGCGGCCGAGTGGCACTCGGCCGTTTGAGGCGGGAACAAGAAAGCCCTCTCCCCGAGACCGAGGAGAGGGCCATTATGGTTGAGACGAGTTTTAAAGCTTGCCGTCGTCGTCGTCGTCGGCATCAGCGGAGTACACCCGGCGCTTGAAGTCGCTTGCGGGGCGAACCTTCTTCTCACCGGGGAAAGGGACCTTAAACCCGGTGGCCTCGTACCAGTCGAAGTGGCGGACGGTGTCCGCGTCCAGGGAGTCGGGAGTGTGATATTTGGCGGCGAAGACCTCCGCCTTCATTTTGAGCCAGCCGGCCCGCAGAGCTTTGACATCATGTCTTTCATTCCTGGGCCTTTCCTGCTGGGTCCCGGTTCCGGAACTGCAAGTGTTGAGGCTGGGGCTGATGTTCGACGGGGCCGTGTATCCCGCAACGCCGTAACACAGCGGGACCTGATTCGGCACGTGCGACCACGGCAGGAAGTTCGCCGTGGGCGGGTTATTGATGAAGAGTGTGGTCATCGGCGAGGCCACCAAGTCGAACTGGTTCATGGGCGTCAGACCGAGGATCTGCTCGATCGTACGCGTCATGTTGACCTGCGTGTAGAAGGTGCTGTCTTCGGTTACGCCGGCCCCGGTGCCATCGGACTTCACCTTCTGTTTGACGTAGGGGCTGATGACAAAGCCAGGGCTGCGGTGACCGTCGACGTGGTCGACGCCGTACTGCGCGTCGTCTTCTTCGATGAAGATCGCCGAAGTGGACCAAATGGGGCTGTGGCTGATGAGGTCGACGACGCGCCCAACGGCCAGGTCGTTATCGGCCACTTCGGCGGTCGCGTTCGGCGGGCCGGTGGTGTGGTCGCTCATGATCCACAGGAATTCCAACTGGGGCACCGAACCGGCGGCCACGTCGTTGGCGAAGTCCTGCTGCCAGACATCGACCCGGTACTGATCGGGGATGCCCAGATCGAACTGCGGGTAGTTTGGCACCGTGACGTTGTACAGGTTCGGGAGTGGGGTGACCGACCCGATGACGTTGAAGTACTGGAGTTGCGCCTCGTTGCCGCTCTCGTATTCCAATGTGTCGTTGTAGAATTGGGTCCAGGTCGGCTCGCAACTGTCGGAAACAACAAACGGTAATGCAACGGATGTACTGCCCGCGCCATTAAAGCTATTTGCTTGCGTCATGTTAGTCGGAGTGCAACCCGGCACGTTGAACGTGTTGCTCTCGACGTACTCACCGTAGTTCTTCACCGTGATGCCGGCCGCGGCCGCCACGTCCCACAGGTGGCCGTTCTTTTGATAGGCAATCGCATCGCCGCCGTTGGAGGGGTAGTCGCGGAGCCAGTCAGGCGACTGGACGTCGTCGGAGTAGGGCGCCATGGCTTGCGTGATCCAGTTGTGACCGTCAGCCGACTGGCGGCTCGCGTTGTAGAAGTTGTCCAGAAGAGGGAAACGCTGCACCATTGTGTGCGCGTTAGGCGTTACGACAGGGTATTCGGCGAAGGTCGACTTGTCGCCGAAGACTGCCAGCGAGGGTTCGCCGTTGCCGCCGGCCACGTCGCCCAGTATCTGATCGTAGGTGCGGTTTTCCCGGATGATCACGAAGACGTGCTGGATCTTCGACGGAGCGCCGATCTTTTCCGGGATCGCCACCGGCGCGGCAGACGGGTTGCCCCCTGCGGCCGACGCGATATTTTCCGACAGATCCCAGTGGTTGTTCTCGAAGACCGTCTGGGTCATCGCCGCCAGGGTCAGGTAATTCGGCACGGGGACGATGCTGACGGTGCCAAGGTCCTGGTGGGTGTTGAAGCTGACCACGCCCTCCTCTTTTCCATACGAATTTTCGGCCGTATTAGTTGGAGGGGGCGCCACACCGAAGCCGGTGGTGCCGATGCCCTTGTCGTTGGCAACGAGCAGCACACCGTCCGCCGTGTCCAGCACAACCGAGCTTGGCGCATAGCCTACCGGGATCATGCCCATGATGACGGGATTTGCCGTGCACGAAAAGAGAGCACAGCCGGATCCAAGGTTGACGACCGCGATGGCGTTGGCATTGTAAAGCGCGACGTAGGCGATGTTGTTCACCGCATCGACGGCGATCGCGTTCGGCCCCGCGCCATAGGCCGGCTCTGTGGCGCCAGGCACTGCGATGGGCAGCCCGAGGTTGATCGTCGACGTCACCTCATTGTTGCTCGTGCTGATCACGGAGATGGTGTCGTCATAGGTATTGGCGACCAGCAGGTAGTTGTTCCAGAAGGCCATGCCAGTCGGGTGCAGACCGGTCGAGATGCTGCCGGTGACCGTAAACGTGGACAGGTTGACCACGGAAACGGTGCCTGTGGCCGTGGCGCCAGTCGGCCAGGCGGCGACGACCGGGGTGCCGTTGGAGTATCCCTGGAAGTCGTCCGCAGTGGCAATCCGGCCAGCCTCGTTGGAGACGTAGGCGGTCGTGCCATCCGGCGAGATCACGACGCTGTGCGGGACGTTGCCGACGCGGACCTCCGCACCCTGCTTCGGAGTCGCCGCCGTCAGGTCGATCTTCGTCAGCGTATCGTTGTTGTCCAGCACGACATAGGCAGTCTTGCCATCCGGCGAGATCGCGATGCCGAGGGGATAGGAAGTGAACGTGTCATCCGAGAAAATCGAAACCGGGTAGCCGCACGGAATGGCAAAGCTGCCCGAGGTCCCCGGAGGGCTGTTCCCGGGGAAGCAGGTGACATTAGTCAGAGCGCCTAAGGTGGTGACGTCCAACGGAACGCTGACTTGGGTGCCGTCTGACAGCATGCCCGTCACCGGATCGACGTTGGCGACGGCAACGTAGCTGGCGGGGCCGTAATTGCCGTCCTGGCTGAACAGCAGGTGCAGGCCATCGGGTGTATAGGTGATGCCGTTGTGGCTGCCGTCTGAATTGGTACCTTTCTGCGTGCTGTAGGTCTGCAGGACCTTGCCGGTCTGGGTGTTGAAAATCGTGACGGCCTGTGGGGCGCCCATCTGAAGGACGGCGGCGGTGTGCGTCGCGGTATTGGGGTTCAGCGCGACGGCCTTTGCGCGGGTCGTGACGCCGAGGTAGACCTGCCTGCCGGCGGGAGTGATGAACGCGCCATCACTGGCGACCCACGGATAGGCTGTGGTCAACGGGTAGTTCGGGCCCTGCGTCCCGTTCTGATTCGCCCCTACTACGTACGTCGGGTACGGATCGGACTGAGCGAACGCCGGAATGCTTACCCCCGCCGCCAGCAGGCCGACGAGCAGATGCAAAGGGCTAATTCCGGAATGCTTGCGAGAAGTTGTCATAGACATAGACATGAATAGTTTGCCTCTTTCGATTTCTTCCAAATTTGACCAGGAATGGGCCATGGATCTTGGGGTTGCTCAAGGAACGCAATTAGTATGAGCCGCGAAAATGACGGCAGGATTACGTGAAAGTCACAGGTCCAAAACAGGTGCCTTACCGCAATTCAGGGCTGCCGAGCGCATGCAGTGAAGGACTCGCCCTTTTCCTGCGGACTTTGTTGATCGCTTCTTCGCCTGAAAACTGTTACGATCCTCTGACAGAGTCCGGACTGTCCTCTCGGGAATCTCTGGACCATCAACCCGATTGGGCAACACGATCAGGCAACACGATTGGGTCAGGCCGATTCCAGCACACGTTGATGGTTTCGCATGCCGGAATCGCTCAACCCGCGAGACGATGGACCTGCTCGGAGTGAATCGTCGTTTTGATACAGCCAATCCTCCATCGAGCTCGTGTGTCGGACGAAGCGCTCAAGGTCCGATGGATAGGCCCTTATTTCTTCTTTTCGTTCGAGCTGTGTTACCAGCGAAAGCCCCCGAGGCCCCGTCTGCCGGGCTCATGAGGTCGGGTAGCCAGGTTCTCACAAAACCTCTTGCAGTCCCCGCCTTCACTGTGCAGAATGGTGGTGCGACGTCTTGAGTGACTGGCCGCGCCGCCACGGTGGATCGGGCAGAGATTGGCCGTATAAGTCGGCCACTCGTACAATGGCCCGAGACGGCGTTCTGGGAGGTGCGGCATGGTCTTCGGGTAGAGGCCAACCCCAAAGGAACAGCACCGAGGGATCGACCCGCATGGATTAACGCTCCGCGCACGCAGTTGCTCGAAACACTTGGTTCTGGGAGATGTACACTGCGGTGGGGTGAAACTCATCGCGCCGGATCGGCCTTATTTTAACGCCTATGGGTAACAACTGGGTCCTGCGGGTTGACAACCTGCCCCACTTAGGACCGAAGTTTCAGACTCCTTGGACCGCGCACCGCGCGGCGCCCCTGCTGACGAGAAATCGCCCCAACGCCGCCGCCCGGCGCTTCGTCGTACTCTTAACGAAGGGAGCGCGCGCCCATGAAACGAGCGATCTTAGGGACGTTGGCGAACTGTGCGGTTTGGCTGGCATTCGGCCAGTCCGCCGACGCCCCGCTGAAGTTTGACGCGGCCGACGTCCATGCCAGCGCTAAGAGTCAGAACTTGGGGCTACGGACTGCGCCGGCGCACGGCGGCCGGTACGAGATCAAGAACGCCAGCATCGTGGACCTGATTCGTCTGGCTTACGGTTACAATGCGGACAAGATACTCGGCGGGCCGAGCTGGCTGGAAATGAGTCGGTTCGATGTGATTGCCAAGGTGCCGCCCGATACCACTCAGGAAACCATAAAGCTGATGCTCCAGTCGCTCCTGGCGGATCGTTTCAAGCTGGTGCTCCACAAGGACAACCAGCCCCTGCCGGCATATGCGCTGGTAGCGGGAAAGAAACCGCAATTGAAGGAAGCCGAGGGCACGGAAGAGAGCCGGTGCAAGCCGGCCTCGCCGGGGGCGGGACCTGGCGCCACGAGGATAATGGTAGGCGGTGGGGTGATGGGCGGTGCCCCCGGGACCACGCAGACGCTGACCCTGGGGCCCGGCGGAACGATTCAATACGCCTGCCGCAATATGACCATGGAGGCCTTTGCGTCGGGACTGCGCAGCATGATGGGCGCCGCGTTGGGTCCCAATCCGGTATTGGACGAGACGGGGCTGAAGGGAAAGTGGAACTTCGATCTCCGGTGGTCGATCGCGATGTCCGGACCGGCGATGGATTCGAGCGACCGCATCACGATCTTCGAGGCCCTGGAGAAGCAGCTCGGGCTGAAGTTGGAGGAAAGGCAGGTTCCGACGCCGGTGATCGTGGTGGATAGCGTCAATGAGAAGCCCAGCGAGAATCCGCCGGGCACCGCGGAAGCGCTGCCGGCCATTCCGGCTCCGACCGAGTTTGAGGTGGCGAGCGTCAAGCCGTCCGACCCGAGCGATTACAACGCGAAGTTCGACTTGCAGCCGGGCGGCCGGGTGACGCTTGTGGGGCTGCCGCTGCGGTCGCTGGTGCTTCAGTCGTTTAATGTCCACAGCGATGAACAATTGGCGGGTCTTCCGGGATGGGCGCGGACGGAGCGGTTCGATGTTATCGCGAAAGCGTCCTCGGAAGGGCTATCGGCGCCGGCGATGGACATGGAAGCGCTAGCCCCCATGTTGCGCGCGTTGCTGGTGCAGCGCTTCAAGATGACCTACCACACAGAAGACCGGCAAGTGTCCGTGTACGCGCTGATTGCGGCGAAGCCCAAGATGAAGAAGGCGGAACCGTCCAGCCGGACGTTCTGCCGGAACGCCTTTTCGCCCCCCGGTGCGCCACCGGGTTCACGGGTGCTGACGTGTCAGAACGCTACCATGGCGCTACTGGCGGATCGGTTGCGATTTGTTGCGCCGGGAGCGCTCTCCGGGCCGGCCGCGGACGCCACGGGAATCGAGGGCGGTTGGGATTTTTCGCTGACGGTCAGCGCCAATCCCGGGATGCCGACGCTGGCGGCCCGGGGCGAAGATGCGGCGCCCGATCCCACCGGCGGTCTCACCATCTTCGAGGCCGTAGAGAAGCAACTCGGGCTGAAGCTGGAAAAGCAAAAGCGGACGATGCCGGTGATCGTGATCGATCACATCGAGCAGAAGCCGGCGGAGAATTAGGGCCGTTCCGCCAGCCTCCGCGCCCGCCGGAAAACATCCGCCAGCATCTTCTCGGTGAGCTTGCCGGTGGACGTGTTCTGCTGGCTGGGATGGTAGGAACTGACCAGCACCGGGTGTCCCGCGCCGGTGCGGAACTGGCGATCATGCCCGAATTGGAAGGGCGCGCGGCTCGAGATCGCGCCGCGGGATTTCAGCACGTCGAGATAATTATCGAAGGCGATTTTGCCGAGCGCCACGACGACGTTCAGCTCAGGCAGCAAGTCCAATTCCCTCTCGAAATAGGGACGGCAATTGCGGATCTCCACGGGCGTGGGTTTGTTGCCCGGCGGGGCGCAATGGCAGGCTGCCGTAATGTAGGCGCCGCGCAATTCCAGGCCGTCGTCGCGGGAACTGCTGACGGGCTTGGACGCGAACCCCGTCCGGTGGAGCACGCGGTACAGGATGTCGCCCGAGCGGTCTCCGGTGAACATCCGGCCGGTGCGGTTGGAGCCGTGCGCGCCGGGCGCGAGGCCCAGGATCAGGACGCGCGCGGACGGGTCGCCGAACGAGGGCACGGGCTTTCCCCAGTAGTCCCACTCGCGGTAGGCGCGCCGTTTGGTGCGCGCGATCTCCGCGGTGTAGTCGCGCAAGCGCGGGCAGAGGCGGCAATCCGCTATATCACTTTGGAGAACGTCCATCTGGAGAATATGCAAGGAACTGACCACTCAATGTTAGAATAAGGGTAAAAGAGCTTGACGGAGGCGAGCATTGTCGGGGACAATCAGAAATTGGCTGCTAGGCCGGCGGCCGGTCCACGCTCTGGCAAACACTGTACCTCCTTCGTTCCGCTCCTGCCACGTGTTCACGATGAAGTCCATTATGAATAGAGCACCTGTTGTCTTCGTTCTCCGTTCTTTGAGCTTCGCGGCGGTTTGCGGTCTGGCCGTTTGGAACGGCTGGAGTGCGGTCCCGAAGCGAGTTTCCCCTCACGCAGTCTCTCACAAGACCGTTACGCTGCATAAGTCGGGTGTCGGTACTGCCGCATTGGTGAAAGTGGCGGTGCCGGTAAGGCCGCTAACGCCGACCAGGCCCGTCCGCAAGACGCCGGCGATATTACCCGCGGTAATTGCCGGCGGACCCTGGACCGAACCGACTTATGCCGATTCCACGGCGGGCGACCGCGTGGATGGCGAAGATCTAGCCATTCGCCGCGCGGCAGTGGAGGCGCTGGGCTCCTACAATGGATCGGTGGTAGCGGTGGATCCCACCACGGGGCGCATTCTGGCGATGGTGAATCAGAAGATCGCCACCAGCAGCGGCTTTCAGCCGTGCTCCACGGTCAAGGTTTCGGTAGCGCTGGCGGGGCTTAGCGCCAAGGTAATCCAGCCCGAAACGAAGTATCGCTTGCCCGGCATGCGCATGGATCTCACCTACGCGCTGGCGCACTCCATCAACTACTACTTCGCCACGCTGGGCCAGAAACTGGGCTTCGAAAAGTTCAGCTATTACGCCCACCTGCTGGGATATGGGGAGCGGGCCGGGCTGAACATTCCGGGCGAGCAACCGGGCCGCTTTCCGAGCGCGATTCCGCGCAACGGCGGAGTGGGCATGCTGACCAGTTTCGGCGAAGAAATCGAACAAACGCCGCTGCAACTGGCGGCGCTGATGAGCGCCATTGCCAACGGCGGCACGCTGTACTACCTGCAATACCCGGCCAACCAGGACGAAGTCCGCAACTTTGTGCCGCGGGTGAAGCGCCGGCTCGATATCGCCGGCCTGATTCCAGTGATCGAACCGGGCATGCGTGGAGCGGTGGAATTCGGAACGGCTCACCGCGCGGCCGACGATGGCGATATCGCCGGCAAGACGGGTACGTGCACCGAAAACCACGCGCACCTGGGGTGGTTCGGCTCCTTCAACGAAACCGGCAGGCGGAAACTGGTGGTGGTGGTGCTGCTCACCGGCGGGAGGCCGTCGATCGGTCCGCTGGCGGCGGGAATCGCCGGCGACATTTACAGGCGGCTCAACGAAACCAATTATTTCGCGGACGCCACTCCCACGCACGGGGCTCCCGCTCTGATTTCCAGCCAGATCTGCTGCCAGAGGTAGCGCTGGCGTCTCACTCGATCGACGTACTGGTGGTCGGTGCGGGCGCGGCCGGTTTGATGTGCGCCATCGAGGCGGCCAAACGCGTGCGGCGTGTGGTGGTGCTGGAACATAATGCGCAGGTGGGGCGCAAGATCCTGATCTCGGGCGGCGGACGCTGCAACTTCACCAATCTGCACACCGGGCCGGAGCATTTTCTGTCGGCCAATCCCCATTTTGCCAAGTCGGCGCTGGCGCGCTATACGCCTCGGGACTTCGTGACGCTGGTGGAGCGTTACGGCATACTGTACCACGAAAAGACCGCGGGCCAACTCTTCTGCGACGGTTCGGCGCGTGAGATTGTGGCGCTGCTAGAGGCCGAGTGCGCGGCCGCGGGTGTTCGCATCGAGACCGGCCGCGCGGTGCGCAGCGTCGACCGAACGGCCGCCTTCGAAATATTGGACGATCGCGATTCGTGGCAGGCCGAATCGCTGGTGATCGCGACCGGCGGACTCTCGGTGGCGAAGATCGGCGCCACGCCGTTCGGTTATTCGGTGGCGGCGCAATTCGGATTGCGCCTGGTGGAGTGCCGTCCCGCTCTGGTGCCGCTGACGTTCGGGCGCGAAGACCGGGGCAAGTTCGGCATGCTGGCCGGGGTCTCGACGGAGGCGGCGGTGCGTGCCGGAGGGCGCTCGTTTCGCGAGAAGATGCTTTTCACGCACCGCGGCCTTAGTGGACCGGCGGTGCTACAGGCATCGTCGTACTGGAAGCCGGGCGAGGCGCTCGAAATCGACTTGCTTCCGGGCGTGGACCTCGCTTCCGAGATGGCCGGGCGGCGGGCCGTGGGCGACCGCTCGCAAGCCCGCACCCTGTTGGCTGAGCGGCTGCCCAAGCGCCTGGCGGACCGATGGTTCGAAGTGCATGGAGAATCGAAGCCATTGGCCGTTACCGGCGATCGCGAAATCGCGGAAATCGCCCGCAGTCTACACTGCTGGCGGGTGAATCCGGCCGGCACGGAGGGGTACGAAAAGGCGGAGGTGACGGCCGGAGGCGTGGATACCGGCGAGCTTTCCTCGAAGACCATGGAAGCGCGGCGGGTGCCGGGGCTATACTTCATCGGCGAGGTGGTGGACGTCACCGGACAATTGGGCGGCCACAATTTCCAGTGGGCTTGGGCGTCCGGCTTCACCACCGGACAGTACGCCTGAGAGCTAGTGCTTAATTGCGTTAATACACATTTGTATTAAAATGTTTGGGAGATGCCCAGACACGCACCCGAACTGGAATGTTCTGTCGAAGACAAGGCAATTTTGGTGGCCCTCACAAAGAGCCGGA
>Ga0326728_10007381_pt1 | contig 28282 bp, 29 predicted proteins | sample MB3enrmetagenome_FD_207602 | JGI IMG/M metagenome (GOLD analysis project Ga0326728, IMG submission 207602) | Lab enriched peat soil microbial communities from McLean, Ithaca, NY, United States - MB31MN | ecosystem: Environmental > Terrestrial > Soil > Wetlands > Peat | place: USA: New York... | reverse complement strand
AAGCCACACGCTCCAGATCCTCGCTCAATCCCATGCAACATTCCCTCCATCATCCCAACGCACCGGCCTGATCTCTGATCCCTGATCTCTGTTATTTCGCCACCGTCAGCTTCACCAGATCGCTCTGCATCACACGCGCGCCAGCCGGGGGCTGCTGCGCAATCACCGTTCCCGGTTTCACCGGCATCACCGGAGCCGCGCCGCCTGTGCCCACTGGCGCAACAGGCACATCCATAAATATGGGCCGCTCCGACTGGATGCCCATCCGCGCCAGTTCCGACTGAGCCGACACCACAGGCAGGCCGCTCAAATCGGGCATCACAAAGCCGTCGGGCGCGTTATCTTCCGGCGCGGCCACCAGCAGATCGATGCTGGGCCGCGCAATCCCCTGCGCGTGCGCCGGCGGGTCCTGGGCCAGCACCATTCCCTCCGCCGCCTTGCCCCAAGGCAGCCGCGCCGTTGTGCCCGCCTCCAGCCCCACGCGCCTGAGCCGCAGAGACGCCACCCGCTCATCCAGCCCCACGGTCTCCGGAACTTCCACCTTCTGCGGCCCCAGGCTCTCGGCCACGCGCACTCGCCACTCCCGCCGCACCACCGAGCCCGGCGCGGGCGACTGCGAAAGAATGTGTCCCGCAGCCACGTCGCCGGAGTAGTAGCGGTTGTCCACGTCCAGGTTCAACCCCAGCCCCGAGGTTTGGCTGCGCGCCTCCGCTACGGTCATCCCCTTGAGCGCGGGCACCTTCACCTCCACCCCGTGAATGGCGAAGCGCATGGTAATGACAGCCGACAGCAGCGCCACGGCCACCAGCAGCATCACCAGCGATGCTATCTGAAAAAAATTCACAACCGGGCGTTTCATCATGGCTTGAACTCTCCGAACTCCAAAATCCGCGCTTTGCGGTAGGCGCAACCTCCGCTTCACCGCAAATTATCCGTCACCGGCTCGGGATGAATCGTCACGCGATACACCTCCGGGCACTCCAGCTTGAAGCGGTCCTCCAGCGCGGTGATCGCTCCATGAACCCGCTCCATCGTCAGATCGTCGGGCAGCGTGCAGTGGCAAGTAACCTGGATGTGTTCGGCCGAGCGGCTCACCAGAATCTCGTGCACATCCACAATTTCCGGAATCTGCGCCGCTGCCGTCTGCATCGCCTGCTCGATGCGGCGATCCGCCTCCACCCGCTCTCCCGGCGGCTCAATTGTCGCCGGCTCGCTCTCAATGTGCGTCAGCACCCCGTCGATCTCCGGCGCCTCGCGCAGAATCTCCGCTTCCAGCGCGCAGACAAAATCGTGCGCCTTGAGCAGGGTGAGCGCTTCATCCAGCTCCAGGTGCTGCTCCACGCGCAGCCGCCCCTGGTGCGACTGCACGCTCAGCTCGTGCACGCTCACATTGTTGCGCGCCGCCACCGCCCGCACCCGGTCGAAAATGCTTTCCGCACGCGCCTGCCGCGGCACCGTGTGAATCATCACGTCGGCCTCCGGCAGCGTGCGATGCACCGCCTCCGTGGCCGCGCGCACCAGCTCGTCTGTGTGTTCAAAGGTGAACCGCCGCGGCAAGGCCACCGTCAGGTCCGCGAAATAACCCGCCCCCGCCCGCCGCACTCGCGCTCGCTCGACGGTTAATACGCCCGGGACCTGTTCTACATCACGCAGTATCTGGCGCCGCGTCTCGGCGGGAATCTCATCCAGCAGCACGCTCACCGCCTCGCGCCCCAGCTTCAGCGTCAAACGCAGAATCAGCAGCGAAACCACCACCGCCGCCAGCGGGTCCGCGTAGCGCAGCGCGCCCACGCCATACCGCACGCCCAGCCAGCTTGCGCCCAGCCCGCACAACACCGCCAGCGACGACCAGATGTCGCTCGCAAAGTGGAATGCATCGGTCGCCAGCGCCGACGATCCGGTCTTCTCCGCCACCGCCCGCAGTCGCCGCGACCGCCAGAAGTCCACGCCAATCGAGCACACCACCACCGCAACCGGCCAGCTTAGGTTTTGCAACTCTCTAGTCGGGTGCAGAATCCGCTGAATCGCCTCCCAGATAATCCACCCGCTGGAGACGGCCATCAGCAGAACCACGCCGAAGGACGAGAAATTTTCAAACTTGCCGTGGCCGTAGGTGTGGTCCTCGTCGGCCGGCCTGTCGCTCACCTGTACGGAAAAAAAGGTGAGCGCCGAACCCACCATATCCAGCCCGGAGTGAGCCGCGTCCGACAGCACGCCCAGCGAGCCGGAGAGCAACCCCGCCCCGAGCTTCAGCAGCGTCATCACCGCCGCCGCCAGCATGGAGTGCAGCGCCACCCGCTGCTTCTCCGCGGAAAACCCGGCTATCTTGGAGGCTTCGTAAACCATCGCGTCCTTAGGCTACAGCGCCGCGCCGCGCCGTGTACAACCCCGCAATCCCAAATGTGTAAGGCTGCCACGCGCACTGCTCATAGCCAGCCGACCGCATTAGCGCGAGCATCTCCGCCGGTAACGGAAAATTACCCACCGAAACCGGCAAGTAGCTGTACGCCCCGTCCTTGCCGCAGATCGCCCGCCCAATCGCCGGCAATACCCGCCGGAAGTAGACCGCGTAGGCCTTGCCCACGAGGCCCCCCGGCTCGCTGAACTCCAGAATCCCCAACTGCCCGCCCGGCTTCAGCACGCGATGAAACTCCCGCAACCCCGCTTCGTAGTTAGCCAAATTCCGGAACCCAAACGCCGACACAATCAAATCCAGCGACTCCGGCCGCAGCGGCAAATGTAGCGCGTCGGCTTCGAGAGGAACTGCATACGGCTGGCCCGCCTTCCGCGCGCCCACTCCAAACTTCTTTGCCCCGCGGCTCAGCATATTGCGCGCAAAATCCGCCGCCAGCGTAGGCCGCGCGCCCCGTGGCCGCCGCTTCAGCAGCGCCATGGTCATATCGCCCGTGCCGCAGCAGATGTCCAGCACCGCCGCATCGGGATCGGCCAAAATCGTTTTGAATCTCTGCGCCGCCCGCCACCACCACAGCCGGTCCACATTCGCCGAGAGCACATGATTCAGCAGGTCGTACCGGGGCGCAATCGCATCGAACATCTCCCGTACAGCAACAGCCGCGCTGGCCTCGTCAGTTGCTCCCTGCGGCTTGGCTCCGGTAACTGTCATCCGGCGTACCGCTCCGCAGCCTGCGCCAGCATATACCTCACCGCGGCTTCCAACTCAGCAGCCGTCACATCCTCCACCACGCCCGCATCGCCGATCCCAAGCGGCAGCACAAACCGCCTCACCCCGCCCACGTTCTTCTTATCGCCGCCCGTAGCCGCAAGCACTTTGCTCGTCCGCAGCTTCAACGCAGGCAGCGGCCCGTACAAATGAATCAATCTCTCCAACCGCTCAAATTGCCGTCCTGTAATCGTCCCCCGCTCCCGCGCAACATGGAGCGCGGCCACTATCCCCCAGCCCACCGCCTCGCCATGCAGCAGCGTCTTATAGCCAGTGGCCTGCTCCAGCGCGTGGCCTACCGTGTGGCCGAAATTCAAAATCATCCTCAGCCCGCTCTCGCGCTCGTCCTGGTTCACCACTCCGGCTTTCATGCGAATCGACGCTGCAATCACCTTCTCCAGAGATTTGGCATCGCGCCCCAGCACCTCCTCCGCGTGCTCTTCCATGAAGCGCACCAGCAACCGGTCGCGGATGATGCCCGCCTTCACGCTCTCCATCAGACCGGCTCTCAGCTCACGGTCGGGCAGCGTCTCCAGTGCGCCGATGTCGGCAAAGACCGCCAGCGGATGATGAAAGCTGCCCACCAGGTTCTTGCCTTCCGGCAGATTCACCCCCGTCTTGCCGCCCACCGACGAATCCACCTGCGCCAGAAATGTCGTCGGAACCTGCACATACGGAATCCCGCGCATGAAGATCGACGCCATAAAGCCGCCCACGTCGCCCACAATCCCGCCGCCAAAGGCAATCAGCAGACTGCCGCGATCTCCGCCCGCCGTCACCATCTGCCGCAACAGGCTTTCCACGCTCTTGAGCGTCTTGTGTTTTTCGCCGGGAGGCAGAAACAGCACGATCGGAGCATCTGAAAAGGACTGCTGCATGCAATGCCCCCATAGCCCCCACACCGGCGCCGAGGTCAGCACAAAGACCCGTCGCGGCAGCTTGCCGCAGACCCGCTCGATGCGCGGCGCGAGCGAGCTAATCAGCCCGCTGCCCGCCATCACGTCGTATTTCGCTGAAACCGTCTTGACACGTATCGTTTGCACAGTACTTTTATCCTAAATGCAAACCGTCCGCTCACCTACGTGCGCCGGAGCCTACACTCAGCTCGCTGCAAACTCTCGCTCTCGATGCCTTAAAATCAACGCAAATGCAAAGCGGCGGAGCCCTCAAGCTCCACCGCTTTTCTTCAATCCGCAGCCTGATTTCGCGGCTACAGGTTACTTGTGGTGCTCTCCGCCGCCAGCGGGATGTCCGCCAGCAGGGTGTCCGGCAGGATGGCTAGCCGGATGTGCGTCGTGGTGTTCAGCGGGATGCCCAGCAGGATGTCCAGCGGGATGCCCTTCGTGGTGTTCAGCGGGGTGCCCTTCGTGGTGTTCCCCAGGGTGGCGATCGTCGTAGCCGTGAGCATAATGACCATGCTCGGCTTCATAGCCGCCGCGTCCGTGGTAGCGGCCTCTGCCATCGTCATGGAAGCGATGCTCGCCCCAGCCGTGGGCATAGCCCCATCCGGCCCAGGGACCCACGCCCAGGAAGATGCCGTTGTAGAAGTACGCCGGTCCGTAAAAGCCCTCGGGGGCGCAGCCGTAGGGTGCGGCTTCGTAATAGCCCCATTGGCAGACGGGTGGAACGCCGATTTCGACGGCAACTTGCGCGCGAACTGCTGGCACAAGGGCCAGGCCCGCAAGCAATGCTGCCGAGCTGAGTAGAATTTTGAATCCGCGCATATGTGACCCCCTCCTGAGGTGTCTGTGGTTGCGTGTGAACGTGCGGTACTCTGCTGCCGTCAACAACAGCCCGGCAACAACAGCCACCGTAAGGACTGTGAATTCGTTCCTGAATCGACCTCACAACGCAAGGGTATGTGCCACCCCCACGAGCGAATTTGACTCTAGCAGCTAGGACCGATTCTGTGCAATATGAAACACTTTGCAGCACGCTCTGCCATTCGGCCCCAACATCTGAATGATAATACACGGGATTGGGGCAAGAGTTGCGGGAAGCCATCGAAATCCCCGCCTCTCGGTGTTAGCCTTAACCCTTATGGCAGCCTCCACGCAAGTCGATTTTCTGGTGATGGGAGCGGGCGTGGCCGGGCTGCGTGCGGCCGTCGAGCTGGCCCGCCACGGCGAGGTCCTGGTGGTCACCAAGGAGTCCGTGGCCGAGTCCAACACCCACTATGCCCAGGGCGGCATCGCCGTCGCCATGGAGGGCGATGCGGACGTTGCGCTCCACCTCGAAGACACCGTCAATGCCGGCGACGGGCTGGTCTATCGCCCCGCGGCCCAGGCGCTGGTAGCCGAGGGGCCGGTCCGCGTAGCTGAACTGATCGAGTGGGGCGCGGCCTTCGACACCGAAGCCGGTCAGCTCATGCGCACCCGCGAGGGCGCGCACTCCCTGGCCCGCATCCTGCACGCCAACGGCGACGCCACCGGCGCCGAGATCAGCCGCTCCCTGGCCGCCTTTGCCCGCGTCCACAAGCGCATCCGCTTTGCCGAGTGGACCACGGTTACCAACCTCATCGTCGCCGACGGCCGCGTCATCGGGGCCGATCTGCTGAGCTGCGACCGCCGCCCGCGGCTCCAGCAGCGTGTCAGCGCCCGCGCCGTGCTGGTCGCCGCTGGTGGAGCGGGACAGGTCTACTCCGACACCACCAACCCCGCCGTGGCTACCGGCGACGGCATCGCCCTGGCCGAGCAAGCCGGCGCCGCTCTCGCCGACATGGAGTTCTATCAGTTCCACCCAACCGCTCTCTCGCTTCCCGGCGCGCCGCGCTTCATGCTGTCAGAGGCGTTAAGAGGCGAGGGCGCAATCCTGCTCAATGATCGCGGCGAGCGATTCATGCAGCGCTATCACCCGCTGCTCGAGCTGGCGCCCCGCGATGTGGTGGCCCGCGCCATCGCCCGCGAGGGCATGGGCGCAACCGCCGCTGAATCTCGCGTCGTCCATCTCGACATGCGTTCCGTCAAAGGAATTGACCTGCGCCACCGCTTTCCCGGCATCAGCGCCGTCCTCGAGCGCTACTCGTTCGATCTCGGCCGTGATCTCATCCCGGTTCGTCCCGCGGCGCACTACCTCATGGGCGGCATTCGCACCGATCTCTTCGGCCGCACCACTCTGCCGGGCCTCTACGCAGCCGGAGAGGCCGCCTGCACCGGTGTCCACGGCGCCAACCGCCTGGCCTCCAACTCGCTCCTCGAAGGCCTGGTCTTCGGAGCCCGCGCCGCGCAGTCCATGCTCGACGACTGCTCGCCGCAGGGGCAGAGCCTGCCGCAGGAGCTGGCTGCCGAGATGCCTCTGCCCCACACCGAACCCCTGACCTCCGCCGAGCAGGCGCATCTGGAAGAGATCATCGCCAGTTTGCAAACCTCCATGTGGGCCTATGCCGGGCTGCTGCGCGAGGACTCCACCCTGAGTCTCGGCCTTGCCGCGCAACAAGCCTGCGCAGACGCTCTCACGGAATTGTCCGCGCACAACAAAGGAAGCCGCCGCCTCACCGAAGCCCTCGCCATGAGCAGCGTGGCCCGCGCCATCCTGCTCTCCGCCCTGGCGCGCACCGAGAGCCGCGGCGCTCACTTCCGCAACGACTTTCCCCATCGCGACGACCGCAACTTCCAGAAGCACTCGCTCTTCACCGGCCGCGAACCTGTCGTCTTCGAAACGTGGTAGTGTAATCAGGCCCTAAAAGCAAATAATGGGACGTCATTATATTTCATTTCTATTGGAACTATGCTCCATACTGTAGCTTACGTTCTGGCGTAAGAGTGGAAAATTCCGAACGATTTTCAGACCAGGTTTTCAGGGTGTCACAATTCGCCTTGCCAAATCCGGCGCCACCATCTGGAAGTGCTTCACGTTCCATGTATAGATATGTTCGGCCTGAATTTTGCGAGCGCAAGCCAGATGCAGGGCGTCATAGATCATGCCGCCGGAGTGGCCAAGGTTTGCCGTGCGGCGCAGCGTTTCCATGTACTCCTTGGCGGAGAGATCGACCGCAGTGAGGCGCTGAAGAAATGTTTCCACGGCGAGCACTGCGTCGCGCGGAGTGAGGCGCAAAGCTAACGGCATGGCGGAGAGAGTGTTGAAGAGTTCGGCAATTGTATGAGTGCTGACTGCCGTAGTTTGCCGGGCACATTGGTTCCATAGATCTCGGCTGGGCTTGTGGCACGCATGACTCACCTGAGCGGTAGCGATCAGTACCGAGGTATCCAAAAAGATCACGTCGCTCCCTCATCCAGAAACGCAGCCGAGCCGCTGGCCGAATCTTCGTCGAGCGAAAGAATTCGCCGCTCTCTTTCCAGGCGGCCTTGCTGGATTAGTTCTGTCACCATCTCGGTAGTGAGAATGGGCGGATTGGAAGTGTCCGCGGGAAAGATCAATGGAACGCCGTTTTCGATGACCAGTTGTGCCGTAATTGAACTGGGCATCAGCGTCAGCCGGTCGCCACTGCGTTCGATCCGGAGGCGTGTGCCGGCAACAAGCTGCAACTCGTCGCGCAGTTTCTTGGGAACCACGATCCGCCCGGCCTTGTCGATCTCGACAGTGGCATTCATGTATACCATTTTACCATTAAATTTACCATTTCAGTCATTAATTCCATAAGTTATTGATAATATTTCGTTTACACTCTTTAATTCGGCCGGTTGCCGGACGCCGAGCGGCGATGAAAGCGTTCATCCACCGGCTGGCGATCCTTGAAGCCGGAATCGATCGGGTGCCAGTGCTCGATGGCCGGCTCGCCCAAGCGCCAACATAGCAGCACTACCTGATCTTCAAGGCGGCAGGGAAAATCCAGCAGCCCGGCATCCAGGTCTTTCACCTGCACGCCAATGGAATCGATCTCGGCGACACTCTCGCGCACCTGCTGCACTTGCCCCTCCAACTCCGCGCGCATTTTGGCTACCTTGTCCGTGTCTATCTTCATGCCGCCGGAAAGGTAGATGCGCCGGGCCAGCTCAGCGAGGCTGGTCTCCGCCTGCTGGGCCAACTGCTTACCTTCGATGGCGCGCTTCAACAGCGACTCCATCACCGGCAACAGAGATTGCGCTTCTTCGAGTGTGAAGGTCTTCATGGTGGGCCTCCATGTATAGGATACGACGAAATTGGTCAGCGAACCAGGTGGTGATTAAGTTCAATTGACGCGCACACTCAATGGGCCATTTCAGGCCAAACAGCGGCTGACGCCCTCCTCATTCCATTCCACGCCTGTACCCAACACATCCTGTTGAATTGCCATACCACACTTTGTGCGTAGCGGTTCAGAGACGATCATGTTCCACCAATCGGCATACTCAAGCCAGTGGGCCGTTGGTGTCGCGCAGAGCAACTGATAACTGACTTCAGGCCAGAGGTGGCTTGAAACCGGTAGTCCATGGGTTTCCGCAAGGGCTACCGCGCGCTGCCAACCGGTGACACCGCCGATCTTCATCACGTCGAGCATGATGTAATCTGAAGCGTGGGCATTGATGGCATGCTTCAGGTCCTGAGTTCCCCACCAGTTTTCACCACATTGGATGGGCACCTTGGCCTCGCGGGCTACCAATGCATGACCTTCGTAGTCGTGTGCCAGAGTGGGCTCCTCTACCCAGACCAACCCCAGGTCATCTAGCACACGCAGACGCTGTATGGCTTCGACGGGCGAGAGGCATTGGTTATAATCCACCATGATTGCCACATCGTCTCCAGTGGCCGCTCGGATGGCGCGTATAACCTCGAGATCCTCCTTGAGATTGGGATACCCGATCTTCGCTTTGATCCCTTTGAAGCCGCGCCGGACCCAGTCTTCCGCGACCCGGCCGGAACGGCTTGCTCCTTCATAGCCGACGGCTCCATAGGCTCGCAACGGCTTCTCGACTCCCCCCAGCAGCCGCACCAACGATGTGTCGTGGCTGCGCGCAAAGGCGTCCCATAGCGCCATGTCTATACCCGCCAAAGCCATGCCGATCAGTCCTTGAGTGCCAAGCAATCGGAATCGGCCAGCGAGTTTATGCTCGATATCGCCAGGGGTGAGTTGTTCACCCTTCAACAGTGGTTCAAGGTTTCGAATCAGGTCTGCCGTCGATTGAAGCGCAGTAGCTGTATAGGTGAAGACTATGCCGTGACCGGTCACACCCTCATCTGTGACGATGTCGATCAGGATGAGGGGCGATTCAGTGACGACGCCGCTGGAAGTCCGATGCGGTTCCTGCATCGGCACACGCACTGCCCGAACGCGAAGTTCCCGAATTGTCTGATGCCGGCTGCTCATGCTTTAAGACTGTATCACTCCAGATTCAAATTGCGCGATACCGAAGCGCTCATCGACCACAGGCGATCTCCCGGCCAAGAATCAGACTGGCCCGGGCTTCCTTCATCCTGTTTCCATCATCCGGTCCAGCGCCACCTTCGCCCAATGCTTGACGCTGGATCGGACCTGGATGCGATTGACCACGCGGCCCTCGACCAGATTTTCCAGCACCCAGGCCAGATGCTGTGGGCTGATGCGATACATCGTCGTGCATAGGCAGCCGGTGTCGTCGAGTGTGATAACTTTCTTTCCCTGCTCCGCAAATCTGCGCGCCATGCGGTTGACCAGGTGAATCTCCGTCCCCACGGCGAAGATCTGTCCCGTGGGCGCCTGTTCCACCAGCGCAATCAGCCGTTCCGTTGAACCCAAGGCGTCGGCCTTCTGACAAACTTCGAAGCGGCACTCCGGATGCACAATCACCTTGATGCCGGGATATTTTGCGCGCACCGCATCCACATGGCTGGGCAAAAAGCGCTGATGCACGGCGCAATGTCCCTTCCACAGCAGCACGCGACTTGCCGCCAGCTTCTCCTTCGTCTGCCCGCCCTGAATCGTCCACGGATCCCACACCGCCATCTCCTCGAGCGGAATGCCCATGGCAAATCCCGTGTTGCGGCTCAGGTGCTGATCGGGCAAAAACAGAATTCGCTTACCGCGTTGAAAGGCCCACTCAAAGGCGGCGCGCGTGCTCGACGAGGTGCAGACCAACCCGCCCCGCTCGCCGCAAAAAGCTTTGATCGCAGCAGTTGAGTTGATATACGTCAGAGGCACAATCTCGTCCGTCAGGCCAAGCCGCTCCAACGCCTCCCAGCAAGCCTCAACCTGCGAGATTTCGGCCATATCGGCCATCGAGCAGCCCGCGTTCAGGTCGGGCAAAATCACCTGCTGCCCCTCGTGGCCCAGCACGTCGGCGCTTTCCGCCATGAAGTGTACGCCGCAGAAAACAATGTACTTGGCTTGCGCGTCGGCGGCGATTCTGGAGAGTTTGTAGCTGTCGCCCGTGGCGTCGGCGAAGCAAATCACCTCGTCGCGCTGGTAGTGGTGGCCGAGAATCAGAGTCGTCGTCCCCAGCCGCGCGCGAGCCTCCGCAATGCGGCCATCCATCGTATGGTCAGGGAGCGCCAGATAGTTTTCCAGGCTACAGGCATTGCCGACCTCCGGCGAGGCCGCCGTCAGATCATCGAGTACCAGGTTCACCGTATTCCGCCTTCAGTCCACTCGCCTCTTAAGAGGCAGCGGACGGGGATGTTGAAAGCAATCACCGCTTGCAGTGGATGCGCTGGCTTTGTTTCTGCCGGCGCTTGCCGCCGACCTTCTCAAGTGCCCCCATCCACGGGGTTGTTGCAAGCCTCTTACAATTAGACGCGGCCCACAGCCGTTGGATTCCAAAGGAAATCCGTCCCGGCAAAAGCCGCTTCCACTGACTATAAGTGTAACAAAACCTTAACAAAGAACTCAAATAGCGCAGGTTGGGGGCCGCACCGCCGGCCACGAGGTATACCCGCCTCTGCCTCCATTTGTTCGCCCCATGCGTGGGCAGGTATCATGAACCTTCATGGGGATGCCGCCAACAATTGAAGTTGCCAGCCTGGGATTTGAAAACTCCATCATCCTCATGGTGCTGGCGCTGGTGGTCTTCGGACCCCGCCGGCTGCCGGAGATCGGCCGCAGAATCGGCAAAATCATGTACGAGGTCCGCAAGGCCTCCAATGACTTCAAGTTCCAGATGGAAGAGGAGTTGCGCACCGCCGAGGAGGCCGAACGCCGCAAGAAGGAAGAAGAGCGGCTGAGCGCGCTGCCCTCCGCCGAACCGGCTGCTCCGGTCGCCCCTGTCCCGCAGGCATCCTCTGAGACACCCGTGGAAAGTCCTTACCCGAATGAGGCCGCTTACCCTCCCGTAGCCGTAACCGCAGCCATGGCTACTTCAGAAGAGCCTTATCCGCGCATTTATCCGCCCTCCACTGGCGAGCAGGTTCCTGCGGCCCGGCCTGGCAAAAAGGCAGCGCAAGCCAGGCCGCCGGCGGCAAAGAAAGCCGTCCGCGCGGTCAAGAGCAAACAGGCCGCAACTAAAGCGCCAGTCAAGGCGAAAAAGACCAGCAAGACGCCGGGGAGGCGCGCATGATCGATCCTGCTGAGCTGCCCGGCATGAGCCTGATGGAACATCTGAAAGTTCCCTTTAAGCGCATTCTTCTCTCGGCCGTCTATTTGGGTCTGGGCTTCATCGTGGCCGGAATCTTCTATACGCAGCTTGTCGCCTTCATTCAGGCCCCGCTCAAAACCATTGGCATGTCATTGGTCATGACTCATCCCATGGATGCCTTGAACCTGGATATTCAGGTTTCGCTGATTGGCGGCGCGATTCTGGCGTCGCCCTTCATTTTCTATCAGGTGTGGCTGTTGATTGCGCCGGGGCTTTACCAGAAAGAAAAGCGCTTTGTGGTTCCCTTTATGGCTGCCACCGTGGTACTGTTTCTTTCCGGCGCAGCCTTCGGCTACTACTGGGTTCTCCCTGGTGCGCTCAAGATATTGGTCGTTGATTTCGGGCACAATTTCACACCTGTGATCACCATCGAGGAATATGCTAACTTCTCTCTGCGGGTCATTCTGGGCCTGGGCATCGCCTTGACAATACCGGTACTCCTGCTGTTCCTGTATCTGTTACGCATCGCCCACCCGCGATTGACTGGGAAGAATCTGCCAATAACAGCCATTAGCGGATCATGCGCGGTTTCAACCAACACCCCGTCACAATTGATTTCAAACGACGAGGTGAATGACAATGATTGATCCCGCTGAAGCCATCGGCAAGGCGCGCGAGGCCGTCGCCGAACGCGCGGAGCTGCCCGGCATGAGCCTGATGGAGCATCTCGACGAGCTGCGCAAGCGCATCATCCGCTCCTTCATCTTCCTGGTCCTGGGCTTTGGCGTGGCCGGTATCTTTTATAAGCAGCTTGTCGCTTTCATCCAGGCCCCGCTCAACCACATCGGCAAGTCGCTGGTCTTCACCCACCCCATGGACCCCTTGAACCTGGACATTCAGGTTTCGCTGATCGGCGGTGCGATTCTGGCCTCGCCTCTTATCCTCTATCAGGTGTGGCTCTTCATCGCGCCGGGGCTCTACCAGAATGAGCGGCGCTTCGTGGTTCCCTTCATGGCCGCCACCGTGGGACTGTTTCTCTCCGGCGCAGCCTTCGGCTACTACTGGGTTCTGCCCGGCGCGATGCAAATCCTCATCGTGGACTTCGGAAAGAACTTCACTCCCATGGTCACCATCGAGGAGTACTCCAGCTTCTTTCTCTCCATCATCCTCGGCCTGGGCATCAGCTTTGAGCTGCCGGTGCTGATCTTTTTCCTGGCCCTCTTCGGCATCGTCACCCCTCGCTTTCTGTGGCGCAACATCCGCTACGCCATTCTCGCCGTCTTCCTGGTGGCAGCCGTCATTTGCCCCAGCCCCGACCCCTGGACCATGTGCATCTACGCCATCCCCATGCTGGCCCTTTATCTGCTGGGCATCGGCGTAGCCTGGTGGGTCCATCCCGCGCGCCGCAAAGCCAAAGAAGCCAAGGAGGCCGCAAAATGAGTTTCTCGTTTTGGAAAAGAGTCGCGACGGGGATGGTGTTTCTCGTCCCCCTCGCCGCACCCGCACAGCCCCACTTCAACGGAGCAAAAGCTCCCGCCCAGCCGCACTTCAACGGCGCAAAAGCTCTCGAATACGCCCGCCAATTCGTGGCCATCGGCCCGCGCTGGCCCACCAGCCCCGGCCACGCCAAGGCCGAAGCCTTTCTGCGCGCTCAATTGCAGCACGACCAGCTCGAAGAAGACGCCTTCACCGCCTCCACGCCCATCGGCTCCGTCCCCATGCGCAACTTCATCGTGCGCTTTCCCGGCAAAAAAGACGGCGTGATCGTTCTGGCCACCCACTACGAGACCAACTACTGGCTCAAAAACATCAACTACGTCGGCGCCAACGACGGCGGCTCGACAACTGGCCTGCTGCTGGCTATCGCCGACCAGTTGCGCGCGGAGACCGCCCACGGCAAAAAACTCGACGGCTACTCCGTCTGGCTGCTCTTCGACGATGGCGAAGAGGCCATCCAGAGCTGGACCGACTCCGACTCCCTCTACGGCACCAAGCACCTGGCCGCCAAATGGGCGCGCGACGGAACCCTGCCCAAAATCAAAGCCTTCATCCTGGCCGACATGATCGGCGACAAGGACCTCGACATTCAGCGCGAGAGCCAATCCACCGATTGGCTGGTTGCACTCGTCCGTCAAGCCGCCAAACAATTCGGCTACGAGAAGTACTTCTTCAAAGATGAGGAGTCGATCGCGGACGACCACCTGCCCTTTGTCCAGCGCGGCATCCCCTCCATCGACATCATCGACATCAACTATGGACCCAACCATAGCTATCACCACACCGACAAAGACACCATGGACAAGATCAGCGCCCACAGCCTCACCGTCGACGGCGACGTCTTCATGGAAACCATCCGCCTGATAAATCTGCGGTAAGCTGCTTTTCGGAGCATAGGGCAATGATTGCCGGCGTTTCCTGGACGTGGTGGCTCGGATTTCACGCGGTAGTAGCCGCGCTGCTGCTGGCCGACACATTGCTCCCAGGTCGCTCCGATTCGCGCCGCACCCCAACCCTCGCCTGGCTCTGGACCGCTCTGCTGGTCCTCGTCGCCACCGCCTTCGCCGCTTGGATCGCCATCGCCAAGGGCCGCCAGCCCGCCCTCGAATTCGTCGCCGGCTACGTCATTGAAGCCTTGCTCAGCGTCGACAATCTCTTCGTCTTCCTGATCCTCTTCCAGGGCTTCCGCATCTCGCCGCGCCGCCAGCACACCGCCCTGCTCTGGGGAGTGGCCGGAGCCGTCGTGCTGCGCGCGCTCTTCATCGCCGCCGGCATTACGCTTTTACATCACTTTGCTTGGATCACCTGGATCCTCGCTGTGATTCTGCTCTATGCAGCCTGGAGGCTGCTCCGCAGTGGATCAACAAACGCAGCAATCCCGGAAGCGCCCGCGGTCCTTCGTGGATTGTTTCGTAAATTGCAACCTGCACAGAGCCTGCGGCCCGGAATCAGCTCGCTGCTCCCCGTAATTCTCGCCGTCGAGCTCACCGACCTGCTCTTTGCCGTCGATTCCGTCCCCGCCGTGCTGGCCGTCTCCCACAATCCCTTCGTGGTCTACACCTCCAACATCGCCGCCATCCTCGGCCTGCGTTCGCTCTACTTTGCCCTGGCCGCGCTGCTAGACCGCTTCCGCTATCTTCACTATGGCCTGGCTGCGCTGCTGGCCTTCATGGCTCTCAAGATGCTCGTCGCCCGCTGGATCGACGTGCCCATCACGCTCTCTCTAGCGGTAATAGGAGCGATCCTGGCCGTCTGCGCGGTGATCTCCTGGCTTGCGGAGTTCAAGAGCTCAGCTGATTCCTGATTCCCGTTTCCCGGCTACGGCTTTGCTTGCAGCGCGTCAGCCGGAACCAGCGCCGTCGCTGCGTCGTCGTCCAGCGTCACCGTGCCGTTTTCGAAGGTCTGGAGCGCGTCATCGTCGGCGGCCATCGTCATCCAGCAAACTACGCCTTTCTTGAGAACGCTGCAAACCGTCTCCATGGTTCTCTTGATCTCCGGATGACCGATCAGCGAGCCGGAGGCGCGTTCAATCCACATGCTGTGCGTGCCCAGCGTATAGGTGCTGATGACCGGACTGGCGATCTCAATGTTCTTCTTCAGGCCATCATTGACGCCGGAAGCAATGCCCGGAAGATCCGTGGTGGTGAACGAGTGACCCATGCAGTCAAAGGACAGCCCCACGACCGCGATGGCGGAGGGAGGGTTGCCGTGGTGGGCCGTCAGCGGCAGTTGGAGACAAGCAGCCATCTTTGCGGCCTCGTTGCCGTACTCCCGGGCCGCCTGCTGCAACACGCTCGGCAGCATCGGCTTGGTGTCCACAACCTCCCAGTCCGGCGGGATGCTGTAGCTGAAGCCGAGATCGCTCGCGTGCGACTGTGCCTCCGCAGGTGGAGGCGGCGGGGGAATGGGAGCAATATCAGGGGTGGCGGGCGCTTGCGCCGCTAGCGGTACGGCGCAAAGGATTAGAAGCGCGGCATACAGGCGGGTTTTCATATGCGAGCCATCTTACCATAATCTCCGCGCAATAAAACATCACTCCGGGGTGACCCACCCTCGCCGCTGTCATCCTGAGCGACCCTGAGCTTGTCGTAGGGGAAGGGGAGTCGAAGGATCTGCTTCTTGGAATTTTGTGGTTAGTGTCCTGAGTCAGAAATACGCAGTGCAAAAATTGCTGTCATCCTGAGCGAACCGGGGTCCCAGGCGTACTCTTCAGCCATGGGGTGGTGAGTCGAAAGCCTGCCCTGAGCGTAGTCGAATGGGGATCTGTTGTTCTTCAATAAACTTCCAACTTGCCATGCTAGGATGGGATATTGATAACTAAATTTCTGTATCGTTCTTTTGCAATCTTCCCCGCACCCATCCATCGTGCCTTTTTCACGGCTTCTGTTGAAAGGCGTTCGACGGAACCAGCGCCGCCGCCGCATCGTCATCCAGCGTTACCGCTCCGCGCTCGAAGGTCTGCATCGCGGCATCGTCGGCCGCCAAGGCCATCCAGCAGACCGCGCCTTTCTTGAGTACGCTGCAGACTGTCTCCAATTTTCGTTTGATATCGGGGTGGGCGATTAATGTGCCCTCGGCGCGCTCGATCCAAAGACTGTGTGTGCCTATCGTGTAGGCGCCGTAGGCCGGATCCTGTATGTCGAAGCTCTTCTTCATCCCCTCGGCAACGCCCGAAGCAAAGGCGGGAAGGTCTTTATCGGTGAACGTCTGCCCAAAACAGTCGAAGGGCAACGCCACAACGACGACTACCGAGGCCGGATCACCGTGCCGGGCCGTCAGCGCTACCTGGGTGCAGGCCGCGCCTTTCCTTTCGTCCGCGCTGGCGGCCTCATTTTCCACCTTTTGCCGTACCGCGGGGAGCGTCGGTTTGGTGTCCACAACCTCCCAATCCGACGGAATGACGTAGCTGAAGCCAAGATCGCTGGTATGCGTCTGTGCGACGGGAGTACCGGCAGAAGTGGCGGGCACTTGCGCCGCGAGCGGCACGGCGCAGAGGACAAGTAAAGCGGCAAACAGACGGGTTTTCATATGGCAACCAGTCTACCACCATCCTGATTCAGTAAGTACGGGTGCCCAAGAGCCGGGGTCCACACAGACAGGTCTTTGTCTGTGGGGTGGAGAGCCGGGGTCCACACAGACAGGTCTTTGTCTGTGGGGTGGAGAGCCCGCTCTTGGGACCTGAGAAAATACGCGCACTCTACTTCAGCAGAACCCCCAGCACCGCCGCCACAATCCCCACAACCGAAAATACCATTCCCACAAACCAGTACATCCGTTTGTGCGTCAGCAGCGTGATGGAGGTAATTACCAGCCCAATCTCCAGCAGCGCCTCGCCCAGATCGTAGTGGTCGGCGCGGGCCTCGGCCTTCTCCACCTTGGCCTCCAGCGCCTCGGCCTGCTCCTGCTCTTCTTTCAGGTTTTCGGCCCATTTCTCCTGGTGGTCGGCATAGCCTTTGGCGATCTTTTTCGCGGCCTCCTTGTCGGCAATGGTCAACACGCTCAGCAGGTCGGCGGTCAAGGCTGTGTCGTTCGAGCGGATCTTGTGTGCCTGGTAATAGTTCCACTGATCCGTGGCCTTGTCCTGCGTGATGATCGCCTCGGTGTGCGTGCGATGGCCCAGCACAGTGACTATGGCTACCAGCACGGCTAATACCGTCATGGTTAACGCCACTGGCAGCATCATCTTGTCATGCTCTGCGTGCTCCGCGTGTTCCTGCAACTCCTGCACTTCATTCGCTTCCATTCGTAATCTCCTCTGTCTGAATGTAGTTGAAAATTACTTCCGCTTCCACCTTACCCCGTCCTTCGAATCCTCAATCACCACGCCCTTCTCTGCCAGCTCCCTGCGAATCGCGTCAGCCCGGCCAAAATTCCTCTGCTTCTTCGCCAGACTCCGCTCTTCCACCATCGCCTCAATCGCCGCATCCGTCAACCCTTGCCGCGCCACGAGTTCCGGAGCGGCCTCGCTGAGCCGGCCTTCCTTCTCCGCCCACTCCAACGCCCGCCGCGTGGCCTCGCCGTCTCCATCCTCCAACACGTCGAAGACCGCGTCAAAATCCTTCAGCACCACCAGAATCGCATCCCGGTCGCCGGCCTTCAGTTCTCCCTGATCCATCGCCGTATTCGCCGCCCGCAGCAGCTCGAAGATCGGCGCCCGCGCCTCGGCGGTATTCAAATCATTGGCCAGCGCGGCCAAATACTCCGCTCGCGCATTCCACGCCGCCTCCTGCAACGCCTCATTCAACCCCTCCGCAAAGCTCCCGCTCGTCAGCCGCTCCTTGAACGTCCGCAGCCGCTCCACCGCGCTGGTCGCCTCCGCCAGCCCCTCAAACGTAAAGTTGTACTGGTGCCGGTAGGGCACCGAGATCAGCGCCAGCCGTATCGCCGATGCCTTATATCCCTTCAGCAGCAGATCGCGCAGCGTATAAAAATTCCCCTCGCTCTTGGACATCTTCCGCCCGTCCACCAGCAGAAACCGCACATGCATCCAGATCCGCGCGAACTGCTTGTGCGTCACGCTCTCGCTCTGCGCAATCTCGTTCTCGTGGTGCGGAAAAATCAAATCCTCGCCGCCCGCGTGCAAATCGAAGCTCTCCCCCAGGTACTCCATCGCCATCGCCGAGCACTCGATGTGCCAACCGGGCCGTCCCCGCCCAATCGCCGTATCCCACGAAGTCTCGCCGGGCTTCGCCGCCTTCCACAGCGCAAAGTCCCGCGCCGAATCCTTCTCATACTCGTCCAGGTCCACCCGCGCCCCGTCTTCCATCCCCGACAAATCTTTTTTGCTCAGCTTTCCATACTCCGGAAACGCCGCCAGCCTGAAGTACCAGCTCCCGTCCTCCGCCTGATAGGCCGCTCCCGCCTTGGCCAGCATTTGCACCAGCTCCACCATCCGCGGAATATGATCCGTGGCCCGCGCAATCACCTCCGGCATCTCCACTCTCAGCGCTTTCATATCTTCAAAAAACGCCCGTTCAAACCGCTCCGAATACTTGCCGATGGAGATTCCCGCCGCCGCCGCGTTGTTGAGAATCCGGTCGTCCACGTCGGTAATGTTCATCACGTGGCGAAGCTTCATTCCCGTCAGCTTCAGAAACCGCCGCAGCACATCCACCTGCAAAAACGTCCTGAAGTTGCCGATGTGCCCGTAGTCGTAGACCGTCGGCCCGCAAGCATACATCCGCACCGTCTCGCCATCGGCGGGCGTCACCGGGTCCATCTCTCCCGTAAGCGTATTAAAAAGCCGTAGAGTCATCGGTCGCGCTTCTTGCTCATTCGCACTAAAAAATCAGTTGAAATTTGCTGGTTTTCGGCCTTTTTGATTGTACCAGCGCGCGATTCGGCAACGGAAAACGGTGGCTGGACCATCCATACTTGGTGCCCCATGTCCTGCTTTTGAGACATGGAAAATCACGTTCCTCATGGCGCGCCAGCGCCGCCCGCCCCAGCGTAGGTGGTCACAGGTGGCCGAAGGCAGTTGGCCCCACCGCAGGTGGCCCCAGCGCCATCGACGGATCGGCAGACAGCGCCCCATCCGCAAACTCCCCAGCCAAAAACCGTCCCCACGCCGCGGCTGCAATCATCGCCGCATTGTCCGTGGACATCGCCAGCGTCGGAAAATCCACGCGCACTCCCCGCCGCGCGGCCTCGGCGCTGAAGCGTGCGCGCAGTTCGCGATTGGCGGCCACTCCGCCGGTCACCAGAATCCGCCGCGTCCCCAGTGATTCCGCCGCCGCAAAGCTCTTCTTCATCAGGTCGCCCACAACTGCGCACTGGAAGCTGGCCACCAAATCCAGCACCTGTTGCGGACACAGCGCCAGCGCCTCTTCCTTGTTCTGCGGCAAGTGCGCCTCCGCTCCCGGCGCAAACAGCCGTGCCGCCCGCGCACGCGCCTCGCCCCGCAATCCGTGCAGCTCCACGTACCGCAGCACCGCCGTCTTGATCCCTGAAAACGAAAACATGAATCGCGGGTCGAGCCCGGCAATAGGTGCATTCTTAGCCGCCTTAGTCCGCGGGGGCTTACCGCCCAGGTGTACTTTTTGTTTGATTTGCGCGAAAGTGAACGGCACCGCCTTGGGATTGCCGTACCGAGCCAGCGCGTCGATCCACGGCCCTCCGGGATAGCCGAATCCAAGCAGTTTGGCCACCTTGTCGAAGGCCTCGCCAGCCGCGTCGTCCACCGTCCGCCCCATCAGCCGGTAACTCCACGCCCCCTGCGCCGCCCGCGCCAGATAAAGGTGCGTATGCCCCCCGGAAACGACGAGTGCTAGCGCCGCCTCTTTCTCTTCGTGACTGTCATCCTGAGCGAAGCGCAGCGGAGTCGAAGGACCTGCATTTTGTTCTATTACGCGAAGCAGCACCGCATGAATATGCCCTTCCAGATGGTTAACGGCAATCAGCGGCAGCCCCTGCGCCGCGGCCAGCGCCTTGGCATAGGTAATCCCCACCAGCAGCGCCCCCGCCAATCCCGGCCCGGCGGTCACGGCAATGGCGTCCAGATCGGCCAGAGTAATCCCCGCCTCCGCCAGCGCCGCGCGCACCACCGGCACAATGGCCCGCAGATGCTCCCGGCTGGCCAGCTCCGGCACCACCCCGCCGTAGCGCGCATGCGTCTTGATCTGCGACGCCACCACCGACGAGAGCGTTCGCGCCCCCCGCTCCACGACAGCCGCAGCCGTCTCGTCGCAAGAGGTTTCAATACCCAGGATGAGGCCGCGTCCGCTCATCTCTTTAGTTTACTCATCCGCCTCTTTCGTGAGTAGAATGTCAGGTATTGGCTTCAACACTCTGCAAGCTCATAGAAAGGACTGAGATATGCGGCTGAGAATTTGGCTCTCAATTTCCGCGCTCACGTGCATCACATGCACAGCGTTCGCGCACAAGATTCCCGATTCCGCGTGGCAAAAAGGAATTCTCAAGGACACACAAGACGAGCAAAATACCAGGGTAGTAGGCACTTTAAATGAGGGGAGCGGATCCATATATGGCGGGACCTATACCGTTCGGCACCTCCTCATAGAGACCCCGGAAATGATCTATGAAGCTGTGCCAATTAATGGAATGACACGCATCGGTCTAACCAAAGGGCGCTTTGATTTCACCGTGAATTCAACTTATCTTTTTGCGATTGAGAAATCAGAAATGTATATCCGCGATGCAAACGGCAAAGAAGGTAAATTTCGCATTGTCAAGAAGACCCTCAAGAAACCAGCATCTGCTTCTGAAACACCACATTAAAGCGTGGTCGTTGCTCTTAGAACCAGTGTGCGATTCTAGGGGCCCACATTTAACTGATTGAGAGTTCCAGATGCAGACCTTTCAGTCTTACTGCCCATTAATTGTTACCGGAACTAATCAAACTGACTTTCCTTCGTATCGTGTCTCGAATCCCTCCTTTTTTAGCTTTTTTATTGCCATGTGGGAATTCGTTGGGTCATTCGGCGCCACACACGCTGCAAACAACACTAAAGGACGCGCAGGTAGCTCTTGTCCATCGACGATTACAGTCCATTTTGCCTGCGCGCGGGTAGATTTGAATCTTTTAGTAGCTTTAATGATGTCATCCCTTGTCAGCTTCTCGACCTTTTCGCTAGCCATTTGGAGCACCTCTCCAGTATTTATACTACAATTATAATTATTATGCAACATATTATTATAAAAATGTACGCTTGAGCTTTTGCTGCCCACCCGCGTTGCCTTACCTTTAATAGCAGCCATGCTCGCCTCCACGCCCCAATTCGATGCGGCCCTCAGGATCATCGCAGCCCTGCGCGCCGCTGGTCACCAGGCTTATCTCGCCGGAGGCTGCGTCCGCGACCTGCTCCTCGGCCGTGAGCCCCTCGACTACGACGTAGCCACCTCCGCCACGCCCGACATCGTCCTCTACCTTTTCCCGCGCACCTTTGCCGTCGGAGCTCACTTCGGCGTCGTGCTCGTCGCCGAAGGTGATGAGGCAGGCAATGCAGTGACCGAGGTCGCTACCTTCCGCTCCGATGGCGCCTACTCCGATGGCCGCCATCCCGACGCCGTCCGCTACACCACCAGCGCTGAAGAAGATGTCCGCCGCCGCGATTTCACCATCAACGGCCTGCTCCTCGACCCCTCGCGGTTGCCAGACTCATTTTTCAGCACGCCCCAACAAACGTTCGCCGTCCGCGAAGGACTGATCGACCACGTAGGCGGCCTCGCCGACCTCGACGCCGGCATCATCCGCGCCATCGGCCAGCCCGGCGAGCGCTTTGAAGAGGACCATCTGCGCATCTTGCGCGCCGTCCGCTTCGCCGCGCGTTTCGGTTTCCGGATCGAACACGTCACAACCGCCGCCATGCGCCGCCTCGCCCCCAAAACCACAGCCGTCAGCCGCGAGCGCGTCCGCGACGAACTGACCAAGATGCTCACCGAGGGCCATGCCCGCCGCGCTTTCGAATTATTAGACGAAACCGGCCTCCTCGCCGAACTCCTCCCCGAAGTTGCCCGCATGAAGGGCGTCGAACAACCCCCGCAATTTCATCCCGAAGGCGACGTCTGGACACACACTCTGCTGCTACTCGCGCAACTCGACGCAGGCTGTCCGCTCACCCTCGCATGGGGCGCGCTCCTCCACGATGTCGGCAAGCCGCCCACTTTCCGCCTCGCCGACCGCATTCGCTTCAACGGCCACGTGGAGGTGGGCGTGGCCATCGCCGCGGACATCTGCCGGCGCTTCCGCTTCTCCAACGACGAAACCCATCAAATTCTCTCGCTCGTCGAGAATCACATGCGCTTTGCCGACGCCCAGCACATGAAGGCCTCCACCCTCAAGCGCTTCTTCCGCCTGGAAAACTTTCCCCAGCACCTTGAGCTGCATCGCATGGATTGTCTGGCCGGCAGTGGCAACCTCGACCACTGGAACTTTGTCCGCGAGCGTTATGCATCCATGCCCGAAGAAGCCATCCGCCCCGCGCCGCTCGTCTCTGGCCGTGAACTTATCGCCGCCGGCTACACTCCCGGCTCCGCCTTCAAGGAGATGTTGCGCGCCGTCGAAGACGCGCAGTTAGAAAGCGCCATCACCACGCCTGCCGAAGCGCTAACCCTGCTCCGCAACCGCTTCCCGCTCAAATGACTCGCAAACCCCGCGCAGCGGGAGCCAATCTGCTTACTGCTCCCTTCTTCCGCCACAAAGCCAACTCCATCCTTTCGCTCCATGCTCCGCGAGCAGTACAATTCGAACGAATAAGTTTCTCAGAGGAGATTCCCGATGAAGACGTTCCTTAAGCTCGTCCTTTTACCGCTTCTGGCCCCGGCCATGCTGGCGCAGCGCCCCTGGCAGGAGATCACGGTGCCCTCGGTCTCCGAGGTTGCCTCAAACTTCAAGGCGCCCCCGCGCGAGTATGGCGCCATCCAGCCCTTTGCCAGTTGGAACGGCGCAGACCCTCAGGAAGTCCGAGCGAGAATCGTCCGTGACTTCGACCGCCTCTCGGCCAACGGCGTCTTCATCGTCAATCTGTCGCCGGGACGCAGAGCCCCGGGCGAGGGCAAGTACCTTTCGCCGGAGCACATGGACCAGGTGAAGTTCACCGTCGCCGAGGCGGCCAAGCGCAATATGCGCCTGTGGATTCAGGACGAGTCGGATTATCCCAGCGGCTTTGCCGGCGGTTATATCAGCGAGCGCTACCCGCAGCTCGGCATGCAGGATATTGTCGCGGACATACAGGTGCGTGTGCAGCCCGGCCAGACGCTGACCATGCCCGTCCCTCCCGACACGCTGGCCATCATGGCCATCGAGACCGATAGAAACAAACAGATCAAGCAGGTGATTCCCATCCCCGTTCCTGCCGACCTGCAGCTCAAGTGGCTCACTCCCGCCGAAGGCTCCACGCCCCGCGAGCCTCATTACGACTGGCAGGTCCAGTTTGTGCGCCACGTTTATCTCAGTTCGCCCACGCGAAACTTCAATCGCGCCGACGGAACCCGCGCTAAAGACGCAACCTACTCGATCATCGACTACCTCGATCCCAAAGCCACCGACGCCTTTCTCTCCATCGTGCATGAAACCTACAGAAAGGCCGTCGGCGACCAGTTCGGCAAGATCGTCCTCGGCTTCTTCGGCGATGAGCCCGACTGGAGCAACGGCATTCCCTGGACGCCCACGCTGCTGGAGCAGTTCAAAGCGCAGAAGGGCTATGATCTAACACCCTATATTCCGCTGTGGTTTTCGCACCAACCCACCGAGCAGTCGCGGCGCGCCAATGCCGACTACTACGACGTGTGGAGCGGCATCTTCCGCGGCTCCTTCTTCGGCGAGCAGGCCGCGTGGGCCAAAAAGTACAACGTGGAGTACCTCGTCCATCTCAATCACGAAGAGACCATGCTGGCTCTCGAGCACAGCGAGGGCGACTACTTCCGCGACGAGCGCTATGTGCAGGTGCCGGGAATCGACAACCTCGACCAGCTCATTCCGAGTTTGGTGCATCAGCCCGACGGCGTTTGGAACATCAACAACAACTTCCCCAAGCTGGCCTCCTCGGCGGCGCATCTCTTCGGCAAGCCGAAGGTATGGGCTGAGGAGGGCGGTGGAGTCGGAGTTGACGGCAAGTACCAGTTGGATTTTCAAGCGGTGCGCGGCGTGAACGCGCTGCAGATCCGTGTTCCCGTCCTGCAACGCGGTCCCACCGGCGAGGCAGCGGCCGGCCCGCCGCCTCCGGTGCCGCCGCAGGCTCCGATGATTGCCTGGTATGCCAATCGCGCCGGTTATCTGATGGCCATCGGCCTCCCCGCCGCGCAGGTCGCCCTCTACCATCCTGGAAACAGCATCTGGATGGGCGGCGATGATGCGCAGGAATCCGACCGCAGCACCACCAAGCTCGGCTGGCAGCTCTTCGAACACCAGGTGGATTGGGATTACTTCGATGAGCAGTCTCTCTCTTCCGTCGCCACTCTGGAGAACGGCGGCTTCAAAAATCTTAGCGGCCAGGTCTACAAAGCCATCGTATTGCCCTCCATGACTGTCATCACGCGCACCGGCCTCGAGCGCCTGCATGCCTTTGCAAAATCCGGCGGCAAGGTGATCTTCGTCGGCAAGACCCCGCGCCTGATCGTGGATCGTACTTTCATGGACGCCAAAGATGTGCCTGACCTCAGCTTCGCTACGCTGATTGAGCCTTCCGGCGATATTACGCCGCAAGTCCTCGCAGCGCTTCCTAAACCGGACGTAACACTGGATGCCGCGTTCCCCCGGCTTACTTACACCCACCGCGCTTGGAGCGACGGCGACATGTACTACTTCTTCAATGAAAGCGACAAGCCGGAGTCGCGCGTGGCCACCATCGCCGGACACGGCAAGGCGCAGGTATGGGATCTGGGCACCGGCGAGATTCATCTCCTGGCAGCCGCGACCTACGAAAGCGATGCGGTGAAGATTCCCCTGACCTTCGGGCCTTATGAAGCCAAGGTGATTGTGGTTGGGCCGCTGCCTAAAGGCGTTGCCGTGCCGGAGCCGTCCTTTGCCGCCGGCAATCCTCTCATAGAGCTGAGCGGAGATTGGCAGCTCGATCTGAACGGCAAGCAGTTGACCACCACTCTGAAATCGTGGGAGGAGCTGGGCGCGACCTTCTTCGCCGGCCCGGCCTCTTATCACCGGCAGTTCACCGCCGCCCGGCCGCCCGCCCACAAGCACGTCTATCTGGAGATTGCCCGTGTCAACGACTATGCGCGCGTCACGCTCAACGGAAAAGAGTTGGGCGCACGCTCATGGCAACCCTATCGCTGGGACGTCACTCATGCTCTGAAGGCAGGCTCAAACGATCTGGTAATCGAGGTGGACGCAACGCCGGCGCGTCAAAGTCCGTTTAATCCGCCATCGCAGCATTCCGAGTCATCAGGTTTGCTAGGCCCGGTCCAGTTGGTAGTGCGTTGAAGTGTCAGGCTGCTTCGGCCTCCTTGTCAGGTCGCTGGCCGGCCCTGGTTCTATATCAAGGTATCGAGCAAGGGCCGGTTCGCAACATTATGTAAATGGACTCGCTGGCGGTTTTTACTGAATTGTTTCTATGGGGGATTGTATGAGCAACGAACGAACTGGATGCGGGCTTACGAGGCGGCAAATGATCAAGGCGGCGGCGATGGTTGCGGGAGCCGCGGCAGTGCGGCCAATGATGGCCGGCGGTGTGCAGGTGCGTGTATTTGATGTGGCGAAGTACGGCGCGGTGGGAGATGGTCAAACGCTGGACACTCCGGCGATACAGAGAGCTATCGATGAGGCTGCGGCGTATGCAGGCAAGGCGCAGGTGCTGGTGCGCGGTGGAAAAAAGTATCTGACAGGTACGTTGCAGTTGAAGGGAAATATCGATTTCCATCTGGCGGATGATGCCGAGTTGCTGGCAAGCCTGCGGCCAGAGGATTACTTAGGAGGAAGGTCAAACGCTTCGGATTCTGACAAGATGGGAGCTATGACCGATGCGTTGATTATGGCCAATGGAGCGCAGGGGCTGAAGATTTCCGGGACCGGGACGTTGCGGGGACGGGCGACGGAGTTCATGAAAGAGTATGACAAAGTGAACGAAATCTGGCTGCCGAAGGAGTGGCGGCCAAAGATGTTTGTGCTGACCTCGTGCCGGGATCTTGAAGTGAGGGATATTACCTTCGCGGAGGCCCCGAACTGGGGGTTGCATATGCTCGGATGCGATGGGGTTCTGGTGGACAACGTGAAGGTGCGGAATCTGCTGGATGTTCCTAACTGCGATGGCATCGATCCCGACCACTCGCGGCACGTGGAGATCAGAAACTGCGCGATTGCGTGCGGGGATGACGGAATAGTAGTGAAGGCTAGCCGGCAGGCAAAGGATTTCGGGCCGTCGGCGAATATCAGCGTTCGAGATTGCGTTATAGAAACGCAGGACGCAGGCTTGAAGATCGGCACGGAGACGACTTCCGATGTGCATGATGTGACCTTTGAGCATTGCCAGATCAAAACCAGCTCGCGTGGTCTATGTATTCAACTGCGGGACGAGGGAAGCGTCTACAATATCCGCTTCAAAGATATTACCTTTGAGTCGAGGTTTTTCTCTGACCCTTGGTGGGGAAGAGGCGAGGCAATCTCGTTTACGGCGATTCCGCGCACGCCGGATTCCAGGCTGGGATCCCTGCACCATATTACGGTCGAGAATGTGACAGGCCGTGCGGAAAACAGTGTAAGAGTGCGTGGAAGCGAAGCAAGCCGGCCGCATAACATTGTGCTGGACCGCGTGGACGTTACATTGGACCGCTGGACCCGTTACAAGGGGGGAGTCTATGACAACCGGCCCACAAAGGTGCTGACGCCAATCGAGCCGCATGAGACGGCGGGATTCAGCATCGACGAGGCAGACAACGTGACGCTGCGGGATTGCAAGCTGAGGTGGGGCGCGAATCGTCCGGAGTATTTTGGACAAGCGGTGCAGACAAAGAATGTGACAGGACTGAAGGTGGTGCGGTTTGCGGGAGAGGATGCGCGGCCAGGTCAAGCGAAAGGGGGCGCGGAGTGATGCGAGCGCAAAGGTATGCGGCAGTTTTTACGGCGATATTCCTGGTGAGTGCGGCTTTGCAGGCACAGCAGATGCGTCCGGTGCAGCCTCCTCCAGTGTTGCGGACGGAGCGCGTGGGAACGGCTCCTCCACCGGCCCAGATCTTCAAGGTCTTCCAGTTTCCCGCCGACAAGATTCCCCGCATCGATGGGGATGACAGCGACTGGGCAATGGTTCCTGAGAGCTACTCGATTGGCCTGGATCAGATGCGCGACGATGAGCATATATATGACAAGCCTGACCCCAAAGAACTGGATGTACATGTAAAAGTGGGCTGGGTAAAGGGATTGAACCGGCTGTATTTTCTGTACGAGGCCTATAAAAACTTCTGGGACTTTGCCGATCCCGGCCTGCACAACGACACCTTCGAGATCGTGGTGGATGGCGACAGGTCCGGCGGGCCGCTGATTCCTCAGTTCAGGAACAATGCGGACCAGGATGAGTGGGACGCGCATTTTTCCATGCATGGCGTGCAGGCGCAGAACTACCACATCATGACGCCCTCCGAAGGCAAGGACTGGGCGCTGGCCTGGGGATGCCAGCCGTGGATTAAGGAATTGCCGTGGGCCAACCATGCGCAGAAATATAGCTTCAAACATGGTGAAAGCGGCAAGTACGTGCTGGAGTTTTATATCACTCCATTTGACTACGCCGGTTGCGAGGGGCCGCAGCGGGCGGTCGAGTCCGAGTTATATGAAAACAAAATTATCGGGCTCTCGTGGGCGGTGATCGACTACGACGGAAAACCGCATAACAATGGCTTCTGGAACTTGGGCACTGAGCACACCATGTACGGGAATGCGACCTTGCTGCGGGAGTTCAGGCTGATGCCGCTGGAACCGGAATTTCAGAAAGCGATTGAGGCCAGATGGAGTTTCAAGGTTCTGGATATGAAACGGCGGCTGGTGGCCTTTGAGGATGAGTCGGTGGGAACAGTGACCAGTTGGCGATGGGATTTTGGAGACGGTACCAGCTCCGCGGAGCAGCATCCGATTCATGCCTATGCAAAAGCCGGACAATATGTTGTGGTGCTCTACGTTGAGGGGCCGGCGGGTAAGTCGCGGATGTCGAAAATCTGGGACGTGACCGTGCGTTAAATCCCTGACCGCGCTGTGATCTGATTGAAAGGCAACAACCATGAATCT
>Ga0326728_10007380_pt1 | contig 28284 bp, 29 predicted proteins | sample MB3enrmetagenome_FD_207602 | JGI IMG/M metagenome (GOLD analysis project Ga0326728, IMG submission 207602) | Lab enriched peat soil microbial communities from McLean, Ithaca, NY, United States - MB31MN | ecosystem: Environmental > Terrestrial > Soil > Wetlands > Peat | place: USA: New York... | reverse complement strand
CGAGGACGCTGCACGACTGCCTGTATCCGAGCGAATCAAGCGCCTTCGCCGGCCCGTATCGTTCGAGCAGTCCCCGTGTCTCTTCTACCAGCCCCGCAGCGAACATCGCCGCACATCGCTGGTCCAGCCGGTCATAAAGTGCATCTCGCGGCGGATTCAACCCAATCCGCATCAGTTTGAATCCCGTTACCCGATCGCGTCCGATATCTCGATCGGCAAGAATTTGCGACATCGGCTTCCGTGCCGCCACGCACACTTCAATCGCGCGTATCACTTTCGCCGTATCGTTCGCATGAATCCGTTCCGCAGTCGCCGCATCAAGTTTTCGCAGCAAGCGATGCAGCCATGCGGCACTTCCGTGCTTCTGCGCTTCGGACCTGAGCCGTGCCCGCAACGACTCCTGCCGCCCCGGCCCGGCAAACAATCCCTCCGTCATAGCGCGCAGATAAAGCCCCGTTCCGCCGGTAACGATCGGCAATCGCCCGCGCGCTGCAATATCGCGCAACGCCGCACGCGCCCGCCGGCTATACTCGCCCGCAGTAAACGGCTCATCAGGCTCGGCCACATCGATCAAATGATGCGGCACGCGCGCCCGCTCTTCTTTGGTGGGTTTCGCTGTACCCAGTTCCATGCCGCGATACACGGCCACTGAGTCGCAGCTCACAATCTCGCCGCCGAAGCGCTCTGCCAGTTCGAGCGAAAGCGCCGTCTTCCCGCTCCCTGTCGGCCCTAGCAAGATCACGACCAGCGGTTCGCACGTATTGGCACCGCTCTCATCCAAAGGGCTGCTCGATGCAATCGTCACTCATTCACTTCTTCACTGTTTCTCTGATCCCTGACCCCTGACAACTGACCCTGCATCTAAAACCTCCACCACCCCGACGGAAAAATCCACTTAGGATTCGTATGCCAGAGCCACCACAGGCAGATCGCCGCCGCCACAATCAGCAAGCCGAATACCTGATTGCGCCGGAAAACGCGCGTCTGCTCCTCGCGCGCAGCTTTCTCAGCCTGCTGCTCCTTGTACGGCTTGATGCGCGTCTCGACCACTCTGTCTCTCGCAACGGGCTCATGCGCCGCACCGCTGGCGCATCCCGCCTCAGTATAGGCGAGCGCAAGCGCATCAAATTCCGGCACACGCCGTTTGACTTCCCCCGCCCTCGTTGCCGATGATCTTTTTGGTCTTGGTTGAGTTTCGTTGGAAGGAAAAAATGAAAGTTTTGATCCTTGGTTCCGGCGGCCGCGAGCATGCTCTGGCGTGGGCGGTCAATCGCAGTTCGCGCGTCGCTGAGATCGTCTGCGCGCCCGGCAACGGCGGCATGGCCCAAATTGCACGCTGCGTTCCCGTCGACCTCAAGAATCTTGCCGCTATGGTTCGCCTCGCCGAAGCCGAGAAGCCCGACCTCACCATCGTCGGCCCCGAGCTGCCGCTATCGCTCGGCATCGTCGACGAGATTCAGCAGCGCCGCTTGCGCGTCTTCGGTCCGACGCGCGCCGCCGCCATGCTCGAATCCAGCAAGGGGTTCGCCAAGCGCTTTCTCCAGCGCCATAACATTCCCACGCCCAACTACGCCGTCTGTTCATCGCCGGCCGAAGTCGAAAAGGCCGTGGAAATCTTTCATCCGCCCATCGTGGTCAAGGCCGATGGCCTCGCTGCAGGCAAGGGCGTCATCATCTGTGATTCGCGTGCCACAGCGGCTGAAGCTGCGCAGGGCCTCTTCACCGGCACGCTCCTCGGTTCGGCCTCGCAGCAGGTCGTCATTGAGGAATTCATCGAGGGCGACGAAGTCAGCTTCCTCTGCTTCAGCGACGGTAAGCGTGTAACGCCGCTTGTTCCCGCGCAGGATCACAAGCGCATTGGCGAAGGCGACACTGGCCCTAACACCGGCGGCATGGGCGTCTACTCCACTGATTCTCTCCTCGATCCAGCCATGTCCGACTGGATTCTGCACCACATTGCTATCCCCACAGTCGACGGCATGGCTGCGGAGGATACTCCGTTCGTCGGAGTCCTCTACTGCGGGCTTATGATAACCGCCCGCGGACCGCAGGTGCTCGAATTCAACGCCCGCTTCGGCGATCCGGAAACGCAGGCCATACTCGTCCGTCTCGAAAGCGATCTCGTCGACGCGCTCGAGGCCTGCATCGACGGCAGCCTTGCCGACACGCCTCTGCGCTGGGCTTCCGGCGCCTCTGCCTGTGTCGTCGCAAGCTCCGGAGGCTATCCCGGCAGCTACAAAAACGGTTTCCCCATCGCTGGCCTTGCCGCGGCAGCCCAAGTCCCGGGCGTTCAGGTCTTTCATGCGGGCACAGCGCAGGTGGGCGGACAAACCGTCACCGCAGGCGGCCGCGTTCTTGGCGTCACCGCCGCTGCCGACTCGCTCGACGAGGCTCTCGCCCGTGCTTATCAAGCTCTTTCCGAGATCTCTTTTGAAGGAATGTATTACCGCCGCGACATCGGGCATCGCGCCCTGAAGGGAGCAGTATGAGTGTAGGAATCACATTCGACGAAATGCTCGCATGGAACGATCAGGCCTCTGCCTACTGGAAAGCTCACTTCGAAGCCAACCCTAACCTTCTCGAACTTCCCTGTGGCATCGGTGGCGCAAAAAACGTTCAGGAATTCGTGCGCCACATCTGGGGCGCCGAACTGCGCTGGGCCCAGCGCCTGGCTGGAGTCGAAGAAACTCCAAGGGAAAAGATTCCCGCTGGGCCGCTTGACGCTCTTTTTGATCTGCACACCCAGGCGGTCGCTGTCTATCAAAAGCTTCTCGCCGCGCCAGAGCAAACCTGGAGCGATCCGTATGTTCTTAAGTTTGACTGGATCCCTTTGGAACAGCGCTCCGTCTCCCGCAGAAAGATCGCGGCGCATGCGCTTTTCCACAGTCAGCGCCATTGGGCGCAGCTAGCAACGCTGGTACGCAATGCCGGCTTCCCCTCGGACTTCCGCGGTGACCTGCTTTTTAGTCCTGCGCTGGCGTAGCTTGCGGGGGCGGCGGTGGTGGTGGCGGCGACATCGCCTGTTGCTTCTGGAAGCATGACCGGCATAGCACCGGCCTGCCTTGCGTCGGCTTGAATGGAACAGTCGTTTCCGTGCCGCACTCTGAGCACGTGGTCCGCGTCTCCGGCCGCACGCGCTGGCTTCCCCGGGCACGCTTCGCCTTGCACTGCTTGCAATGCTTAGGGTCGTTCTTGAATTGCTTATCGTGGAAGAAGAGCTGCTCGCCTGCTGTGAAAACAAACTCGGCGCCGCAGTCAACGCATTTCAGCACTCGATCGGTGAATTCCATGGCCGGCTTCCCTCACAGGGACTTCCGCCGAAATCGGCCATGGCTCAACAGGATCTTGCCGGTTCCGGTTCCCTGATGTCGTTCGTCGTGCACTACAAGGGGCCCGGACCGCACTAAAACAGCGCGGCATTCGAACTCTTACCCGCAATGTGCGGGCAACCTTACACTTCCCACGCCAGACGCGTGGTCGGTGATCTTTTGCGCTTCTCAGTTTCTGATGGGATTGCGGCAACCCGCCCCGGCTGTTCGCTGGGCAATAATCAAAGGGTCCCCAATAAAAATCAATCGACAGAAAACTGGAGAAACACTCGAGCGAATTACTACGCCGCGGTTGCCGTTCCGATTCTCGCTGATCTTTCTAGCAGCCTTCCTTTTTCGTTCATTGAAAGCTGTCGGAACTGTGCTTTCCGCGGCGGTTATTGAATTCAATCCTGCTCTTTACGAGCCTTCTTGCGGTTCCGCTTGCGCGCCAAGGCTGCCTTGACGCGGCGCTTTTCGCCGGGCTTCAGGTAGTAGGAGTGACGCTTCACTTCCTTGATGATGTCCTCCTGCTGCACCTTCCGCTTGAATCGGCGTAAAGCATTTTCCAGCGGTTCGCCTTCCTGTACGCGAACCTCCGCCAAAGGGTAACACCTCCAAACCTGCCTGTAAGGCTCCTATAATCATACGCGAGGTTTGGGTCCGCAGCCAGTCTCATATTTCTCTATAAGTTGCCGCCTGCCTCGGTTCGCCAAAGGCCTGGACCCGTCCGTTGAACCGGCGGTTAAACTTTCAGACAGCGGCCATTCCAGAGGTTTTCATGCTCCGAAGCTATCAGGGCCATTCGCCCAGGATTCCAGCTAGTTGCTATATCGACCCCTCCGCACAAATCCTCGGCGACGTCGTGCTCGGCGAGCGCTCATCCGTGTGGATGAACGCCGTCCTTCGCGGCGACGTCAACTTTATCCGCGTTGGCTCCAACTCCAACGTCCAGGACTGCTCCGTCCTCCACGGCCAGCGCAACCTTTATCCAGTCATCGTGGGTGACTGGGTCACCATCGGCCACAACGCCACCGTCCATGGATGCGTGGTCGAGGATATGTGCATCATCGGCATGGGATCCCGTGTCTTGAACAACTGCCGCATCGGCGAAGGTTGCATCATCGCCGCCGGATCCGTGGTTCCCGAGCACACCGTCGTTCCGCCCCGCACCCTCTGGGCTGGCGTTCCCGCAAAACTGCGCCGCGAGATCACCGACAAGGATCGCGAGCTCATCCGCGAATATGCGCAGAACTATCTCGACTACGTCGAAATCTACCTCAACAATCCTCCGCAAACGCTCTGATTCGTCTCGTTCGATCCAATCCGCAAGTCAGCGCCGCTGGCTTCCGGGCTCCTGGACCTCGTTCTCTCGGCTCCTTGTTCCCTTGGTACCCGTCTTCTCACACCGGCGGCGAGTTGCGTCCCGCGAAGAATTTTCTCTGGTGCCAATAGGGGTAAACCGGCTCGCGAGCACTCGCCTTGTCCAGCGCCGCCATTTGTTCGGCGCTCAGCTTCCATCCCACCGCGCCCAGATTCTGCCGCAACTGCTCCTCATTCCGCGCGCCCACAATCACTGACGAAATAGTCGGCCTCTCGAGCAGCCAGTTCAACGCCACCTGCGGAACCGTCTTCCCGGTTTCTCCTGCAACCTTGTCCAGCGCATCGACCACTCCGTAGAGATATTCATCCGGCATTTGCGGTCCCTCGCCGGCGATCGAGTGTAACCGGCTCACCTTGGGCAGCGGCTGGCCGCGGCGGATTTTCCCCGTCAGCCGTCCCCAGCCCAGCGGACTCCACACCAGCGCGCCCACCTTCTGATCGAGCCCGAGCGGCATCAACTCCCATTCGTATTCGCGTCCGATGAGCGAGTAGTACACCTGGTGAGCCACGAATCGCGCCCACCCATAGCGATCGGCTACGGCCAACGATTTCATCAAGTGCCATCCCGAGAAATTCGAGCACGCGATATACCGCACCTTGCCTTCGCGGACAAACTTGTTCAGCGTGTCCTGCGTTTCTTCAATCGGCGTCAGCGCGTCGAAGCAGTGCAGATGGTAGATGTCGATATAGTCGGTGCCCAGCTGCCGCAGACTAGCCTCCAGCGCGGGCCGCAAATGGTAGCGCGAAGAGCCTTCGTCGTTCGGTCCGGGCCCGGTCCCAAATCCGACCTTGGTCGAAATCAGCGCCTTATCCCGCTTGCCCGCGAGAGCCTTGCCTAAGATCTCTTCAGACCAGCCTTCCGAATAACCATCGGCGGTATCGAACAGGTTGACGCCGGCCTCGAAGCAGATGTCGATCATCCGCCGCGCCTCTTCAACTTCGGTCGACCCGAAGCCTTTGAAAAACTCGTTGGACCCGCCAAACGTTGCGGTCCCAAGACTCAATGCGGAAACTTTGAGGCCCGAGCCTCCCAGCAATCGATATTCCATAAAATTCTTGTTGCCTCACCTGGCGCAAAGATGCGCCAACGCTCGCTGAAGATTGAGGTGCCCGGTATCGTAGGAAGTTTAGCGCAAATGGAAGAGCCGCCCTTCGCTCCGGGCGGCTCTTTTCTGACACGGACTGCTGTGAACTGCGAACTGCCTTTAGCAGCTCAGCACGTCCTGCAACTTGGTCAGGGTGCGGTGCAGGTCCTTGTCCGTCCGCCGCTGTTCGTCGATCTTGCCGATCGAGTGCATCACCGTAGTGTGATGCTTGTTGCCGAACTGGCGTCCGATCTCAGGCAGGCTCGCTTCTGTCATCTGCTTGGCGAGGTACATCGCGATTTGCCGCGGCACAACCACATTGCGCGAGTTGTTCTTCTGCTTCAAGTCCGCAACGCGCATGCCAAACTGTTCCGCAACCGCGCGCTGGATCGCCTCAATGGTGATCTTGCGAACCTGCATATCGATGAACTGCTTCAGGCACTGCTGCGCCGCCGCCAGCGAAATCTCCATGCGGTTCAGCTGGCACCATGCAATCAACCGCACCAGTGCCCCTTCCAGCTCGCGCACGTTGGTCCGCACATTCGAAGCCACAAACAGCGCCACATCGGTCGGCAGTTGCGCCTGCTCGCTTTCCCCACTCAAAGCGAGAGCGCAGCCGCTCCTCAATCTCCGTCAACTCCTTGGGAGGCCGGTCAGAAGCGATCACCACCTGCTTCATGTTCTCGTGCAGCGCGTTGAAGGTGTGGAAGAACTCTTCCTGCGTGCGTTCCTTCTGCGAGATGAACTGAATATCGTCGATCAGCAACACCTCCACCGTGCGGAAACGGTCGCGGAAGCTGGTCATGCGATCGTTGCGGATGGAGTTGATCATCTCGTTGGTAAACTTTTCTGCCGACACATAGCAGATGCTCGCGGCCGGTTGCCTGCGCTTCACTTCGTGCCCGATCGCGTGCATCAGATGCGTTTTGCCCATGCCCACGCCGCCATACAGAAAGAGCGGATTGTAGGCGCGCGAGGGGCGTTCCGCCACGGCCAGAGCCGCGGCCCGCGCAAATTGGTTTCCGTTGCCGATCACGAAGTTGTCGAACGTGTAGCGCTGGTTGAGCTGCGCTGCGGTCGACCAATCAAAGCGGCCTTGCTCCGGCGAGCGCGCTGCGTTCGATGCAGGCGCTGTCGGGGCATGCGATGGCACTGGGCCAAATCCGCCATCCCTGCGTTGCGGTGGAATTGATGGATCCTCTTCCGCGGTCACGAAGCATACGTCGTCGAAGTCGAGCGACTGCAGATCGATCGCTTCCTGAATCAGGTCGCCATACTTGTCGCCGATGTGCTGGAACTCCGGCGACGGCACGCGCACATACAACTTGCGCCCCGCTGCGTGGCTGAATCGAGTCGGCTTAAGCCACGTCTCGAATGATTGCCGGATGACCTTCTTCTCGAGTGCTGCGAGAATCTGGAGCCAGGGATTGAGTGCCGAGGTCGGCGTAGTCGCAAATGCCATCGTACAATCCTTGCTGATTCCGCCGGCGTTGCGCCAGCGGCTCGTTTGTTGTCTTGCAGGCAACGGTCATTTTAAGACGCAAAGCAACGCGCTTTGCGCTCTATCTCAGATGGCCCTCTACCTGTTTACTTCTGGTCCGCCTCGAAGGATTCAACACCGAGGCTCTTGACTAAGATCCGATACGCAGAATGCTCGAAATCTCATACGAAATTTTCATATGAAATTTCAGGAACGGTCCCGATAGTAGCACAAAGCGAGGCCGTTGCAATCCCCTATTCACACAAGTTTTCGGCGATCTCTTCGAGTTGCACCAAGGATGGTGAAAGTCCGCGCTTTGGTTACTCGCGTTACTGAAGTGACGCACTCTTCTCGCGCTGTTCTCAGCATACGACGAATCTCTCCACTCCTTTGCCACATCGTGAAAGCGCCGCGGGTGGCTTCAGAATTTCGCCTGAGATATACTTAAACAGTTGCTAAAGAACAGATTCTCTTTTGAAAACAGGAGCGGGTCACCATGCCCAAACGTACCTTTCAACCCAATCGCCGCCACCGCGCGAAAACGCACGGCTTCAGGTCGCGCATGAAGACCAATGCCGGCGCCGCCGTGCTCAGTCGCCGCCGCGCCGCCGGCCGCAAGCGTGTCTCTGTCAGCCCCGCTCATCGCGATTGATTCCCCGCCGGTGCTTGATTCGAGAGCTGTGCCGCCTGAAATGGAAACCGCAGTGCAGCTTCACCCTTTGGCGCTAATGAGTTCAGCTTCCAAGCCTGCCCAACCCCAAACTCTGGCGAATTCGCGCCTGCGCAAGCATACTGACTACCTGCGCGCCTACGCAGCCGCCCGCAAGCGCCAGTCCGCCGCCATGAGCTGGTTCCTTGCCCCGCAGATCGCCCCGCAAACCCTAGGGGGCGCAGCTGCTCCGGCTGCTGCGCGCGTTGGCCTCACTGTAGGTAAGGTGATCGGCAAGGCCCATGAGCGCAACCGCATCAAGCGCCGCATGCGCGAGGCGCTCCGCCGCCATGTCGATCTCTTGCCTGCGGGCTTCGATCTTATCCTGCACCCTCGGCGCGTCGTGCTCACCATGGAATTCGCGCAACTTGAGCGCGAGGTTTTGCGTATCCTTGAACAGGCCCAGGAACAGGTTTTGGCCGAGGCGGCACGCATGGCGAAACTGGCCAAGTCCGTAGCCGCCGGGCCGTCTGCATCATGACGCGCATCTTGCTTGCACTGCTCGCTTTTTACAAGCGCTGGCTTTCTCCGGCGCTGCATTCGCTCCATCCGGGCGGCTGCAAATTTCTGCCCACTTGCTCTGAGTACGCCGCGGTCGCCATTGCTACGCATGGTCCGCTGCGAGGCTCTGCCCTGGCCGCCTGGAGACTAATCCGCTGCCATCCCTTTACGCCCGGGGGATTCGACCCCGTCCCGCCCGCCACGCCGCAACCGGCTTCGCCCGTCGTTAATCAGGCCTCAAACCATCGCGTCGGAACCGTTTACCCCCATGAACCGTTACCATAGGTAGAGCGGCTGCCCTGCGGGCTGCCCTTTCGAAACGATAGGAAGTTTCCTTTGCCCGAAGTTCACAATCCCAATCTGCAATCGCAGGGCCCCGGAGGCGGTGGTGGCGGCGGCGACATGCGCTCCACCATGGCAATGATGTTCGTTGTGATCGCCGCTTTCCTTGGCTACCAGTACTTCTTCGCCAAGCCCAAGCCGCAAGATCAGCCGCCTGCTGTCACTCAAACGCAACCTGCGGAGCCAACGCAACAAGCTGCTCAGGGACCTGCGCCCAAGGCCGCAACAACGGCACAACCTTCCAGCGCCACACCGCAGATCGCCGCCTCCATTATCACCACAACCACGGTCGAAAATGAGCTCTTCAAGATCCAGTTCACCAACCGTGGCGCGCAGGTCGAGCATTGGATCCTCAAGAAATACTTTGACTCGGCAGGCAAGCCACTCGATCTGGTCCAGCCTCAGGCTGCCGCGCGCTTCGGGCTGCCCCTGTCGCTGTTTGTCTACGATCCAGCGCTGACCTCACAGCTCAATCAGGCTCTCTATCAGGTCTCGGTCTCGGGAGCCCAACCAACGGCCACTGGGAACGTCCTTGCGCCCGCCTCCATCACCTTTCACTACGCGGCCAACGGCCTCGACGTCGTCAAGACATTCAGCTTCAACTCGACCTACGTCATCGGAGTCGAATCCGCGGTAAAGCAGAACGGCGCTCCGATCCGCGCTCTTGTTGCCTGGCCCTCCGGTTTGGGCGATATGCAGGAGTTGCAGCAGACTGGGATGTTGCCGTCACAAACGAGGACCCCATCTTTCTTTGCCTGGTCGATTGACGGCAAACAGGACACGCAGGCGGCGGCGAAGGTGAGCGGCAACAATACGCTCGATGCGCCGTATCAGTATGCCGCCGACATGGACCTTTACTTTGCCTCCGTCTTTCTGCCCGACGTGCCCGATCGCGCCACCGTGGTTACTCTGCACAATGCCATCCAGATACCGAGCGATGCCACCGATCCCAACAGCAAAAAGGTCTCAATTGATGTGCTTGGCCTCGCCGTGGGTGACACCAGCGGCGACACGCATCTGCGCCTGTTTGCCGGACCTAAGGCCACCGATGTGCTGAAATCCATCCACGCCACAGGCGCGGACGGCAAAGCGGATGGGCCCAGTCTCGAACCGCTCATCCAGTACGGCTGGATGACCGTTGTCGCTAAGCCTCTCTACCTTCTGCTGCGCTTCATGGTCGAACATGGCATCGGTAACTGGGGCTGGGCCATCATCCTCTCCACGGTCATCTTCAACCTCACGCTGCTGCCTACACGCTTGATGATGACCAAATCGTCGCTCAAGATGATGCGCATTCAGCCCAAGGTTGATGCCATCAAGAAACGCTACGCGAATCTCAAGGCCACCGATCCCAAGCGTGCCGACATGAACGCCGAAATGATGGCGCTCTATAAAACCGAAGGCGTCAATATGTACGGCAACTGCCTTCCTATGCTCGTGCCCATGCTGCTCCTGTGGCCGTACTTCCGCGTTTTGGAATACACGGTGGAGCTGCGCCAGGCGCACTGGCTCTGGCTACCTGACCTCTCGCAGCCTGACCCAACGCACATTCTGCCCATCTTCATCATCATCAGCATGTTCCTCACGCAGTACATGACGCCTTCCCCGGGCATGGATCCCGCCCAGCGCCGCATGATGGCTTTCATGATGCCGGTTCTCTTCGGCTTCATGCTCTGGCACTACGCATCGGGACTGGCGCTCTATTGGGGCACGGGTAACATCATGATGTTGGCGATGCAGTTCGGCATCAACCGCTCCCACTGGGGCAAAGAGATGCACGCCATCGCTGATCGACGCGCCGCCAAAAAGCTCGGCGCCAACCCCAAAACCGTCCAGGGCAAACGGTAAAGACAGTTCTCCGTTCATAGTTCGCCATTCTCAGTGACCGGCATGGAGTCTAACGATCTCTGATCCCTGTTCCCTGATCCCTGTCCTTTGTTCTATCGTCAAAGGCATATGGCTGCCACCGAGATCCTCGTTCCCCATCCCGCCGCAGAAGCCGAAGAAATCTACCGCCGCTGGATTCGCTTTCTTGACGAGGAGTTCCTGCGTCACTGTTCCCAGGAACGCCGCAGCGAGATCGTGCGCGATCAATTAACACAGATCTATCTCGGCCGGCCCCACGGCGGCAAACTCAATCTGACCCTCACGTCAGAGCTGCCTGGCAACGTCGTCAATCTTTCCCTCGATCCGATGAACGTCACCCTTGAAGCCGAGCACTTCCCTGAAGTCGATCGCGAGCGCTTTGCCCAGCGGAAACCCCTGCTCTGGTTCTGGCAGATGTTCGACCGCTCGCCGCTCGGTCTCAACCACTGGCTCGGTCTGCGCTTTCGCTGTATGTTGGGGCGCCACATCTTTGAGTATCTCGGCTCCGGCGTGAAGATTTACCACGGCGTCGACCTCACCTACGGCTACAACCTCTCCATCGGCGACGGAGCCGTCATCCGCCAGCGCGCCCTTATCAACGATCGCGGCGGCATCAAGATCGGTAAGAATGCCATCATCGGCTCGTACACGCGCATTTATTCTTTCTGGCACGATGCGGCGGATTACGAAAAAATCCGCCTTCAGCCCACCGTCATCGGCGACGGTGCCCACATCGGCAGCCACGCCATTGTGCTCGCCGGTCAGAACGTCGCGCCCGGATCATCCATCGGATCTTTCCCCGCTGAATCGGCCTGAAGCGCTCGAAGCTCTTGATTCCCGGCCTCGGATTCTGCCTTCCTGGGCCCTCGGTCCCGGCCAACCCTTGTTCATTCGTCACAGACCCCTGTTTGCTGTCTTCTGTAGCATTCCCTCCGCAGCCCTCCTCCATGCTCTTCAAGGCTCTTAGTGCGGCCGTGTACGGAATCGACGCCAACCTCATCGAGGTTGAGGTCGACTACAGCGGCGTGGTCATGAATGAAGACCACTTTCACACCGTCGGCCTGCCCGACGCCGCTGTCCGTGAAAGCCGCGACCGCGTCCGCGCCGCCATTAAGAACTCCGGTTACACCATCCCGCCCACCTTTATCACCATCAACCTCGCGCCCGCCGATCTCAAGAAAGAAGGCTCAGGCTTCGATCTGCCCATCGCTGTCAGCATTCTCGGAGCGTATGGCGCTCTGCACTCCAACGACCTCAGCCGTTTTCTCATGGTCGGCGAACTTGGCCTCGACGGCGGCGTCCGACCCATCCCCGGCATGTTGCCCGTCGCCATCCTGGCGCGCGAGAAGGGAATTGCCAACCTGATTCTGCCCGCCGCCAACGCCGCTGAAGCCGCGGTCGTCGAGGGCGTCAACGTTTATCCCGTCTCCTCGCTGCTCGATGTCCTCGATCTGCTTAACACTTCAGTCGTCGGCGTCATCCAGCGCGAGCCTTACCGTGTCGTCACCCAGGATCTCCTCGGCAAGCTCGAGGAATTCACGGTGGATTTTCGCGATGTTCGCGGCCAGCAAACCGCCAAGCGCGCCCTTGAAGTGGCCGCAGCCGGCAGCCACAACATTCTCATGATCGGTCCGCCGGGCTCAGGCAAAACCATGCTCGCCAAGCGCCTGCCGTCGATCCTCGCCCCGCTCACCTTCGAGGAAGCGCTTGAAACCACCAAGATTCACTCTGTCGCCGGTGTGCTCGAAGCCGGCGCGGGCCTCGTCACGCAGCGGCCGTTCCGCTCGCCGCACCACACCATCTCCGACGCCGGCCTCATCGGCGGCGGCATAGTGCCTCGCCCCGGCGAGGTCTCGCTCGCGCACAACGGCCTTCTCTTTCTCGACGAGCTTCCTGAGTTTCCACGCAACGTTCTCGAGGTCATGCGCCAGCCGCTTGAGGATCACACGGTCACCATCGCGCGCGCGTCGATGACTCTAAGCTTTCCTGCGCGCTTCATGCTCGCTGCCGCCATGAACCCCTGTCCCTGCGGCTATTTCAATGACAAGTCGCGCGAGTGCACCTGCACTCTGCCCATGATTCAGCGTTACGTCGCCAAAATCTCCGGCCCCTTGCTGGATCGCATCGACATCCACATTGAAGTTCCGGCGGTTCAATATAAGGAGCTGCGCGGCGGCGCGGCAGCCGAAGGCTCGGCCCAGATTCGCGCTCGCGTCATGGCTGCGAGGGCGCGTCAACGCGAGCGCTTCTCCAAAGCCAAGGAAAAAATCTACGCCAACGCGCAGATGACCACGCGGCAGATTCGCGTTCACTGCGAGTTGAGTCCTGACGCCGAGCGCCTGCTTGAGCGTGCCATGCAGCAGCAGGGACTCACCGCCCGCGCCCACGATCGCATCCTCAAAGTCGCTCGAACCATTTCCGACCTGGAAGGTGCGGCGTCCCTCTCAGTTGCCCACCTCGCGGAAGCCATTCAATATAGAACCCTCGACCGTACATACTGGGCCTGACACTCGCGGAACAACAGATTTCAACCTGCCGCCACCTAGTCGCGTACCGAGCCAGCTAGAATTCTTCCGTGCTCCCGCGCAAGGAAAGTGAGCCGCAAGTGAAAACCACGTCGTCTCTTCCCGCCATCAAACCATTTCCAAATTGTCCCGCCCTCGACGGCTGCCACTGCATCACCGCGTCACTGGCCAAGATCTACCGCCACTCCGGTCATCCACTCTCGGAGGAAATGCTGCTCGGCCTCGGCGCGGGTATGGGTTTTATCTACTGGCAGATGAAGTTGGGCGGCAACGTCTCTGTCTTTGTCGGCGGCCGGGGCAACGCCAAGGATTTCTATGCCGATTTGGGAGACCGAACCGATGTCGTGATCAAGGAAATATGCACATCCAGCTCGAAAAAGGCCGAGACAGAGCTGCTTGGCGAACTCGCTCTCGAGTGCCCCGTTATGCTGGGTGGCGACATGGCCTACCTGCCCTGGTTCGACCTTCCAGAGGACTACCATTTCGGCGGCCATACCTTCGTCATTTGTGGTTACGACGGCGCACGCACCTTGCTCGCCTCCGACATCGATCCGAAGATGTCTGGCGTAAAGAAAGGTATCTACTCGACGCTCTCGCTCGACCAGCTTGCAAAGGCGCGCTCCTCGCCGTTCAAGCCCTTCCCCCCGAAAAACCTCCGCCTCGCATTCGACTTCTCGCGGTTCCACAATCCCGGTCCCCAAGAAATCGTCGCCGCTATCACTCAGACCGTTGAAGCGCTTACCCATCCCCCGATCAGGAACTTCGGCCTGTCCGGATTGCGCCACACCGCCGCTATGCTTCCCCACTGGCCCCAACTCTTCAAGAAGGAGCATGACCTGCGGATGAACCTTTTCAACCTCTACGTCATGATTGAGATCGGCGGGACTGGCGGCGGCTGTTTCCGGCCCATGTTTGCCCGCTTCCTCAAACAGGCCGCCCCTCTCTGTGCCAGGAAGACCTTGGAGTCTGCCGCCACGCTCTTCAATGAATCCGGCGCGAAGTTCACTCAGATCGGTGATCTCTTCCGGGACGCTCAAACGACCAGGGCCCTGGACGAGAAGATTCGCTTGGCCTCGATGCTTTTCACAGATGCTGCCGCAATTGAAGAAAAGGCTTGCCAACTCCTGCGGACCGTCGCATGAACCGCACTAGCGCGCCTTTTCCCTTCAACGCGACGTTCTTCATTCCATTGGTGTTGGCCACCGCAGTGCGCGGCCTCGTGCCGCCGGCTTCCCCTGCTCCCCTCACCAATCCGTGGCATTACCTTGGAATCAAAATCGACTCTGCGTCCTATGTCTCTTCGCCGATATCCGGGCTAAGATTCATCTCACGTCTGTGGTCTTTAGAGCGGGGAGGCGCACGTGCAGGGTATTGCACTTCAATCCGGTTGGGAGACCTTTCTTCTCGCCGCCCCTATTGTGGGTATGATTCTCGTCGGTGTCTTCCGCCTCGACGAAATCGCGACCAACAAGGGCCGCCACCAACCCAGGCTTCCCGGCAACGACGAAAACGGCCATGTGCTGATGAGTGACCCTGACGGAACGCCCTGGAACAAATCCGCCGGCGCGCCCCACACCAGCGCCTGATTGACTGAGAAGGTTCACCCCCGCCCGTCTGGGTCTACTGCCAACGGTCCACCACCATTTCTCCGCATGACCACGGCGTCATTGTTCATCTAAATAATTGATAATACATATGTTATATGAACACCAATCGAGTTCCATCCGGACTTTCGGCCGACTCGGTAAACGCTCGACAATCGACCTCAATTCACCCGAAATAACTATTGACCGGACCGGGTCTTCCATATAATCTCAACGTAGCCATCCATAGAGGGCAGGTTGCGCATTGCGGCCGGGTGTGCCCATCAGCCATTTCCAGCATCAAACCTTTGAGAGAAGGCCCGCTTGATGCCTTGAGCTGCGTTCCTGAGCAGCGCTGGAAAAAGCCAGATAGGTGCCCGGGTATCCGGCGCGCAAACTGCAAATCCGATACGGTATGGCATCCATTTCATAGCGCGAAGCGGCCCCAAATGTTTTTGAACTGTGGGCAGGCGAAGTGCGTCTAAGATGTGGAAGTTGAAATTTGGGGTAGCCCACAATCTTTATTGGCTTGTATTGGCTTCCCCTGTGCTGTGCTGGCGGGTTGATAGCTCTTTCCAGTGCGGCGATTTGAAAAAGAAGGAGATAGACAATGCGTTCCGATCTCGTTTTTAAGGCACTTTCTCATGTGTCCAATCGCTACCAGCTTTGTACGCTGGCCAGCAAGGCTACCCGTAAGCTCCACAAGCCGAATACACGGCTGCAAGACACCACAAACGAAGTTTTGACCCGTTTTGAAGTGGCAAATCCTGAAGCGGAAACGCCCGAAGAGGCGCCCGCGGTTCATCCGGTTGAAAGGCGCCGTGCGGCTTAACGGCGTCTATTTCCGCATTGTGCGTTCGGCCGACCAGAAATCATAAAGGCAGTTCCATTCGAGATGAGGCCATCTCTCTTTTCCGGTGCTCCGCAACTCCGAATGAGTTTGGAGGATTCAAGCGCCGGCTGAAGTTGCTGTAATCCGCAAGGTTGTATCCTCAGGAGCACTTCCCGCTCCGCACCCCTCCAACACATCCCGTCCACTCGCAGGTAAACATGACCATCGCAGAACTGAAAGAAAAGAACATCACTGAATTGAGCCGCATTGCGCGTACCCTTGAGATTCCAGGGACCAGCGGCCTTCGCAAGCAGGATCTTATCTTCAAGATCCTCCAGGCGCAGAGCGAAAAAGAAGGCCACATCTTCGCCGAAGGAGTCCTTGAGATTCTCCCTGACGGCTACGGCTTCCTCCGCTCGCCCGACTACAACTACTTGCCCGGACCGGACGATATCTACGTGTCTCCGTCCCAAATTCGCAAGTTCGATCTCAAAACCGGCGACTCCATCAGCGGCAACGTCCGCCCGCCCCACGAAGGCGAGAAGTACTTCGCCCTCGTCAAAATCGAGGCCATCAACTTCGAGTCGCCTGAAGAGACGCGCAACAAAATCCTCTTTGACAATCTCACGCCGCTCTATCCGCAGGAGCGCATCAAGATGGAGACCACGCGCGAGGGCGTCAGCGGCCGCGTCATGGATCTCCTGACGCCCGTCGGCAAAGGCCAGCGCGGCCTCATCGTCGCACCACCCCGCACCGGCAAGACCATGCTGCTCCAGTCCATCGCCAACTCCGTGACAACGAACCATCCAGAAGTCGTGCTGATCGTTCTGCTGATTGACGAGCGCCCTGAGGAAGTCACCGACATGCAGCGCTCCGTCAAGGGCGAAGTCATCAGCTCCACGTTCGACGAGCCCGCCGCCCGCCACGTGCAGGTGGCCGAAATGGTCATCGAGAAGGCCAAGCGCCTCGTCGAGCACAAGCGCGACGTTGTCATTCTTCTCGACTCCATTACGCGTCTTGCGCGCGCCTACAATACCATCGTTCCGCCCTCCGGCAAAGTCCTCTCCGGCGGTGTCGATTCCAACGCCCTTCAAAGGCCGAAGCGCTTCTTCGGCGCGGCCCGCAACATTGAGGAAGGCGGCTCGCTCACGATCATCGCCACCGCTCTCGTTGACACCGGCTCGCGAATGGACGAAGTCATCTTTGAAGAGTTCAAGGGCACAGGCAACATGGAAATCATTCTCGACCGCAAGCTGGTCGACAAGCGCGTCTTCCCGGCCATCGACATTCAGCGCAGCGGTACGCGTAAGGAAGAGCTGCTCATTCCCAAGGAAGACCTGCAGCGCGTCTTCATCCTTCGCCGCGTGCTCAACCCGCTCTCGCCGGTCGAAGCCATGGAGCTTTTGATCAGCCGTCTTGAAAAGGTGCGCAACAACGCCGAATTCCTGGCCAACATGAACCAGTTGTAAGCTGCATGCGCTTTCTTCATCGTCGCTGGAAATTTCGCTCAACCTTGCGAGTCGGCGCGGCGTTGCTTTCCGCGACGCTGCTTTGGCCAGCTTCGCTCTCGGCGTTTCCCGCAAAGGGTACGCCCGCTCCCACGTTGAACTCTGTGCTGCTGCTGCAAGCCCCGTCGGGAACGCGGGCAGATTGGGCTAGCCTGAAGGGCAAAGTTGCGGTCCTCGAGTTCTGGGCCACATGGTGCGCTCCATGTGTCGAGAGCATTCCGCACCTTAACCAGCTTGTGGCGTCGCTCGACCCGGCGAAGTTTCAATTCATTTCGATCGACGATGAAGACCCGAAGATCGTACGGGCATTTCTCGCCAGGAAACATATGTCCGGATGGGTGGGCACCGACACGTCGAGCGCGGTCTTCGCGGGCTACGAAGTGAAGTCGAGGCCGACGACGATTGTCGTCGATGCCAACGGACGAATTGTCGCAGCAACTGTGCTCGATTCGTTGAATGCCGCCGATCTTCAATCGGTAGCTGAAGGCAGAAGCGTCAGGTTCAAACCGGCGATGGAGATAACCGCATCGAGCAGCCCATCCGCCGCCGGTGCAGCAACGCGTCCTCTGTTTGCCGTGTCACTCAGCAATGCAGCGCCCGATGAAAAGTTCTCGACAATACGGCATCCGCCTACCGGAACAGACATCCTTGGGGCCGATGCGGACTACCTTTTCACTGAAGCATATAGTCCCGTAACGAACCGGCTCGTCTTGAAGTGTACGTTGCCGGACGGGCGCTACGACCTCCGCACGGAGTTCGTCGGCGTGCCTGATTCCGTAACCTCTTCGGTCATCCGGGAAGCCATCCTCTCCGGGCTGCGTTTGCGGGTTCAGCCGAAGACCGTGACAACGAATGCGTACATTCTCAGGGCGACTAGCGCAAGCAAGAAACTTCTAACTCCATCATCTTTCACAGGCAAGCAGCTGCGAGGCTACTTTAACGGAGGCCTCAGGATTATGAACGGGACGATGGACGATCTTGCGTATGAGCTGGCAACGGGCCTCGAAAATCCAGTGGTCAACGACACTGGCTTGGACGGCAAATTTGACGTGCAACTCAAGTTCAAGGAAAGAGATCCCGATAGCGTCAAAGCTGCGCTCAAAAACGTGCTCGGAATGGAGCTTGTCCAGGGAAGCCAGCAGATGTCACTTACGGTGCTCGAAGTGAGCAAACAGGAAGAGGTCGAACCGGACGAAACAACGAAAACGCAATCTCAGAATCCCTAGGCGGATATAGATTAGGCAGGCGGCCACCGAAAGGCAGAGATTCTGCCATTTTCATATTTGGAAGGCGATGTCGATTTTCCTGCGCGAAGGAGCCGTTTCCTGCCCCGCTCTTTCACGAATTTCCGGACGCTGGTAAACTATCTAAGTCGTGGGGCTGTAGCTCAGCTGGGAGAGCGCCTCGTTCGCAACGAGGAGGCCAGCGGTTCGATCCCGCTCAGCTCCACCAATCCCTTGTCAAAATGTCTATGCCCGCCTGGTGCAAGTCTGCGTATACGCGCGTTCCCGCGAAGAATTGCTGGGAGCTAAAGGCTAATAGCTAAAAGCTGGTCTTTCAGCTGAACAAATCCTTCATCTTCTCCATCAGCCCCGGCGACGCCGGCTTGTTGTCTACCGCCATCGTCTCCGCCAGCTTGGCCACCAGCTCGCGTTGCGCGCGATTCAGCTTGCGCGGAATCTGCACCACGACCTTCACAATCAGGTCGCCCTTGCCTCGCTCGTTCAGGTGGGGAAATCCGCGCCCGCGCACGTGCAGCTCTTTGCCGCTCTGCGTGCCTTCGGGAATTTTGATGCTGACCGGCCCATCGATTCCGGGAATCTCAAACTCCGCTCCCATGGCTGCCTGCGGAAAGCTGATGGGCAGCACGCAATGCAGGTCCGCCCCGTGGCGCTCAAAGTAGTCGTGCGGACGGATGGAAAGAATCACGTACAGGTCGCCCTTCGGTCCGCCCACGCGGCCCACGTCGCCCTCGCCGCCGTACCGGATGCGTGTTCCTTCTTCCACGCCCGGTGGCACCTTCACGTTCAGCTTCACTTCCGTAGTCTTGCGTCCCTCGCCGCGGCACGCCGTGCAAGGATCGCTGATCACCGAGCCGGTCCCGCCGCAAGCCACGCATGTCCGCGCGACGGAGAAGAATCCCTGCTGATAGCGGAGCTGCCCGCGCCCCTGGCAATGGCTGCACACGCTCGGACCGCGGCCCGACGCGCTCCCTTTGCCGCTGCACACCGTGCATGTCTCCAGCCGCCGAATCTTAACTTCTTTCTCGGTGCCAAAGAATGCATTCTCAAAATCGATCGTCATGTCGAAACGCAGATCGTCGCCGCGCTGTGTCCGCGAGCCGCGTGCTGCCCCGCTTTGCGCGCCGCCCATCGAGAACATCTCGCCGAACAGATCGCCAAAGATGTCGCCCAGGTCCACGCCGCCCGCAAACGGACCGCCGCTGAATCCCTGCGCGCCCAGCCCGGCATGACCAAAGCGGTCGTAAGCCGCGCGCTTGTCCGGGTCGCAAAGCACCTGGTAGGCCTCGCTGGCCTCCTTGAATTTTTCCTCGGCTGCGTGATCCCCGGGGTTGCGGTCGGGATGATATTTCAGCGCCTGCTTTCGGTACGCGCTTTTGAGCTCCTGATCCGAACAGTCGCGCGAGACTCCCAGGACCTCGTAATAATCTGCTTTGCTCACTCTTGTATTAGAACCCATTGTTCCCTTCAGTCGTTTTCAGCTCTCAGCCTTCAGCTTTGAGCCTCCGGTCTTCATTTCTCGCTTTGCCCCAACCCCTCGCTCGCACTCATTCGAGCTATCAGCTAACGGCTAACGGCTGCTTTATTCATCCACCTGCTTCGCGTTGTGCGCTACCCGCACCAGCGCAGGCCGCAACAGCCGCTCGCGAATCTTGTACCCCCGGCGAACTTCCTCGGCCACATGCTGATCCGGCACGTCGTTCCGCTCCACCGTCCCCAGCGCTTCATGAAAACGTGGATCGAAAGCCTCGCCCACTGTGGGCACCACCTTCACCTGCATCTTCTCCAGAATCTCTTCCATCTGCTTCATGATCAGGCTCACGCCCGACCGCAGTTGCTCCGCCGATCCCTTCGCTTTCAGCGCCAGCTCCAGATTATCCAGCACCGGCAGAAACTGTTCCGCCGCGCTGCCCGCCGCATACTCGCGATACTCGGCACGCTCTCGCTCCGCACGCTTGCGCGCGTTTTCAAACTCCGCTTGCAGCCTTGCCAGCCGATCGAGCAAGCGATCGCGTTCCGCCTTCAACTGGCCGAGTTCTGTCTGGTCTTGCGCTTCGTCTGCAACCTCTGCTGACTCTGGAGCAAGCTCCTCCTCAGCCGTCGGTGCCGGCAGCTCCGACGATGGATCGAGCCGTGCCTCCCGCTCTTCAAGAACAGGGGCATCCACTTCAGTCAATTCTGTCTTCTGCTTCCACATGGTTCAGCACATTCTCCCAAAATCTGGTAGTGGCTACTTTGATTTTTTCCAACTCCTGACGATCAGTAGGATCAGCGCCACGAACACCGCCGCGAGGGCGACAACGATCATGAAAAATTGCTTGAGGGTGATGAAATAGCCCATTCGAAATCTTCTTGAGCGCCCTCTTATTCGATGATTCTTTTCGCGCCCGGCTGCAAACTTCGGTGCCCGGTCCCGCATTTACCGGGCTTCTCGCCCGGCCGCGGCCGGAATGCCCGCGCCTACGCTGCTGCAGCTACGCCGTAGGAACGTCTAGAATCCTCTCGGAGAGCCGCGCGATGTAGCTCACCGCCTGGATCATCTCCTGATATTGAATCCGCGTGGGTGCGATCACCGCTACGGTTCCCAGGTTCCCGCCACCCAGCCGCGCCGGCGCGCCAATCAGCACCAGGTCCTGCATGGCCGGCGAAGCCTCGTCCAGGCCCACCACCACGCGCACTTCCTGCTCCCGGCCGTCCACATACGCATTCAGCAGTTCCACCAGCCGCTGCTTGGCCTCCACAGCCAGCAGCATCTGCCGCAGCCGCTCGCGGTCCTGTTCGGCCGTGATCAGGTTAGCGATCCCGTCCACAAAAATCGTCACGTTGCTTTCGCCGCCGGCCAGCGCGCCCTTGCTGCACAGTTCCTCAACCGACGTCAGCAACTCCCGATACGCTTCGCGCTCCATCTCCGCGCGTCGAGCCACCTCGGCCCGGATCCGCTCGATCGGCCAGCCGCGAAAATTCTCGTTCAAATATGTTCCCGCCGTCTCCAGATCCACCGCCGTCATCTGGTGATCCACCGCCAGCACGCGGTCCTGAACCGCGCCCGCCTGCGTCACCAGCACTGCCAGTACTCGCCCTGTCGACAGCCGCGAGAAATGAATGTGCTCCAGCACCTGTCCCGTAGTCGAGCTGGCCAGCGCCACACCCAGGCCGCTCGAAATCAGCGCCAGCACGTGCGAGGTGCGCTCCAGGTAATCATTGCTGCTTGACACGCCGGCAAAGCTCTCCTCAATCTGTCCGCGGCGCGCCTCGCTCAATGGAGATTCTCCGCGTCCCGCGATGTTCGCACCGAAACCCGTGGCTGTCGGCCCAGGGTGCGTGATCTGTTCCACGTAATAGCGGAATGCAACCGCTGTGGGAACGCGCCCGGCCGATGTATGGGGCTGCTCCAGCAGCCCTGCCTCACCCAGCGCCGCCATCACATTACGCAGGGTCGCCGAGCTCAGCCCATCCCGGTCGGCGAAGAAGTGCGCAACCGCCTGCGAAGCCACCGGTTCGCCGGTAGCGATGTAAAGCTCGATAATGGCCGTTAACACCAGCCGCTCTCGCGGGCTCAGGCGCGTTTCGGGCATCTTCGCTGTTCTCCGTCCTCTTCGGCAAGACTGGGCCGCGCGACGGATCGTGTGCCGCCCATTAAGTGCTTATATTTCCTGCACTTACGAAGATAATTCTGTACACGTCCCCACCTTGATCTTACGGATCATGCGCCGTCACTGTCAAGACACGGAAGGGTACCCGCCGGTGTGGGCTGCGCCGTTTCCTCCGAGCTGGCCTTCCACCAGATCCACGTCAAAAGCAGGCCCTCCGCTGAAAAATGCGAATCTTTCCACAGCTTTCAAGTCATTGATTATGCAAGGTCTTATGGATTAACCCATTACCAAAGGCACCGCAGATGGTAACTCGCGAGATCGATTTGATGGTAATGTTTTACGCACCGGCGCATGCTGGATACGCAGCGCAGTAGACGCCCGGCTTTGGCGTGTGTTGTCTTTCCTGGAGGGGCCCGATGAATCAAATCCTGTCACGCATTCTCTCGCTCGTTCACCCCAAGTCCACCGTCCACTTCCTTCTTGCCGTGGCATTCGCGTCGGCAGCCTTGCTCGCCGCAGTCGCGCCCGCCCAGGCGCAGTCCTCCGCGCCGCTCGACAAGCACTCCCGAAGAATCGAGAAGCGCCTCGCCAAATATCCCCAGGGAACATTTCTCGACTTTGAATTCCGCGACAGCTCGGAGACCTTTGGTTCCCTGGGCCCGCTGTCCCCTGCGTCGTTCCAGTTCACTGATTCCGATAGCAACAAAACCCAGACGCACTCTTATTCCGACCTGGTGGAAGTGAAAAAGGCCAGGGAATATATCGGCGAGGGCTCTGAACCGCGGCATCACGTTCGCCTGCTCGTGCCCGTGATCATCGGGGCTGGCGTCGCGGCCGCGGGCATCACGGCCTACGAAGTCCTGCACTGATCCGCCGCGCGCCTTGAAAGTTGAAGCGCGTTTCAAGCACTTAGTGATGGTCAAAGCTGATGACGCGCACCAGCTTCCAACTGCCTGAAGCTTTGCTCCACACATTGGTGAATTGCGCGGTTGCGTCCAGATGCTCTGAACCGTCGGCCTGTTTGGAATAGAACCGATGCGTCCCGGCTTCAATCGCCCCGAAGCCCGGCGCCGCATTCACGAGCAAGGTTCCTTCAACAATCTCTCTACGCAGCACGATTCCCTCGGTGCAACGGTTGCGCATAGCTTCAAGATTCTGCGCGTAGTCCTGCTTGCCAACATGATCGTGGTAGAACTCGAGGTCGCTGCTCAGGAACGCCTTGTACTTGTCGAAATCGCACGCGCCAAATGCATCGAACATCTGCTTGTCCGCGTCGGAAATCTCCTGCAATAACTTGTCGTGCGGAAGGAGGCCGGGCGCAGGCTTCACATCCAAAGTTGCCTTCATCGTCGCTCCTGTTGCCGTGCCTTCAAGGTGATCTGACGTCCCGTGCAATTCGAAGGCGACCCCTCCCTGCACATCGACAGTGAATTGCAGCGAGCTGCCATTTACCTTCGCGTCTTTGAACGGCATCTGGTGGTCGATCGTTGGCCCCGCGGAGCCGGTGATCGTATCCCCATGCCGATCCAGAACAACCACTGCAGTGTCATGGCTGATCTTGCCGTCGGGGTTCGTCATAGCAAACGACCCAAACCATGTTCCCTGGAACGGGTCACTGGGATTCGAGGGAACGGTTTGAGAGTTGATTTTGCTCAGGCCCAGGGCAAGCACGCAGTACACGAGTAAGCGCGGGAATCGCATGGATGACCTCCTCCATTCCGTACGCATGCGCTCAAATCCTGGTTCCCCGCAAAACAGATTTCCCCGTTCCAAGTCCGCGACCGCCCGGCTCTTCATCGAATTCAACTGATAAATTCGTTAGAGGGCCGCGCACGCGCCGCCCGGATCGCGCAAGAAGAGAGCCCCAGAAACGAGATTATGTTCCATCCCACTGAAGATCTTCGTATCCAATGGACCAAGGTCGTTCTCCCTCCCGTATTTCTTGAGGAAGAGCTTCCTGTCACTGAAGCGGCATCGTCCACCATCTTCAACGCGCGCAATGAGATCATTTCGATTTTGAACAAGGAAGACGACCGCCTTCTCGTTCTCGCCGGCCCGTGCTCCATTCACGATCCCCAGGCCGCCCGCGAATACGCCGGCCTTCTCAAGGGCGCCATTGCCGAATTCGCCGCCGACCTGCGCATCGTCATGCGCGTCTATTTTGAAAAGCCCCGCACCACCATCGGATGGAAAGGCCTCATCAACGATCCGTACCTCGACGGCACATACAAAATCAATGACGGCCTGCGCCTCGCGCGCCATCTTCTCATTGACCTTGCTGAAATGGGAGTGCCCACGGGAACCGAATTCCTCGACATGATCTCGCCCCAGTACATCGCCGGCCTTGTCTGCTGGGGAGCCATCGGCGCGCGCACTTCAGAGAGCCAGGTGCATCGCCAGCTCGTCTCCGGCGTGTCGTGTCCCGTCGGCTTCAAGAACGCCACTTCAGGCGACGTTCAGGTTGCCGTTGACGCCGTGCTCTCTGCCGCCTGCTCGCACACGTTTCTCGGGCACACGCACCACGGCCAGTCGGCTATCTTCGTCACGAAGGGCAACCCCGATTGCCACATCATCCTGCGCGGCGGCCGCAAAACCGTCAACTACACCGCGCAATGCGTGGCCGAAACCACCGCGCTTATGGAGCAAGCTGGCGTCGCGCCCCGCATCATGATCGATTTCAGCCACGCCAACAGCCAGAAGGACTATCGCCGCCAGTCCGCCGTCTGCCACGACGTATCCGAGCAAGTCGCCAAAGGCAACCGGAACATCATCGGCGTCATGATTGAGAGCAATCTAGTTGCTGGCGCGCAGAAGCTTGTTCCCGGCCAGCCGCTCGTCTACGGCCAGAGCATCACCGACGGCTGCATCAACTGGAACGAAACCCGTACGCTGCTCGCCGACCTCGCGAGCGCCGTCCGCTCCCGCCGCAGTACAGAATAGGCTGACGCAAAAAGGCCGGCGCTTTCCGCCTCGTCGCAGTCCGTTAGCCCCCAGTCCCTCAGTCCCAACGTCCCTGCTTTTTCACGCCGTCCCCATCACCACCGTGTGCGGGCTCATGGGGATCGGATGCTGTGCGATTCCCTTGAACCCGGCGTCACTGTACATCGCCTCGAGTTCTGCGAACGTGTACGCGTCGCCGTCTGCAGTCGTGGTCAGCATGGTCATGGCGAAGCCCGCTGCCATCGGTGGTGACACGCGATCCGGATTCGGCACAAACTCCAGCGTCGCCGCGCGTCCACCCGGTTTCAGCGCCGCGCGAACCTTCTTCAACAATCCAACGTTCGTCGCCTTGTCAAAGTGGTGCAGAAAATTCGTCAGCAGCACCACGTCGTACGGCTCCCCGAATTCCACATCGAATGCGCTGCCCGGCAGCATGTCGTACCGATCCTTCACGCCGGCCTTCTCCGCGTTCTTCAGCGCCACGCGCAGCACTGGAGCCCAATCCAGCCCCGTCACACGCGCCTGCGGGTTCTGCTTCGCAATCTCGATCCCAAACAATCCGTGCCCCGCCGCAATATCCAGCACGCGCATCGGCCCGTTGTGTCCCTCCAGCACCATCGCGCCCAGCGGTCCCGCCATCGGTCCCATCATCGGCGCCATTTTTTCTGCGAATTCAACCCACAGCGGATTTTCCGGCTCAACGGAGCCCTGGCCGGGAAGATGCGTGCGGCCTTTGCGAACAATCTCGGCCAATTGCACGTCGGCCTGCATCAGCGCTTCCTCGCTCAGAAAATGCGCCACCGATGCCATGCACGCGGGCGACGTCGGGTCCAGAAATGCCGCGCTCGACGGCGTGTGCTTGTAGTGGCCATTCTCCTTGGCCAGCACTCCATTGATCACCAGAAAATCGCAAAGGATCCGAATGCCGCGTTCCGAAGCCGAACAATGCCGCGCGATCGACGCCGCATCTCCGGGCCCCTTCCCCACTGCGCTGAAGATGTCCAGATCGATGGCCGCCTTCAGTGCAGCGGTTCGTTGGTGCGCCTGCACCATCTCGAAAACCAGGCCTGGATTGAGCGGTGCCGCCTGAGAACCTGCAGACATAAAACAACCTCCTCATTTTCCTGCGCGGAAACTGAATTTTGGGGAGCCCGGGGACAAGCTCACAGAGTCTATCATCCGTTGCTCGGACCGCGTCTACAGCATTTTCTGCAATCGCTGTATGCCGAAAAGTTTGGGTGTATTGCGAAAATGCTCGACTAGCGGTGCACGCCGCGCGGCGGAGGCAACGGATGCCCGATAATCGCCGCTGTGCGCCTTCGCGTGACGCGAATCCGGCACTCCAGTCCGTTCGGACCGCACTCTCTCTCCCGCACCGCAAGCCATTCGATCTGGTCTGGATTGAGCATGTACGCAGTCGCATCCGGCGCGTTGCCTGTCTCCTCCATGAAATAGGCCGCCTCCATGTCCGCATCCGCGGCGTCAGCATTCATCTCCTCGCATCCTTCCGGCGGCGGGTCGTTGTCAGAATGCGCGCAGTAATCCTCGTCGTGGATCAGCACATACTTTCGGTCGTTGAAGGGGATAAAGTAGCGCGGCGAAACGTAATGCACCTGGGCGTTGTTCGCCCATGCCCAGAAGTCGTCGAGGAACCCGTCCGGAAGCTGTCCCATGCTCAGCACAGTATCCGTCAATTGCTTTGAGTAAATCGCCATCGTGGGCGATGGCTCGCCATTGGTCGGATGAAAGTAGATGCCACCCAGCCCGATGCCGGCCTGCATGTCGAACCACAGGAAACCGCGGCCGAACATGTGCTGGTCGCCTCCGCCCGCGCTCGCGATCATCACGTATCGGCCGTCGCGAACCGTGATCGGCACCGGGTCATTGTCCATAACCTCGTCCCGGGCTTCCGTGAGCGGTTTGTCGTAGTGGTAAAAGTAGCGGGCCCCCGGCGTGATCTGTTTCTCCAGTTGCTTGAACCGCTTGTCCTTCATGATCTCCTTCGGCATTCTGCCGTCGTAATCCTTCAGGAACGCGAGCTGATCTGGCGGAATCAGCTTCTCAAAGTCGGCTGTCGGCGGTGGCCCGGGAGGCGGCAGTGCGGGCTGAGAATCGGCAGCCGGCGCAGCCGCTGGTCTCGGCTCCTGTGTTGTCCTCGGCTTTGTCGCCTCGGGCGGCGCCGGGGTCTGCGCTGCAGGCGGCGTGTCCGCCTGCGGCGGTGCGTCCGGATCGGGAACGGTTTGAGCGAATGTGAGAACGGGCCAGCAGATGAACAGCGCCGCACAGACAGAGAGCGATGCAAATGGTCCCTTCATTTTTTCCGACCCCCAAAAGTCGTCCCAGGCAGTTAAACGAACTCCCGAGCCCGAATCATGATTTCGGTCGCAACGTAGGGCCCTTCCGGGCCATGCCGCCAAAAGCGCTGCACGCGCCGCGGCGGACCGAGCCAAAACGGCTCCGGTTGGAATCCATCGGTGACCTCTCAGATCACGGTATCGCAGCCGGATGGTTTTCTAACAACGGGGAGGGCTGGAATGTGGTTCCTGAAACAGGCCCTCCTCCGCCAACACCGTTTACAGTGAAAAGTTGTGCTCCGCCTCAGGATTTTTCATCTCCGGCAAGAATCGCTCCCGCGCGCCATTCTCCTTTCGTTGGGCGCATTTGCCGCCAGCCTGCGCCTTGCCGGCTTTCCGCACATTGAGAATCTCCACGGCTCCTGGTGGCAGATTCTCGCTTTGCTGGTTGCAGCGTGGGGCATGGCGGAGACGGCCCGCTGCCTCCAGCGCAAGTGGAGCCTCTATCACGCCGGCGTGCTGCTCCTCCTCTACGCCGACCTCATGATCCTTGCCACAATCGTTGTCTTGCTCGCCGTCTCATGACGGCCCACTCGGTGTCGCGGCTTGATGCACTCTGCCCGCTTCCCCGTGTAGCATGGCAGAGTGCTCAATCGGCAGGGCTTGCTTCGGCCAATTCTGGCAGTTGCTTTCCGCGCCGGCTGAAACCGAAAGTCGCACGGAGGAAGCCATGTTTAAGGGATTTCGCGATTTCGTTTTTCGCGGTAACGTAGTCGACCTCGCCGTCGCCGTAATCATCGGCGCAGCATTCAATGCCATCGTTGCTTCTCTTGTAGCCGACGTCCTGAACCCATTGATCGCCGCCACGGTTGGCAAACCCGACTTCAGCAGCGTGATTCTGCATGTGGGTGGCGGGGAAATCAAAGTTGGCAACTTCTTCAACGCGGCCATCTCGTTCCTTATCGTGGCCCTGGTCGTGTATCTCTTCATTGTCCTGCCCATGAACGCGATACAGGCACGAATGAAGAAGCCTGCCGCTCCCACCACCAAAAACTGCCCGGAATGTCTGAGCGAGATTCCGTTGGCGGCGCGCC
>Ga0326728_10007378_pt1 | contig 28287 bp, 27 predicted proteins | sample MB3enrmetagenome_FD_207602 | JGI IMG/M metagenome (GOLD analysis project Ga0326728, IMG submission 207602) | Lab enriched peat soil microbial communities from McLean, Ithaca, NY, United States - MB31MN | ecosystem: Environmental > Terrestrial > Soil > Wetlands > Peat | place: USA: New York... | reverse complement strand
AACGAAACTCTTCGTAGTAACGTCTTCGTATACATGTCCAAAGACTCCCACGAACCGCCGCGGCCGACCGACGCGGAACTGGAAATCCTGACGGTGCTTTGGAGCCGCGGTCCCAGCACCGTGCGCGACGTGCACGAGGCCATTTGCCGGAGCCGGCAGACCCAGTACACCACGGTTCTGAAGTTCATGCAGATCATGGCCGAAAAGGGCCTGGTGCGCCGCGACGAAAAGCAGCGCGCGCACATTTACCAAGCCACCCGGCCGCAAGCGTCTACCCAGCGGCAGCTTGCCGGCGACCTGCTGCGGCGGGCCTTCGGCGGTTCGGCCAAGAGCCTGGTGATGGGCGCGCTCTCCGCGCGCAAAGCATCTCGCGGCGAGTTGGCGGAAATCCGCCAGCTCCTCGACGAGTTTGAGAAGGGGTCGCGATGAACCTGCTCGAATCCTGGATTCATACGCCGCTGGCCGAGGCTCTCGGCTGGACGCTGTTTCACTTTTTGTGGGAAGGCGCGTTGATCGCCGCCCTGCTCCTGGTGGCGCTCTTCGTCTGCCGGCCGGCCGCCGCGCGTTTGCGCTATGGCCTGGCGTGTGGCGCGCTGCTCGGGATGCCGCTGGCGTTCGGGATCACCCTGGCCGTTTCCATGCCGCCGGCCGCCGCGCATTTCACCATCCCTCCGAATGCGGCTCCCGCGGATCATTGGGTTGCCGCACCCGCCGGGCCCGCCGCACCAGCGTCCACCCAGCTTCGCGACCGCCTGGCCTGGGCGGGTCCGATCTGGCTGGCGGGCGTGCTGGGGATCTTTCTCTTCCGCATGGGGAGTTGGATGGCGGCCCAGCGCCTGCGCCGCGTCGGAACGGTGGCCGCGCCGGAGAGTTGGCGGGTGCGGCTAAAAGCCCTGGCGCGGGACGCCGGTATCGCGCGTCCGGTGGCATTGCTGGAGTCGTGCCTGGCCGAAGTCCCGGTGGCGATCGGCTATCTGCGGCCGGCTATTCTGGCGCCTCTCGGCATGCTGGCGGGATTGCCCTCGGAACAGGTGGAAGCCATTCTGCTGCACGAGTTGGCGCACATCCGCCGCGCCGATTACCTGGTCAACCTGTTGCAGATCGCCATCGAGGGGTTGCTCTTCTATCACCCCGCGCTCTGGTGGGTCTCCGGCGTGGTTCGCGCCGAGCGCGAGCACTGCTGCGACGATTGGGCCGCCGCGCGGCTGGGGAACGCGCGCCAATATGCCCGCGCGCTGGTGACGCTCGAAGAGAGTCCCTGGCGCGCTCCCAGGACCGTCATGGCCTCGAGCGGCGGCAACCTGCTGCGGCGCATTCGCCGGCTGCTTGCCAAGCCCGACGCGCGCGACCTGGCGGTCCCCGTGGCGCCTTCGATACTGCTGGTGGCTACGGTGGGTGTGGCGCTGGCCGCATGGTCGCCGGCTCGTCCGCCGCAGAAGCCCGTGCAGGTGGAGACACCGCAAGTAGCCGCGCCAGCCGCCGCGACGCCCAACGCCGCGGCCTACCGGAAGTGGCTGGACGAAGACGTCGCCTACATCATCACGCCCGAAGAGCGAGCGGCGTTTCTCAAGCTGCAGACCGACCCGGAGCGAGAACAGTTCATCCAGCAGTTCTGGGAACGCCGCAATCCCGTGCCCGGGTCGGCGGAGAACCCGTTCAAGCTGGAACACTACCGGCGCATCGCCTATGCCAATAAGCATTATGCGGCTCCCGACGGCCACACGCCGGGCTGGAAGACCGCACGCGGACGCTTCTACATTATCTATGGGCCACCGGACGAGATCGACGACCACAGCAGCGACCCGGCTCCTTACCAGGTCTGGCAGTATCGGTACGTCGAGGGTTTTAAGAGCGATCTGAGATTGCGGTTTGTCGGCGATGACTTCAGCGTCTATGTCATCGATTGGCCCCCTCCGACGGCGACTTTCGACGGCGTGGCGAACGGAGGGCAACCGCTGCCCGGCAGTCACGTCTCCGTGCAGGTTTATCCAGGCGGCAACGTGGTGATTTCGATTCCGCTGGGTGTCTCCGCCGGCCCGTTCCGGTTGGCGGGGGAAATCCGCACCGCGGAAGGCGCGCCAATCCAGACATTCGAGGAGGTTCGCAGCGCGCCGGCCCTGCGAAGGACGCTCGTCCTGACGCCGGGCGCTTACGTCTTCACGATGAATGTGACGGGCCAAAGCACCGGTCAGACCTACAGCGAGAAAGTCCAGTTCGAAGTGAAATAGACGCGGCTCCTTACCGATTCACCCGGTACGCCGAGACGAATTGCCGTCTGGTTCGCCGGTCTTCCGCCGACTCCAGCACGTAGACGGTTCCGTCCGCGGCGGCGATCGCCTGGGGGTCCCGCCCGTCGGTCAGGTAGCGCAGCGCTTGCAAGCCGCCGCCGGCCGCGCGGAGCTCCAGCACGCCCCGCTGCCACCACCGAAACAGCGCCGGGCCGGTGCTCACGATGCCGCCGTGCAGGTTCGGGACGTGGCCGCGCAGAACCGGGTGCGCCGGATCGGCCACATCGTAGAGGGCCCAAACCGCCGGCAGGTTCTCCGCCTCCAGCAGCCAGCGCCCGTCACTGGCGAGCTCGCGCGGACTGCCGTACAACTGCGGCACCGGCTCGCGATACGCAATCCGGCTGACGGCCACGGGCCGGCCGGGATCGCGGATGTCGAGCACCGTCAGCGCCGCCGCCGAGGTCAGGTAGAGGAACTGGCCGCGCCGCAGCATGCGCATGGTCTCCGGGGGCGTCCACGGTCCCGGCGATGGTTGCTGCCAGCGAACCATGTCGACCACTACGGTGGCGGCCTCGCGGCCAGAAGCGCCTGGCGACCGGTCGTACACTTCGATCTGGCACTGTCCCAGGCGGTTCACGTCGACATAGAGAAAATGACCGGCAACGGCGACGGAATCGACGAGCGTCAACGTGGAGTCTCCCAGCGAGATGGGTTCGGCGAACTGCACTGTGCCCGCGGGCGTAAGCGTGGCGATGACGATTTGCACTTCGTCCGTGGGCAGCGCCTTCCGGGTTCCCAGGATGTAGGCCGTGGTCCCGGAAACGGTCAGATTCACCGTGGTCCAAATGGTCCAAAGCGGCATGGGCGCCTCGACGAATTCGCGGGGCTTGGCGGGATTCGAGAAGTCCAAGAACGCCAGCCGGTCCTTCGACGCCACCGCGACCAGGCTTCCAGCGGCGTCCATGGCGCCGGCCGCATGCGAGGATTCCATCCTCAGCTCCATGGATCCCGCGGGCCGCAACTCGGGAAACCGGTGCGCAGCGGCGTAGGTGGAGAAAATGGCAAGGCCGGCGAGTCCGGCCGCGCCCAAAATCAGCCAGCGGTTGCTCAGGGACCAGCCCGGCGACCGCCGGAACAGAAGTGCCGCCGCCAACGCCAGGAGCAGCGTCACGGCGCACAGCGTGAAGCCGGTCCGGAAGAACAAGGCCGGATCGCGCAAGAGGCGATAGGCCGTGTCGAACTGCGCGCCGAACCATGCATCCACATTGGAAAACGGGAAAAGTTCCGCGTAAATGCCCAACAACGTCCCCAGGGCCAGCGCGCACACAAAGCCGGAAACCACGGCCTTCGCCAGCCGGTTCACCAGCGTGGAGAGCAGGAGCGCCATTGCGTACAGGCACCACAAGCGCGGGAACGTCGCCGCGAACAATACCGGAAAGCCGACCACCTGGCGCAGCGACTCCGCGACATCCGGATATCGCGACCCCGTGCCGACATAAGACAAGGAGGCGATGGCCGCCAGCAGCATCGCCAGCGCCACGCTTCCGGCCAGGAACTTGATCCCCACGATGGCCGCCGGCGCGATGGGCCGCGCCAACAGGAAGTCCAGGGTTTTGGAGCCGCGCTCGCGCGCCATCTGGCCGGCGCCCAATCCGATGGCCGCCACCAGTCCGAGCAGCGGCATCAAGCTCTCCAGATACCCGCGCAGGAACACCTCCGCGAAAGTCTCGGAGAAGCACAACAGCCGCAGCACCAAAAGCAGCGCGCCCGCGCCCAGAATCCACGGCCGCAAGTCGCGCATCTCTTTCCACAGAAGCGGTCTCACTGGCGCACCTCCTCCCGGCGTCCCACCAAGCCGACGAAGATCTCCTCCAGGCTCTGGCCAGTCCGTAGCTTCAAATCATCCAGGCGCGCCGAGACTAGCAGGCGGCCCTCGTCGATCACCACGATCTGGTCGGCCACGCGTTCCACTTCGTGCACCAGGTGCGACGAAAGCAGCACCGTGCGCCCTTCCTGCTGGATGATCTGAATGATGCTCTCGAGGAAATCGCGGCGCACCAGGACGTCCAGGCCGGTGGCCGGCTCGTCGAGAATGAGCAGCTCTGGGTCGTGGCCCAAGGCGAGCGCGAGTGCAAGCTGGGCGTGCGTTCCGCGCGAGAGATGCCGCACCTTTTGCCGGTCGTCGATGCCGAAGCGCCCGAGCAGCGCGTCCACGGCCGCGGTGTTCCACCTCTCGTAAAAGCGCGAGGTGAAGCGCACCAGCTCGCGTACCGTCATCCAGTCGTAGAGAATGGGCGCTTCGGCGACGTATCCGACGCGAGACATCAGCTCCGCGTGATGGCGGCGCGAATCCAGGCCCAGCAGCAGCGCCTGGCCCGCCGAGGGATCCGTCAGGTTCATCAACATGCGAATGGCGGTGGTTTTGCCGGCGCCGTTGCGGCCCAGGAAGCCGCACACGCCGCCCGTGGGCACTTCGAAGCTCAGGCCGTCCACCGCCGCCCGCTTGCCAAACCGCTTGCTCAGTCCTTGAATCGCAATGGCCGGTTGACTCATCGTTTGCGCTCCGTGTTCATGTGGTTCAGCCGCTCCTCGACGGCCTTGCGGATCTGCTCAGGCGTCCAGCCGAATTCCCGCGCCGCGGTCAGAGCCTGGTCGATCGACTCGGTGACGATCCGCACCCGCTGCGCGTGGCGCAACTCTTCAGCGTCGTGCGACACGTATGTTCCCGCGCCGCGCCGTTTCGTCAGCAGGCCCTCGCGCTCCAGCTCCAGATAGGCCCGCGCCACCGTGTTTGGGTTGATCAGGTGCTCGGTCGCAAGTGCCCGCACCGAGGGCATTTCGTCGTCGGCCTGGATCGACCCGGCCGCGATGGCCCGCCGAACCTGCTCGACAATCTGCAGGTACATGGGAATCGGACTGGCCGGATCGAGCTTCAGTTGAACCATGTCACTGTATCGATACTGTAATACAGTTTCGGACACGATGCAAGAGTTTTTTTGTGAGGCAGGTTGCCAACCTGCGGCCGATTGGCAATCGGCCCTGGACGCTGCCAGCCGCGCCTGCTACCGTAGTCTTCAATGATCGAGGTCGAGCAACTGCGCAAGTCTTTCGGCGAGTTGATCGCCGTGGATGGGGTTTCCTTTACCGCCCGTCCGGGCGAGATCTTCGGCTTGCTGGGGCCGAACGGCGCGGGGAAGACCACCACCATCGGCTGCATCTCGGGCCTGCTCACGCCCACCGCCGGACACGTTCGCGTGATGGGGCACGACGCGGTCGACGACGGCCCCGCGGCGCGCGAGACGCTGGGCGTGGCGCCGCAGGAGATCGCTCTTTACGAAGAACTCTCCGCCGTCGAAAACCTCAGCTTCTGGGGCGGCGCGCAGCGCATGCGCAATCCTCTGCTGAAGGAGCGCATCCGGAAGGTTCTGGAGATCACCGGCCTGCAGGACCGCGCCCGCGAGCCGGTCAAGCGCTTCAGCGGCGGCATGAAGCGGCGGCTCAACCTGGCCTGCGCCATCGTACACTCGCCAAAGGTCCTGCTGCTGGACGAGCCCACCGTGGGCGTGGACCCGCAAAGCCGCGTCCGCCTGCTGGAACTGGTGCGGGCTGAAGCGCAAGGCGGCGCCTGCGTTCTCTACACCACCCATTACATGGAAGAGGCCGAAACGCTGTGCGACCGGCTGGCCATCATGGACCACGGAAAGATCATCGCCGCGGGCACGCTGGCGGAGTTGCGGTCCATGCTGGCCCAGCGCGATCTGCTGCGGTTCTCCGGAGTCTTTGCGCCGGCCGCCGCGCGTGCGGCCGTAGAGCGCGTCGAGGGAATCGAAGTGGTGCAGGCGGACGAGGGCCTCTTGATTCTCTCCGTGGCCGAGGCTTCGCGCAAGCTGCCAGCTATTTTCGCCGCGCTGGCCGAGGCCGGCGCCGATGTCCGCGGCACCACCCTCACGCAGCCGAGTCTGGAGAGCCTGTTCATCCGGCTCACCGGAAAGGAGCTGCGCGAATAGGCCATGCGCTTCGTGTGGATCAGCGCGCTGAAGGACCTGCGAATCCTGCGGCGCGAACCCCTGTCCCTGGCCACCTGGGTGGGTATCCCTTTGTGCATCGGCCTGCTGATTCACCTGGTATTCGGCGGCGGCAGCCAGCCGCAGGGACTGCTGCTGGTGGCCGACCAGGACAAGACCTTCGTGAGCGGCTTGCTGGCGGGCGCCTTCAGCGCCGATCCCTTGGGAAAGATGCTGACCGTCGAACGCGTGGACCCGCCGACCGGCCGCGCGCGCATCGATCGCGGCGACGGGTCCGCGCTGCTCGTCATTCCCCAGGGCCTGCAGGATGCCTTTCTCAACAATCGGCCCTACCGCCTGCAGTTGTTCACCAATGCCAGCCAGCGCATCCTTCCGAAGATCGTCGAAGAGAGCCTGCGCGGGATGGTGGATGGCGCATTCTACGCGCAACGCGTGGCCGGCGGCCAGTTGCGCGGGCTCGACAGCCAGCGGGATGCCAGCGACGAGGAAGTCGGCCGCCGCAGCATCCAGACCCACCACCTGCTTCAGGACATGCGCCAGTATCTCTCGCCGCCCCTGATTCAACTGGAAACCACCGTGGCGCCGGAGAAACACACCGCCGGCGCGGCCGACTTCTTCTTTCCGAACTTGATCTTCCTGGCGCTGTTGCTCATGGCCAACGGCCTTTCGACGGACATCTGGAAGGAGCGCACCTTCGGCACGCTGCGCCGGTTGGCGGTGTCGCCGGCATCGCTCGGGGCGTTTCTGGCCGGACGCCTGGCGACGGTGGCCCTGGTGTATTCCGCCGTGGCCGTCGCCGCGGTCTGCGCCGCAAAGTACTTGGCCGGGGTTCACGTGGCCAACCTGGCGGCCGCGGCCGGTTGGGCGGCGCTGGCGGGCACGGTCTTCTACTTGCTCCTGCTGCCCCTGGCGGTCTACGCCCCTGGCCAGCGCGGCGCGGACGTGCGCGGCAACCTGCTGGTATTCCCGCTGGCCATGGTGGGCGGCTGCTTCTTCCCCTTCGAAGTGATGCCCGAGTGGCTGTCGCGCATCGGGCGTTTCACTCCCAACGGAATGGCCGTGGCGCAGTTCAAGCACGTCCTGACGGGTTCGGCGGACCCGGCGCGCCTGGCCGCGGTGCTGGCGGTGCTGGCCGCGGCCGGTTTGCTGGCCTTCGCGCTTACGCTGCGGCGCCTGCGACGAGGGTTCCTGCAATGAACCACATGCTCGGCGACGCCTGGTACCTGGCCCGCAAAGACGCCTGGCGCCTGCTGCATGGCCGCGAAACCCTGATGTGGACCTTCCTCATGCCGGTGATCTTTTTCTACTTCATCGGCCTGGCCAACAGCGGCGGCTCGCCGGACGAGAAAGACGCGCTGGCCGTTAGCGTCGCGCCCCATGCAGGTTTCCTGGCCGATGAACTGATCCGCCGTCTGGGCAGCCGCGATTTCGAGATCGTGCTCCCCGAGAGCCGCGAGAAATTCCTGCAATATAGCCGCCGTCTGGAAATCCCCGCCGGTTTCACCGACGCGGTGCTGGCCGGAACGCCCATGAAGGTCCAGTTCTCGCGCACCGGCGAAGACCGCGGCGCGGACTACGACCGCGTGCGGATTTCGCGCGCCGTCTCCAACGTTCTGGCGGACCTCATCGCGGTCCGCAAGGACGGCGCGGAGCCCACCCCCGAGCGGTTCCGCCAACTGGCCGCCGAGCCGCGCTCCCTGCAGCTCGACGTGAAGACCGCCGGCCACCGAATCGTGCCTCCGTCGGGTTACGAGCAATCCGTGCCCGGAACCATGGTGATGTTCACCCTGACCGTGCTGTTCACCGCGGGCGCCGTGAGCCTCACGCTGGAACGCACCAGCGGCATTCTGCGCCGCCTGGCCTCGTCTCCCATGTCGCGCGGCGCCGTCGTGCTGGGAAAATGGGGAGCCCGCATGGCCATCGGCGCCTTGCAGATCGCCGTCGCCATGATTACCGGAAGCGTACTGTTCCACGTTCACTGGGGCCCGAATCTCCCCATGGTGGTGGTGGTGATGTTGGCGTACGGCAGCCTGGCCGCGACCTTGGCCATGTTGCTAGGCAACTTCGGACGAAGCGTCGCGCAGGTGATCGGCCTGGGCGTGATATCGAGCAACCTGATGGCCGGTTTGGGAGGCTGTTGGTGGCCGGTCGAGATCACCCCGCGATGGGCCCAGAAGCTGGCGCTGTTCCTGCCCACCGGCTGGACCATGGACGCGCTGCACAAGCTGGTGAACTTCGGGGCCTCGCCGGCCACTGCCATCCCGCACGTGTGTGTGAGCGTGGCGCTGGCTCTGGCGGCCGGTTGGGTGCTGGCGCGGACGTTCCGGTTTCAGTAGCGGCCCGCGCGTCTACCGCTTTCCCCACTCCTGCTCGAAGCGCTCCTGCGTAACGAACGACATCTGCGTCCCGGCGCCCAGCGTGGAGAGGGCCGCGTAGACGTTGGCGCGCTCCACCGCCTCCCGCTCGCAGTATCCGCCCGCCAGGTACCGCGCGAAGCTGCCGATGAAAGCGTCGCCGGCGCCGGTGGTGTCGAGGGGCGTCACCCGGTAGGCCGGCACATGTTCCGCGCCGTCCGCGCCGCAGCACAGCGCGCCATTCCCTCCCAGGGTGACGATCACCCGCCGCAGGCCGCGCTCCACCAGGTTCTTTCCGCAGGCGCGGGCTTCGTCCAGGTTGCGCACCGGCAGGCCGCCGAGCACTTCGGCTTCGGTCTCGTTGGGGATCACGTAATCGGCGTTCGCGACCTCGGCCAGGTCCAACGCCTGTCCCGGGGCCGGGTTCAAGACGCTGCGGATACCACGCCGGCGGGCGAATCGCAGCGTGTAGTACACGGTTTCGAGCGGCACTTCGAGCTGCAGTACGATGCAATCGGCGGTGCCGAGCAAGCCGGCGGCGGCGTCCACGTCGGCCGGCGCCAGCCGGTCGTTGGCGCCCTTCACCACAAAGATGCGGTTCTGGCCGGAGCTTTCCACAAAAATGGGGGCCACGCCGGTGGAGACACCGGGGGTGATCCGCACGTGAGAGGTATCGATGCCCTGCGCGGCGAAATTGTCGACGGTGGCCGGCCCGAAGAGATCCTCGCCCACCCGCGCCACCATGGAAACCCGCGCGCCGCATAGCCGCGCGGCCACCGCCTGGTTGGCGCCTTTGCCGCCAAAGCCCAGTTGGAACCGGTCCCCGAAGATGGTTTCACCGGGGCGGGGAAACCGGTCGGTGAATGTGGTGAGATCGATGTTGGCGCTGCCAACCACGACGATGTGCGGCTGCCTGTCCATGGCGAACCAATTTATCATCATTGGTGTATGGATCTCGATCCCACCCGGCGTTTCTCCGCGCGCGTGGACGCCTACAGCCGCTACCGGCCGTCGTATCCGCCCGAGGTTGCCGCGTTGCTCGCCCGCGACTGCGGTCTCACCGCCGATTCCCGCATCGCCGACATCGGCAGTGGCACCGGCCTGCTGGCGGAGCTGTTTCTGCGGTGCGGCTGCGAAGTGTTCGGCGTGGAGCCGAATCCCGATATGCGCCACGCCGCCGAAAGGCTGCTGGCTGGCGAAGCGCGATTTCGCAGCGTGGCTGGCCGCGCGGAGGCGACCAACCTGCCGGATAAGAGCGTGGATTTCGTCACTGCCGGGCAGGCGTTCCACTGGTTCGACCCGGGGTGCGCGCGGACCGAGTTCCGCCGCATCGTGAGGCCCGGAGGGTGGTTGGCGCTGGTGTGGAATGAACGCGCGCCGGCGAACCACGGCTTTCAGGCGGACTACGAAGCCATGGTGCGCCGCTACGCGCCGGAGGTTCTGCGCATCCGGGCGGACGCCATCGAACAAGTCTTCGGAGGGTGTGCCTGGCGGTCGGAACAGTTTCCTAACCGGCAGCGGTTGGCTTGCGCCGGTCTGGAGGGCCGGCTCAGTTCATCTTCCTATGCTCCACTGCCGGGAACTCCCGAGCACGCCGTGATGCGGGAGGCGCTGGGGCGGTTATTCGACGAATACCAGAGCGGCGGCACGGTGACGCTCTGGTACGAAACGAAAGTGTACGTTGGGCGGATCGGGGCCTGAACGGCGCGCCGGCACATTGCGCGGCCGGCCGGGTTCACGATCTTCGGTTGAGGGCTTCTTCCAGCAGAATGTTCCGGAGCCGGAGCTCCGCTACGGTGCGTTCCAGCCTGGCATTTTCCTCCGCCAGGTGAATCAGCCGCTTCGCGGTTCTTTGGAGAGGCCTGGGAACGGCCCTCCGCTCGTGCGACAGGCGCGAATCGATCGTGGCGATGGTTTGCGGCATACAGCTACCTCCTCTACGTAGAGCCAATATTTCTAGACCCCAAGGAAACTCGTCCCGGTGTTGCCAAAATGATGCAAGATTCCGGTCGCGCGGGGAAGTTGTGCCACGGTGGAATAACCGTTACGGCTGGACGGTAAGCAGGTATATAATCAAATGGTTCCGAGGTATCGTGCAGGTCGCCACTTGGTCGCCTATTCCGGTTGGTGAGAAACGCCAGGCATTGGAACTGGTGCTCCAAAGCCGGGTTTTCTTCCGTTGCGACCAGCTCAAGAGGATGCTGCGGTTCATCTGCGAGGCCGAAATTGAAGGTCGCGCAGGTGAACTCAGCGAGTACATCATCGGGGTGGAGGCGCTGGGCCGTCCTCCCTCGTACAACCCGGTGGAGGACTCCACGGTCCGCACCCGGGCTTATGAACTTCGCCACAAACTCAAGAAGTTTTACGCCACCGAAGCGGCCGACGTCCCGATTTGGATCGAAATCGAGAAAGGAGCCTACGTTCCCCGTTTCATCCGGGCGCAGGACCATGTTCTCGCCGCGGTTCCGGGTGTGGCCGCCGAGCCGGAGGCGCCGCGCCGCGGCCTGCCGAAGTGGCTTCTCGGAGTGCTGGTGGCGGCCAATTGCATCGTCCTGGCGCTGGCCGCGTATGTGTTGCTGAAGCCGCCGAGGGCGGCCAGGGTGCCTCAGGCGGCCATCTGGACGCCCGAAATGGAGGCGTTTTGGAAGCCGTTCCTGGCCGATGAAACTCCCCTCCTGCTGACGTATCAGACCAGGCTGTTTCTGTTTGCGCAGCCGCTGGACCTGATGGTCCGTTACTGGCACACCAACGATCTCAGCGAAGTGCCTTCGTCCGAGCCGCTGATGCGTCTTAAAAAGCAGATGGGGATCAAGGAGTTCACCGAGAGCCGGAACTATACCGACTTCGGGACCGTGAATTCCGTATTCCTGTTGACCCAAACAGTGGGCTCGCGCCAGCGCCGGATCTTGCTGAAGGGGTCGAAGGATCTGGGTTGGGACGATATCTCCAACAACAACATCATCTTCATTGGCCAAGCCGACGTCCACCCCGGGTTGAAGCGGGTTCTGGAGGCTGGGGACTTCGTCGAGGAGGTCCAGGGGATTCGTAATCTGCACCCCAAACCGGGAGAGCAAACCCTCTATCCGGTGGCGCAGATGGGAGCCAACGACGGCGACAAGTACGCGTTGCTCTCCCGCTTCCCCGGTCCGCAGCGCGGCCGCTACGTGCTGATCCTCGGCGCCTCGCATTCCGAGCTCCCCTGGGCGCTTGCCGAATACGTCACCAATCCGCTGACCATCCGCGAGTTGGTGGAGCATTTGAAATCGCCCTCCGGCGAAATTCCCGAGGGTTTTCAATTGATCCTGCGCGTGACGCTCCAGTCGCAAGTGCCGGTCCGCATCCGCTACGCCACCCATCACGTGGTGGCGGCGCCGGAATTCCCACCCGACGCTACTGCGCGGAAGAAATAATCCAAGTCGCCGTCAAGCCGACACTGCCGGAACGGCAAGCGGAAAGTGTCCCGGGGCAAACCTCGGGGCCCAAGTGGTGCGCCGGGTAGCGTATCGAAAAAACCGGGCCGGACGTCAGGAACTCTCTTCTTCGATGGCCTCCAGTTCCGCAACCGTCTCGAGATCCTTCGGCCGCCCGGAGGCGCGCTTCGCACGAATGAGCTGGGGGAGGCTGAGGGACAGGCAGCGCGTTCCGAAGACCCGCAATTCGGCGGCGCCTGCCATCAAATCGTGGTAGGAGCCGCCACCCGCAATCTCGCCAAGCAGTTTGATATCGCCCAGTGTAGTGGTCAGGGTGAAGTTCATTCCGCGCGAGAGCGTGGTGCGGTCCCAAACGAATGGGAGACCCGGCGGAACGCCGCGCAGATAAGGTTCGTGTTCCGCCAACGCAGCCACCAGCCGGTCCAGATTCGCCCGAGAACGCTCATAGACGATGTCCAGGTCTTGGGTGAGCCGGGCCGATCCGTGCGCAATGGCGGCGGCTCCGCCAACCACAATGTAGGCGACTTCATGACGCCCGAGCGTGGAGAGGATCGCGGCGAAATCGGTCATGGCCTGCGCGGCCGGGCTTCGCGGCCCGCGCGCCGCATCTCTTCGGCGAAGCGCGCCAGCGCCATCGCCTTACGGAAGCGCTCTTCCACCGTGAGCTTTAAATTCTCGCGGAGCAGCGAGCGGTCGATATCCCTCTTATATGCTTCGACCACCGGGTCCGGGTCGGGGCGCGACGCAGGCTGCATGACACCATTCTAGCGCCGGGGAGTGAACGCCGATCACCCCGCCGCCTACTTCACGCCCGCCGCCTGCAGATGCGCCGTGTACTTCTTGTCCACACCGACGATGTGATCGACCAGCCAGTGCTGCAGGAAATTCATTACTTCCCGGGTCACAATCGGCTTCCCCGCGCGAAATTCGTCCTCCAGGCGCTTCACCTGCCGGGCCAGCTTGTCGTGCTCCGCCTTGTGAGCTTTGTAGCCGGGGTACGAGTGTACCCGCATGAGCCTCTCTTCGTTGGCGAAGTGCATCATGGCATAAGTCGCCATGCCCTCCAGGGTCGACCCCATAATGCTTTTCCCCCGGCCTTCCAGCATGGCTGAGTAGAGATCGTTGACCAGACCGATCAGCTTTTGGTGTTCGGAATCCATCCTGGCGATCCCGACGCTATACTGCCCGCTCCAAGTCACCAGTTTGGTCTCTCGGCCAGTTGCCATGACACAATAATCGGCGGGCGCGCGGTCGAACATTATAGCGACGGCGCAGATGTTGGAGGCCGATGCCGCGGGGCGGCGATCCCGGCGACCCGGCAGCCTATTTCACGCCGGCTGCCTGCAGGTGCGCCGTGTACTTCCTGTCCACGCCGACGATGTGATTGACCAGCCAGTTCTGAAGAAAGGTCATCACCTCCAGCGAGATGGTGGCGTTTCCCTCGCGAAACTCCTCTTGCAGGCTCTTCACCTGCTTTACCAGCTTGTCGTGTTCCGCCTTGTGCGCTGCGTAGCCGGGAAACGAGTGCAGCCGCATGAGATTCTCTTCGTGCGCGAAGTGCGACACGGTATAAGCGCTGAGGCCGTCCAGGACCTTTCCCATGACGGCTCTCCCCCGGCCTTGCAGCATGGCTGCGTGGAGATCGTTGAGCAGGCCGATCAACTTTTGGTGTTCGGCATCGATTGCGGCGATGCCGACGCTGTACTGAGTGCTCCAGGTCACCGCCTTGGGCGCCACCGCGGGCTTCATCGTGTCTATCATGTTTCTCTTATCGGCAGGTCCCCGGCGCCGTTATAGGGATTAATCCGATCTTCGGAGTCCTGTTCACCTGAGGGTGTTCTTGTACACCTTGCCGCCCTTCATCACGAAGACCACCCGCCGCACGGCCGTGATATCGTCGAGCGGATTGCCTTCAACCGCCACCAGATCGGCTTCGAAGCCGGGCGCGACCGTCCCGATGCGGTCGCCCAGCCCCAGCGACTGCGCGGCCAGCGACGTAGCGCTGACGATCGCGTCCATGGGTTTCTCGCCGGCGTCCCGCACGCGGTAGACGAATTCCTCGGCGTTGCGCCCATGGGCGCCGGAGACGGCGTCGGTCCCGAAGACGATCTTCACCCCCATGGCCCGCGCGCGGCGCAGCACCGCGGCGGCCGGTTCCAGCGCACGCCGCAGCGTGGCGACCACCGGTTCGCCGAAGCCGAAACTGGTGGGGTCTTCGAGGTAGTTGTGCAGCACCAGCAGATTGGGGTCGAAGTAGGTGCCGCGCCGCGCCATCAGGTCGAGCGTGGCATCCTCCACATACGTGCCGTGCTCGATCGAGGTGCAGCCCGCCAGCACCGCCGCGCGCGCGCCCGCATCGCCGATGGCATGCACCACGCTGCGCAATCCCACCGCCTTGGCCTCGCTGCAAACCGCCTGGATCTGATCGTCCTTCATGGTCTGGCCGCCGCCCGCGCGCAGGCCGGAAGTGGCGAAGAGCTTGATCACGTCGGCTCGCTCGTCCTTGGTGCGGCGCACCAGGGCGCGCAGAGCGTCGGGGCCGCCCGCGTCGGCTTGAATCTGGCCCAGCGAAGTCAGCACCCGCGGCCCGGGGATCAGGCCCTTCGAGATCTGGTCGCGCACCGTCCCATCGATCGCCGCGCCCACGCTCTGCACGGTGGTAAAGCCGGCTTCGAGGGTGAGCTTGGCGTTGGCGGCGGTGTAGCGCCGGGCGTCGCCACCCGGATCGCCGTCGCTGACGTTCTTGTGATCGGCGTCGAAATGCCAGTTCAGGTGGACGTGGGTGTCGATCCACCCGGGCATCACGGTGTAGCGGCCCAGGTCGTACGTCGGCTTCCTCCTGCCGCCGCCCACGGTCGAGATGCGCGTCCCCACGATCGCGATCTGTTGATTTTTGTGGACGCCGCCTTGGCCGTCGATGACCGTGCCGGCTTGAATGACCACGCGCGTCTGGGCCACGGCGGCCACCGAAGTCAGCATTAGCAGTGAAACGATCGATCTCATGCAGCCCTCCCGAGCTTGCCCTGTGACCGGAGACCGGTCCAGGGCTTTCGACCAGTATTATATTGCCAGGCGCTTGCAGCTTTTCTTTCGTGACCGGGCTCCGACCACCATCATGGCCTACTCGGCCCCGCACAGTTTGGGTGGACCGTATTCAACCCGGATGCACGTTTCCCCGGCTGGCTTTTCCGGAGTATCCACCCTCTCATTCGCTAAGACAAAGAGCTATGACTCGGTCGTTGCGGACCCCCCGCGGATCTGGCGCCCAGGCGCTGGAAACCCCCACCGAGATACGACATCGAAAACCGCGGCGAGATCCAACCCGCAGTATACTCAGACTTATGGATCACCGCGTCCAAGGGTCTGATCGCATATTACTCGGCACCAAGGGGATCGAAGTAGGTTGCGTCCTGGTTTTGGGCGCATGCTTGGCGTTCGCCCAGGCGCCCGCCGCGCCGCCCGCCTTCGAAGTCGCCTCTATCAAGCCATCCGACCCCGCCGGGAGCATTTCCATCCATCGCTCCGGATACCACCTCGCCACCTCCAACACATCCTTGCTGTTTCTGATCGCCTGGGCCTATGACGTTCATAGCGATCGCGTCTACGGCAAACCGAACTGGCTGGATTCGGTCCGCTATGACATCGTAGCCAACGCGCCGGAGGAGAAGCTGCAGGCCCAGCGGACCGGCGGGCCCACCCCATTGCAGCAGATGATGCAGGCGCTGCTTGCCCAGCGTTTCAAGCTGGCCCTCCATCGCGAAACCAGGGAGCTTCCGATGTACGCGCTGGTGGTGGCTAAGGGCGGTCCCAAGATCCTTCTCACGGAAGCCCCCGCGGTCATGGGCCAATCCCCTTTCAGCATGCCCGGCCGGGGCCGCCTGGTCGGCACCCAGGTCTCGGCCGAAATGCTGGCCAAGGTGCTGTCCGGCCAACTCGGCCGCTCGGTGCAAGACCAGACGGGCCTCAAGGGAGTCTTCGATTTCAAGCTGGAATGGGCGCCGGACCCGCCATCCCCAGGTCCCGGTGACGAACCGGCAGCGGCGGACCCGAACGCCGGTTCGTCGCTTTTCACCGCCATCCAGGAGCAGCTCGGATTGAAACTGGAAGCGCGCAAAGGCCCGGTCGAAGTCCTCGTCATCGACCACATCGACAGCGCTCCCACGGAGAACTAGCCAGGGCTTCCTCCCGATAACCACCCGACCGCCGATTCCCGGAGCCGATCTCATCCTCGGAAAGGGAGCAGTTTGCAGCATGGTCGAGATTGGTCGCGGCGCCTGGTGGAACCGGGCCATCTGGCGCGCCCGGCTGCGAGGTTTGTGGCTGTCACAGTCATTGGGTTGATCCAATCGGCCCGCTGCGCCGGAGATATCTGGCCGCGCTATGCGGCCCCACAAGCCCGCGCCTTCCAAATTAGAGCGGCGGCGACGACTTCATGGCTTTGCGCAGCCGCGCGATGGCCGTCTCCACGTCCTCCAGCTTCGCGGGAATCGCCGCCGACATCACTTTGGCCGCGCCGTTGGTGATCAGGATGTCGTCCTCGATGCGCACCCCGATGCCCTTGTACCTCTCGAACGCCGGTTTGACGGCGGCGATGAACTTGGCGTTCTCTTCGGTTTTGGGCAGGTTGTCGAAAGCGTCCAGGCGGAAGTACAGGCCGGGCTCCATGGTGATGGCCATGCCGGATTGGTACTCGTGCCAAGCCTCGTTGGCTCCGGCCCCCGGATCGTGTACGTTCAGGCCGATGCCGTGGCTGATGCCGTGATTCAGCCAGATGTGGATTTCGCGCGCGCTCTTGGCGTCGGCGATCAGGCCGAGCTTGAACAGCCCTTCGCCCAGCACCTTGTCGGCCGCGGCCGCAACCTCGGCCGGCGTGCGTCCGGGACGGGCGGCGTCGATGGCGGCCTTCTGGGCCGTCCAAACCAGGCGATAGATATCGGCCTGTTCCTTACTGTACCTGCCGCTCACCGGGATGGTGCGCGTCACGTCGGCGCTGTAGCCGTCGAACTCGGCGGCGTCGTCGATCAGCAGCAGGTCGCCGGCCTTCATGCTGTCCCGGTTGGATTCGTAATGCAAGGTGGTGGCATTGATCCCCGACGCCACAATGCAAGGGTAGCCCCAGTGCGCGTTGCGCCGCAGAAAGGTGAATTCGAACTGCGCCTGCACCTCATACTCCGGCGTTCCGGGAACGGCCACCGCATAGACGCGCTGGAAACCTTCCGCGGTGATGTCCACGGCGTGCTGCAGCAGGTCGATCTCGCGCGGCGACTTGACCGCCCGCAGGCGCCTGAACATGGGCCCGGCATCCCTGACGGCGAGCGGCGGATCGAGCTCGCCGAGTTTCTTCACGATTTCCGATTCCCGGCGGAATTCCGCCGCCGCCCCGCGGCCCGCCCCCATCATCGAGATCGGCGACTCCTTGCCGCCAAACGACCCAATCTGTTTCGCGAACTCGGTGGCGACGTCCACGGGAATCGGCGGTGGGGGCGCGATGCCGCCGCGTCTCCCGCCGCCGGTTTGTCCAGCGCTGGCTGCCGGTTCCGCGAACACGGTCCCAGCCTGCGGCAGCAGCGCACAGAGAAAGGCGTTGAGCTGACGCGCGTCCCAGATGGTTTCGATACCGGAGATTTCGCGGCCTTCGGCGGGCGTGAGGATGTGGCCGGTCCAGCTTTCCTGCGAAGGATTCGAAGGCGGCATGAAGAGGATTTCGCGAATCTTCGCCGCGCCCGGAATCAGCACCAGCGCGCTGCCTGCCTGGGGAATGCCGGTCAGGTAGAAGAAATTGTTCTCCTGGCGATACGGCCAATCCACGTCGCCGGCATAGTTGCGCGGTTCGGCGGCATACAGAATCAGGATCCCCTTGGCGCCGATCTGTTCGCCCACCGCCTTGCGCCGCGCGGCCAGATCGCTCACCCGGTCCCGTTTCCAGGAAGCCGGCGGCGGTGGCGCGACCTTCCAGATATCGGCGGCGGGCGCCTGGGGCGCGAGCGCAGCCGCGCACAATAGACCTGCGAGCAGGGTACGTCGGTACATGAAGCAGATTATATAGCCTTCAGCCATCAGCCTTCAGCCATCGGCTTTTCGTGCTCAGGCGATACTCCTGCCGTCGCTTCGCGGCGAAGCACAACCGCGGCCGCGCGTCGCACCGAGAAAGCTGACGGCTGAAGGCTGACGGCTGACGGCTTATAATGTCTTGAACATGGAACACTACACGTGGGACGAGATGGAAAAGGAAGTCCTCAGCCCAACCATCGCGCGGAAGATCGTCACCGGCGAGAAGGCCATGGTAGCGCAGGTGTTTCTCGCCAAAGGGGCCGTGGTTCCGGAGCACCAACACGAAAGCGAACAAATCACCTACATTCTCGAAGGCGCGATGCTCTTCGAGATCGAGGGCAAGGAGATCCTGGTCGCCAAGGGGCAGGTGCTGCGCATCCCGTCGTGGACGCCGCACAAAGCCACCGCCCTCGAAGAAACGCTCGATCTCGACATCTTCAGCCCCATCCGCGAGGACTGGCTGAAAAAAGACGACGCATACTTGCGCAGAGGATAACAGCTCATGGACTTGGGTTTGAAAGATCGCGTAGCCATCGTGGCGGCGTCGAGCCAGGGGCTCGGCCGGGCCGTCGCCCTGGGGCTTGCCAGGGAGGGCGCCAAGCTGGCGCTGTGCGCGCGCAACTCGTCGCCGCTGCACGCCACCGCCGAGGAGATCCGCCGCCAAACCGGCGTCGAAGTGCTGGCCCGTCCCGTGGATGTGACCGACCCGGAGCAGGTGCGGCAATTCGTCGCCGAAACCGCCCGGCGCTTCGGCCGCCTCGATATCTGCGTGGCCAATGCCGGCGGGCCGCCGTCGAAGAGCTTCGCCGACACCACCATCGAGGACTGGCACCGCGCCGCCGAGTTGAACCTGATGAGCACCGTGTACCTGGCCCGTGAGACGCTGCCGCACATGCAGCAGCGCCGCTGGGGCCGGTTCATCGCCATTACCTCGGTCGCCGTCAAGCAGCCCGTGGAAGGCTTGATCCTCTCCAACTCCATCCGCGCCGGCGTCAGCGGACTGGTCAAAACCCTGGCCAACGAGTACGGGCCTTACAACGTTCTGGTCAACAGCGTTTGCCCCGGTTTCACCGCCACCGCCCGCCTGATGGAGCTTGCCGAAACCCTGGCCGCGCGCCAGGGCGTGACGCCGCAGGACATCGAAAACGGCTGGGCGCGGCAGGCCCCGCTGGGCCGCGTGGGCCAACCCGAGGAACTGGCCAACGTAGTGGTCTTTCTGGCGTCCGAGCGCGCCAGCTATGTCACCGGCGCCGCCATCGCGGTCGACGGCGGAACGGTGAAGGGACTGTACTGAAGCTCGCCGGGCGAGCAGCGGGACGTCGGGCTGCGCGGGTGCAGTGCGTGGCCGGATCGTCCTGGGTGGGGGTCGCCGCCGCAGTGGTTTTGTTCTACGATTGAGACAGGTGAAGGGCAAGGAACTCGTGCGGCGGCTGCGGCGAGCCGGAGTCGATGTAGATGGGCGCCCTGGTGGCACCGGTCATCTGGTCGCGCGTTACCACGGTAAGAAGGCGCCGGTCCCGATGCATGGCGATCGGGATATCGGGCCGGACTTCATCAAGATGCTCTGCCGTGAGCTGGGAGTGGACCCGTGGCGGGTTCTTTTGGGGAGAAAGTGACGCGATGCAATACGCTTACCCAGTGACGTTTCGTCGGGATCAAAACGGTACGGTGATCGCACTTGTGCCAGACGTGCCTGGGACGATGACGGTCGGGGCCGATCGTGAGGAAGCGTTGCAGCGTGTGCACGGAGCGCTTGTGGCGATGCTGGCAGCCAGAGTGCAAGACCGGGAAACCATTCCGCGGCCGGCCGCGCCTGCACGCGGACAGCGGGTGGCCATGCTGCCTCCGATGGTCGCCGCGAAACTCACCATGTATCAGGCCATGCGCGCCCGGCAGATTACCACCGAGAATCTGGCCCGGCGGCTGGGATGGGAGCACAGCCGCGTCTGCAACGCAATCGATCCCCGCCGGCGATCCCGCTTGGAGGATATCGAGGCGGCGCTGGCCGCGCTCGGCAAGCGGCTGGTAATTGACGTCGAGAATGCGGCGTAAGGCGGGTCAAGCGGATGTACTGCGCTTCGAGAGAATGGCCAAAAGATCCTCACAGCGAAGCCCGCAACGGGCAAGTTCGCGCTCCGGCACTGCGCGGAAGTGCGCGAAATCGTTGCGGACCGGCGTGACGTCCTTCAGAATGTCCTCGAGCTCCCTCTTGTCGCGAAACATGTCACGAAAGAGAGACCACGCCCGGTTCGATTTGATGATCTCGCCAAGCTGTCCGAGGTAAGCACAATCTAGCACCTCGGTCAGAGTCCGAGCAGTGTGAGAATAACTCTTCTCACTCTTCGTCCGAGTGTCCTCAAGACCCCTCCACGCCTGCTCCCCCAATATGACCTTTATCTGGGCGTCCGCAGAGCCCGGCCATTTCGTGCTAAACTCGCTCCGTATCAACTGACGTAGACCGGTTTCGACCTCTCGGATCAGCGCCCACACCTCCCGGTCGCGTGCAGCGCCGGCGTCGGTGACCACATACCTCCGAGCCGTTTCAATATACATGGCACTGGAAGATAGGAGGCGGTCACCGTCTTTCCTCGCAACCCCGGTGAACTGAAGTTCTTCCGAAACGCGGTCCGCCCGATATGGCGGAAAGCCGCTGGACCGAAGACAACTAGCAATATCCTCAGTGGTCATGCTCCCACCCACAATTAGGGCCTCGCCTGCCGTTCGTGCCTCAGGCGAGAAACTATGTATCCACATCTGGAACAGCTCTGATCGCTCTGACCGAACGGACTCAATGAGAGGTCCAAGGCAGTCAACCGGTGCGTCCGGAACGTCAGCAAAGCGCCGTGCTAGTGCCGCACTCAAACCTGCATGCCCACCTGTCTGGTCATAAAGAAGCGCCGTGCGTTCGTGCAATGCACCGCTACCGATGCCTGGCTGATTCGACTGAATGATCTCAGCGACGGCGTCCGATTGGAGGTTGCACACGAATCGCTTGGCGGCTCGGCTGCCTATTGGCGAAGTGCTGTCCTCACATAGCTTGTACAATTCCTGCGCTCCGGCTAGTACGAAACTATACGGCCCGGGAGGGTCGCCGAACATGAGCGCGAACAAATTGTCCTGGAAACCACGAGGGAACCTCGTAGTAAGCACCCTCTTCGCCTCATCGAGCAGCAGAACAAAATGCAGGTCAACGCCAACGGCCTCGTTCAGCAGGAGCATCCCAGCCCGAAAGTCTTCTATGGTGCGAGAATCGCCCCGACGCCGCCGAATCGAGGCAGATTTGAATCCCACGATGTGGCGCACGCAAGCAAGATGCGCGAGCTGCAACACAAGCCGGAAGAAATCAAATGGCGTTGCGTCGTAGGCAAGTTGCATGAGGTCTACGTAGACCGGGACCAGTGCTTGACATCCAGCGTCGATCCCGAGCACAGCGTTTGCTAGGTGATCCTCCACGGCGTGCAGAACGGTGGTCTTCCCCGACTGGCGGCCGCCGAACAGCAGCACGCACCCACAGCGGCGCGCCCCAGTAATTATTGCGTCGCGCAACTGTTCACGGCCAAAGCAAAGGACCGGTCGGGCCGAGTGGTGCGGGCTTGAGTCCAGAGCCCTGCCGAAGAAAAGCCGCCTCCAAAGGTGCATCGCTACCCTTTTCGTACGTAACGCCGCTGTAGCCAGCGGTTCAGCAGGTCTATAGAGATGAAGAGCTCGTCTCGCTTCATCGCAACAATCTGATACCCTGTCAAGTGTTTGATGGCGGCGCTGAGTCTATCTCCCAGTAGACTGCGGACTGATTCAACCGGCAGTCGTCCGCCCGCCTCAGCCAAGAATATACAAATTGTTAGTTCATCAGGAAAATCTCTATCCAGCCGTTCTACAATCTCCTGAAAGTCGCCCGAACGAACGTCAAGGTACTCGTCCACCAGCTGCTCGATCATTTCCCTGGAGACCTGCAGCGGGCGCTCTTTGTTCCGCTCAGCGACGAAGCTGCAGAGCTGACGTGCAAAGAAAGGATGGCCGCCCGTGAGGTGGTATACGCGCTGGTGTGCATCAGCACTGAACCGAATACCCATACCACGACCGAGCTCCCGCATCATCAGCGTGCACTCCGTTGGCTCCAGCGGCGGGAGGTACACTTCCTTAAAATAGTTAAATACGGGATTGTCACGGCGATCGAACTGTGCAATCTCGCTAACCGACGCATTCGCACCGGTGATAATGAGGACGAACTCTCCGTGCTCTTGGGAGACACCGCGCAAGTAACTAAAAAAATCAAAAAAACCACCAAAGCCCGGCTTTCCCAGGAGAGTAGGAAGCAGCCGCTCAATTTCGTCCAAAAGAACCACGAGGCGCGGTTTTGGGTGGACCGGCGCCGTTCGTATGACATTTAACAGTTTGCTAAGATCCGAATCGAAGGCCGTTGCGAGTGGGAAGCCGTTCGGGATGTCGAGAAAATCCGTGAAAACGCCGCCGACGCGCCATCGTAAGGGCGGCAACGGAAGGTGCAGGATAGAACGTTTCAGTCCGTCCGCAAGTTTCCAGTACAACCAACCGCAATCGGAAATATCGCTGGGAACCCGTAGGAGGTCGATGTACACAACCACATCACCCTGTTCCACTGCGCGGCGCTGAGCCTCCTTGAGCAGTGAGGTTTTTCCCACCTTCCGTAGGCCAAACACCCCAGTAGGCGTAGCCGAAGCAATGGCATCCCGCAATTGGGCTAGCGGTCTATCACGGCCAAAAAAACGGTTACCCTCAACTGGACTACTTACCGCGAACAGATCACGACGGTACAGCCACCTGTCTAAAGCGGCGCGAAGGACGCCGAGTGCTTCCGCGCCGGTCTCAATGTCTGACTGCGGAAGAGGTACAAGTGCAGGCAGCAAGGCTCGCTTGTCCTCGATTCGAGCGGATAGGAGCTTCTGAAGTTCTTGGGGTAACGATGACACTACGAGCAGGGCCACTTGTTCGTCACCCAGCCCTGATGACGCCCATCGCTTCACTGAGTCATCGATCTGAGTGAGGTCTGAAAGCGCAACCTGACTCTTGAACATGCAACGGACGATGAGATGGCTCGCAATGCCATACGTCTCCCGAAGCTCCGGATTATCTACCCCAATCACAAATTCCGCTCCTTCTGTTGCCTGCTCCAAAAGAGAAGCGCGAATGATTTCGAAATGTGCGGCCTTGAGAAATTCAGCACAGAGATTGCCCCTGTTGTGCTTGGTCCGGATACGTGCGATGTTAAGTCGCAGTAGGTCCGCTTCCGGCAACTGTGTCCGGCCTCGTCCGAACAGCTGAACGGCTTCCTCGTAGTACCCGATCGACTGATGTAAGGAGGGAAGTGTGTCGGCTTGGTAATGGGTCCGTGCTAGCCCAAGGAGTACACCTTTCTCGCCACCCTGCTCGGTACTTCTGCAGAGCGAAAGGGACTCCTCCAGGAGACGAACGGCGGCTCTGAAATCCCCCAATGAGGCCGCCAAAATCCCAGCGTCTTCTCGTAGTTTGGCATTACCCTGAAAGCGCTTAATACCTTCCTCATACACCCGCATCGCGCCAGGCTTCCGATTGCGATTCTTCTCCATCGCAGCCCAGCTAAGGATCAGCTGAACGCTCGGTTCCTGAAGCAGACCTTTCTCGTACAGGCGGGCCGCCTCGTCGTACCGCCTTGCATCCCGGGCAAGGATCGCTTGTGCCAACCAATCCGTCTTACTGGTATCTGGATTCAAACCGGCGATAGCGGCCTCGTGATTCGAATCAATGACCGCGAGGTCCTGCGCCTGCCACCCCTTGTCAGACTGCAGCAGCCTACAGGTTACGTCAAGGCCGATTGCAGGCGTGAGGTTCTCGTCAAGGAACGAGTTGACGTGAAAGAACGCTTGGTGCCCTTCTTTGGTCGTTAAAAAGCCGTAGCCGCGTTCGGCCCAGTAGCGATGGATGCGGCCTTTAACTCGGGCATCAGAGTCCCCGCCCTCGACAAGCTCGGGATGCACATCGAACGCAAGTGCGCCTTGCCCAAGGTCCCTGACTGTGAAGATGACGCGGTCATTGCTGCGCAGGGAGGTAGCCCGTGAACGAAGCGAGGAGCGATGGAAGACAAGCAAACCGGTGATTGCCTGCTCCGGGTCAGGCTCAATGTAGCCGCAGCCCTCCTGGTCCCTGTACCTCTGGACGGTTCCTCGATAGTAGTCGGGCTCAGTCTCCGACATTATGGGCATTGTACCTCGCGGCGCCGAGGGTCGCAGCAAGGGCTCCGCCCGGCGGGGGGTGACGCGACGCACACTCCGAAACACGCGAAGAGGACCCGACTGGCCGTATCACCAATCCGTAGAAGTGGACAGCCAACTCCCCGAACGTCCGGTTCCGGAAACCGCCAGGCGACCCTCCGGCCCCGTCATCAGTCACCCGCGACTCGAACAGCCGGAGAGTCAATTCGACGCATCACGCGCCGCCATCCTTTGTATAACGCACCCGCGCCATCACGCGATTCGCCGCTTACCGCGCCGCGGCGGCGCCGACTTAACTGCCAGACGCAGCCCACAAGCGCTCAAAACCGCCGCCAGGCTGTCCAGCGATGGATTGCCGGCGCGGGAGAGCATTCGATAGAGACTCTCCCTGTTTAAGCGGGTCTCCCGCGACAGCGTCCGAATGCCGCCGCGGGCATCGGCAACATCGCGAAGAGCTAGCAGGAACGCGCGGCCGTCTTCATCCTCCAGGCAGGCGTTGAGATACTGAGCAGCCTCGTCCGGATTCTTCAAAGACTCCAGCAGGCTCTCCCGATAAGATTCGGTCCTAACCGTCGGTTTTGGCATCTAAATATTCCTTCCAGGATTTCCGCGCAGTCAGGATGTCGCGGGCCTGCGTCCTCTTGTCTCCGCCGCAAAGCAGGACCACCACCACCGAGCCTTCCCGCCCGTAGTAGACCCGATAGCCAGGGCCATAGTCGATCCGTAGTTCCTCGCCGACGCCGCCAACGGGCTTACAGTCTCCGAAGCTGCCCAGGCGGATCCGATTGAGACGGGCGCGCACGATGCCAACCGCCCGGACATCCCGCAACGACGCCAGCCACCCCGAAAATGGCGTCGAACGCCCTTGTGATCGAGGAGGATCTCGATCTCGGGCACGCCACCAGGGTAGCTTATAAGCTACCGGATGTCAACCGCGTTTCACCGCGCTTCAACTCCCCGCCTGGATGGCCCGCGTCCGCGTTGAGTGCCTTTACCACTCGCGACCTGCGGAAGTGGAGCCAAAAGTTAGGTCGCGGGAAACTCTGCCGAATGAGGTTCGATCCAACGCGCCTGCGAGCGTTCCCAGCGTTCCATCTGGGCGTAGTACTGCCGGGCAATCGAAGCCCCGCCTCGCAAAGCCGCCGCCTACCCTTCGGTCTCAAGCAACGGTCTCAAACAACGATCTCGGGAGTTCCGATTGTCGGACCACGCTCAGCAGCGTGCCGCGGCAGACCGGGTCCTCCGCCATTCACAATTTTCTTTCCTTGCACCCACAGCCACTTACTGCGTTTTCCACAGCTCTCCCCATTTCCCCCTGCTACACTGCGCTCGGGAGGGTCGACGGTGCGCTCCCTCCGCCCAACTGGTTCGAATTGGCTTAGAGTTGGCCTCGATCTGGCTTCGAATTGGGTCCGTCTTCCGCGTCCAAAGCGCCCCTCGTTTCTATGGCAAGCCCAATCGTCGTAATTGTTTAGCGAACTGTCCGAAAATGGGAATGGCTTCGTTTGGTAAATTCGCCCCCGCGCGCAGGATGCCGCCGCCGCCCTGCCCGGAAGCGCCGGGCCGACGGCCGCGCTCCAGAGTATCCTTATAAATGTCACCGGAGATCTCATGAGTCCCACCACCGCAATTCGCGCCCCGCGCGGCTCCGCGTTGAGCTGCAAAGGATGGCGCCAGGAAGCCGCCCTGCGGATGCTCCACAACAATCTCGACCCCGAGGTGGCGGAGCGCCCCGACGAGTTGATCGTCTACGGCGGAACCGGGCGCGCGGCGCGCGATTGGCCGTCGTTCCACGCCATCGTGCGCGTGCTGCGGGCGCTCGAAAACGACGAGACGCTGCTGGTGCAGTCGGGCCGTCCCGTGGGCGTCTTCCGCACCCATCCTGACGCGCCGCGCGTGCTCATCGCCAACTCCAACCTGGTGGGCCATTGGTCCAATTGGGACGAGTTCAACCGCCTGGAGCGCATGGGCCTCACCATGTACGGCCAGATGACCGCGGGCTCGTGGATCTACATCGGCAGCCAGGGCATCGTGCAGGGCACCTACGAAACCTTCGCCGCGGTGGGCCGCAAGCACTTCGGCGGGTCGCTGGCGGGCAAGTTGGTGGTCTCGGGCGGCATGGGCGGAATGGGCGGCGCGCAGCCGCTGGCGGCCACCATGAACGGCGCCAACTTTCTGGGCGTCGAGGTCGATCCGCAACGCATCCGCCGGCGCCTCGAGACCGGTTACTGCGACCGCATCGCCTGGAGCCTGGACGAAGCGCTCCAATTGCTGAAGGGCCAGACCGGAATCTCCGTGGGCCTGGTGGGCAACTGCGCCGATGTCTTGCCGGAAATGGTCAGGCGCGGGATCGTCCCCGACGTGCTCACCGACCAGACCAGCGCGCACGACCCGCTCAACGGCTACGTGCCCAACGGCATGAAGCTCGACGAAGCGCGGGCGCTGCGCACCGGCGATCCTGTAGCCTATGTGGCGCGGTCGACGCAGGCCATGGCCGTTCACGTCGAGGCCATGCTCGCGCTCCAGCGCCAGGGCGCGGTCACTTTCGATTACGGCAACAATCTGCGCACCCAGGCCAAAAAAGCGGGCGTGGAAGACGCCTTCCGGATTCCCGGTTTCGTGCCGGAGTACATCCGGCCGCTCTTCTGCGAAGGCAAGGGACCGTTCCGCTGGGTGGCGCTCTCGGGCGATCCCGAAGACATCTATCGCACCGACCGTCTGGCCGCGGAGCTGTTTCCGCGCGACGAGACCCTGGCGCGCTGGCTCCCTCTGGCGCGCAATCGAATCCATTTCCAGGGACTGCCGGCGCGCATCTGTTGGCTGGGCTATGGCGCGCGCGCGGAGTTCGGCGTGGCCATGAATCGTCTTGTGCAAAAGGGCGAGTTGAAGGCCCCGATCGTCATCGGCCGCGACCATCTGGACGCCGGCTCCGTGGCTTCCCCCTATCGCGAAACCGAAGCCATGCGCGACGGCTCGGACGCCATCGCCGACTGGCCGCTGCTCAATGCCCTCGTGAATACTGCCGCCGGCGCGTCCTGGGTGTCCATCCACAACGGCGGCGGCGTGGGCATCGGATATTCGCAGCACGCCGGGATGGTGGTGGTGGCCGATGGCACCGCCGAAGCCGAAACGCGCCTCGAACGCGTGCTGACCACCGACCCCGGCACCGGTGTGATCCGCCACGCCGACGCCGGCTACGACGAAGCAATCAAGTTCGCGAACGATCACGGATTGAAGCGGCCGATGCAGGAGTGAGTGCGCCTTATGTGGGGCAGGTTGTCAACCTGCGGCCCGGCCCAGGGGGCGCCCCGCAATCGGCCGTGGGCGGCGAAACACGAACGCCGCAGCCTGCCAGCCCGCTCCACAAAACAGAGGATTCTATGTCCGGACAATTAGTAGAGTGTGTACCGAATTTTTCCGAGGGGCGCGACCCCGCCAAGATCGATGCCATCGTGCAGGCCATGCTGGCCGCACCGGAGGTGGCGCTGCTGGATCGCGAGTCGGACGCCGACCACAACCGCTCGGTCATCACCCTGGTGGGTCCGCCGGCCGCGGTCGCCGATGCGGCTTTTCGCGGGGTGGAAAAGGCCGTGGCGCTCATCGATCTCACCAAGCACCAGGGCGCGCACCCGCGCGTCGGCGCGGCCGACGTGGTGCCGTTCATCCCCATCGAAGGCGTCACTCTGGAGGACTGCGTGCGCCTGGCGGAGCGCGTGGGCCAGCAGATCTGGGACCAGTTGAAGGTCCCGGTGTATCTCTACGAAGCGGCTGCCCGGCGGCCCGACCGCGGCAATCTGGAGAACATCCGGCGCGGGCAGTTCGAGGCGTTGGCGAAGGAAATGGGCACGGTCGCAGAACGCGATCCGGACATCGGCGACCCGGTCTGCCACCCCACCGCCGGCGCTACCGTCGTCGGCGCGCGCAAGTTTCTCATCGCCTACAACGTCAACCTGGGCACGCCGGACCTGAGTATC
>Ga0326728_10007376_pt1 | contig 28288 bp, 34 predicted proteins | sample MB3enrmetagenome_FD_207602 | JGI IMG/M metagenome (GOLD analysis project Ga0326728, IMG submission 207602) | Lab enriched peat soil microbial communities from McLean, Ithaca, NY, United States - MB31MN | ecosystem: Environmental > Terrestrial > Soil > Wetlands > Peat | place: USA: New York... | reverse complement strand
GCGGTTCAAGGCCTGACAAGAAAGCGCCAACTCCTCCAGCCGGTCCGCATCCAGCCGCGCCAACGCCCGCGAAGCCTCAACCACCAGCTCCTTCAGCTTCGGACGCCCGCCGCGCTCTCCCATCTCCTGCAAGCTATCGCTCCTTCATTACGACTGGCCGCCCAGCATTGAATCCACTACCTTCGAAGCCACATCCGATGCGGAGACGTTATAGGTTCCCGCCTCGAGCGCCGCCTGAATGCTGGCCACCTTGTCCATGCGGACATCCGTGTCGCTGGCCGTCTGAGAAACCTCGCTCCCCGCGCTGCTGAATGTCGCCCGGTCACTGCTCAGCGCGCTTCCTCCCGTCGCCGCGCCACTCTTCGGCTGCTGCGTCTGGACCGGCGTTGCCTCCGGCGTTCCAAATAGCGACTTCAACCCTTCAAGACTGCTGCGTATGTCCATCACTCATGACTCCTTGCCAATTTCATCGGCATCTATACTAATCACTCTAGTCATTTGTAGGTTTTCATGTCGGTATTACCGTGCAAATTCCCGGTTACCTGAGCGGTTACTGATGTGTTACCTTTCGGCGTAAGCTGACGCTCAATGCTGGTCGCAATCCCAAATCCTCCATGCTCACTCAAACCCCGCGCAAATGCCTCCGTGGCATAGGCGCCCAGCGCCCCACCCGAACCCGAGGCCGTGTCGCTCTCCTCCCCATCCAGACCGTTCCCGGCGGTCATCGGCTTCAATAACTCCTGCATCATCTGCGCCTCAAACTCCTGCGCCGCCTTCACCAGACGGGGCTGCGGCGTCCTTGTTGACGAGTTCGCACTCGTTGCCCCCGTAGTTGCCGCAGTGGCCATTCCCCCCGTTGCCCCCATCGCCCCCGCTGCCCCCATCGCCCCCATCGCCCCCGAACCCGCCGACGTCGCTGCAATCGAAAGCATCAGAGTACCTCCAGGTCGGCCTCCAGCGCGCCGGCCTCCTTCATGGCCTGCAAAATCGAGATCACGTCCCGCGCTCCCGCCCCTGTCCGTTGCAATTCCTGGACCAAATCCTCCACCGTCGCCCCTTCTTTTAAATCAATGCGGTTGACCGGCTTGTCCACGGCCTGCACCGTCGTCTGCTGAACCACCTGCGTCGTTCCTCCCGTGGATAAGGCGTTGGGCTGCGAGACTTCGTTCACGGAGACCACATTGACGCTCAACCCTCCATGCAGAATCGAAACCGGCTGCAGCCGCACCGTGCCGCCAATCACCACCGTCCCGGTGCGCTCGTTGACCACCACCCGCGCTCGCGGATATACCTCCACCTCGACGCCCTCCACCTTGTCCAGCAGCGCCGCCATCTCCTCATCCGGAAGGGGCGTTACCTCCACCCGGCGGCTGTCGATTACCCGCGACCGCCTGGCGCCCAGCATCTTGTCAATCGACGCCGCCATCCGCTCCGCGGTATGGAAGTCGGCATCATTCAGCACCACGCTGACCACGCGCATCTGCTTCAATTCAAATGGCACCTGCCGCTCCACCAGCGCTCCGCCGGGTACCCTTCCTGTAGTCGGATGGTTCGACAGCTTGGTATTGCCTCCGCCCGTAGCCATGTACCCGCCCAGCACCAGCGACCCCTGCGCCTGGGCGTAGATCTGCCCGTCCGGGCCGTAGAGCGGGGTCATCAGCAAAATGCCTCCCTCCAGCGACCTCGCATCCCCGGCCGAGGAGACCGTGATATCCATCTTGTAGCCGGGACGGCTGAAGGGCGGCAGCGTGGCCACCACAAAGACCGCGGCCATGTTCTTTACCTGCATGTTGCTGGCGCTGTTGGCCCCGCTCTGGGGAACCGTGATGCCCATCCGCTCCAGCGCCGAGATCAGCGTTTGCGCCGGAAAAACCGTCTGCGAGCTGTCCCCGGTGCCCCTGAGTCCCACCACCAGTCCGTAGCCCACCAGTTGATTGTCCCGAATTCCTTCGATGGTCGCTACGTCCTTGATGCGCGCCTGGTGCCCCGCCGTTTCGGAATGGGCCGGCATTCCGAAGATCATCGATGCCAGCATCAGCGCGGCAGCCAGCGCCACCCACCACCAGAAGTTTGCGCCCCTGGCGCGCTCTGCCGTTTTGTGATTCGCTACCCGCATTTCTATTCCCTATTCCCAGGTCCCTGTTTTTCAGAACACCAGCAGCTTCTCCAGGAAGCGCACAATCGGGTTCTGCCGGTATGTGGAGTCGTTCACGATGCCTTTGCCGGTCACTTCCAGCTCCAGATCGGTCATGGCCGTCGACTGCACCTGGTTCTGCGCGCTTACATCCTCGGGGCGCACCAGGCCGCGCAGCTTGATCAGCTGCGTCTGCTGCGAAAAGGTCAACTGGCGCGTAGCCTGCACCACCAGCATCCCGTTGGGCAGAACGTCCACCACCTCGGCGCCGAAGGTCGTCGTCAGGCTGGAGTTGGTCGTGCTCTGGCCCTGCGCCGCTAAAGCCGAGGCCGCGGTCATGCCCAGCAGGTTCTGCAGATTGTTCGAAGCCTTGAGCTTGCCGAACAGTCCCGTAAGGCCGGAGCTGGCGCTCGAAGCGCGTGCGTTCTTCACCTGCCCGTCAGTCGAAGCCGCCAGGTTTTCGGTCACCACAATCGAGACCACGTCATGCAGCCGGACCGCCTTGGCGTCGGTGCCCAGCCGCACCAGCCTTCCCTCCGCGCTCCAGATCGAGCCCGGCGACCGTACCTCCGCCGCCTGCTGCGCCCGCACCCGTTCAATATAGTTTTTGAGCGCCGCCTCGGGCGGGGTTTCCTTGCCCGCGATCCCCGGCGTCGACTTCTTCTTGAGGCTGATCGCATGAGCCGGCTGAACCGCTCCGAGCGCCAGCGCCGCCAGCAAAACCCCAAACCCCAGCAATCTCAGTTTCATGGCCGTATACCTTGCAGCGCCGCGCGACCGGGACCCAGGGCTATGGCCTGCACTCGATTGCCGCCAATCGTCAAGCGCACGTCAAACGTCTCCCCTGAAGAAGCCGGGGCGAGCGCGCGAGCCTCCAGTACAGCATCGACTCGCGCCGTGTGCTCCTCAACAATCAGCCGGTCTCCGGCGCGAATGACGGGAAGAATCTGCGCGTCATTTGCCGGCCCAGCCGTCCGCAAAATTGCGCTGCTTAACGGATGGCGATGAGCCGCCAGCAGCACCAGCCGCCCCGGCCCTCCCGGTACCTGGTCATTGCGCACCAGCAGCCAGCGGTCCCCGGTGTGCGGGTCGTCGATCTCGCGAACAACTTCCCCCTCCACCCCCAGTCCCAGAGTTTCTACCGAAGCTAACTCACCCGAAGAGAGTATGACTTGAGCGCGGGAACCGGCGGACGATTGCGCGCAGACCAGGGGTGTTGCCATGAGAGCCAGCACTCCCGCACTCCACGCCATTCTCAGCCCCATTCTCACTCCGCCCTCCCTGCCCACTGTTCACTGTTCACTCTTCACTGACCACTGTTCACTGTTTAGTGGCCCATGTTGTTGACCTGGGAGTACATATCGTCGGCCGCCTTGATGACCTTGGAGTTGGCCTCATAGGCCCGCTGCGCCAGCACCATCTGCACAAACTCCGTAACCACATCCACATTCGAATTCTCCAGATAGCCCTGTTGCAGGGTTCCCAGCCCCTCGGTTCCTCCCGGATTGCCCAGCACCGCATCCCCGCTGCTGAGCGTGGCCTGCAGCAGGTTCGATCCCATGGCCTCCAGCCCTCCTGGGTTGGGAAAGGTAGCCAGCTGTATCTGGCCCAGTTGCGAGGGGTTCTGTTGTCCCGGCAAGGTGGCGTTGACCACCCCATACTGGGTGATGGTGACCGCCGTGGCATTGGGTGGAATGGTAATGGTGGGAATGATCGGGTCGCCGTCGGTGGTCACGATGGTTCCCTGGTTATTGAGTTGAAACTGGCCGGCGCGGGTGTACTCGATGGTCCCATCCGGCCGCTGTACCTGGAAGAACCCGCTGCCCTGGATGGCCACATCCAGCGGGTTCGAAGTCTGGTTCAGTTCGCCCTGGGTCATGATCACCTCGGTGGCCGCCGATTTGGTGCCCAGTCCGATTTGCAAGCCCGCCGAGACCGTGGTCTGCGACTGCGCCGCCCCCGGCGTCACCAGATTCTGGTAAACCATGTCCTGAAACTCCAGCCGCAACTGACGGAATCCGGTGGTTGAGGAGTTGGCCAGGTTGTTGGCGATGGTGTCCAGGTTCAACTGCTGCGCGCTCATGCCGCTGGCTGCGGTATACAAGGCTCGAATCATCTTGGCTCCTCTTCAAGAATCAGGGTTTCTATTCCCTGTTCCCTATTACCTTTGTCCCTATTCCCTTGTCCCTTAGTCCCTGCCGTTCACACCTTGGGAATATCCTCGGTGGCGATCTTGTTGAACTCGGTATGGAAGACGGTCAGCGCCCGCTGCATCATCTCCGCCTGGCGCTGCATCATGATCAGGTTCAATGTCCCCGGAATCACGCCCTGGTTGGCGTTCTCGATGGCGCCCTGGTGGACCACGGCATTCTTTGATAGCGATGGCTTAACGCCCTCGGGCGCGAGATAACGATTGGCTCCCTCGGGAGTCAACTGCGCGCCAGCAGGAAAGGTGAACACCCCCAATGTGGCTACTACGCCGCCGGCCACCGAGAGCGTGCCATCCACGCCCACCGTCACCTGGCCGGGAGGAACGGGAATGGGTTGGCCGGCCAAGGACAGCACCGAATCGCCGGCTTCCGTCACCAGTTGCCCTTGCGGGGTGCGATGAAAGCCGCCATCGCGGGTGTAACGCGGGCCGTTGGGCGTCTGCACCATGAAGAAACCCTCGCCCTCAATGGCCAGATCCAGCGGATTGCCGGTCTGTTGGATCGCGCCCTGGCCCAGGTTGAGCCGGTCTCCTCCGATCAGGCCGAAGTTGTTCACTGTCCGCCCTAACTGCGAGTCCTGGGCGTCAGGCCCCATCAGCACCGAGCGAAAGTACTCCTGCTCGGCGCGGTAGCCGGGGGTCTGCGCATTGGCCAGGTTGGTGGCCGCCAGGTCCAATGCCTGAGTGCGCGCCACCAGCCCGGTCATCGCCGCATAGTATCCGCTGTCCATCGGCCGCCCCTCCTCCAGCATGGGAAGGTGTTGCAGGTGAAGGACCGGAAGAGACTCAAAAGTGATTAGAAGAGCATCAGAATTGGATAAAACAGGGAATAGGGAATAGGGATTAGGGGTTTAGGGAACTGTGGCCGGGTGGCCGGGCTTTAAACTGTCCACTGTCCACTGACCACTGTTCACTGCCCTATTGCAGACCGTCGCAGATGATGGTGACTTCGAAGCTGGCATCGTCAAAATGGTACGTGTGGTGGAGCTTGAACTCCGGAGCCAGCACGTGGATGTTGTAATCCCGCCCGGAGATCACGGCGGGAATCGACAGGCTGCAGTTGGCCGCCAGATCCGGCACCTTGCCCTTCCACGCCCCGGCCAGCATATTGCAGATTTCGCCGATTCCGTCCTTGACGGTATCGTCAACCTCCTCGAATTCCACGCCCGCCATGTGCGCGACAATCTTCATGGCCGCCGAGGCCCCGCCGCGGAAGACGCAGGCCCCGCTCAAAAGGCCGCCAAAGCCCACCACCGCGGTCACCGACTCCGGCTCGCCGATCTCCACTGGCCCTGAGTAGCGCACGCAGTTCACCCCCAGCATCATGCGAAAGACCTCTTCCACGCTGGCATCCAGATTCCTGGGATCGGTGATCAGATGCACGGACTCCCGCAATGAACACACCATCGTTTGCTCCATATCCTTGATGCCGCTGCCCCCGCTTTGCCACTACTTCCAGCGTTGCCGGTGCCCCCGGCGCAGCCACGGCACCCAGCGCTGTTCGCCCCCGGCATGACTACTGCCCTCAACTGCCGCGCTCGCGGTCTGGCGCGCACCGTTCAACAGCACACCCATGCCTCCCGGCTACGCCGCATTCAATAACGGCAGCACCCGCTCTTTCACCTGCTCCGTCGTGAACGGCTTGCGGATATAGCTTTGCGCTCCGGCCTGAATGGCCTGCTGGACGAATTCCATGCTCGACTCGGTGGTGATCATGACCACCGGGACGCCCGGTGCCAGGTTCTGCGCCCTCAACTGGCGCAGAAACTCCAGCCCGTCCATGGCGGGCATATTGATGTCGGAGAGAATCAGGTCCACCGGCTGGATTTTCAACAGTTCCAATCCTTCGTTGCCGCTGCCGGCCTCGTACACCACCAGAGACTCCAAACCTGCCTGGCGGAGCGCACGCTCCACAATCTTGCGCATCACCGAGGAATCGTCAACGATCAGGGTTCGAATCTCACTCATCCCCAGGCTCCTCCGCTGGTATCTCTATCGGCTTTCACGGGCATTCCTTGAGAGGCATCCCCCCACTGCCCTCCGGCCCGCGTTTCAGTGCGTCCCGACCGAGCAGATCAGGTCCTGAATCGAGCCATGCTCCGGCATCGGGCCGCTTTGCAGCCGCCGCCACATCCTGAGCCACAGGCAGTCGTGAACCCTGACCAGCCGGGATTCAACCGGCCTCGCCTGTTCGATGGATTTTGAAAGCACGCGCGCCGCGGCCTGCTCCGAGACGGCCTCCACTAACTCCGCGGCGGGAAACTTCGCGCTCAACATACGGGCATGCGCCGCGCCAAACAGCGACTCCTGCACCAGACCGCTCTCCACCCTCAGACCGCTCATACGCTCCACGGCCAGGGCCACAATGGGGTCCAGCCGGTCCGCAAATCCCAGATATAGGATCTGGCCAGCGGCCATACGCAGGGGAAGCGCGCCAAAGGCGTCCACAAACAGCCGGGGCACCAGTACAGTGAACGCCTCGGCGTCGTGAAACTCCAAAGGCAGCACCGGGCAACTCCACTGCAAGCCCAGCGCCCGGGTGACCAATTGCTCGCTCACCGCATGCTGGCGCACCAGCCATTGGCCCAGCCGCCCGGCCTTGGCTACCCGCTGCGCATCCAGCGCCTGGCGCAACTGGCCGGAGGTGATCCATCCCTGTTCGAGCATCACCAGGCCAAGCGGAATGCGATGCTGATGACTCTCGGCCGCCAATCCCCGGCCGTCCAGCTCGCGGCGCACCGCCGCGGCCACCCGCGCCGCCGTGCAGGCGAACGAGCAGCTCCAGCCACCCTCAAAGACCGGCGCCTGGCGCGAGCGCCATAGATGCAGCCAGCCGGTGCCGCATCCAGGATTGGCGCAGGTTGTAAACAAGGCGTTCCGCGCCCGGCCTTGCGCCTCCCCGTATCCACCGGCCAGCGCCCCCGCGCCCAAGGCTTCTACCTCCTGCCGCTCTCGGAGAGTTGCCTCCAGGAATACAGGCCGGTACGGCCTGGGCGATCCCCAATCTTGGCCCCGGTTCTTGTCCCCGCCCCGGTTCTTGTCCCCGCCCCGGCTCTTGTCCCCGTCCTGGCTGCGGCTCAGAATAGGCATCGGATGCTCTCCAGCCGTTTCCTGGGCGAGGCCACCTCGGTCACCCGCAAACCAAAGTTGCCGTTGACCAGCACCACCTCGCCACATGCCACAATCTTGTCGCCGACAATCAGGTCTACCGGGTCGGTCACATTACGGTCCAGTTGCACGATGTCTCCGGGACCGAGATCGAGAATCTCGTTCAGCGGCAACTCCTTGCACCCAAAGCGCAGCGAAACCTCCAGCTCGACATCCATCAGCAGGCGAATGCCGGGGCTGAGGTCCGCCGGCTGCGCCGCCGCGGGAGCATCGGCGGATTGCGCGGCGGGATGAGTTGCCGTCTGGGGCGAGCGCACCTCGTCGCATACCAGAATCGCAAAGGAGCGCTTGCCGCAGTTCAACTGGAAGGCGCGCGAGACCTTGCTCTCCCCGGCAATCTCCTCAAACTTCTCGACACGGCAGTTTGTTCCGCTCTTGGTTAATAATGCTCCGGCGGCGGCATTGGCCACCTCGCGCAACAACTCGCCCCAGCCGGCCTTCTGATCCACGCCTTCGCCCAGCAGAGGAGATTCCAGAATCGCGCTGTCAAGGACCACGCTGAAGCGGCCCTCCGCGTCCCCGGAGAGGGTGGCGGCAAAGCCGAAAGCGCCCGCCGTCAGGAGTTCGGACAGCGACTCGACCAGCTCCGGCTCCCCGGCCAGGGCCTGGGAAAACAGCGCTGTCGCGGCCTCGATCCAGCATTCAAGATAGCTTTTCATCATTCAGCCTCGGTGACCGGCCGCTCCATGCGGGCGGCGCGGTGCGTTCCCTGACGAATGGCCTCAGCCCGGGCGAGTGTCTGGCCGCCGACCCTCCATTCGGACAGGGTGTTGGCGGCCAGGTCCAGGCGCAGAACCGAGCCCGGCTCCAGGTTTTCGATGGCGCTGGCCGCCAGCCGCACGGCGGGCAGTTGCAGCGAGGCGCCGAAACGAATGCGGCGCGCCGCGGCCTCCATGCGCGCCCGCGTTTCGCCTGCATGATGACGGCGGGCCCAGTCCGAGCTCAGGCGGCGCAAAATGGTGTTGGCCACCACCGCGGGAAAGGCCAGGTTGAGCAATCCCGAGCTGTGCGGCATGCGAATCTCAAAGCTCAGGCAGAGGGTCTTTTCCGTGACCGACATGATGCGCGCCACCTGGGTCTGCATCTGGCGGCGCTCGAAGTTGAAGTTCAGCCCCACCGGCTGCCAGGCCGCGGTCAACTCCCGGCAGATGATCTCGACCAGGCTGGCCAAAATCGACTCCTCAATGTCGGTCAGCTCGCGCAATGGGCCGTCCCGGCCCTCGCCGCCCAGCAGCAGATCGATGATCGGAGGCGCCAGCGCCAGTTCCAGTTGCAGCACGGCCAGCGCCCCCAGCGGCTCCATGCGGACTGAAGCCACATAGCTGATCTCGGGAATGCGCAACAGAAACTCGTTGAAGGGAATCTGCTCCGCCGAGACCAGGTTGACCTGGAAGCGGGTGCGCAGCCAGGCCGCCAGGTTATGCGTCAGGTTGCGGGCAAACAGGTCGTTCAACATGCTGATGGCGCGCAGCTGTTCGGTCGAAATCTGGCCCGCGGAGGAAAAATTGTAGGCCACGGCCCGGGCCCGCGCCTCGCTCTTCTGAGCCTCGGGCGCGGCGCTGTGCGCAGCCTGAAACAGGGCGTCGATCTCGTTCTGCTGAAGCGTCTTTTCCGCCATTGGCTATCCCCTGTTTCCTAGTCCCTAGTCCCTAGTCCCTGTTTTCTCGCCGCCTTCGGGGAGCGTGGCCGATCAAATGCCCCGCGCGCCGCCAGATCCTTGAGCGCGCCCCTGAGATGCACCACCGCCGAGGCGTGCACCTGCGAGACCCGCGACTCGACCACCCCCAGCGCCAGGCCGATCTCGTGCATGGTCATCTCCTCGTAGTAGTAGAGGCTCATCACCAGACGCTCCCGGTCGGGAAGATTCTGAATGGCCTCGGCCAGCCGTTCTACCAGCTCGCCCTTCAGGCAGCAAAATAACGGATCCTCTTCCGGACGGCTGGGAATATAGGACAGCTCCTCCTCGCCCGAGTCCTCGTTGCGCTCCATGTGCAGCGTGCCGATCTCCAGGCCCTTCAGATCGCCCAGCAGCTGCTGGTACTCCTCCAGCTCCAGCGCCATCTCCCTGGCCACCTCGGCCTCGTCCGGCGCGTACCCCATCCTGGCCGTCAACGCCCGGATCGCCTCTTCCACCGCGCGGCCCTTCCGGCGCAGCTCCCGCGGACTCCAGTCCAGCGTTCGCAGGCTGTCCAGGATCGCTCCCCGGATACGGAACTGCGCATAGGAGCGGAACTGGACTTTTTTCCCCGGGTCGAACTTGGAGAAGGCGTCCATCAAGCCCACCACCCCGGCCGAGACCAAATCCTCGATATCCACGTGCTGCGGCAGCCGCTCGTGAATGCGCCGGGCCAAAAAACGCACAATCGGCAGGTGTTCGAGCAACACCCGCTCCTGCTCGCCGGTCAGCACTGGCATCTGCGCGCCGCCGGGCGGATAGCCGTCCTTTGAAGCGCTCGGCCGCGGCGTCCTCTGGCTCGCAACCGGATTCGCCGTCTCCGTTCCCATCCCTGCCCCTTCGTTACAAAGCTCTAACCCGGCTCCGTCTTACTATTCCCTAATCCCTATTCCCAATTTCCTAATCCCTATTCCCTATTTCCTGTCTTTTCAGCGCACTGTTCCCACCGGGCGCAGGCGAATCTCAGGAGGAATCTCACTGGCCGCCACCACCGCCAGACGAGGCATCACCGGCTCCAGCCAGCGCTTGACGTGATATCGGGCTGGACTAGGGCATAAAAGCACGGGAAGCGCCGCGGCGGAGGCGGCGGGGATAAGCCGCCTCACAGAATCGGCCAGGCGGCGGACCACGGGAGTTCCCGGCGTCGCATCTGCCGCCAGCATCCTCTGGCCGGTCTCCGGCGCGAGCGTGGCCAGAATCTCTTCTTCCAGCGCCCCATCGAGCAACAAAACCGGCAACTGGCCATCGGCGTCGAGCAGCGGCTGGATCAGCCGCCGGCCCAGCGCCTGGCGCGCCCCCTCCACCAGCGCGACGGTGCTTTTATTCGCCGGCGCGGTCTCCAGCATGGATTCCAGAATCGCGCCCAGATCGCGGATCGAGACCCGCTCGCGCAGCAGTTGTTCCAGCACCCGGCCCACCTCGCCCAGAGTGAGCAGCCTGGGCACCAGCTCCTCCAGCAGCTTGGGATGGCTCTCGTTCAGCGCGTCCATCAGGCGCTTGGTCTCCGAGCGTCCCAGCAACTCCCAGGCGTGGCGGCGGATGAGCTCTCCCAGATGCGTGGTGATGACGGTGACCGCATCCACCACCGAGTAGCCGGCGGCGATGGCCTGATCCTCCAGCGACGGATCGATCCAGATGGCGGGCACTCCGAAGGCCGGCTCCCGCGCCTCCTTGCCAGCCAGGGGACGCCGGTTGGGGTCGCCGGAGACGGCCAATAAAAGCGTCCCTTCCGTCTGCCAGCGGCCAATCTCCATCCCCCGCAGCGAAAACAGGTACTCGCGCGGCCTGAGGCGCAGATTGTCGCTGATATGCACCGCGGGTATCAGAAAGCCCATCTCCGCGGAGAGATGGCGGCGCAGGGAACGCACCCGGTTCAGCAGTTGCCCGCCCTGCTTCTCGTCCACCAGCGGAATCAACTGGAAGCCAATCTCCAGGGTCAGCTCTTCCAGGCGCAGCAGGTTGGCCAGATCGGAACTGGCCGCCTCGCCCGCCTTCTTCTTCTCCACCACCCCCGGCTCGGCCTGCGAGGCTGCCGGGGCGTGGGCCGCCACCCGGCGCCCGGCTAAAAACAGGATGGCCGCCACGCCCAGAAACGCCGGCTTGGGCAAGCCCGGAATCAGGCACATGGCCGCAGAAACCAGGCTGGCCACGTAGAGGGTGACCGGCTTGGCCAATAGTTGGGAGCGGATTTCGGCGCCCAGCAATCCGGCCGAGTTGGCGCGGGTCAGGGTGATGCCCCCGGCAACCGAGACCAGCAGCGAGGGGATAATGGTGACCAGCCCGTCGCCCACCGTCAGCACCGTATAAGTGTGCGCCGCCTCGCCCAGCTCGATGCCCTGCTGCAGGGTTCCGATCAGCAGGCCGGCAATAATATTGATGCCGGTAATCAGAATTGTGGCCAGGGAATCCCTCTGGTTGAAGCGCGCCGCCCCGTCCATCGCCCCGTAAAACTCCGCCTCGCGGGCAATCGCCTGGCGGCGCTTGCGCGCCTCCATCTCGTCAATCAGCCCGGCATTCATGTCGGCGTCGATGGCCATCTGCTTGCCCGGCAGGGCATCCAGCGTGAAGCGCGCGGTCACCTCGGCGGTGCGCACGGCCCCGTGCGAGACCACCAGAAATTGGATGGCGATCAGGGCCAGAAAGAGCACGAAGCCGACCACGTAGTTGCCGCCCACCACAAACTGCCCAAAGGCCTCAATGACCTTGCCGGCGGCGGCCGTGCCCTCCTGCCCGTGCAGCAGGATGCGGCGGCTCGAGGCGATGTTCAATGCCAGCCGGAAGAGCGTCAGCAGAAGCAGCAGGGTGGGAAAGACGCTGAGCTCGACGGCGCGGCGAATCTGCACGGCGGAGAGAAAGACGATGATCGAGGCGGCCATCGACAGGGTGAGCAGAAAGTCCAGCCCGGCGGCCGGCAGAGGCACCAGCATGACGAAGATCACGCTGATGGTGACAATCGGCAGCACATACTCGCGCAGCCGCAGCAGAATCGAGCCCGCTGTGGGCATGGCGCTGGTTGGCAGTGCGGCAGTGCTCATTGCGGGCCTCCTCGATATTCAGCGCCGGGACGACGGTTCTGGGTCTGTGCCCGGGCCGCAGCCTCGCGCGCTCGCCGCTCGCGCATCTCCGCCTCCAGGCGCTGGCGATAGAGATAGGCAAGAATGGCCGCCACCGCGGCATACAGATCAACCGGAATCGGCTGGCCGACCTCCACCGAGCGGTAGAGCGAGCGGGCCAGCGGCGGGTTCTCGATAATCGGCACCCCCGCCCAGCGGGCCTCGGCCTTGATCTCCTCGGCCAATAGGTTGCGTCCCTTGGCCACCATTCGCGGAGCTTCCATGGTGGCAAAATCGAAGCTCAAGGCCACCGCATAGTGGGTGGGGTTGGTCAGCACCACGGCGGCCCTGGAGACGTCGGCCTTCACCTTGCGGCGGCGCGCCTGGCGCTGCAGGTTGCGGATGCGCGAGCGAATCTGCGGGTTGCCCTCGGTCTCCTTGTACTCGTCGCGCAGATCCTCGCGGCTCATCTTCAGCCGCGACTCGCGGCTCTGCCACTCCACCAGGTAGTCGATCAGCGACCAGGCAAAAAGCAGCCAGGCGGCGGCCAGCAGCAGCCCATAGACATCCGCGCCCAGCAGCTCCAGACGGGTGGTCGAAAACGGGGGAATGGTCAACTGCCTCGCGATGCGCTGCACCGCAAAGACCGCCAGAATGCTGGCCGGAATTAAGGACTTGGCCAGCCGCGCGGCGGCCCTCAGCGAGAAGAGGTTCTTCATGTTGGAGACAGGATTGATGCGGTCCAGCTTGAAACCCGCCAACTCGGGATGGAAGTTGACGCCGCCGGTCTGCAAGACGCCCACTCCCAGAGAGCCCGCGGCCACGGCCGCCATCATCGCCCCCGGCGGCGCAAGAACCGCGAAGGCCAGCTTGCGCAGGGCATAGAGAGTCGGCTGGATTTGGCTGGGCTCCCAGCGGGCGGCAAATCCAAGATTCAGAAAGGCGGCAAAGGTCTCTCTCCAGGCGGCCAGAAGATGGCTGCCCAGCGCGCCCAGCACCATCACCCCGGCCAGGGTTCCAGCCGCTGCCGACAGCTCGCGGCTGTGCAGGATGTCGCCTTCCTTGCGCGCCTTCTCGCGCCGGTGCTGCGTTGCACGTTCGGTTGGCTCTCCAGGCATCGGCTACCCTCCGAACCGTTGCGACAGCAAAGAAACGCTGCCGCCCGCAGGGCCAATCAGCCGCTCCGCCAAATCCAGCAGCCCGCTGAAGCGAGCCTCGATGAAGCGCGGCCACAGGGCCAGGCAGCCGGTCAGAATGGCAAAGCCGGTCAGGGTTTTCAGGGGCACGGTCAGCATCATCACCGGCAACTGCGGGCTGAGCTTGCCCAGCAATGCTACGGACACCTCCACCAGCATGGTTGCGGCCAGCACCGGCGCGGCCAGCTCCACGGCGGCCAGAAAAACGCCCCCGGCGGCGCGCACAATCTCCAGCGCGGAGGCAGGCGCGAGCGCGAAACTGCCCAGCGGCGCCGCGTGGAAGCTGCGCACCATGGAGGCCAGCATGATCCGGTCCAGGCCGGCGGTGATCACCACCAGCGTGCCCATCAGCTGAAACAGGTCGCCCAAAAGAGGCGTTTGGATGGCCGAGTTGGGGTCCAGCAAATTAACCAGCGAGTAGCTGAACTGCAGGCCGATAATCTGCCCGGCAAAGATCATCATCTCGTTGAGCAGCGTCAGGGTGAGGCCGTAGACCAGCCCCACGGCCAGCTCCCCCAACAGAGAGGAGAAGCCAAGAGTGACCCTGGCGTTGGGCAGCGTGGCCACCAGCGGAGCCAACAGGAAAGCTACCGCGCCTGCAAAGACTGCCTTGGCGCGCAGGGGCAACGCCGTCGAGCTGAAGAACGGAGCAAAGGCCACCATCCCGCTCACCCGCACCAGGGCCAGCGTCATGGCAGTCAGAAAGCTCGTCCAATCCGGCATCTTCTTTAGCCTTTAGCTGCTAGCTTCTAGCTTTTAGCTGTTGCTGATGTCTGCAATGCCGTTCGCATCTCCATCCATCAGCTGGAAGCTAGTAGCTAGAAGCTAGAAGCTGCCTTTCCTACCCCAAGTAGCGATGCAAATCCATCAGCAGCAACTGCGTATAGGCCGCCAGCCGGCCCAGAAACCAGGGCATCCCCACCAGCAGAATCATGGCGATGGCGCCTAGCCGCGGAACGCTGGTCAGCGACTGCTCCTGCAGGCTGGTCAGGGTCTGGAAGAGGCTCAGCACAAAGCTCAGCACCACCGTGGCCACGAGCAGCGGAGCGGCCAGAATCAGCGCTTCCTTCATCAGTTGGCGCAGCAACTCGGCAACCAGGTCAGGCGTCATCTTCCATCCCCCTTAAAAGCTCTTTAACAACGAGTTGGCCAGCAGGTTCCAGCCGTCCACCATCACAAACAGCAGAATCTTCAGCGGCGTCGAGACCACCACCGGAGGCAATTGGAACATTCCAATTGAGGTGGTGATCGCCGCCGTCACCATGTCGATCAGCAGAAAGGGAAGAAACAAGACCGCGCCGATGGCAAACCCGGCCTTCAGCTCGGAGAGTATGTAGGCCGGCATCACTACCCGCATGGGCAGATCGTCGGGCTTGGCGGGCCGCGGAATCTGCCCGGCGGCGGTAAACAGCGCCAGGTCCTTCTCCCGCGCATAGCGCAGCAGAAAGTGCTTCACCGGCTGGGCGCCGCGGTCGATGGCCTCCCAACCCGTAACCTGCCCCAGCCGATAAGGCTCGACCGCCTGCTGGTCCACCTGATTGAGCACCGGCGTCATCAGAAACCAGGTCATCATCAGCGCCAGGCCCATCAGCGTGGGGTTTGACGGCGCGGTCTGCGTGCCCAGCGCCTGGCGCAAAAAGTGGAAGACCACCAGCAGCCGCACCATCGGCGTCACGGCCATCAGAATCGCCGGCAGCAGCGTAATCAGCGTCAGAACAAGAAGGATCGTCCAGGGCGTCGAGTCCGAGGGATGAAGCCGCGCATTCAGATCGGGCACGAGCGACACGGCAGCCGGCGCCGCCAGTAAGATGGCAGCTACCATGAGACCCTCTCGGCCGCCGGCCCAGTTCGCCGATTCGTGATACCCCGCTGCCTGCTCTCGGCCTGCCGCGCGCCGTTGGGGCGCGTCCGTTCATCGAGCGCATAGAAGGCCGGCGCGCCCTCCGGCGAAGTGGCCACCAGAAAACGCCGCCCCTCGGCCTCCACCAGGGCCAGCGACTGGCGCGGGGCCAGCGCAATCCGTTCCACCAGCTCCAGCCTCGGTTGCCTGCGGCCACGAGCCCGCAGCCGGCTCAACAACCAGCCTGCCAATCCCCCTACCGCCGCCGCGTTCCCGTCCTGTCGCATCTTCCGGCCTCTTCCCCGCCCTTCGAGAAACTCGTTCCTGTTCCCTGATTTCTTCACAACAGCCGGGTCACGCGCACCGCCAACTGCGAATCGACCACTTCAAACTCGCTCCACGCCAGTTGCACATCGCCCGAGGCCAGCGGCATATCCGTGCCTTGAGCCCACTGCGTCTCAATCACCTGGCCAGGCTCCAGAATGAGCAGATGGCGCACCCGAAAATCCCGCACCGGAACAGCCACTTCCAGCTCCACCGGCAGCCGCGCCAGCGGCGCTGTGAGCTTGATCTTTGCCTCTTCCGGCAGTTGAGGCGAGGCCACCAACGCCGTCTCAGCGGCAATCTCTGTCCCGCGCGGCAGATTGGGCGCGTGCGGCGGCGCGCTGGCAAGCGGCGGCAGTGGGTGTGTAGAGGCCATTCGATGAGAAATCAAGCAGAAAGATGACCAGAAAGGGAACAGTTGGATTGGGAAAAACTAAGGAATCCCCGAGTCGGCCAGCGCATCGAGGTGTTCGGACTTTCGCCTCTGTGGGATCGGTTCCGGTGCAGCGAGATTGCCTCGTGCCCATCCTTGTAGTCATCCTGAACGAGCGTAGTGAGTCGAAGAACCTGCTTTTGCTTTTTGTCTCCGTCCCATTCACAAATGCCCCGTGCCCCATCCATTCCGCTTTCTTCTGCGGCTTCGGGGTCCCCAACGACAGGTCTTCGTCGTTGGGGTAATCAATGGGTGGGATACCACGAAGCTCATCCAGTCACCAACACGCTGCTACACTAATAAGTGAACATATCGCGCGGTTTCGCGGCCCCGAATCGAATCTTGACCAACCCCGGAATCCGCCCCCAGTGAGGCCATCTTCATGCCGGAATCCAACGAAATCAACCGCATCACTGCCACCAGCCTGCGCCTCAAAATCGGCCTGGCCGAGATGCTCAAAGGCGGCGTCATCATGGACGTGATGAGCGTCGAGCAGGCGCGCATCGCCGAGGAGGCCGGCGCCGCCTCGGTCATGGCTCTCGAGCGCGTCCCGGCCATGATTCGCGCCGAGGGCGGCGTGGCTCGCATGGCGCGGCCCGCGCTCATCAGGCAGATCATTCAGGCCGTGTCAATTCCTGTGATGGCCAAGGCTCGCATCGGCCACACTGCCGAGGCGCAGATTCTTCAGGAACTCGGCGTGGACTTCATCGACGAGAGCGAGGTGCTCACCCCCGCCGACGAGGCGCACCACATCGACAAGCACGCCTTCACCACGCCCTTTGTCTGCGGCGCGCGCAACCTGGGCGAGGCTCTGCGCCGCATTGCCGAAGGCGCGGCCATGATTCGCACCAAGGGCGAAGCCGGCACCGGCGACGTGGTCCACGCCGTCCAGCACATGCGCCAGATTATTCGCGAGATGCGCTCGCTCACCGTGCTTTCGGAACAGGAACTCTACGCCGCCGCCAAAGAGCATCAAGCTCCGTATGAATTGATTCGCATGGTCGCCCAATCCGGCAAGCTGCCCGTCCCCAACTTCTCCGCCGGCGGCATCGCCACTCCTGCCGACGCCGCTCTCATGATGCAGCTGGGCGCCGAGGCCATCTTCGTCGGCTCAGGAATCTTCATGAAGGAGCGCGCCACGCCCCTGGAGGTCGAGAACTGGACCGAGAGTGACGGCGAGGTTGGTCTTTGCTCCAAAAACGAGGTCGGCACGCCGCGCAATCCCGAGGAGCGCGCCGAAGCCGTCTCCCGCGCCAAGGCCATCGTCGTCGCCACCACCCACTACAACGACCCTAAGATTCTCGCCGAGGTCGCCGCGCAGGTCACCGGCACAATGAAAGGCCTCGCCGCCGCCGCCATCGAAGAGAAAGATCAACTCCAGACCCGCGGCTGGTAAGCTTGCCGCTCGGGCAGACGCTCGCTATTCGCTCGCATAAGCTTCGTGACTTCCTATCCTTGCGCTAGAGAAAAGCGCAAGGGTGGGCATTTGGTATGCTAAGAAGCCGTTCTGTAATAGTAGATTTCGGCGTTTTCCGCCCGAAGGGCCAGTGGTCCGAAAATTCGTTCTAGGTTGGCTCGGGCAGCGGCGATCAAATCGTCGTATGTCAGGATACTAAGCTTGTTCTGTTGATCTTGAAGTGTAACGAGTTTTCGACGATTTTCGCTTGTGAGTGATGCGGATCGTCCGATGACAACTAAGGTGCGTGGGTTCGTAGAGATTCCATCTAAGCCTAGTTCCTCTTCAACTTTTTGTTTGTTATCGGCGATATATTGGACCCAGTCTGTTATCTGGTTAATTGCGTGCGTAAGTTCTTGCCGCTGTTGGCCGTCTTTGCGAAAAAGCATACGATTAGGAGCTTCGATCTCTACAAGTAGGTAATCGTTGTATGGCTCGCGGAATACAAAATCGCTAACCTTCTTCCCCTCACCTTGTCCGAAGGGCAATTTCGACCAACATCCATCATGCGTCGGGCACAAGAGTCCAGGATTGCGTTTGAGGAACTGATGGACCGGCTCTTCTGGTCCCGCTAAGAGGGTCTCAAATTCCTCGATAAGTGCTGCGTAATGTTTTCGAGTGGCGCCGCGGCTGTCAAGACCGCTAAGATTTGAGGCCATAAGATTCTTATGTGCGATTGCAGCAAGGATGTCCAGTTCAGCCCATAGGGGTGCGTACTCTGGCTTCCAGTATTCATCGTCGAGCGGTGGATAGATTTCTATGGCTTGCCATCCAACGGGGAGCTTCACGCGACTGTGAGCAATGAAGTGTTCAGCGTTGGCCTCCACGAGTTTCATTGGCTTATCGGAAGGTACAACAATCCCACCGAGCTGAAGGTCGAATTCATTCGGTACGGCGACGAGGCAGAGCGGACGCGCCGGAGGCGAAGGTATCTGGAAATCCCTAGGAAGCGTAGTCGTCGCATAAATTATCAGACGGCCAATTGAACGTTGATCGCTGATTCGGCCTTCGGCGTCGAATACAGCAAGAAAGTATTCCGGGCCTCCACTTGCGGGAACGTAGGTAGATGGGTCTTCCGGGAAGTGGATCATCTGGTCAGAGAACTGAGGTGACAACTCAGCTAGGCCCATTTCTGATTCTGTCCATCTAATTTTGCCTTCACCCTCCTGTGCGATGTCGTATCGGACAAACATGCCATCTCGACAGCGAAGGATCGATATGCTGCAAGGGTCCCGCATGTGCGGGGGCGCTAATTGCTTCTGGCCAGCATATTTGCCAGCGAGAAGTGCGCGCACAGCCCGCATGTAGGCCCTAAGACATTCCGCGACAGCCGCGCCCGCAGGACTGGCGATGTCGGTAGGTGTCTTTATGTCCGGTTCTTCTATGAATTGCAAAGGCTGTCCCTGTTGCGCGACTACCCTGCCTTGTTTTTTCGAGGGCGTCAATCGTGTACTATCCTCGGTCACCCTGTCCCTCCACCTCGGATCATACTATTTGTATTCCCCGGCCTGGGCGAGTGCAACATCCTTCGCTTTTTTCCAAAGAAGGGTGAGAAAACGTCCCCGCTGTTCCCCACGCCGAAGTCCGCTGGCCCCACCGCAGGTGGCCGCTTGGACGGCAAGTCATCGCAGGTGGCGTAGGTGGTTTGACATAGTCATATGACTAGTGATATGACTATGTCAGTGGAGGTTTTCCATGGTTTGGCAAGTCTACGACGCAAAGGCGCGCTTCAGCGAATTTCTCGACGCTACACTCAAGAACGGCCCGCAAGTGCTCACCCGCCGCGGGGTCGAAACAGCCGTCCTTGTTCCCATCGAAGAGTGGAAGCACCTGAGGGAGCGCGCCAGGCAATCCATCCCTGACCCGCTGCTCGACCCGAATGGACCGCATGACATTCCCTTTGGGCCGCGCCCGGTCCTCAAGCTACGCCCCTTCGATTTCGGAGATGGTGAGTAGGCATGACCTATCTTCTCGACACAAATATCGTCTCGGAATTCCGCAAACCGCGCCCTCACGGCGCAGTGTCGGCATGGCGGCGGTCAACTCCAATCCATCAGCTTGCCATTCCGGCGGTCGTTCTAGCCGAAGCTCAATCAGGAGCGGAGATTACGCGCAGACAGGACCCGGCCAAGGCCGCGGAGTTGGAGTCCTGGATCGAAGGTCTGATGACCTACTACACCATTCTTCCCGCCGACGGAGCAATTTTTCGTGAATGGGCGCGTCTGATGCACGGAGTCTCTGCCGATCAGAGCGCCGACGCCATGATTGCAGCCACGGCGCGCGTGCTGCGGCTCATCGTCGCTACGCGAAACGTCAAGGACTTCACACAGTTCAGCGTAGAAGTCTTCAATCCCTTCGGTTATGTGCGAGAGGAAGAAAATTGACTCAGGGAACAAAGCCCACTATCGGCGTCCTGGCCATCCAGGGCAACTACGCCAGCCACGCGCAGGCCCTAACCGAGGCTGGCGCGGTGCCCGTTGAGGTGCGCAAGCCGGAGCAGTTGATCGGCTTGGATGGACTTGTTTTGCCCGGCGGTGAGTCCACCACCATGCTGAAATTCCTGGAAAAGCACCGCTTCTTTGAAGCTTTGCAGGAGTTCTGCCGCACCAGGCCCGTCTTCGGAACCTGCGCCGGAGTGATCCTGCTGGCGCGTGAAGTGTTGAACCCCGCGCAGCGCAGTATGGGCGTGCTCGACGCAGTCGTTGAGCGCAACGCCTACGGCCGCCAGATCGACTCGGTCATCGTGACCGCCGAAACCGCTCTCGCCGGAGGGCCGCTGGAGATGGTCTACATCCGCTCTCCGCGCATCAGCAAGATCGGCCCCGGCGTCGAGGTGCTCGCCCGCCGTGATGGCTTCCCGGTGTTGGTCCGCCAGGGCCGCATCCTGGCAGCCACTTTTCATCCCGAGCTCTCGCATGACCGGCGTGTGCATCGCCTCTTCGTCGAATCCGTTGCGGCGACATCAACTGATCACTGATTACTGTTATTGCTACTCCAGCATCTGCAAATCCAGCGGCGCTTCGAGCAGGTAATTCCTGCCGCGAATGGCTCCCTGCACAGCGTAGAACATATATATCCGCGCGCTTCTACATCTTCGAAACTGAGCCTGATTGATGCCAGGACGCTGGCGAGAGCTAAAAACACGGCTATTTGCAGTCATGTCAATTTCTTGCTATGATCTTTCCGATCAGTTTTTCAAATTTTATATCCTGCTTGTCAAACTTGTGAGTTGCGCTTTTCCGCATAATGCGCTCCTCCATGTAAGTCATGAAAATGGGGAGAAAGACATGATTAGCGACATCAAGTGTCCTAACTGCAACGCATCCGTCCAATTAGACATTACCTTCTTCCCTGTTTCGGATGTTATCCAATGCCGTCGTTGTGGAACTTTTGCAAAGTTGAGCATAGGCGCAATCGGCTTTTCCTGGATGGCCTCTTTAGCTACGATTGTGATTCCACTTGAATTCGTGACCTTGGTAGTCACACACTATGTGATGCGCCAACCGGCTACGTGGGGAGATATTTGCCTAATTTGCCTCCTGGCAACACCCGCGGCTTTCTGCATTATTGGTTATTTTTTCCCGGGACTGCTGATCGGCTCCATCATCAAATTAATTTGCTGGCGAAAACGGCGTCACGCCTAGCCGTTGACAAACACTCCCCTGCATGGATACTGCCTGCATGATCCTTGCATATTTCTTGACAAGAGAATGTGGAGCGCGACAAGTCCGGCTGAGAGCTACTCCAGCATCTGCAAATCCAGCGGATCCTGCAGCAGGTAGTTCCTGCCGCGCATGGCTCCCATGGCGCGCTTGAGGGCCGAGGGCTTGCACGGCTCGACGGTCATCACAAAAGGCAGCGCGTGAGAGGGATAGCCCGGCTTCTGCACGATGGCGCGGATGTTGATGCCCTCTTTGGCCAGCGCCACGGTGATGTCGGCGATGATTCCCGGCTTGTCGTTGACCATGAAGCGGATGTAATGGGGAACCTCGAACTCCGCGCTTAGCTTAGCCGCAACCGCTGGAACCTCGACTCTCTTTGACCCGTGCGCCAGGGAGAGCAAATCGCTGACCACCGCCACCGCTGTGGGATGGCCGCCGGCTCCGTGACCGCTGAAGACCACGTCACCGCCGTAGCGGCCGGTAAAGATCACCATATTCTCCGTTCCCCGCGACCAGGCCAGCGGCGAATGCAGGTCCACCAGCATCGGTCCCACGGAGGCCGCGATCTTGCCTTCAGCGTGGTCGGCGCGCGCCACCTGGCGGATGGTGCAGCCCAGTTCGCGCGCATAGCTGAAGTCCACGGGGGCAATCGAAGTGATGGGCAGGGGCACAATCTCCTCCGGGTCTACATGAACGCGCAGCGCCAAGCGCATGAGGATGGCCAGCTTGGCGCGCGCGTCAAAGCCGCCCACGTCCTCGGTGGGATCGGCCTCGGCATAGCCCTTGGACTGGGCATTGGCCAGCACTGCGGAGTACTCGGCGCCCTCCTGCATTCTGCTTAGAATGAAGTTGCAGGTGCCGTTCAGGATGCCTTCAATGCGCACAATCTGATCGCCGGCCAACCCTTGTTCAAGCCCCGGAATCACGGGAATTCCGCCGGCCACAGCTGCGCCGTACTTCAACTGTCCGCCGCCTGCTGCGGCCAGCCGCTCCAGCTCTACACCCTGACAGGAAATGAGTTTCTTGTTGGCCGTCACCACGCTCTTGCCGGCTTTGAGCGCCTTGCGCACCCAGCCTCCGGCCGGATCGAGGCCGCCGGCCAGCTCCACCACCACGTCCACGTCCGAGGCCAGCACCGCATCCGCGTCCTCGCTCCACAACACACTCGCGGGAACCCAGTCCACGCGCCTTTTCGCCTTGCTGCGCACGTAGATATGGGTCAACTCCAGCCCCTCGGGCCGGGACTCGGCCAGAATCCGCGCCACGGAGCTGCCCACCGTCCCAAAACCGAAAAGAGCAATGCGCAGCGGGCGCGGCGCGCGGGAATCTAGCGCGGACGGGGCCAAAGACTGCTGTGGCGAGGGGGAAGGTTTTTTTTCAGGCACGGGCATCTCCTCCTAGAGAGCAAATCAAGCTGGGGATAACCCGATATTACATGAATAAATTCCTGTCTGGGGTTTGCAGATTATTTCCGCGATTTGAATATCATAAAACCATGAGCGAAATATTTGAAAAACTCAACCTTACGGATCAACAGGAGATCCTCGTTCTGCATGCGCCCGAGAGCTTTCTGCCGGAGCTTGCGCGCCTTCCCGTTCTCACCATTTACCACCACATTGAGTCTGTTGCGGAGATTGGCTTCTTGCTGGCGTTTGTGACGCGAAAGAGCGAGGTGGACGCGCTGGCCAAGGCCATGGCTGCGCGCACCCCCGGCGATGCGATTGTATGGTTTGCCTATCCCAAGTGCTCGTCCAAAAAGTACACGTGCGACTTCAATCGCGACAGCGGATGGGACGCTCTGCAGGCTATGGGATTCGATACCGTGCGCGCCATCGCCATCGACGAGGATTGGACAGCGCTGCGCTTCCGGCGCGTGGAGTACATCCAATCCACCGGCAGCAGTCCCCAAAAACCAACTGAAGCAACAGAACCGGCCCCTCGGGCCGCAAAGAAAGAAACGGAGAAAACCGAATGCAAACCATCCCCAACCCATGGCGACCCGCGCAAACCGAAGTCCACCGCACGGCGCACGACCAGGACTTAACCGAAGTTCCTAATCGAGCCCGGCTCGACCGGGAAGTCGAGCAGCAAAAAGCCAATGAGCCGTTCGCATTTCCCGAGCCGGTTTCAGTTCCCGACGAAAAATAGTTTGATTCTGCGGGTCTCCCATCCTCGCTGTGTGTTTTTGCAGCCTCGGGGTCCCCAACGACAGGTCTTCGTCGTTGGGGTGATCCAAGGTTGGGAGGCCGCTAACCCCGCACACTGCGCTAACTTCGCTCGACCACAAACAACCCCGGCAACACATCCCCCGCCTTGCCCTCGATAACATGGGTAAAGGCCGAGGCGTTCAGCGGCGGCTCCGGCCCCACGTAGACGGCGCGCGCGCCGTGCTGCCGCGCCCAATGGACAAAGCTGGCCGCCGGATAGACCGATCCCGAGGTGCCGACGACCACCATCAGCGTTGCGTTTGCGATCTCCTGCTGAATGTGTTCCATCTCCAGCGGTATCTCGCCGAAGAAGACGATATGCGGGCGCAGCCTTCCTCCGCACGCGCAGCGGCCTACCTCGTCCAAGCTGCGATAAATGGCATGATCCTCGACCGGCGGCCGGCCGCAATCGTTCTCGCAATGCGCCTTACTCAATTCGCCGTGCATATGCAGCAGCCGCCGTGAGCCGGCTCGCTCGTGCAGGTCGTCCACATTTTGTGTGCAGAGAAAGAAGCGATCGCCGAGTTGCTGCTCCAGCTCGGCGAGCGCAACGTGCGCCGGATTCGGCTTGGCCTCGGCGCCCGCCTTCCGGCGTCCAGAGTAAAATTCCCACACCTTCCATGGATTGCGCTCCCAGGCCTCCGGCGTGCAGACATCCTCGATCCGATTCCCCGCCCACAACCCATCCGCGGCGCGAAAGGTGGGCAACCCGCTCTCCGCGCTGATGCCCGCCCCGGTTAAAACAAAGACCCGGTCTTCGGCGGCAATGGAAATCCTGCTCATAAAGGCATCATAATTCAGTCGTTGACAGCCGTGTCGATGGACGGTGGACGCCCATTTTCGCCTTTTACGGCAACAAAACATGGTCTGGACGCGCAACTATTCCTGTGATAAAACGTTGGTGTAATCAACAGGCCGGAATGGATGCAGGATTCCGGAAACTTAAACCAGGCAACACTAACCAGGAGGAGTTGAGTCATCGTGAAGAAGATTGCCTTGGCATTACTGCTCGCTTTCACACTGTTCCCTGCGGCATCGTTTGCGCAGGTTGTGGTCCGCATTGGCCCCCCGCCCCCGGTCGTTGAAGAGCGCGGCCGGCCTCCGGAGCGTGGTTTCGTGTGGATCGACGGTTATCATCGCTGGGATGGTGAACGCTACGTCTGGGTTCCCGGCCGCTGGGAGCGTCCGCCACATCCCGGCGCGCGCTGGGTAGCGCACAGGTGGGTAAAACATCACGATCATTGGGAGCTCCAGGAAGGACACTGGCGGTAGATTGCGGATTCAACCAGAAGAAAAGCGGGGCGCGAGCCCCGCTTTTTCATGCGCAGCCAAGTCGATGGCAGTTGGCACCACCCCAGGTGGTGCGAGCGAATAGCGAGCGGTTAACCCCGCCGCAGGTGGCTTAACTGATTTCGATTACGTCGGTGGCAGCGGCTGCGGCTTCCTCGGCCTGCACCATCAGTTTTTCAGTCACTGCGTAGAACTCGGCAGCCTGCGGGCTCTTGGGTCCGGCCAGCGCAACGGGCAATCCTCGGTCGCCGCCCTCGCGGATCGCGGGAACCAGCTCAATCGATCCCAGGAAAGGAACACTGAACTGTTTCGCGGTGCGCTCGGCTCCGCCCCTGGAGAAAATATCAATCTCCTGGTGGCAATGCGGGCAAGTGAAGTGGCTCATGTTTTCCACGATGCCCAGTACCTCGACGTTAACCTGGGCAAACATCTCCAGAGCCTTGCGCGCGTCTTGCAGGGCCACGTCGCTGGGCGTGGAGACCACCACAGCGCCGGTCAGAGGCACGGTCTGCACTAATGAAATGACCACGTCTCCAGTGCCGGGAGGCAGATCGACGATGAGGTAGTCCAGCTCGCCCCAATCCACCTGTTGCAAAAACTGGCGAATGATCTGGTGTAGCATGGGTCCGCGCATCACCATCGGTTTGTCGCCTGGAGAGATGTAGCCGATGGAGATGGTCTTGATGCCGTGGGTCAGGTTGGGAAGGATGCGATTGTCCTCGCCCATGGCCGGCTGCTGGCTGGAGCCCATCATCAGCGGCACATTGGGCCCGTAGACGTCGGCGTCGATGAGGCCCACGCTTGCCCCGAGTTTGCTGAGCGCGATGGCCAGATTGACGGCGACTGTGGTTTTGCCTACGCCGCCCTTGCCGGAACCGATGGCGACGATTTTCGATATGCCCGGCAAAGCGACGGGCGAAGGCATTGCAGGCGAATGCGCCATAGTATCTGTTTGCTCCTTGGATAAAAAACCCTATTGTTCATCAGATGCGGTTCACGCCGATTGTGGTTCTCAGTCTTTCGCGCCTTTATGAGCGCCGTGAGCCAGCTTCTCCTGTTTGCGGCGCGCGGCTTCGGCCTCGCGATGTTCGCGGCGCAGCAGAGCATCGGCATAGCGGCGATGCTCATCGAGCGTCTCCGGCAGCAGTTGAGGAACCTTGAACCTGCGGCCCTCCTTGTCGACAGCCACAAAAACCAGGTATGCGCTGGCTACGTGCGACTGCACACCGGTCTGCGTGTCTTCCGCCCACACTTTCACGCCAACTTCCATGGAGGTGGTAAAGGCGCGGTTGACGCTGGACTTGAGCGTGACCAGATGGCCCAATCGCACCGGCCGGATGAAGTCAATGTGGTCCATGGCCGCGGTCACGATGTAGGTGCGCGCGTGCCGGTAGGCGGCCATGGCGCCGGTCAGATCGATGAAGTGCATCAGCCGCCCGCCCAGCAGGTTGCCCAGAACGTTGGTGTCGTTGGGCAGGATCAGCTCGGTCATCTCCGACTGCGTGCTGGCGACGGTGCGGGCCGCGGGGTTGGTGTCGATGGTATTCGTCTGACTCATCGTGTCTGCTCCGTTCCTGGGGTGCTGCTCTGAGTCGCCTGCCGACGGATAGAATGAAGCTGGCGGCGGCTGGCCTGAAAGGGCGCTGATTTCAGTTTCGGCAATCGCCGCCAATTACGCAAATCCACGCGGCGCCGGCTGGCCGCATTTTCGAGCAAAATGGACAAGATTGCTGGCCTTAAAGAGATTCTGGAGCTGGACCCGAAAAACAGCTTTGCCCGCTATGGGTTGGCCATGGAACTGGCTCGCCGGGGCGAGACAGCCGCGGCGCTGGCCGAGTTCGATACGCTGCTGGCTAACGATCCGGGATACACGGCGGGCTACTTCATGGCCGCGCAGACCCTCTCCGCGGCGGGCCGCGCTCCAGAAGCTATCGTCCGGCTGAAGGCCGGCATCGAAAGCGCCGCGCGCAGCGGCAACCATCATGCTGTCAGTGAGATGCAGTCCATGCTCGAAGAGCTGGATCGGTAGTTTTCCACCTGTTTCTCGCATCTCTGTGTTCCGTTTGCGCATCCACGAGTCACTCCAAAAAAAAGATGTAATCTTTATGCAACGCGGCGTAGTCTACTCTATCAATATGCCTAAATACTCCATTGTCGTTCCTTTTCACAACGAAGAGGAGAACGTGACCGTCTTGTACGCGCGCCTGAAGCAGGTGATGGAGCAGGTGGGCGATAGTTATGAGCTGGTGCTGGTGGACGACGGCTCCAATGACTGCACCTACAAGCTGATGGGGGAGATTGCCGCGGTCGACAGCCGTGTGATGGTCATCAAGCTGCGCCGCAACTTCGGTCAGACCTCGGCGCTGGCCGCGGGCTTCGACCACGCCTCGGGCGAGTTCATCCTGGCCATGGACGGCGACCTGCAGCACGACCCCGGAGAGATTCCCGGTTTCATGGAAAAGCTGGAAGAAGGCTACGACGTGGTCAGCGGCTGGCGCAAGGATCGGGTTGACAGTTTTATCACGCGCCGTTTTCCCTCGCGCTGCGCGAACTGGCTGATGGCCAAACTTTCCGGCGTAGACATCCACGACTTTGGCACCACCTTCAAGGCCTATCGCCGCGAGGTCATCCAGAACATCCCGCTCTATGGCGAGATGCACCGCTTCATCCCCGCGCTGGCCAGTTGGTATGGCGCGTCCATCTGCGAAATTCCCATCAGGAACGTGCCCCGCGAGCGCGGCAAGAGCCACTACGGCATCGGCCGCACCTTTGGTGTTTTCTTTGACCTGCTGACCATCCGCTTTCTGCTCAAGTACATGAACCGGCCGCTGCACTTCTTCGGCGGCATGGGCGCGTTGGGCATCCTGTTGGGCAGTTGCATGGCTGTTACCCTGCTGGGAATAAAGATTCTGAACCCTCAGATGGATGTGATGCGCAGCCACGGGCCGATGTTTGTCATTGGTTCGGTGCTGATTGTCTCCGGCATCCAGATGCTGGCCATCGGCTTGCTGGGCGAGTTGGGGGTGCGCCACTTCTACACCGGCCGGCAGCGAACGCCGTATTCCATCGAAAGACTAGTGCGACTGCGCGTATCGCAGGAGTCGCACGTGCTGTCGCAGAATACAGGGATTCGAGAACAGGAATTAGGGAATAGGGAATAGGAATACAACAGGCCCCGCCCCTTGCGCAACACGTCCCCAGGGTTCATGCTGAAGCTTTGATGAAAGCCATACAGATTCACGAGACAGGCGGGCCAGAGGTACTGAAGCTGGCCGAGTTGCCCATCCCACAGCCGGGACCGGGGCAAGTGTTGATTCGCGTGGAAGCTGTGGGGGTCAACTTCATCGAAATCTACTTCCGCAAGGGCGTCTACAAAGCGGCGCTGCCGTTTACGCCAGGCAGCGAGGCGGCGGGCACTGTGGAGGAACTGGGTCCGGGCGTAACCGGTTTTGCCGCCGGCGACGCAGTGGCCTCGGTCAGCGTGCTGGGCAGCTACGCAGAGTACGCGCTGGTTCCGGCGGCGTCGCTGGTCAAGGTTCCGGCGGGACTGAGCATGCAACAAGCCGCGGCCGCGCTATTGCAGGGCATGACCGCGCACTACCTTTCCCACTCGACGTTTCCGCTCAAGGCTGGCGTGAAGG
>Ga0326728_10007375_pt1 | contig 28288 bp, 26 predicted proteins | sample MB3enrmetagenome_FD_207602 | JGI IMG/M metagenome (GOLD analysis project Ga0326728, IMG submission 207602) | Lab enriched peat soil microbial communities from McLean, Ithaca, NY, United States - MB31MN | ecosystem: Environmental > Terrestrial > Soil > Wetlands > Peat | place: USA: New York... | reverse complement strand
GTTGGGCTTGCCGCAGCGGCCGCTGGTATTGGAAACGGAACCGCTGCGGAGATCACCAAGACGGGCGAACTGTTTGACGATTTCAGCTCGGCGGGATACGAGATCTTGCAGAACATCAGGCATTGGACTCAATCCTAGCGTATACGCTAGGATTACTGCCACAAAAAAAGAAGATCGCCGAGTCGCCATTTTGATGTCGCGCACCCACCATGGAAGACCCGGTGGCTCAAAATACGTTAAACTGAGAGCATCCAAGGCAGAAGCGTTTGAATCGATTCCTGTTTCCGGCCGTTCTTGTTATTGCGCTCGCGGCTCTGGCCCGGGCGGCCGAGCGGGGCCAACTGGATTTCAGTCCGTCACTTTTCGCCGTCATGGCGGCGATTGACGCTGCCGGATACGACGCGGACGCGGCTTCGCCCAACAACGATCCTCTGCGTGAGCAGGTGCGCAAGGCGGTAGAGGCTTCGCACGCACCTGTGCTGGCCGACCTAAAGAAGTTCTTTGCCGCCCACCGCCAAGGCGACGCATCCGCGGAATTAGGCCAGTACATTTCTTACGCGCTCTCGGTTACCGATCCACCCGATTTCAAGTTTCGGTACGCAGACGCGGAGTTACCGCCCGACATTCGTCCAATGCAGGGATTCACGCCGCTCATGGTGCGTTTCTACCGCGAAGCGAACATCGGCGAGCTGTGGAACCAGGCGCAGGCGTCGTTCGATCGGACCCTGGCGCTCTACCACGAGCCAGTTTCGCGCGCGATTTTGGAAGTCAACGGCTATCTGCGCAACGTCACCGCTGGTTACCTTGGCCGCAGATTTCAAATTTATTTGGATCTACTCGCGGCCCCGAATCAAGTGCAAACACGCAGCTACGGTGACGATTATTTTGTAGTCGTAACACCCTCGGCCGAGGCCCGGGTCCAGGATATTCGCCACGCGTATCTCCACTACCTTTTGGATCCCCTGGCGACCAAGTATGGTGAGGACATCCTGAAGAAAAATTCGCTCATCGATTACGCGCAGGGTGCGCCGGCGCTCGATCCGGTTTACAAGTCGGACTTTCTGCTGCTGACCACCGAATCCCTGATCAAAGCAGTGGAGGCCCGATTGCCGGGGAGCCCTGAAACCATTGGCGAAGCTCTGCGCGAGGGCTATATACTGGCGCCGTATTTCGCGGAACAGCTCACGGTGTACGAGAAGCAGCGCGAGGCGATGCGTCTGTTCTTTCCGGAAATGATCAAGGGAATCGATGTGTTCCGGGAGGACAAGCGGCTGTCCAAGGTCCAGTTCGATGATCACGCTCGCGTGCGCTCCGCCAAGATGGTGGAAGCCCGGCGCCCCGGTAGTGAACCCAGTGCGGCGGACAAAGCACTCGAAGAAGCCGACCGGTTGTACGATAACAAGGACTACGATCGCGCTAGAGAATCCTATCTTCGTTTGCTCGAACAAAGCAGCGAGAAATCCGTGCACGCGAGAGCGTATTATGGCTTGGCGCGAATCGCCGTACTGAAGAACGATCCAGAGATGGGGGAACGGCTATTTCAAAAGGTGTTGGAATCCTCTCCCGATCCATGGACGGCGGCGTGGACGCACGTGTACCTCGGGCGCCTTTCGGATATCGCGGGCAACCGCGATGAGGCCGCCAAGCACTACCAGACTGCCCTTGCGGTTGAGGGAGGCTCAGCCGCGGCGCGACACGCCGCCGAGCTGGGCGTGCAAAATGCTTACAAGAAACAACAAAACTGAAGGAGTTCGTTCATGCAACGATTCTTAAAGATCTCTATATTAGCGCTCTCGGTGGCGCTGCCTGCCTTATTTGCGGAGCAGAAACCTCCCGCGCCAAAATCCAAGGCGGAACTGGAGGCAATTCAGGCGATGCTGGCCGCTCAGGACGCGGATGGCAGGATCAAAGCCGCGGAGACGCTGTTGACTAAGTACGCCGATACGGATTTCAAGGCCCTGGCACTGTACGTAGAAGCCACTTCCTACCAGCAGAAAAACGATTACGAAAAAATGATTGTCTACGCCGAGCAAGCGATCCAGGCTGATCCCAAGCAATATGCCGCCATGCTCCTGCTCGCGAAGGGAATTGCGCAGAGGACACGCGAATTCGACTTGGACCGCGAAGAGAAACTGACGCGCGTCGACAAGTACGCGCATGACGCGATGGATCTAGTCAACGCCGCTCCCAAGCCGAACCCGCAAATCACCGACGCCCAGTGGACGCAAGCAAAGAACGAATACCTGGCGCAAGCTCACGAAGCTCTGGGGTACGCGGCGAAAGCGCGTAAGAATCGGGACGTTGCTATCACTGAATTCAAGCTGGCGATCGACCTCGTTCCCGACCCGATCACCATGGTGCAATTGGCCGTGGTTTACGACCAGGCCGGCAAACCAGACGACGCTCTTCCTCTGCTTGACAAGATCATGGCCATGCAGGATACCCCCGTCGCCGTTCGGCAATTCGCTCAGGCTGAAAGGGTGCGTGCCACGCAACTGAAGTCCGGGCCCGCTAAGCCCGCCGCCTCGACTCCGCCTCAAGTGGAAATCAAGAAGCAATAGACGCAGACATTGCTTCGCCGTGATGCACCCCGACCTTTCCTCGCTCGAGACTGTGATCGGGCACGAGTTTCGAAATCGGGAACTCCTCGAACGCGCGCTGACCCATAGCTCTCACGTTCACGAGCGGCCAGCCGGCAGCACCGCGCCCCTGGCTGACAATGAGCAGCTCGAATTTCTGGGTGACGCCATTCTTGGTTTTCTCATCAGTGAAGCGCTCATCGAGCGCCTTCCGGGATATTCCGAAGGGCGGCTTTCCAAACTCAAGGCGCATATGGTGAGCGCCGCTCATCTCTACGGTGTGGCAGAAAGGCTTCACTTGGGCGAATACCTGCAGCTCGGCCGGGGCGAGGAGATGAGCGGCGGGCGCTCTAAACGCACCCTGCTTGTCGACGCGTTGGAGGCCCTCATCGCTGCCCTTTACTTGGACGCAGGGATCGATCGCACTCGCCAATTCATCAAACAGCAGGTGGCCGGTGATCCCGCCGTAGTCGCGCTGTTTTCCTCCGACTACCCTCCTTCCACTCTGACGGACTTCAAGAGCGCGCTGCAGGAGCTGGCTCGATCGCGCCACCTGCCGCTGCCTCGCTACGTGATTATGAAGGAAACTGGCCCGGAGCACTCCAAGACATTCACCATCGAAGTCCGCGTGGGCAAAGATTGGGTAGCGCAGGCGGACGGATATTCCAAGAAGAACGCAGCGCAAAACGCGGCGCGGTTGGCGCTCGAACAATTACGGGCCGAGGCGTCAACCTGAATTGGAAGCACCGCGGACGAGATCGCACCAGCGCCCGAAAACGATACCCGCCAGTTCCGTGGTGTGGGCGGCATAAGCATAGGGATCGATTGGCTCGGGGGCCTCACGCGGGTCACCGCAGATCTCATCTTCGTGGCACCATTGCGCAATCATGGCAGGTGTGACCTCGAGGTGAAACTGCAGGCCGTACACGCGATCGCTCCATCGAAATGCCTGATGGCGGCAGGCAGCGGATGAAGCAAGCAACTCCGCCCCTTTGGGAAGATCAAAGGTTTCGCCGTGCCAGTGAAAGATCACTTCGGTGTGCAGCCCGTGGAAAGCCACGTCGCTCTGTGCCGTGCCGGTGAACGATACCGGTGCCCAGCCAACTTCCCTCACCACATTCGGGTACACGCTAGCGCCCATAGCCTTGGCGATCAATTGCGCGCCCAAACAGATCCCTAGTACCGGCCGGTTGCGCTGCACGGCAGTCTTGATGTGATCCAACTCGCGGCGCATGTACCCTAGATCATCGTTGGCGGACATCGAACCGCCAAGAAAGATCAGCGCGCCGGCGTCGTCAACAGCGGGCTCCGCTTCCAACGATTGGTACAGATCAGCATAGTCGTAGGCGAAGCCGTGAGACTGTAGGATTCCTTCCATGAGTCCGAGGTTTTCGAATGGGCTGTGCCGAAACGCGAGTACCCGCAAAGCGGTTACTCAGAGGATGCGCGCTGGGCGACTTGAAAATGACTCAGCGATTCCGCGTAGCGCGAGACACCCTGGTAAAGGGCTTCCGCCAACTTCTGCCGGTGGTCCGGCCGCTTGAGAAGCTGCTCTTCCCGAGCATTGCTAAGGAAACCGACTTCCGCAAGGATTGAGGGCATCGAGGCGCCGATCAGTACCACGAACGGTGCTTTCTTAACACCGCGGTTCTTAGCAGCGGAATTGTAACGGGTTTCGAAAGTTTGCAGCGTGCCCTGTACCTTCGACGCGAATTCCTTAGATTCCTCGATTTTGTCGTGGAGCGTGATCGTCTGAATTAGATCCCGCAACTCGTAAACAGATTTCTCCGAGCTGGCATTTTCGCGCGCGGCCACGTCCAGTGCATCGGCCGAGCGCGTGAAGTTTAGGTAGTACACTTCAATACCACCAACTCGAGGGTGTGGGGAAGAGTTGGCGTGGATCGAAAGGAACAGGTCGGCCTTCTTTTGATTTGCTATTTCGGTGCGAGCGTGCAGGGGGATAAAGGTATCATCCGAACGCGTGTAAATCACCTCACTGCCCATTCGATCCTCAATTAGTTTGCCGAGCCGCTTAGCCACATCGAGGACCAGTTCCTTTTCCATGAGGCCATGACGCCCCACCGTCCCCTCGTCGTCGCCACCGTGGCCGGGGTCAATGACCACCCGATTAATTTTCAGTCCCAGGGCACGGGTGAGCGATCGTTCGCCATCGCTCGAAGCGTGCGCTGCTTTTGGCACCACGTGAGCCGGAAGGTTAACTAACCCGCCTGCCGTAGCATCATCGAGATCACTGGGCGGCGGTGCCGGCGGAGACGCTGTTTCCGGCGCAGGGAGAGTAACCAAAGGGACTGTGGCCACTTTGGGTGCCATCCGCGAAGCCGACGTCCTGTTCATTTCAAGATTCAAGGGTGGCGGATCCGGAAGAGGCACTGGCGGCGGAGCAATGGCCGGCGGAGCCGGTTCCCGCATCGGCTCCGGTTCGCGCCGCGCGAGCGAAACAGGCTCGCGTTCTCCCTTCGGTTCGCCGTCAGCTAGCTTGGCAGCTAGCACTGCCGCGTGAGTTGCCGCCGGACGGAGTTCGATGATCAGCCGGTCCGGGTTATCAAGGCGCGAGATACTAAATTCTGCCGCTGATTCCAAATCGAGGACCACGCGTGTCACCCCAGGCGACGTCTCAGCCACGCGAATCCGCTTCAGCAGCTTGTCGCCAACATCGTCGGAAAACACTCGATGGCCATCAATGTGTGGACGTGCGCCGGTGAAATCGAAAAAAATCCGATCCGGGTTTTGGACACGATCGGAACGATAGCGGACCTCGCCGGTAGTTTCGATCGCGATGCGAGTGGTGTTCGCCAGCGACCAATGCCGGACCGCCGTCACCTCGACGGTTCCCGCGTGCACGGCTTCGACGGCTGCTGTAAAGACCACCAGCATGATTGCCATCGAAAGCCGCTGTGTCATAAGTTCAGAGGGTCTTGTAGTACATTCTGCCCATCGCGTCCATAAAAGCGCGGATGGGGTTAGCACTGGCTGAAGACTGGGCAGGAGACCCGCTGTCCTGCTGTTTCTTCGCCCCTTTTGTTTCGTCCAAGGCTTTGCCGACCCGGTACACGTAACTCCGCGTTTCCGGGAACGGTGGAACGCCATGAAAACGCTCGACGGTGCCCTCGCCGGCATTGTAAGCGGCCAGGGCCAGCGTGTGGTCGCCATTGTAATGGTCAAGTAAATATTTCAGGTACCGGACTCCCCCCTCCACGTTCTGCGTCGGATCGAAGGCATCGGACACGCCAAAGCGGCGCGCTGTAGAAGGCACCAGTTGCATTAATCCCAGTGCCCCTTTGTTGGACGTAGCAAAAGGGTTGTAATTGCTTTCCACCCGGATCATGGAATGCACCAGATCGCGATCCACCGAATGCCGTTCCGCAATGGCGTCCACCAGTTTCGCTAGCGTCATTGGCGTGTCGGCCGGATCCGGCGGCAGTTCTATCTGCGGCGCAGCCGTTTCGGGTTTCGGACGGACGCCATGCGCCACGGTTCGGACCAGTCGTCCCGTGCGCGCGTCAGAACGCACCACGAGCGTTACCGTGGCAGGGCTGCTCATCGGAGCCGCACACAAAATAGCGCCACCCGCTGTGATCACCGAAGATAGTATAAAACAATTCTTCATTTTTATGTTTTATTTCTCTGTCACTCCACCAAGGTCCAGTACATCCTTCCAATGTTATCATCTCAGCATGCAGCGCGCTGCGTTCGTCCTTGCCGGAGGCCGCAGTTCGCGCATGGGATCCGATAAAGCTTTGCTTCCGTTTCGCGGCAGAACATTGGTGGAACACGTTATGGCTCAAGTCGATAGCGTGATAAGTAATGTTACATTGGTCGGCGGCAACAGGCGCTATGTTAACCTTGGATATCCGGTCATCAAAGATTCTTTTCTGGGGTGTGGGCCTCTCGCCGGCGTGCACGCAGCCCTGGACAGCACGGTCTGCGAGTGGAACCTGATCTTGGCTTGCGACATGCCGGAAATCACCCCCGAGTTCTTGAATCAGCTCATGGAACGTGCGGAATCTGGGTGCGCCGACGCCGTCATTCCGGTCCCACCAGGAGGTGTGCCGGAGCCGTTGTGCGCGGCTTATCAACGCCGGTGCGTGGGCGTCATCGCAAACGCGTTGCGAAATGGGGTCCGCAAGGTTACCGACGGCCTGGCCGGGCTGGAAATTGATTACTGGCCTGTTTCTCATGCCCATTTCTTCCGCAATCTCAATACGCCGCGGGAATGGGCCCTTTACTCACATGATCCAAGATGAGTACCCCCACTACATCGAGTTCCGGCATGTTTATAAGACGTTCGATAAGCCGGTTTTAGTCGACTGCAATTTTTACGTTGATGGCGGCCAGACGGTGGCCATTATCGGCCGGAGCGGCGTCGGCAAGTCGGTGACACTAGGGCACATCATGGGATTTCTCAAGCCGGATCACGGTCGAGTCATCGTGGCACATGAGGATATTACTGATTTTGGCGAGCCTGACCTGCGCCGCATCCGTAAGAAGGTCACCATGGTGTTTCAGTCGGGGGCTTTGTTTGACTCCCTGACGGTCGCGGAAAACGTGCTGTTCTCGCTCGAATTGCGCGAAGATTACGACGAGCAAAACAAAGAAGACGTGGTCAACGGACTGCTAAAAATGGTGGATATTCATGGGGCTCGGGATTCCTATCCTGCCGATTTATCGACCGGTTACAAGCGGGCTGTTGCCATCGCGCGCGCTCTCGCCGCGCAACCCGAATGCGTTCTGTACGACGAGCCCACCACTATGGTCGATCCCATCATGTCCGATCATCTTGCGGAATTGATGCTGCGGCTCAAGCGTCAACTCCGGCTCACTTCAGTCGTCGTGACACATGACCTGGATCTTATGAATCGCGTAGCGGACCGGGTTGTGTTTCTGCATCAGGGGCAGGTCATTTTCTTTGGGCCAGTGCAAGATTTGGCGAAATCCGACCATCCGTATATTCAGGAATTCTTGGCGCTTGACCGCGTCGAACCAGTCTAAGCATCAAGGACGCTCAGCGCCCAAGCCAATAAAGCAAACCCCTACCGTGATGAGCAACAGGCCCATGGTCTTGGCGCGCGTAATCGGCTCTTTGAAAAACAGGTGGGACCACAACAAAGTCCAGATGTTGGCCAGAGAAACCATAGGGTACAGCACCGAGACCTCGCCTCGCTTGAGCCCAAGGACATAAAACGCCGACGACGCGAGAAACAGCGCCACGCCCGCCGCCAGGTGCGTGTTGAGGATGAGGTACCGCAATCCATAACGGAGCTTTTGCGAACCGGACTTGAGGAATACCGCTCCGAACGATCCGAAGAATGTCGCGACCAGCACCAGCAACATCGATGAGACCGGCGTCTTCATGACCTACTGCCTCTGCCCAGCACGGCCACGCCGGCGACCACTGTGGCCACCCCGAGCAGCTTAAAGACATTCAATGACTCGTGAAAAAACACCGCTGAGAGGACTGTAACCCAGACGTAAGTCAGGGCAATAATCGGATAGAGAATTGACAGTTCGCCATCGCGTAGGGCAAAAACCATGAGTACGGTGTTGAGGCCGTATAAACAGTACCCGGCGAGCAATGGGAGGCTGGTAAGGTATCCCATGATCCCGGGTTGTCCAAGATGACCCAAGCCAATCTTCATCAGCATCTGCGCCGCCGCGCCAAGAACCGTGCACGCGAAAACCAGCGCCATCGACTGAGCTCTGCTGAATGGCCGGTGATAGATGGGTACCATAGTGGCCGGAGTCACGCCTCACAGCATAGCAAACGCCGGTCGCCACTTGTCCCGTTTTCGTGCACGGCTCCTATACAATGGTTTTATCGTGAGTGACGAGAACATTAGCGTAGCCGATCAGGCGACCGAGCAAACTAAACAACATCGAAAGAGCGACATCCCGCGCGGCGTGATCGCCGAGTGGACGGTCACCATCATCCTGCTACTGTTCGGCACGACGACGCTGGTGCAGGCTTTCGTGATTCCGACTGGATCGATGGAGGATACACTGCTCATCGGCGACCATCTGCTCGTCGACAAGCTCGCTTACGCCCCACCGGGGCCTCTCACCAAACGGCTGCTGCCTTATGACGACGTAAAGCGTGGCGACATCATCGTGTTCCGCTATCCGGTAGACATCCGGCAGACCTTCGTAAAGCGAGTGATCGGAGTGCCGGGCGATCACATCCGGCTGGAGAACAAACGCGTGTTTCTAAATGGACATCCGCTCAGCGAGCCTTACAAATACAACAAGACCGACTACACCGATTCCTACCGCGATAACTTTCCCGGCGTCCCGAATGTCAGCCTCTACCCGCCTGCGCAAGACATGCTGCTGAATAATGTGCAGCACGGCGAGGTGGTCGTACCGCCAGGCCACTACTTCGCGATGGGCGACAACCGCGACTCATCGCTCGACAGCCGTTATTGGGGTTTCGTGCCGCGTGAGAACATCATCGGGAAGCCCTTGATTATCTACTGGTCATACGACGCTTCCACGGAAGCCTTGTCCAATCCAGCCATCGGCCTAGATCACCTGGTCGATCTGGCAGAGCATTTCTTCACCAAAACCCGCTGGAGCCGGACATTTCGGTTGATTCACGGCTATCCCATCCGGCCCTAGCCATGTCCCACTACTACGGCTTGATTTTGGCTGGCGGCCGCGGTACGCGATTTTGGCCGCGCAGCCGTCGCGCAAGCGCCAAGCAAGTCCTCACGATCTTTGGTGATCGCTCGCTTATCCAATCTACGGTGGATCGTCTCGCGCCGCTGATTCCGCCAGAGCGGCTATGGGTCCTCACCAACGAACATTTGCGCGAAGAGATCACTCATCAACTGCCGACGATTCCACGCCGTCAGATACTGGCGGAGCCCGTACAGCGCAACACCGCACCAGCCATCGGCCTGGCAGCCCATATCCTTCATTCGCTCGACCGCGACGCAGTAATGGGCGTGTTTCCCTCGGACCATGTGATCGCGAAGCCCCGCCGTTACGTGCAGTTGGCTCGCGCCGCGTTTCGGGCTGCCGCCGCTGGCAACATCGCGGTTCTCGGAATTCCGCCGCGGTGGGCGGAGACGGGCTATGGTTACATTGAGTTTCCACGCGGCACGCGGCCCGGTTCGCTCGACCCTGCTCAAGTGCTGAGTTTTCGCGAGAAGCCGGACGCCCGAACCGCCGCGAAGTATCTCGCGGCCAAGCGGTTCTACTGGAATGCCGGAATGTTCTTCTGGCGCACGGAGGTTCTGCTTAATGCGTTGCGCCGGCACTTGCCGAAGACTGCTTCGTTGCTTGCCTCCCTGCCCCGTTTCTCTGATCGTAGTTTTGCAGCCAAGCTCAGCGAGGTTTTCCCCCGATGCGAAAACATCTCCATCGATTACGCCGTCCTCGAGCGCGCCCACAACGTTGTGGGATTCCCGTGCGATGAGATCGGCTGGAACGACGTCGGCAGCTGGAATGCCGTGTATGAGCTAGTTGCGCGTGATCGCGAGGGCAATGCCGCCCGTTCGGTGGTCATCTCGGCGGAGAGCACTGGAAATTACGTCGACGCTGGCAACAAGCTCGTGGCACTGCTGGGTGCGAACAACCTGATCGTGGTCGACACTCCTGACGCATTGTTGATCGCCGACCGTAAGCGCGCGCAGCAAGTCGGGGATATCGTCAAGCTGCTCGAACAGACTCGCCGGCACGATCTATTGTGACGGCTGCGCAGCAAAGATGCCGTCTAGGATGCCGACCGCTTCATCCACTTCATTTTCCGTAACTATATAGGGAGGCAGGAAGCGCAGTACGGTGTCGTGCGTGCAATTGATCAGCAAGCGGCGAGCTTGCGCATCGAGTACGATCTGCTTTCCGGGCACTTTCAAATCCAAACCCAGCATCAGACCTCGTGCGCGCACTTCCCGAACGAAGTCATATTTGCGGCCTAGTTCCTCCAGGCGACCGCGAAAATAGTCGCCCACGCGCCGGATCGACGGCAGCAGTTCGTCCAGAATCTCAAAGAACTCCAGGGCGACGCGGCACGCCAGCGCACTGCCCCCAAACGTGGAGCCGTGCATTCCGGCACCGATCGCCGCCGCTGCCTTTTCATTCGCGACGATCACCCCAAGCGGCAATCCGCAGGCCAGCGGTTTGGCGGCCACCATCACGTCGGGCAGAACTGCCGGGTTGGCCAATTGGTAAGCGAACCACGTGCCCGGCCGCCCCACGCCGCATTGAATTTCATCGAACACAAGCAGCGCGTCGTACCGTTCCGCTAGCTCGCGCGCCTTGCGGCCATATTCGTCCGAGACCGGGAAAATGCCGCCTTCGCCTTGAATCCATTCAATTACAATGCCAGCGGTGCGCTCGCTGCACGCGCGCTCGAGCGCCGCGACATCGTTTTGCGGCAGAAATGTCACACCCGGAATGAGGGGCTCGAAGTCGTGACGGTACTTCGGCTGGCCGGTCACCGAGAGCGCGCCCAGCGTCCTGCCGTGAAAAGAGTTTTCCAGCGAAAGGATCTGGATCTTTTCAGGGCTGATTTTATTTCCGTGCGCGCGCACCATCTTGAGCGCACCCTCCATGGCTTCGGTGCCGCTGTTGGCGAAAAAGGACCGCTTGAGACCACTCACCTGCGCCAGTCGTTGCGCCAGTGCTCCCTGGAACCGGTGATAGTAGAGATTCGACGAGTGGATAAGCAGTCCCGCCTGCTCACGGATGACGTTCACGATTCGCGGATGCGCATGGCCCAGGGCGTTCACCCCTATACCCGCGATGAAGTCCAGATACCTGTTCCCTTCCACATCGTAGACGTAGCATCCTTCGCCGCGCTCCAACACCAGCGGGTACCGGGAATAGTTCTGAACCAGGAACTCGCGCTCGCGTTCGATGACTTGTTGTGCCGCGGTGACATCCGTTGAACTGGCGGAACTCATTCGTCCATCATACAATCTCATCGAATGGGAAAAACGGCACTGCTATTTCCGGGGCAAGGTTCTCAATTCGTCGGCATGGGCAAAACCCTCGCGGACGCTTATCCGGCAGCCCGGCTGATTTTCGAGTCAGCCGATCAGGCGCTCGGCTTTTCGATCTCACGGCTCTGCATTGAAGGTAGCGAAGCGGATTTGAAGCTGACTGAAAATACTCAGCCCGCTCTGCTCACAGTTTCGATTGCGGCTTTCACGGTATTGAGGGAGTTCGGTGTTCGCCCTGACTACGTCGCGGGCCACAGCTTAGGTGAATACTCCGCGTTGGTGGCTGCGGGGTCGCTTCGTTTCACCGATGCCCTGCGCCTGGTGCGCAAGCGAGGCCGGTTCATGCAGCAAGCCGTTCCTCCAGGGCTAGGCGCCATGGCCGCACTACTCAAGCTGCCGCCCGGCAGATTGGAGCAAGTGCTGCGCGGCTCTGGCCAAGGCGAAGTGGTCAGTGCCGCGAATCTTAACGCGCCCGATCAAGTCGTGATCGCTGGCCACGCCGGCGCAGTCAGCCGCGCGATGGATTTAGCCAAAGCCGCGGGTGCCCGGCGCGCCGTGCTCCTTGCCGTAAGCGCTCCGTTCCACTGCCCATTGATGAAGCCTGCTCAAGAGCAAATGGTGCCGGAGCTGAACGCCACGGTTTTTGACGATTTAGATTGGCCGCTCATCAACAACTGGCAGGCTCGCGAGATTCGCGCTGCCTCTGACGCCCGGGACGGGCTCATCGAGCAGATTCCCAACACGGTTCTGTGGGAACAAACGATACGACACCTTGCGGCACAGGGCGTCGATCGCTTCTTTGAAGTCGGTCCCGGCGGCGTTTTAACCGGTCTGCTGCGGAGTATCGACCCTTTGCTGCAAGGCATCAAGTTTGGCGAAGCAGCGGATGTCGAGAAGCTGCATCTGGCCGTAGCGTCGCACTAGAACGTCAGGCCAACCAGAAACTCGGCCTGGTTCGGATTGGAATGCAGGAGGCTGTTGAGATCCGAGCCATTCACGCTACCCCAACGCGTGTAGCGAATTTCCGGAGAAAGCCTGATGAACGGCAAGTGCAGCTCAATGCCTGCTCCCGCGACGAAACCTGCGTTAGACCCGGAGGTGCTGGAGTTCGTTAGCCCCACAAGCTCGGTCAACTGCTTCGTCCCGCTCCAGTGGTCGAAGGCAATGCCGGCGTCCAAATACGGCCTTACGAACGCTCCCGCCAATCGATATTTCATCAGGAGCGGAAATTCCCAGGCGTTACTGGCGCTAGACGCCGTCAAGACGTCGGCCAGATTGGCCGATGCACTGTAGTGGAAGTGCCGGTAAAGCGCGTCCACTTCCACGCCAAATCCCCCCGGCAGATGCAGTTCCACCGTAGGTCCCAGGATGAACTGGGTGGAATTGGATTCAAACGTCTCGCCTGGGTTAGAAACCGCACTGAAAAAATCCGTAAATGGCAGGCCACCTCGCACACCGAAGGACGCTACCTGGGCGGATGCGCCCATTGTGACCGCCAGCCACAGCACCGCGAGCCTCATACGCTATGTTACGCAGGGCGCACTTCGCGGGTTCCAGTTGGCATCTACGATTTGCTGTCGAGCAACGCGATCAACCGTGCTTCGTCGATCACTTCCACACCCAGTTCACGCGCCTTGTCCAGCTTCGATCCCGGATCCTCGCCGGCTACCAAGAAGTCTGTCTTCTTGCTCACAGAACCAGCCACCTTCCCTCCTGCCGCCTCGATTCGTTGCTTCGCCTCTTCGCGGCTGATCCCCAACGTACCTGTGAGCACAAACGTCAATCCGGCCAAAGGACCACCGGGCCGCCGGCGCACTTTGTATTCGAATTGCAGGCCGGCCGTGCGTAGCCGATCCACCAGCTCCTGGTTTCGCGGCTCGCGGAAAAATTCGTAGATGCTTTCCGCAACCTTCGGACCAACTTCCTCGGCCCCCTGTAGTTCTTCCGGCTTGGCGGATGCAATCCGGTCCAGTTCGCCAAATTCTTCGGCAAGGAACAGTGCCGTGCGCTCTCCTACAAACCGGATGCCGAGTGCTTGAATCACGCGCGGCAGGGGATTCTGCCTGGAGTTCTCAATGTTGCGAATCACATTGGCAGCCGACTTCTTGCCCATGCGGTCGAGCTGGGCTAGCTTCTCCACGGTCAGATCATAAATGTCAGCCACGCTGGCCACCACACCGCGGCCCACAAGCTGATCGACCAGGACGTCTCCCAGGCCGTCGATATTCATTACGCCGCGCGATGCAAAATGCAGAATCGATTCCTTCAGCCGGGCCGGGCAGTTGGTGTTGACGCAGCGGCTTGCCGCCTCGTCTTCCTCCCGCACTATGTTGCCGCCACACACCGGACAGTGCTTCGGGATTTGAAAGCGCCGCCGGTAGGAGCCCTGCGTGTGGACGCGCACGACCTTCGGAATCACATCGCCGGAGCGTTCGATCACCACCGAATCGCCGATCTGCAATCCGAGCCGGGCGATTTCATCTTCGTTGTGGAGCGTCGCGCGGGATACGGTCACGCCACCAACCTCCACCGGTGCCAGGTGCGCCACTGGAGTCAGGGCCCCGGTCCGCCCCACCTGCACCTCAATGTTTTCCACCGTCGTGACCGCCTGCCGCGCCGCATATTTGTAAGCAATCGCCCAACGTGGCGCTTTCGCTGTGTAACCGAGCCGATTCTGTTGGCTGAGAGAATCCACCTTCACCACCACGCCGTCGATCTCGTACGGCAGCTCGTCACGTTTTGACTCCCATTCCCGGCAAAACGTCAGCAGTTCGTCGAGACTTGGGCAGAGCCTGCGATGATCGTTTACCTTAAACCCCATGCGCACTAGAGCCTCTAACGATTCCCAGTGGCTTTGGTAGTAACGCTGTCCGTCAACCAGTAGAAAGTATGTGTAGAACTGCAGTTGGCGGGAGGCCGTGACCGATGGATCGAGCACACGCAGTGAGCCGGCGGCCGCGTTGCGCGGGTTCGCAAAGCGTGATAGCCCGCGTTCGTCCCGCTCTGCGTTCAGCTTCTCGAACGCACGCCGTAGCATCACCGTTTCGCCACGCACTTCAAAGTGATCGAGCGAACTCGATGCGCGCAATGGAAGCGAGCGAATGGTGCGTGCGTTCTCGGTCACGTCCTCCCCGACGCGCCCATCTCCGCGCGTGACCGCCTGCACAAAAACGTTCTTCCGGTAATGGGCCGCCATGGAGAGGCCGTCCAGTTTCAACTCGGCGACGTAACGATAAGTCTCGTTTCCCAGCGCATCGCGCACTCGCGCGTCAAACGCGCACAGCCCGTCTTCGTTCAACGCGTTGTCCAGGCTCAACATCGGAGCACTATGCTCCACCTTGACGAACCCTTCGCGAGGCCTGCCGCCGACGCGAAGCGTGGGCGAGTCCGGCGTAACGAGTTCGGGGTGTTGTGTCTCGATGTCCCGCAGCCGGTTCATCAGGCTGTCATATTCGGCATCAGTGATTTCCGGCTGATCCAGAACGTAATACAGGTTTTCGTGATGGCGAAGCGTTTTTCTAAGCTCGTCCACCTCGTCAACGAGTTTGGCCTTCATGCGATTCCCATTATAATGATCCCAGTGCACACGCAGGCAGGTACACATAGCTCTCGCCAAACAGGTCTTCTTATCAGCTCACGTCACACAACTTTAATCTACAATCCTGTCGCCGGCCGGCTTCGCGGAAAGGGCCGTGCGCGACTGGAGCGTGCCGCTAAGTTTCTATCGAACGCCGGCTACGCAATCTCCATGAGTCCCACTAACGGGCCTGGCACGGCGGGAGAAATGGCCCGTAAGGCGATTGACGCGGGCACCGAACTCATCCTTGTAGCAGGCGGCGATGGAACGCTCAATGAGGTTCTCGAGGGCGTCGCGAACACGTCCGTTCCGTTGGGCATTCTTCCAGCCGGCACCGCCAACGTGCTCGCTACCGAGATGGGGTTGGGACACAATATCGAGCGGGCAGCCGCAATGCTGCCCGAGTGCGTCGCGCACCGCATTGCGGTCGGGCGCCTCGATGGTGCCTCGAAACCACGCTATTTTCTCTCCATGGCGGGCATCGGATTTGATGCTCACATCGTTTACAACTTGAGTGACAGCCTCAAGCGGCTCCTGGGAAAGGGCGCCTACTGGGTTGGCGGCTTCAGTGAGGTCGTTCGGCGGTACCCCGAGTTCCTGGTCGAGGTCGATGGCGTCAGGCACCAAGCCTCCTCATTCGCGCTGGTGAGCCGCGTGCGCAATTATGGCGGAGATTTTGAGATTGCTCGCCACGCCAGCCTGCTTGACGGCTGCTTTGAAGTCGTCCTGTTTCGCGGGCGAACTCCCCTGCCCTACTTCAAGTACCTCAGCGGCATGATTACTGGACGCCTCCCGGAAATGCGCGGCGTTTCTTTTCTATCGGCGCAATGCGTTCGGGTTTTCGATCCCGAAGATCGGCGTACTTACATCCAGGTGGACGGCGAGAATGCGGGGCTCCTGCCCGCTACTATTTCCTTAGTGCCTGACGCGTTGACGCTATTAGTTCCGCCGGCCTATTTGCGCCCCGGACACGATGAACCGATAGACCCAATGATTCCCCGCCGTGATGGAGTAGAATAAGATCCGGGTATTACTGATGATCTACTCTCGCTCCGCTGAATACGCGATTCGCGCTTTCGTGCACTTGGCACAGGTTCCTGAAGGGAAATACGCGATGGTCAAGAACATCGCCGCCGAAGAGGAGATCCCTTCCCATTTCCTTGCCAAGATTTTGCAGCAACTCGCGCGCAAGGGTTTGCTGCGTTCCAGTAAAGGCCCGACCGGGGGGTTTTCCCTTCGCGTTCCGGCAGATGAAATCCGTCTTGTTGATATTGTTGAGGCGCTGGACGGCCTCACGGAATATCAAAAGTGTGCTGCCGGCCTCTCCGAGTGCTCCGACGACATGCCGTGCCCGCTTCACGATTCGTGGAAAGCGGTGCGTTCGCGTATCATGGATTATTTGGGGCGCAACACGATTGCGGATCTGGCGAAGGCCCTCGAACAAAAACGCCGGTTGATCCAGAAGCAGCGCCGGCCGAAACGCGCCGTTGTCAAGAAGTAGAACGGAACTTTCCGAAATAAGAGCTGAGGAGACGAATCCGATGGGCCATTCTGTTCTGGTCCCCATGGTGGTCGAGCAAACCTCCAGGGGTGAACGCGCATACGATATTTATTCGCGCCTGCTGAAGGAGAACATCATCTTTCTGGGAACGCCGATTGATGATGCCGTATCGAACCTGATCATCGCGCAGTTGCTGTTTCTAGAGGCCGAAGATCCGGAAAGAGACATCTCGATTTACATCAATTCGCCCGGCGGCTCGATCACCTCGGGACTGGCCATTCTGGACACAATGAGCTTTGTGCGGCCCGACATTGTCACCTTCTGTGTCGGCCAGGCAGCCTCCATGGCAGCCGTCCTCCTCGCCGCCGGCACCAAGGGCAAGCGCTTCAGCCTGCCCAACTCGCGCATCATGATTCATCAGCCTTCCATGCAGGGTCTCGCCGGGCAAGCCGCCGACATTGACATCTACGCCAAGGAAATCCTGCGGATGCGGGAGACGCTGAACAAAATCTTGTCCGATTTCACCGCACAGCCGATCGATCGCATCGCGCGTGACGTCGATCGCGACTACATCATGAGCCCGGAACAGGGAGTCGAGTACGGCATGATCGATAAGGTCGTAACTAGCCGCGACCTCACCCCCGTGCCCCTTTCCAAGTAGCGCTGGCGTGCGGCTCGCGAACAAGACCGCCATCATCACGGGAGCGGGCGCCGGCATCGGTGAAGCCATTGCGATTCGGTTCGCCGAAGAAGGCGCGCGGCTGGTGCTCAACGATATCAGCCAGCCGGCCGGCGAAGCGACGTTGCGGAAAGTCACGGTTCTCGGTGCGCAAGCGGTGCTGGTCGTGGCAGACATTTCCCAGGAAGCTGGCGCGTCCGCGATTTCCCGGCAAGCGTTCGAGCGTTTCGGCGCCGTCGACATTCTGATAAACAACGCTGCTGATTTTACACAGAAGAACGTCGAGCAGGCGGAAGTGGCGGATTGGCAGAAGGTGCTGGGCGTGAACGTGATTGGTACTGCGCTCGTTTCGAAACACGTCCTCCCGCACATGAAGGCGACCAGCGGCGGTTCCATCGTCAACATCGCCTCGATGAGCGGCCTGATCGCGCAGCCGGATTTTGCTACTTACAACACCAGCAAGGGCGCTGTGCTCACCATGACCAAGTGCATGGCGCTCGATCTTGCCCCCTTCAAAATCCGCGTGAACAGCGTCTGCCCGGGGTGTATCCTCACTGGCGCCTCTTACCGCGAGATCGCACGCCTGGGCCTCACATTTGAGCAATGGCGCGATCGTGCCGCCCCGCTGCATTTGCTGAATCGTGTAGGCGAGCCGCGAGAAGTCGCCAATGCGGCGCTGTTTCTGGCTTCCGATGAGGCTAGCTTCATCACCGGCACCCATCTGATGGTGGATGGCGGCTACACGAGCCGCTAGCCGCGCCGGACCACGGCGAGAAATCTCTCATAGGCACGCTGCCACTCCTCCGCGCGCTTTGGCGTGAAAGTCTCGAGCGTTACGGACCGTCGAACCATCTCGCGGGCGGCTGCCAATCCGGATAATTCCCCCGCTCCGATGGCTTGGATCAGCACATTACCCAGAGCCGTAGCTTCCGAAGGCCCCGCGATGACCGTGCGATTGGTTGCGTCCGCGACGAACTGGTTCAGGGTACGATTGCGCGAACCGCCTCCCACAATGTGAATCGTTTCCAGTTTTCGCCCAAGCAGCGTTTCCAGGCTCTCTAGCACCTCGCGGTAGCGAAAAGCGAGACTTTCCAGAATCGTGCGCGCCACGGCCCCCACGGAATCGGGTGGCGTTTGTCCGCTAGATTGGCAATAATCGCGTATCTTGGCCGGCATATCGCCGGGCTCGAGAAAGGTGTCGGGATCCAGGACTGCTGAAAACGGGTGGGCCTTCGCCGCCAGTGTGGCCAATTCTTCGTAGCTGTAGTCCTTGCCTGCCAGCGCCCACGCTCGCCGGCACTCCTGTAGCAGCCACAGGCCTGCGATGTTCTTCAGCAGCCGCGTCTTGCCCCCCGCTCCCATCTCGTTCGTCAGGTTGAGAGCAAGCGACCGGTTCTCGATCACTGGCGCATCGAGTTCCACACCCATGAGCGACCACGTGCCCGAGCTGATGTAGCACCAGCTATCGCCCGATACCGGAACCGCCGCCACCGCCGAAGCCGTGTCGTGGCAACCCGTCGCGTAAACCGGCACCGCACCCAGCCCGCCTGATTCCGCGACCTCTCGCAGCAGTGGGCCCAGCCGTGTTCCGGGCCGCACAACCTCGGGCAAGATTGTTTTGGGCAAATACAGCCGGTCAAACAGCTCAACGGCCCATCTCGCCAGCCTCGGATTGTAGAATTGCGATGTACTGGCGACGGTCAACTCGCATTTCGCTACACCGGTGAGCCAGTAGTTAAACAGGTCCGGCATCATGAGTAGTGTTTTCGCGCATGCAAGGGCACGCGACGCCGCCAGCCGCATCGCGTAGAGCTGGTACAGCGTGTTGATCTGCATGAATTGGACGCCGGTGTGTGCAAAAATCTCGTCGCGGGGAATAATCTTGAACACAGTTTCCAGCACGCCGTTCGTGCGTGTATCGCGATAATGGCGGGCGTTCTCAATCAGGGTCCCGTCCAGACCCAGCAGGGCGAAGTCCACTCCCCACGTATCCACCCCGATGCCGTCTAGTGGAATACGTTTCTCCCGCCCGGCGACTGCCAAGCCCTGCTGAATCTCATACCAAAGACGCAGCGTATCCCAATAGAGAGAGCCCCGAACCCGCACCGGTGTGTTCGCAAACCTGTGCAGATCTTCGAGCGTAATCCGCTGCGCTTCCAGCGTTCCGAGAATCGCGCGGCCGCTCTCCGCGCCGAGGTCGAAAGCCAAATATCGAGACATCGTCGATGCTGGAGCGCATTATATCCCGGCTGCGGCTCTCCAAACGTTGATAGAATTTTGTAACCGTCCCGAATGAAACTCGACGATAAGTATCGCCTGGAACGCGGCCAAGTATATCTGACGGGCATTCAGGCGCTCGTGCGCCTGCCCATGGACCAGATGCGTCGTGACCGCCGCGCGGGCCTGAGCACCGCGGCCTTCATCTCCGGTTATGAGGGCTCGCCGCTCGGCGGCTACGACCTCGCCCTTTCGCGCGTTCGCCCGCTGCTCACCGAGCATCGCATCCATTTCGTTCCCGCCGTCAACGAGGATATCGCCGCCACTTCCATCTTTGGCAGCCAGATTTCGCACGTTCTCGGCGAATCGAAGTACGTGGGCATAGTCGGCATTTGGTACGGCAAAGGGCCCGGCGTCGATCGCTCCGGCGACATTCTCCGCCACGCCAATCTCGCCGGAACAGGCCCGAACTGCGCAGCGCTCGCGTTGGCCGGGGACGATCATATTTCGAAAAGTTCCACGATTCCGCACCAGAGCGACCTCAGTTTCTACAACTTCGGCATCCCGGTCTTCTATCCGGGTAACACGCAGGAGATTCTCGACCTCGGTCTACTCGCTATCGCTCTGTCCCGCTTTTCCGGCGCGTGGGTCGCTATGAAGATGGTGACCAATGTTTGCGATGGCGGCGGCACCGTGGATCTTGACCCGGATCGCCCGGCGGTAACGATTCCATCGGGCTACCAGAAGCACCACGACGCCCGCTTAGTCATTCCCTTCACCTTGCAACTCGAGCATGAAGTGAACTACCGCCGGCTGGATGCCGCGCGCGAGTTTGCCCGCGCCAACGGAGTGAACCGAATTTTCGGTGCACGCGACGGCGCCCGCTTTGGCATCGTCACCGCGGGCAAGCCTTATTACGATCTGATGCAGGCCTTGCGCGATCTTGGCATCCGGCAAGAAGAGTTGGATACACTCGGCGTGCGCATCTCTAAATTCGGGATGACATTTCCGCTGGAACCGCAATTTGTCGCGGAATTCGCACGCGGCCTCGAAACGATTGTTGTCATCGAAGAGAAACGCAGCTTCCTGGAGCTACAGTTGCGCGAAGCTCTGTACAACGCGCCCCTGCGGCCGTTGATCCTCGGCAAGCAGGACGAGAACGGCCAGGTGCTCCTGCCCGCCACCGGTGAGCTTGATCCCGAGAAACTCGCGCCTTTGCTGGCACGGTACCTGCCGCCACGGGAAGCCACTATCCAGCGCCTCAATCAGATTCGCGAAATCGCCGCCCGGCATCGCGAAAAAATCGGTTCACGTACACCGATATTCTGCTCGGGCTGCCCGCATAACCGCTCTACGCTTTTGCTCGATGGCCAGGTCGCCGCCGGCGGTATCGGCTGCCACGGCATGTCGGCCACGCAGGCTCATTCCGGCCGCGGCTATGCATTCCTCACGCACATGGGTGGTGAGGGCGCTCCTTGGATTGGCATGGCGCCGTTCGTCGAACGGAAGCATATTTTTCAAAACATCGGCGACGGCACTTACTTTCACTCCGGATCGCTGGCCATGGAAGCGGCGGTGGCGTCGGGTGTCAACATCACGTATAAGATTCTCTACAATGGCGCTGTCGCCATGACCGGCGGCCAACAGCCGACCGGCGCGTTGCCCGTTCCAGCGCTCACCCGCAAGCTAGAAGCCGAAGGCGTGCGCAAGACCTTCGTTCTCACCGATGAGCTCGAAAAATACGCGGACGTGCCCCTCGCCGCCAATGCAACGCTACGCGATCGCGATGAGCTCCCTGCAGTCATGCGCGAACTGGAGCAAATCCCAGGCGTCACCGTCATCATCTACGACCAGCTTTGCGCCGCCGAGAAACGCCGCCTGCGTTCCCGCGGCAAGCTCGCAGAACCTACCCTGCGCGTCGTGATCAACGAAGCGGTTTGCGAAGGATGCGGAGACTGTGTGCGCCAGTCCAACTGCATGAGCCTCCATCCGGTCCAGACCGAGCTCGGGCCGAAGACTCGCATTCATCAGTCGTCGTGCAATAAAGACTACTCCTGCGTCCTCGGCGATTGCCCCTCTTTCGTGACCGTCAAACTCGCGCCCGGCACCGGCTTGCGAAAGAGACCCGTACCACAGCTACCGGAGGCCGAAGTCCCAGAGCCTCGAGAAAAAGTCGCCGCCGGTGGAGTTTATTCTATCCTCGCCCCTGGGATCGGCGGCACAGGTGTCGTTACGATCAACGCGCTGTTAGCGACGGCCGCCTGGCTGGACGGCACCTCCGCGATCACGCTCGATCAAACGGGCCTGGCGCAGAAGGGCGGCGCCGTGGTCTCGAGCATCATCCTGAGTGATCGCCCCGTCGAGGCTTCGGCCAAGATCGGCTACGGAAACGCCGATCTGCTCCTTGGCTTTGACCTGCTCGGCGCCGCGAGCGCCGATAATCTCAGTCGCGCCCATCCATCGCGCACCGTCGCGGTCATTAATACCGCCGAGATTCCCACCGGCGACGTGGTCCGTGGCCGCACTGTGCTCTATGGCCCATCGCGCGTCATCGACATCATCGACGCCTGCACGCGTAAGGGACGCAATATCTATGTCGACGCGACCCGTATCGCCGAAACTCTTTTTGCCAGCCATCTGGCGGTGAACGTGTTTCTCCTCGGAGTTGCGTATCAGGCCGGTTTGATCCCTGTTTCGGCAAAGTCCCTCGAAGAGGCGATTCGATTAAACGGCGGCGAGGTCGAACGCAATCTGGAAGCGCTTCTTTGGGGCCGCAAGTACTACGAAGACGCGCAGGCCGTTGAGGCGCTTGTGGCACCATCCCAAGCCGCGTCACAGCCTCTGGATTTGATCGAGCGTCGTGCAACGGAACTTGAGCGCTATCAAAACAGAAAGTACGCTGAAGAGTATCGCGCATTCGTCAACCATGTAGCAGCCAGCGAGCCGGCACTGGCTGAGCCGGTCGCGCGTTACTTGTTCAAGCTGATGGCATACAAGGACGAATACGAAGTGGCTCGCCTGCTTACGCAACCCGAATTCGAGCGGCAGATGCGCGAGATGTGGCAATCGGTCGAATCCATCAGTTATAACCTGCATCCTCCGATGCTTCGCTCAATGGGCTTAAAGAAAAAGTTGAAGATAGGTCCGTGGTTCCGCCCGGCGCTTTGTGTCCTCGCAAAGATGAAAGGTCTGCGCTCAACGCCATTCGATATCTTTGGCTATGCTACTGTCCGGCGGGAGGAACGAGAACTTATTGCCTGGTACCGCGGTCTGATTAAAGAAATACTTGCACATATAGCGCCGGAGAATCTCACACTCGCCATTGACCTAGCAAGTCTTCCCGACCACGTCCGTGGTTACGAACAGATCAAGCTGTCAAGCATTCTCGAGGTGAACAGGCTTGCGGAAGAAAAGTTATCCCTCCTCAAGTCCAGCTCGAACGCCACTCCGGTGGCGTTGTGATAACTTACTCCTGTGAACCGGAGAAACTTTATCACCACCGCGGCCGGCGCATTGTACGCGAGTAGTCGCGTGCTCGGCGCTAACGACCGCATTCGAGTTGGTCTGATCGGCACCGGCGGACGCTGCACGTACCTGGCAGAACTGCTCACCAGCCTCCCCGGCAACGAAATCGTTGCCGCCTGTGACATTAACGAGCTTCGCCGCTTCGAAGCGGTGGACACCGTAGGCAAGCAGGCCACGCCGGTCAGCGACTATCGCCAGGTCCTCGATCGAAACGATATCGATGCCGTCGTGATCGGCGCGCCCGATCACTGGCACGTTCACATGACGCTCGACGCCGTCGCCGCCGGCAAGGACGTCTACTGTGAAAAACCCATCACTCACACTCTCGAAGAAGGCGACCGGTTGATTGCTGGCGTCGAAAAGTCCAAGCGCGTAGTCGCCACCGGAACCCAGCAGCGGAGCTGGGATCACTACCTGGTCGCCAAGCAACTCGTGCAAGCCGGGCGCCTGGGACAGATCACCCTCGCCGAGATGTATTGGTATCAGAATTACGTCCAGCCCAGTTGGCAGGATCTGGAACCGGAAACCGATCCCACGCGCCTCGATTGGAAACGATTCCTTGGTTCCGCTCCCGATCAACCATTCGACCCCGTCAAGTACAGGCGCTGGCGTTTCTTCTGGGATTTCGGCGGCGGCATCTTCACCGATCTGATGACCCACTGGATCGACGTGGTGCAGTGGTACATGAACAGCCCTCTGCCCACCTCAGTCGAGGCCTCTGGCACCACCCACGCACTGCGCGAATTACAGTGCCCCGACACGGTCAATGCGTCGATGGTCTTTCCGCAGAACTACACCGCCAGTTACAGCGGCACCATGGTGAGCTCACTCGAAGATGGCGGCATCGTGTTTCGCGGCTCCGAAGGCATCATGAAGCTGACGCGCGCTGGTTTTTGGGTGTACCGCGAGGCCAACGAACACCGCAGTGACCGTGAACTTCCTGAGCCGGAGATCGTCATGAAGAGTACCGGCGACGGCACAAAAACCAATCTCGAGAATTGGCTGACGTGTATCCGTACGCGCGAGACGCCCAATGCTAACGTTCGTGCCGGAGTGGAGGCCGCTCGTACCTCGCACCTGGCAAATCAGGCCATGCGCCAAGCCAAGGTGGTCCGGTCGGCCGGGTAATCCGCCCGGCTTCAGGAAATGCAAACGGTTTACGACGAGTTTCCCTATCCCGGTGCGGCGTTCGCCCAAACGCATCCCAACCGCCTCGCAACAGTCGCCACCTTGTTTGGCATGACGCCTGCTTCGGTCAAAACCTGCCGCGTGCTCGAACTCGGATCGGGCGACGGTGGCAACCTTGTTCCGATGGCCTTCAGCCTCCCTAATGGACATTTCACGGGCGTCGATCTTGCAGGCTCAGCCGTTGCTCAAGCCCAGGAGCTGATCAACCAACTCGGCTTGACGAATATTCGTGTCGAACAACGCGACCTAATGGATCTCGGCGCGGACTTCGGAGAGTACGATTACGTCATTGCCCACGGCCTGTACTCGTGGGTGCCGCCACCTGTGCGCGAGAAAATCCTGGAGATCTGCCGGTCGCACCTCGCGCCGAACGGTGTGGCGTACATCAGCTACAACGCGTATCCGGGTGGCCATCTCCGCGACGCCATCCGCGAGATGGTGCGCTTTCACACGCGGCATATCGGCTCTCCGCGAGAGCAAGTGCGGCAAGCCCGCGAGCTGCTCGAATTCCTGATCCAGGCGCATCCGGAAGAGGACCCCTACGGCGTGTTTCTGCGCTCCGAACTGCAATCTATTCTCAAGCGCAGTCCCGCGGCTTTTTATCACGACGAGCTGGGCGAGCACAACCACCGGTTCTATTTTCACGAATTCCTCGCCGACGCTTCGCGCCACGGCCTTGAGTACCTTTCCGAGGCTCGGCTTTCCAGCATGCAGATCGGTGCCTATCCACCCGAAGTCACAGACAGAATTCGTGCCCTCGCTCAGGGTGATGATCTCGCTCGCGAACAGTACGCCGACTTCTTGAAGCTGAACACATTTCGCCAGACGTTGCTGTGCCACGCGGAACTCCGGCTGGAGCGCCGCCTGGACGTCGCACAAGTGTTGAAAATGTCTGCCTCGGCGGACGTGCAACCCGTGTCTCCACACCCGGACCTCCATTCCACCGCGGCCGAGGAATTCCAATTTCAGACGAGCGGGAAGATCACGTCGAATCATCCAATAACGAAGGCGGCTCTGTTGCACCTGGGCCGCATCTGGCCCAAAGCTCTACCGGTATCAGAGTTGTTGCAGATTACGCGCGCTCTTTCCGGCCGAGATCGTGCCCCGGATGGCGCGCCCGCGGCCGAAGATTCAGCCTGGCTGTTAGAAACGATTTTGAAGCTCTACGCCGTAAAGTTTATGGAGCTGCACGTATACGTGCCGTCTTTCGCGGCCGAGGTGTCGGAAAGGCCGGTAGCGAGCCCTCTGGCACAAGCGCAAATTCGGCGCGGCGTCTTCGTTTCGAATCTGGCGTGCGGGTCCACAGAAATACAAGATGAAACCGTACGGCAACTCGTGCTGCTGCTCGATGGAACTCGCAACCGGGATCAGTTGCTCACAGACTTGCGTGCTCGCGTAAGCTCAGTCGAAATCACCGCCGAACAACTTGAAATGAACCTCAGCCGGCTCGCCCGCTTCGCTCTGCTCACGGCCTAGTGCCGCGATCATGCCTCCTGGCTGACCATCTGGATCAACGCCTGAATATAGCCGAAAGCGAATGCGAAGGCCTGCCGTCCGCCGGCGTCGCCTTCAATTTTCGGCACATGATCCGGCATGATCATGCCGTCGTAGCCCACCTCTTTATACACTCGCATGGCCTGGATCATGTTCACGTCGCCGTCATCCGGGAACGTCTCTTGAAAATTCAGAAAGCGCCCTCGGATGTTCCGGAAATGCACGTTGAAAATCTTTCGCCGCGCCCCAAAGTAGCGGATCACATCGAAGATCTCCCGGCCGGGGTCTTGCAACATTTCTGAAACCGTCCCTTGGCAGAAGTTCAACCCGTGGTATGGGCTCGCTTGGATCGCGACGAACCGCTTCAACCCGTCCACGGTGCCCAGAACCGTGTGCACTCCGCGGAATCCCCGGTCGCTAGACATCCCCGGATCGTGCGGATGACATGCCATCCGTACTTTGTATTCTTCGGCCACTGGAATTACGCGCTCCAGAAAATAAGTGATGCGCTCCCAATACGCATCGGCGCTGACAGGCCCCGCTTCGGTGAGTGGTGGGTCCTGACGTGCCTGGTCGTAAACAAACGTGCTGTATTGGCAACCGCCCCGCCCACGCGTCGGTTCGGTTCGCACCACCCCCAGAATGTTCAAATTGTACTTGAGAGCTGGGATACCCGCCTTGGCGGCGTTGCGGATCATCTGGCAGATCTGATCGATTTCGCGGTCCCGTTCCGGGCTCTTTCCCAGCAGAATCTCCGGATTCTCGTACCGGGTGATGTAATTGGAACTCAACGGAAGCGGAGCCATGTCCAGTTTGATTCCATGGGATTCAACGCGCTCCCGCAACCGCGTCAATTCCTCGATTGACCAGTGCGTGTCTAGCTTGGGAGAAGCAAGCGTGCAGCAGATGTGCTCCACGCCAAACGCCGCCAGAACGCGCAGCGCCTCATCAGAAGAATCATGCTGCGTGCCCGCCTTCATGAGCGCCTTGGCGTGCTCGACGGGCAACGGCCCGGCCCGAACTCCCGTCAAGGACGCACCCGCGACGGCCGAGCCAAGAAACTTTCTTCGATTCATAAGCAGCGGGACGAGGATATCACACCAGAAGCGGGTACCGGGCAGGAATGGCGCCTCCCCACACAACGGAGTCGCTGGACCGATTAGCTATTCCAGGACATTTAATTTCGGAGCTACGTCGCTTCATCACGAAAGTTAACAGCATGCCAGACTCCAAAGCTGTTAACTGTACCTAAGTGATTGAGTCAAAAGTAAAAGGGGAAGATAGAGCAGTCTGGCTCCAGGTGACAAATTGTCACTGAGCCGCGGCCTGTGGATGCCGCTATGCGCGGATTTGTGTGGCTGCCCTACGCTTCGATATTGTTGCTTTCCGCCATGTGCCGCTCAACATCCAGGCGATAGTGCAAGTAAGCCAAGTACATGATTGGAACGATGAGCAACGCGGTTCTCCAACCCACGTACTCGCTCGACAAGCTCACCAGTCCCGCGATGGCCGCCCCAACCAGATAGTAAGGGAAAGTCCAGAAATAGCATTGCTGCCAAACGTGCGCGAACCGCCGTGTTTCCACGAGCGACAATACCGTCGCCACCAGCACCGTGTTGGTCAGGAAGAAGAAGCACGCCGCCAGCGCCAACAGAACGACAACCCTTCCGTTCACTTGCTGAATCTGGGGCAGGTGATAGATGAAGCTCGCGCTGGTGATGGCCATCGTCAGAGCCGCCACGTTGAACAGCAACTGCGCTATGCTCGGCCGGGCCTTGGAGTGCCACAGGCATTGCGTCACTGTGGCAATCGCGCCAAGCGCCAGCGTCTCGGAAAAGCTCATCTGCGAAATACCAAGCAAGATAAATAAAAAGTTCAGCGACATCGTGCCCGTAAGGCCGGGAAGCCGTACCTTGAGCGTCGACGCCACCAGCGCCAGCAACAGATAGATCGCAAAACGCACCGGATCGGCGGACTCCCAGTGCGATACTCCCAACGAAAGCATGCTGAGTCCGGGAATGATTGCGAGGGCGATAAACAACTTCGCTTTCGTGGGCATCAGTAGCACGCCTCCCAGCTCCGAACCGTAAAAAAAGACCGAAGCGCCCCAGGCCATCGCAGCGTGGGTGACCAGCGACACCTTGGCCTGGATGGAATCGCGAACGACCCCGGGAGAAGGGCCGCTGCCTGGGGCAGCTTCGGATCTGGCACGGGCAGTTGAAGCAGCAGTGTTACGAGCGCCCGCGGAAATGAAACAGCACAGGTGCCAAATATAGATGCTTGAAACCGCATTTGACTACCGGATTCCGTTTAGGGCAATCCCCGTACCAAATCTGCGGAAACTCCCGCAACTGGAAATGAATGGACTTAGCTGCCGGTACTCCACATGATGCATGCGACGGGGTGACAGGATGTCACCCGCCGAGCGTCCACACATGGGATATTAACCAGATCATAAGTAAGCGGACATAGAGTATAATGAGGCATGAAGCGACGGGATGCTCGTGCCCTTGACCACAAGACGCTGGAAGAGATTCGGATTCGCGCCGTGGAAAGAGTCCAGGC
>Ga0326728_10007374_pt1 | contig 28290 bp, 20 predicted proteins | sample MB3enrmetagenome_FD_207602 | JGI IMG/M metagenome (GOLD analysis project Ga0326728, IMG submission 207602) | Lab enriched peat soil microbial communities from McLean, Ithaca, NY, United States - MB31MN | ecosystem: Environmental > Terrestrial > Soil > Wetlands > Peat | place: USA: New York... | reverse complement strand
GACCGCGAAGAGGCGCCGGAAGATCTGCTGGTTTTCTTCCACCCCGAAACGCTGCGGGAAGTCGCGGCTCTGAAAAAATATTTGCTGCGCCGGGGAACACTCGACCCCGTGGATGAATGGATTGCCCTGGTCGCGCTCAACCGCCTGACCGGCCATTCGCCGGGATTTTTTTCCGTTTATACCTTGCCGCCCAACCAGGCGGTCTCGGTGAAGTCACAGCGGAAAATCAACGCCGATCGCCGCCAGTCGCCGCCGCGCCGCAGCGTGCCGGACTTGATTTTCAAAAAAAGCCGGATTCTCCTGCAGGATTGCGACGGCGACACCCGCTCGCGCCTGCGCGGCGTGGCGGAAAAAAGCCTGCTGCTCAATCAACCCGCCCATGCCACCCCCCAAATCCCCGGCGGGTCCGTTTCGCTGGTGGTGACCTCGCCGCCCTTTTTGGACGTGGTGGATTACGCGGGGGACAACTGGCTGCGCTGCTGGTTTCTTGGCATTGACCCCAAAGGAGTCAAGCTGACGGTGCCAAAGAAGCTGGGCGAGTGGCAGGGGGAAATGACGGCGGTCTTCCGGGAATTGCGGCGGGCGTTGCGCCCGGGCGGCCGTGTCGCCTTCGAAGTCGGCGAAGTCCGCCGGGGCGAAATCAAATTGGAGGAGACGGTCCTGTGCTGCGGGCTGGAGGCCGGACTGCGCCCGGAATTAATCCTGATCAACGACCAGGAATTCACCAAGACCGCCAACTGCTGGGGAGTGGACAACAACGCCAAAGGCACCAACACCAACCGCATCGTGCTCTTCCGCAAAGGCCCCGATCCATAGGGCGCCCCTTACTTTTTCGCGGGCAGCGCGCGGGTGGCCCCGGTCGAGATGCCTCCGTCCACCAGCAGCGTCTGGCCGGTGATGTAGGCGCTGGCATCGGAGGCCAGAAAGACCACCGCCCCCTCCAGGTCCTGCGGAACGCCCGGCCGCTTCAGCGGAATGCGGTCGCAAAGATATTCCACCCACTCCCGGTCCTCGTACATCACCGCGTTTTGCCGCGTCTGAAACCACCCGGGCGCCAGGCAATTCACCGTGATCCCGTGGATGCCCCAGTCGTCGGCCAGGCTCATGGTGAGTTGTTTGACCCCGCCGCGGCTCGCCCCGTAAGGGCCCAGCCCGGCATAGCCCGCCACGCAGGTGACGGAGCCGATGTTGATAATGCGGCCGTATTTTCTGTCAACCATATATCGCGCCACCGCCTGCGCGACAAAGAACGTGCCGCGCAGATTGGTGTCGAGCACCAGGTTCCAGTCGTCCCAGGTGATGTCCAGCGCCGGTTTGCGCACGTTGCATCCGGCATTGTTGACCAGGATGTCTATTTTGCCATAGTGCTCCACGGCGGCTTGCGCCATTTGCCGGATGCTGCCGGGGTCGCGCACATCCAGCGCCAGCGGCCAGGCCTTGCGGCCCAGGGTTTGGATCTCCTTTTGAAAGGGACCGAGCGCGGCGGGGTCGCGGCTGGTGATGACCAGATCCGCGCCCGCCCGGGCCAGGGCGCGCCCGAAACACTGGCCCAAGCCGCGGCTGGCGCCGGTGACCAGGGCGGTTTTGCCGGCGAGATCGAAGGGGTTGGGATTCATGGATAAATAGTATTGACGCGACGCGGGTTTTTTCAGGGCTTCAGAACGACCTTGAGCAGGCCCGGTTCCTTGCGGTAGAGCCGGTCAAACCAGGCGGCCCCTTCCGCCAACGGCGCCGTGGCGCTGAGGAGCGGGCCGCATTGCAGCGCGCCGCGCCCCAGCAGGTCCAGGACGGCCGGATACTCGCCCCGCGACGCGCACGAGCCGTGGACGGCCAGTTCGCGGGTCACCGCGGTTTGCAGCGGGAACTCGACCCGGGGCGAGACATTGCCCACCAGCGCCGCCGTGCCGCCTTTGCGCAGGCAGCCCAGGGCCAAATCCACCGTGGCCGCCACTCCCGCCGCCTCGAAGGCCACATCGGCGCCGCGCCCTTGTGTCCACTCCAGGATCGCGGCGGCGGCCTTTCCCCCGGCGGAGTTAATGGTGTGGGTCGCGCCCAGCTTTTTGGCCAGGGCCAGCCGCCCGTCCGCCACGTCCGCCACCAGGAGCCGGCCGCAGCCCGCCAGACGCAACGCTTGCACCAGCGCCAGGCCAATCATCCCGGCGCCCACCACGGCCACGGCGTCGTTCAGCGTCACCGGGGCGCGGCGAATGGCGTGCAAGGCCACGGCAAAAGGTTCGGCCAAAGCGGCATGTTCGAAGGGCAAGCCGTCCGGCAGCCGGTACAAAATGCGCTGCGGAACGGCCACAAAATCGGCGAAAGCGCCCGGTTGCCGGTACTCTTCGCAGGAGACGCCCAGCACGCGGCGGTTGTCGCACAAGTTGATCTCGCCGCGCCGGCAAAAATCACAATGCCCGCAGAAAATCGTGGAATCGAAGGTGACGCGGTCGCCGGCCGCCCAGCCCCGCGCCGCCGCCCCGGTCCCGGCAATGATGCCGGAGGCTTCGTGCCCCATGATAATGGGCGGACGCCGCCGGCCCGTGCTGCCGTCCATCCCATGCACGTCGCTGCCGCATATCCCGCAGGCCTTGACCGCGACGAGCACTTCTTCCGGGCCGGGTTGCGGCGCCGGCCTTTCTTCGTATGAGAACTGTTTGTAATCTGTGAGAACCAGGGCTTTCATAACTGGACATTTGCGCCGCCCGATATTGGGCGGAATTTCCTTCCCGCGCCAGCAAGAAATTCCAATCCGCAATCGCCGAGGAACCGCAAGAACGGAATCACGCCCGCTGCACGGGAGCCGCTTTGGGCAACAGGAAGGCCAGGGCGGCGGCGAACAAGATTCCCAGGCCCAACGCGTCGAAAGAAAGGTTCAGATTGCCCGACACTTCGGAGAGCCACCCCGCAATAAACGGTCCTACAAAACCGCCCAAATTGCCGCAGGCGTTGATGAGACCCATCACGGCGCCCCGGGTGCTGGTGGGCAGCGTCTCGCTGGCGATGGTCCACAACGGCGCCAGGGCCACCGACGGGCCGGGGATGGAGAGACAAAGGAAGGCATAAGACCACCAAAAATGATGCCTCAAACTGACACTGAGGATCAGGCTCAGGCCGCTGACAAGGTAGGTCGCAGCCAAATGCATTCGGCGCTCATTGACCTTGTCCGAGTGGCGGGAAACCAGGATCATGAGCACGGCGGTGAACGTATAGGGGAGGGCAAACAACATGCCGTATTGCCACGAGGTGAATCCCTCGCCTTTCAGGGTGCTGGTAAAGAAGGTCATGCAACCGTAGGCCAGGCAATTGTGAAAAAAATCTATGACAATCAGGACCAGGACCAAAGGCTGGCAAAATTTTTCCACCAACGAGAGCGCCCGGGGCGGCTCCACGGCGGCCGCCTCCAGGCGCAAGGTCGTTTCCAGATAATCCCGTTCCTCCGCGGAAATCCATTTCGCATCCCGCGGGCGATCCCGGATAAGAAACCACCAGATGGGCAGCCAGAGAAACGGCAGCATCCCCTCCAGCACAATGACCGGGCGCCAGCCGAAATGCCCCAGGAGCGCGCCCGTGGAGAGCGCCGCCACCACCACCGCCAGAGGCTGGCAAAGATTCCAGTAGGCGTTGGCCTGCGCGCGTTCGGATCGGGGAAACCAATTGGCCAGCAGCACCAGCATGGCGGGAAACACCGCGCTCTCCGCCGCCCCGAGGAGAAATCGCGCCGCCTCAAACTGCCGGAACGTCCGCGCCAAACCGCAGCCGATCGCGCAGAGGCCCCAGCCGATCAGGCAAATACTGATGAGTTTTCGGGCGCTCCACCGCGACGCCCAGAATCCGCCGGGAACTTGCAGCAGGACATAACCAATAAAGAAAATCCCGGCGGCCTCCCCCATCATAACCTTGTTCATCCCCAGATCCTTCACCATGGTGGAAATGGAAGTGTCCGGGGTCAGCGCGATGGAGATGTTCGTCCGGTCCACGTACGAAATCGTGTACATGATCAGCGCCACGGGGATGATGCGGAGCCAGCGTCGTGATTTCATTCTTGATGGTTTTCGCCCCATTCTTTAGCAAGCCCGCCCGCATCCGTCCATATCAATCGCCACGCCCATCTGAGCGCTGCGCCCTCTGAGCGCCTCCTCTTAATCTTAATCCTTTAATGGGAGCGCCGCCCAAATCTCTCACTTCCCCGCCGGCGGCGATTGGGGCAACAGGCGCGAAATAATCAGGAGCAGCGCCACGACGACCACCGCCAGAATCCCCCAGAAGAGCATGCCGCCCCGGCCCGGCATCGGATTTTCACCCCACGAGGTCTTCCTGAGTTGCTCCTCGGCGGACAAGGACGCGGCATTTTTTTCGGCCGCCAGCAATTGATCAGCCACCAGGCTCAAGTCATAGCGCGGCGGCGCGACCCGCGGATTGCCATAGTAAAGGAAAACTTCATCGCCCGGTTTGCCTTTGAACAAAATGCGCGTCGCGGGGTAAAACACCTGAAATTGTTCCAGTTCCACCGGCGGATTGTCGCCGTTCCCTGTTTCCAGGCACAATGTGCCGCTCCGCGGGGCGCTGTCCAGCGTCAGGGCAAACTCCTTCGATTTGCGATCCGGCGTTTGCCGCCACGAGCCGCCGCCCAGCACATGGCGATAAGTGTCGCCGCGCTCGCCGGCGACTTCCTCGTAAAGCGACAGGGAGCGCTCAAACAGCGGCGTTCGCGCGACGCACGTCAGCCGGGCGAGCGGCAGACCGGCGCGTGGCAATTGGATGGTCCAGCGGCTCAACTTTGGGTCTTTGGAATCATTCGCAGCGGCCACCACCGGCGTGAGCGCGCGGCTGATGGACGCGCGTTCGATGAGGCAAGGCACTTGGTTGCTGCCGCGCAGCAGGCGCACATCCGCGAAATCCGGCTGCGCGTGCGCCAGCGCGTCCAGATCCAATTCCACTTGTTGCGCGCCCGCCCCGGAGATTTTCACCGCCTTGCGGAATTTCCATGCCGAAACGTCCAGCGCCGCGCTGCCCAGCTCGGTTCCCGGCAAAACCTCCGGCGCGCGATAATTGGGATTGTTCGACGGCGGCGGAATTTTCACCGGCGAAACCGCCACGGATTTCAGGTTGATATTCAAAGCCGCCAGGTCGTAGCGCGGCGCGGCGCAACGGCTGTTGCCGGTCAGCAAATGAAACGTTCCCGGCTGCCGCGCGAGAAAAATGAGCCAAACCGGACGCCGCTCCACGCGCACTTCCGCCACCGCCAGCGGCGCGCTGTCGCCGTTGTTGATGAACAGAAACAGCTCGCGCGAACGGATTCGGGTTTCCAGCGGCACGGAAAGATTTTCCGAAGGCGTCTGCCCTTCCACGTTCACGCGGTAAATCACGCCTTGTCCGGCGGTTTGTTCCTGGATGGAATCCCCGGCAATTTGCGGAACGGCCAACACGACTTGCCGCATGAAAAGCGGCTCAGTCGTGACAATCTCAATGGCGGCCAGGTCCAGATTGGCCGCGCCAAGATCGAGCGCCAGCCGCGTTTCCCCTGGGTTCTCGTTGCGGCCGGAAATTCTTGCTGGAATCCATTCGGTTGGCGCCGGCTCGCCGGTGGCCGCATGAACGCGCGCGCCGGTGAAGGGAACCGCCTGCGAGCGCCGGTCATCCACCGTCAGCCGCAGCCATTTGGAAACGATGGGCGGGAACGGAATTTGCAAGCGGCCCGCGCCGTCCGGCTGGCGAAACAGCGGCTGGCCTTGCGCGACCACCTGCCAGCGGTCTCCGTCGTCGGAACTCTCGACACGCGCGGCTTTGATGAAATTATTGGCCGGAGTTTCCAGCGTGACGCCGTCCAGCGCCTGCGCCAGTCCGGTTTCCAGCGTGAGAACCGTATTGTCCGGGTTGAGCGTTGCGCGAAATGATTTCGCGTTTTGAACGGCTTTCGGAGCGGGCGCCGGGCGTTCGATCCAATAAGGAATTTCATTTCCCGCATCGTCCCGGAGGCGCAAATCTTCGAGGGCGGAGCGCGCGCTTTCGAGGGTTTGAACCGGCAAGCTTATTCTCACAAGGCCGGCGGCCGAAACGTCGAACGATTGCACGCGCTGCCAGTCGGGGGGCCAATTCGCGGCGGCGGCGGAAATGCCGGCCACGAGGGCGCCCAGGCGGAACAGGCTGGCTGGAAAGGCATGGAAGTGTTTCATTTTTCTATCCCTTCGTTTTGGCGGCGAAGAAGAATTTGTGGTAGGCGAAGGAGGCGATCATGGCGATGACCGCCACGCCGAGAAACGCGCCGATGCGGTAAAGCTGGGGCAGTTGCGCCAGATCGTAGAAGAAGAGCTTGAGCAGCGTCACGCACAGCAAACCGATGGCGGCGTAGCGGGCGGCGCGAATTCTCTTGACAATGCCGGCGGCCAGCAGCGCGAGCGCGAACAACCCCCAGGCGATGGAATAGGTCATGTCGCGCCCAAATTTGTCGCCGAATTGAAACGTCAGCGCCGAGCCGGCGGCGCTGAAATAATCGGCGATTTCGATGTTCAACAAAAGAAACGCCAGCACGGTCCCCAGCCCGCAAAGAATGGGCGGCGCATTGGAGTTCAAGACGGCGTTGCGCGGCGGCGCAAGCAGTTTTGCCCCGGCGAACAGGCAAACGGTCACGATGCCGTAGGCGTAGAGATACCAGTTGAAGATCGCCGCGGCGCGCGGATAATATCCGAGCACGGCGGGATTCAGGGCCAGCCGCGCAAACGCGACGGCCAGGAGGCCCAGGCCCGCGAGCCGCAAGCCCGGGTGCGGCACGCGATGAAACAGCCAGAGCAACGCCGCCCCTTCCAGCGCCCAGCCGATGGTGATCCATTGTTGCTTAAATTGAACCGGAAAAATCAGCGTAATGAAAAACAGCGCCACCCCGCCGAACCAGGCAAGTTGCGCCAGGCGGGATTTATTTTGGGCGGGAATTTTCTTCAGGACGACGGCCAGGCTCAACAATCCGGGAACCGCGAACGCGGCCGGCAGCAGGCCCATGAAATCGTTCGGATAAACGGCTTTGATGAAGCGGTGGATGAGAAAAAACTGCAGCGGCCCGGCCATCGCCGCGGCGGCCCACGGAGCGGCTTTGTTCTCGAACTTCCGCAGGAACAAAAACGGAAACAGCGCGAACACGGCGAAGAAGACCAGATACCACCCCGGGGCGAAAGTCGGCGGCTGATTTGGGTTGCCGGGATGGAAATCGTTGAATTGCCAGGCGCATTCCAGCGCGGTCACGCACGCCAGGCCGACGGCCGGCATCCAGTCCATCAAAAATAGTCTTGTCACACCCAGCAGCAAAACTGCCAGCAACAGGGCCAGGCCGAAGACCGGCGCGGGGTTGGCCAACTGCAGCCGCAGCGTGGCCATGATGAGCAGCAGGAACGGCAGCGCCACCGAGCAGGCGGGCAGGATCGCGGCCATCTCTTCCGGTGTGGCCGGGTTGTCATCGAACTGGATCCCGGTTTGGAAAGCGCCGGGCTTGAATTTGCGCACCAGCCAGATGCTCGCGGCGACGAAGAACACTGCGAACGCGCCGAGCAGGAAAAAAGAAGCCGGCAGCCCCGTCAGGTCGGACGGGATTTTAAAGAGGAGCGCGCCGGTGGCGGCCAGCGTCAGCAACAGCACCGCCAGAACCGGCCACAAGGCGGCCGTGAGCACGGCCAGCGCGATGGCCAGCAAATCCACCAGCAAAATAAACGGCCAGACGAGGAACGAAACTTCCGGCAGGTTGAAAATCGGCGCCAGGACCAGCAGCAGCGCCAGGACCGGAAAAACTTGGCCCGCCCAGCCCCGCGCCTTTTCCCCGCGCCGCCGCTGGAGGAGCGCCGGCAGGGCCGAGTGCATCACCGCGAAGACAAAATAAAATGCCAGCGCGGCATGGAGCAATTCATTGTTCGCATTGTTCAGCCATTTTTGCGTCCAATAGGCCAGCAATCCGAAAATGGCGAATCCCGCGATGGATTGGGCGGGGGCGATGGTCCCATCGGCCAGCGCCAGCGCCACCACGGCGAGATCCACAAGAAAGACGAAGCCAAACATCAGCGCCGGACGCTGTGCCAGCGGCTCGAAACTTAAGAACCACGCGCTGAACGCCAGCGCCACAGCCGCCAGGCCGAGCGTGGAGCCGGAGAGCCACGTTTTCGCGGGAATTCCAGCCAAAGAACCGCCCGCCGCTTTTTCGCCGTCCGCGGACTTCCAATTTTTCGCCCGCCAGGTTGCCGCAAGATAAAGCGCGATGAAGCCCAGCAGCACGGCCAGCGCGACCAGGATTTTGTTTCCTTCAAAATACCTTTTGTCAACAAAAAATGCGCCCGCCCAGAGGATTTGCAGGATTGCCGTGCCCGGCGCGGCAAGCGCGGCGAGAAAAAACCAGCGGCGGCGCAGCGCCACCAGGATCAGCCCTGTGTCAAGAATGGCAATGTAGCCGAACAGGCCGAGCGGGTTGTCCTGGCCCGTGGAAACCAGAACGGGCGTGAGAAAACCGCCGAGCATCCCGAGGATGGCCACGACCAGGGCCTCGAGCCGGACCGCCAGCAGGAAGGCCGTGGCCGTGATGATCGCCATCAGCAGAAAAGTCGGAATCGGCCCGAAGAATTCAAATTGATAAATCGAGCGGCAGGCGAACGTCACCGTGTAAAGAATCACCACGCCGGTCGCGCACAAAGTTTGCGAAAGCGCCGACAGATTTTTGCGCGACATGACCACGCCGCCGGCCAGCACGCCAAGACCAATGAGGAAACCGAACCCCGCCTGCACTTCGCGCGGGATGAGATGGCGGGCGTAGGCATATTGAATGGCGAAAGCGATGCCGAGAAAAAGAGTGAATCCGCCAATCCACGCAAACCCTTTGACGCCCATAAACTGTTCCCAATCGAAAGCCGGCGCGGCGGGCCGTGGCGGCGCGGGCGGCGGCATTGGCGTCGTTTGGAGTGCGGGAGCTTGCTCCCGCTTTGGCAGCGAAGGCGGCGCGGGGGCGGGCGGCAGCTTTGGCGGAGTCGGCGGGGCCGCCGGGACCGAAACCACCCTCGCAACCGCAGGCTGAACTGGCGCCGGAATGGCCGGTGGCGGAGCGGCGACTGGTTCCCGCGGCGCGAGCAGAGGCGCGGCCATGGTGGTTTGCGGCGCGGGCGCCGGCTGATCCGCGCGCGCTGATTCCCGGTCCTGTTTCAGCCGGAGAATCTCCAATTCAACCGTGCTGAGGCGGCAGGAAAGTTCCTCGGCGCGCTGTTTGGCTTGAATGGCCCTGGCAATGAGCCAGATGGCCAAAGCGATTGGAATTGCCAGAACCGCCAGCACAACTACGGGTATAAATTCCATAAATTGCCTTTCAACGGCCTCTGCGGCTTGATGGCGCGCAGTCTGCCTCCAGTGCCGGCTTGGAGACAAGCCGCAAGAGCGCCGCGCATTCGAGTTGCAGTTGGACCGAACTCATCTTCTGGCAGGGTAAGGCCCGGCGTCTTCAGGGTGTTAATTGAAAAAACATGGCGCAGCATCAATAGAATCAATTGCCCATCGCTGATGGCGCCGTCCCCCCGCCCCAAAAGAGCAACATCCGCGACGCCCCAAGGACTGGATTGGGAATGCGTCAGGAGCTGTGAAAAAATTGGCAAAAGGCTTAAAACACAAAATGTGCCCATTGATAATCAACGACTTGCGCAAGCGATTTCTGACGATTTTCAATTTTTTCACAGCTTCTCGGTCTTGGGTGGTAGGGCGCGCACTCCGTGCGCGCCGCGGCGGGCAGAGGACTGCCCGCCCTACCTTTTTCCCCTCCTTCACCGACGCATTGCGAAAAAAGACGCTCGATTTCCTCGGAAGAAGTCACGGTTCGACAGAGTCTCGCCCTGCCTCACCCGCGTTCACTGACGCCTTGCGAAAAAAACCGCATTGCCCTTGCGGCGGCTTTGGCCCAACATCCGGCCATGCTGGCCCGTGTTTTGTCGGCTGCGCTCAATGGTATTGAAGCCTTCCCTGTCGAGGTGGAGGCCATGCGCCAGGAGCGATTCTGAACACTTATTTTGACAAGTCGTTGATCTTGAGCTGAGTGACTATCAGCAGGCGATGCGGAACAGCCAAACGGTTGGGGCCCGCGGCGGCGCGATCTTTGACCTGTTGCATTTGCAGGCTGCGCGCCGGGGCGCCGCGAAACGCATTCTCACCATGAACGTCCGGCACTTTCAAGTATTCGCCCCCGACTTGAAAAGTATCATCTCGGTGCCGTAGGCTCCAAACATTCTCGTAACAGTTTAGCTGGCATGCCGGCAGGACGCTGTGATTCTCCAACCCGTTCTCCGGGCGAGCGGCTTGGATCACTTTGCGCATGATGACAACCGGCCGCAAACTTCGTTCGGCCTGGTTATTGGCCGGCGGCACGGCAGGGCGTGACACTTTTTCTGAACGCGGAAGGGGAGGTAATCCGGCAAGACTGCATTCCCAGCAGGCAGTTAAAAGCACGGCGGGGGCCAGTCGCGGGTCCTCCGACGCGGTAGGCCGGGGGAGGCGGCGGTGGCGGCGCCCAGCGGCGGTCACAGACCGCCGCTACAGGCAAGCGCATCCGCTGGTTCACCATCCTGGCGGTTTTTCCCCGAGCGCGGCGCCCCGGCCTTTCTCGGCGTCGAACGGGCGGAAGGCGTGCGCCCGCAGATCAGGCAGAATTACGCGGATGAAGGCCTTTTTTCTGTATCCGCGCGCATCCGCGTGATCCGCGGGCAGTTCCGAATTTGGCTGCGGCGGGCCGCTCCGGGCGTTTTCCTGCTTGCTAAGAGGTTGGCAATCTGCGCAAGTGGCTAACGATGAGAGCTTTGCAAAAATCCGCAAGAATCGGCGTTTTTCCCTTGACGATTAGAGCTTATATGCTAATCTTTTGCGCGTGGCAACACGGCATATAGGGCCGGGCGGAGGCGGGACGAAGATCCCGGCCTGCCGGGACTCTTCCGGAGGTCCGGTTTTCCGGCGGATATCTTCCAAGATTGCGGCTTTAACGTTAAGGCCGCCACCCCCCCATCCGACCGAATTCGAGCAGATTCAAGTGGATTCAAGCAAATCAAACCAAAAAGATGGGTGCAAAAACCATGAAAGAAACCGCAGGCAATCGGCCATGAACTTGAGCCGCCAAGAGGCTGTCAACCCCGGAAGCTCTCGGGATAGGAAGTCGCAACAATCCGGAGCGGATCACCGCGAAATACGCGAAAAAGGATTCCCGATTGTTCGCGTATTTCGCGTATTTCGCGGTGAAAAAGCTTCTTTTTTGAGCCTTTTGAGCCTTTTCGCTGAAAATCAATCGAAGTGACTGTCCATGAACCATTTCCACGCGGCATTGAGTTTTCCCGATCAAGCCTAATCAAGGCTAATCAAGTTATTATTTCGCCATGACCAGGAACAGCCATCCCCATCCGGGCTTCTTTGTTGACAGAGCCGGGACGGCTCTGCCACTTGGCTTCATGAAGCGAGCCTGCCGGGGCATAAAACGCGGTCTTTTTTTTCTGGCAAGCGGCGGCGGGGGTGTGTAGTTTCGCCGGATGCAAACAAAAAACCAGGAGGAATATGAACCTTCATAGTCTGGATATTGTCATCATCGTCGGGTATTTCCTGACGGTCGTCCTGGTCGGCCTCTGGGTCTCTCGGCGCGGGACCAAGGACATGGATTCCTACTTTCTGGGCAGCAAATCGCTGCCGTGGTACCTGCTGGGGATTTCCGACGCCTCGGGCATGTTCGACATCAGCGGGACGATGTGGCTGGTGTATATTTTGTTTGTCTATGGGCTGAAAAGCCTCTGGCTGCCGTGGTTGTGGCCGACGTTCAACCAGATTTTCCTGATGATGTTCCTGAGCGGCTGGGTGCGCCGCTCCAATGTGCTGACCGGCGCGGAGTGGATTCAAACCCGCTTCGGGCGCGACACCGGGGCGAATCTGGCGCATTTGAGCGTGGTCTTTTTCGCGCTGGTCAACACCATCGGCCTGCTGGCTTACGCCTTCAAGGGGATCGGGGAATTCATCGTCCTGCTCCTGCCGTGGCGTTTTGAGGGCGCGCGCCATTTTGTGGGACTGTTCCTGCCGGCGTCGGTGGCGGGGCTGTTTACCGATGAGAATATCTACGCGATACTTATTATGGGGGTGACGTCGCTTTACGTCATCAAAGGGGGAATGATCAGCGTGGTCATCACGGAGGTGATGCAGTTTACCATCCTCACGCTCTCGGCGCTGGCCATCGGCTGCATCGCCATTTACAAAGTGTCGCCGGACATGATCAGCCACGCCATTCCGGCCGGCTGGATGAACCCGTTTTTTGGCTGGAAGCTGAATCTGGATTGGACGGGCATCCTGGACAAGGTGAACAACGCGATTCACGACGACGGCAATGAATTGTTCGGGCTGATCTTCGGGATGATGTTTTTCAAGGGGGTGCTGGCCAGCCTGGCCGGCCCGGCGCCGACTTACGACATGCAGCGCATCCTGGCCACGCGCAACCCGCGCGAGGCCTGCATGATGAACGGGTTCGTCAACGTGGTGCTTTACTTCCCGCGCTACCTGATGATTGCCGGCATCACCGTCCTGGCCCTGGCCTTTTGCATGCCGGACTTGCGCGGGATGAGCACCTTCAATTTTGAACAGATCATGCCCAAGGTTCTTTTCGGCCAATACCTGCCGGCGGGCGTGGTCGGTTTCCTCCTGGCGGGACTCATGGCCGCGTTCATGTCCAACTTTGCCGCCACCCTCAACGTCGCCCCCGCGTATTTGGTCAACGATGTTTACAAGCGGTTCATCAATCCCAACTCGGGCGGCAAGGCCGAAGTGCGCATGAGCCGGATAGTTTCCCTGGTGTTTCTGGTCATCGGCATTGCCTTCGGATTGATGACCAAAAATATCACCGAAGTGATGATGTGGCTGGTTGGGGCGCTTTACGGCGGCTTCGTCATGGCCAACGTGCTCAAGTGGTATTGGTGGCGCTTTAACGGCTACGGATATTTCTGGGGATTGATCAGCGGCATCGTCAGCGCAATGGTTGCCCCCGGCGCCGCCAAATTGATCCTCGGCCACCCGGTCAGCAACGATCTCTATCTTTTCCCCGCCATCTTCGCGGCGTCGGTCGTCGGCAGCCTGTTGGGCACGCTGTTGACCAAGGCGGAGGACGACGAAATCCTCAAGAAATTCTACAAGACCGTCAACCCCTGGGGCGCGTGGGGACCGATCCGCGAAAAAGTGATGAAGGAGGACCCCGCCTTCAAGCCCAATTTCAACATGGGCCGCGACCTCCTCAACGTCGCCGTCGGCATCGTCTGGCAGGTCTCCCTGACCGCGCTGGCGATTTACACCGTCCTCCGCAATTGGACACTGGTCGGCGCGATGCTCGGGTCGGTGATCGTCACTTCGATCTTTCTCAAGTTTAATTGGTACGACAAATTGGAAAAGGCCTGACGGGCCGGCCAGCCGCCCCCAACATGGATCTGACCGAGTTGAAGGAGTTTTCGCGCAAGGCCGCCGCCCAGCTCTACGGGCACATTCTCCCGTTCTGGTGCGGCCCGGCGCTGGACCCCGATCAGGGCGGCTGGATGGCCTGGCTCTCCAACGACCTGAAACCGGACCGCGCCCAGCCCAAGGGCCTGATCCTCAACAGCCGCATTCTCTGGACCTTTTCCGCCGTCCACCGCGCCCATCCGCAACCGCTTTTCCGCCAAATGGCCGGCCGCGCGCTGGACGGGCTGCTCCACGGGTTCTGGGACCCGCAACACGGCGGGGCGTTCTGGCGCCTGGACGGCGGCGGCCGTGTGCTGGACGACTCGAAGAAGACCTACGGCCAGGCCTTTTGCATATACGCGCTGGCGGAGCATTACCGGGCCTTCGGGGAGGCGGAGGCCCTGGACCGGGCGAAAAATATATTTGACTTATTGGAGCGGCACGCCCGCGACGCCCGCGGCGGCGGTTACTGGGAAGTCCGCCGGCGCGATTGGTCCGAGGCCGGCCCCGAGGCGCGGCTCAGCGACAAGGACATGAGCGAAAAGAAGTCCATGAACAACCACCTGCACGTTCTGGAAGCCTTCACCAGCCTGAGCCGGGTGTGGGATGACCCGCGCGTTTTCCAGCGGTTGCGGGAACTGATCTCCCTCTTTGAAGAGCGCATTGTGGATGTTCGCGCCGGCCACTTCCACCACTTCTTTGACGAGCACTGGAATGTGCGCTCGGACACCTGCACCTTCGGCCACGACATCGAAGGAAGCTGGCTGCTTTGCGAAGCGGCGGAAGCCCTGGCGGATCCGCCGCTGCTGCGCCGCATCGAGTCCGCGGCCCTGCGCCTGGCGGAGACGGCCCTGCGGGAGGGCGTTGGCCCCGGCGGCGGGCTGTTTTACGAGGGCAAATCAGGCAAAGTGATTGACGCAGGCCGGGAATGGTGGCCCCAGGCCGAGGCGGCGGTGGGCTTCCTCAACGCCTGGCAAATTTCCAGGGACGCCCGGTATTACAGCGCGGCCCGCCGCGCCTGGGATTACATCGAGGAGCACCTGGTGGACCGGGTCCACGGCGAATGGTTCTGGCGCATTGGCCCCGACGGGCGGGTGGATCCGACGGCGCCCAAGGTCAGCGAATGGAAAGGCCCTTACCACGGTTCGCGCGCCTGCCTGGAAATTATGCGGCGGCTGCAACAGGTCATGGAAGAAGCCCCAGCAGAACCGCCTGCGCCTCTTGTCTGACGGTGAGGAGCTTCTTGAGGTTGGCTTGGGCGGCTTCCAGGTTGTCTTGCTTGACTTTGCGGGCGGCGCGGTACTTGGCGAGCAGGTCCTTGATCTGCGCGATGGGCGCGCCATTGGCCAGGGCCTGTTGCAACGTGAGCTGTTCCGCGCTGGCTTGCGCCCCAACCCCGCCCGCTCCTCCGCGGCCTCCCCGCCCGCCGCCGCGCATCCCCATGCCGCCGGTGCCCAGCGCCTGTTGCGCGTCCATCACCTTCTGAATGAGCGGTTGAATCACGGCCCATTCATCGTCATTGGTGATGGCCAGACTTTGCCGGTCTTGGAGCAGGATGCGTTGTTGCATCTGTTGCTGGAACTGGGCGGGATCGAAATTGCCGCCGCCAAAACCGCCGGGACCGCCAAACCCGCCCGGGCCGCCCGCGGCGCCGCCGTCGTCATTCTGAGCGAGGAGGCTTCCCGCGCACAGGCCCAGGGCGGCGGCCGCCCCCCAAACGCCTAACATTGTTTTCAGTTTCATGGATCATTCTCCTCTCATTAAGTTCGTAAGTTTATGTTTTCGCTTCTTGTGGCTGGACGGCTTGCAACGCCCGTCCGCAACCGCGCCACGGCCCTCTTTTCACGCCCCACCCTGCCACAACAAACCTTAAGGGAAGATTAAGGCGCGAAATCTCCGCGTCAAGAACATCAAAGCCCCTGCGAGCATGGGAGCAAGAGAGGATTTGACCAAAGCGTCCGTTCCGGCTTATTTCAACAAGGCGGCGGCGGCTTCCACGGTGCCGGCGAAATTCCAGGCTTGGGATTCCTGGTAGTTCCGGAATTTGGCGCGCAGGCTTTCGGGCCCCACCATGATGTGTTTGATGGACAGGTCGGCGGCGGCCTGGATGGCAGCGAGAACCAGTTCCATGATCGGAAGGGTAGGCTCCGCGACGGCGCTCAGATCCACGATGAGCTTGTCGCCGCCGGCATCCACGATGGCGGACAACCGGCTGTTGAGGTCGGCCAGGACCGCCTCGCGGATTTCCGGATTGTATTTGTTGGGCAGGCACAAGACCAGCGCCCCCTCGTGCTGGCGAAAGTACTTGTAGAAAGTTTCCAGCTTGAGCGCCCGGGAAACTTTTGCCTTGAGGTCCTCGCAGTCAATCGGTTTGGTGAGGAGGCCGGCAAAACCAGCCTCGGCGAAGCGCGCGTGTTCGGCGGCGGCGGTTTTGACACAGAGGCCAAAGACGGGAATGGAGGCGGTGCCGGCGCTGGCGCGCAGATCTTGGAGGACCCGTTGTGCTCCATTGGCCGGAAGGGAGAAGCTGGCCAGGACGAGGTCAATCCCTTGGGCCTGGCACAGTTCCAGGGCCTGGGCGGGCTGGCTGGCGCTGGTCACCTTCCAGGTTGTGCCGGCCAATCCGGCGCGAATTTGTTCCGCGATGGCCGGCTTGTCGTCCACCACCAGTATATGGATCGGGTCGTCTTCGCGCTTGGCTCTGACGCCGCTTTCCGATTTGGATTTGAGGGCCACCACGCGTCCCACCCGTTCGACCAGGACTTCCTCTTTGAAAGGCTTGATGAGGTAATCGCGCACGCCCAGGCGGGCAATTCTCACCACCGTGTCCCGGTCCGACAGGGTCGTGAGCACAATGACGGGCGTTGCTTTGAGGTCCGCGTCGGCCCGGAGCCTGGTGAGGACCTCGAAGCCGTCCATGATCGGCATGTTGTAATCCAGCAGCATGAGGTCGGGTTTCTCGCGGCTGGCGGCCGCCAGGCCGTCCGCTCCGTTGGTGGATTCCAGGATGGCGCAGTCATAGGGCTGGAACGCATTGGCGATGATCCTGCGAATGATCTTACTGTCATCCACAACTAATATTTTGATGCTCATAATGCTGGGTCGGCGGCAGCGCCTTTTCTGGTCATGGCCGATGGGTTTGAGATGAGCTGGTCCAGGAGGGGTCCAATCCGCTCCAAAGGGACAACATGCTGGGCCGCCCCTTGGCGGATGGCCTCCCGCGGCATGCCAAAAACAACGCATGTTTCTTCATTTTGCGCGATAGTGGCGGCCCCTTCATTGCGCAGACGGAGCAAACCGGCTGCGCCATCAGTCCCCATTCCCGTGAGCAGCGCCGCGGCCGCGTGGGGCGCCGCTCCTGCATTAACCGCCGAATCGAAAAGGATGTCAACCGCCGGACGCTGGTGGTGAATGGGAGGGCCTTGGTTCAGGTGGACCTGATAATGGCGGCCCTGCCATTGGAGCAGCATGTGATAACCGCCCGGCGCCACCAGGGCCAATCCGGGTTGGACCACATCGCGGTCCCTGGCTTCGCGGACTTCCATGGCGCAAAGCTTGTTCATCCGCTCCGCGAATGTTTTGCTAAAAAGAGGGGGGATATGCTGGACGATGCACACGCCGGGGAGGTCGCCCCGCATGGAGGTCAGGACGGTTTTGAGCGCTTCGGTTCCGCCGGTGGACGAACCCATCAGGATAATGCCGCGCTCGGAGAAGGTTCGCGGGGGGTGGAGTTGGCGGGTTTGCGGGAGCGCGGCCTCCGGCGGGGCGGGGCGCAGCCTTGCGCCGGCGGCGGCTTTGATCAGTTCGGCCAAATGGAGGCCATGAGCGCGCGCGGAAACCCCGCCGGCCGGTTTTTCCACCACCTCCACCGCTCCGGCCTGGAGGGCTTCCCACGGCTTGTCCGATGTGGCGGAAGTGAGAGAACTGAGGATGATGACCGGCATGGGGTGATGTTTCATGACGGCCTTCAAGAACGTGACGCCATCCATGCGGGGCATTTCAATATCCAGCGTCATCACATCCGGCTTGAGTTGGAGAATTTTGTCCCTGGCGGCATAGGCATCCTGGGCGGTGCCGACGATTTCGATCTCGGGAAACGGAGCCAGGCTGTCGGTGGTGAGCCGGCGGGCCAGCGCCGAATCATCCACGACCAAAAGGCGAATGGGTTTGGGGTTCACGGGTGGATGGGGATGACCCCATGCGCCTCTTCCACGGCTGCGGAAGTTTGCAGGATAAAGCGCTCGATTTCCCTGGGGGTGATTTCGAGCATTTCGAGCACTTCCGGCCTGCCGCGCACGGCAAAGGATTGAATGCCCTGGGCCTGGCCGAGGCAGTGGGCGACGAGGTCGGCCAAATAGACGTACCCGGCCAGTTGCTGATGAGGGCAGGCCTCGGCCGGATCATGGTGATGCCAAACCGCCTGCACCAGGTTTTCAGGAAAATGCCAGCGCGCCAGGACGCGGCCGCCGACTTCGGAGTGTTCCACGCCCAGAATGGTTTTCTCGGTTTCCACGAAAGATTTTCCGGAGGCGCCGGTTTGTTCCAGCACCGGCTCGTAGGCGCCCTCCAGGAAACCGTTGAGAACGACTTTCCCGATGTCGTGCAGCAAGGCGGCGGTGAAAGCCAGGTCCTCGTCGGCGCCTAATCGTTCCGCGATGACCTTGGCGGCAATGGCGGTGGTGGCGGAATGCTCCCACAATTCGCCGCTGTCAATGCCATAGCCGTGTTGGGCGTTCCCCAGCATGCCTTCGCCAATGACCACGGCGACCAGACGGTAGATTTTATTGAAGCCGAGGATCGCCACTGCCTGGGAGAGTTCATGCACCGGGGAGGAGAGTCCCAAGGCGGCGCTGTTGCAGCGTTGCAGCAGTTTGGCGGTCAGGCCGGGATCGTAGGTGATCAGGTCCACGACCTGCCCGGCGTCCACATCGTCCTCGTTCAACAGCCGGAGCAACTGCGGCAGAAGGCGCGGGGCCGGGGGGAGTGATTTTACTTTGTTGATGTAGTCGTCCAGGATTTGCATCGCAAGCTCCTTCAAAGAACTAATTCCGAGGTTTGGCCGGAGGTTTTCAAACGAACCTCGCCGGTCTTGATGTTCAACTGGATGGTGCGGCTGACCCATCCGCCCACTTGCTCGGCGGCAATGGGCAGGCCGTGTTGGCGGAGAATGTCCTTGCACTGCTGGTAATTGCGCAGGCCGATGTTGAAGAAGTTGGTTTTGTCCATGAACTGGGCTCCCCCCGCCAGGCAGATGCGCAGCCGGCGCTTGTCCGCCCGCAATTGGTAGCAGGCCCGGAACAAGGCGGCCACACCCGTGTCCACAAACATGCCGGGCCGCTCGGCGGCCCGGGCGGGATTGATGGAGGAGTCGGGCAGCATGGCGTGAAGCAATCCGCCGGCCCGGGCGACGGGATCATAAATGGCCACTCCGAGGCAGGAGCCGAGCGAATAGGTGGTGAGCAAGGCCTTGGGATGGTTGGAAACGGCCAGGCAGCCGATCTGGACGATCAGCTTGTTTTCAATACCGGCAATTTCGTTAAGGCAAGGGGATGGCATGTTCAAGGAAGGGTGCTTTGGTAGATGCTGGGCCGCAGATACCGCAGGGGGACGTTCAACCCGTTAAGACTTTCGGAATGGCCGGTCAGAAGATACCCTTGCGGGACCAGGAAGCGGCAAAGACGGTTGACTATTTGCTCCCGGCTGGCGTGGTCGAAGTAAATCATGACATTGCGCAAGAAGATGATTTGGAAGGGGTGCGGATGACTGTAGTCTGCCATCAGGTTGATCCGCTGGAAGTGGATGCGGTCGGCAATGATGCGTTTCACGCGGTAATACCCCTCCCATTGGCCGAGGCCTTTCTGAAAATACTTTTGCAACCACGGTTGCGGCAGTTCTTTCAAGGAGTCTTCGGCGTAAATGCCCAATTTGGCCCTTCCCAACACCTTGGTGGAGATGTCCGAAGCGGTCACTTCCCAGTCCCAGCCGGGGACGGCCGGGCCGTGTTCGGCCAAGCACATCCCAATGGAACAGGCCTCCTCACCCGAGGAGCAAGCGGCGCTCCAGACCCGGAAGGGCTTTCCGTTCTGTTTCGGCGCCGACGGCACCGCCTGTTCCACCATCCAGGAGAAGTGATCCGCCTCGCGCAGGAATTGGGTGCAATTGGTGGTCAGCGCATCCACCACGAGCGTCCACTCTTCCGGGTCATCGCGCTTGCGCAACAAATCGCAGTAAGCCGCCACGCCGGCCAAGCCCAAATTCCGGATTCGTTTGCCCAAACGCGCCTGGATCAGCGCTTCCTTGCCGTCGCGCATCTGGATGCCGTAGCGGTCGCAGACCAGTTGGCTGATGAGCCGGCAGGCTTGCCGCTCTGCGATGGGGGTTCTCATAAGTTCAAGCCGCTGCCTCCAGGGGGACGGATTCCAGATCCACCAGCGCATGAGCATCCAGAATCAGGGCCGCGCGCCCGTCCCCCATGATGGCGGCGCCCACGACACAGCTTGGGCCGCGAAAGGTTTCGCCCAGGCTCTTGATGACCACTTCCTGCTTGCCCAACAATTGATCCACCACCAGGCAGCGCGAGCGGCTGCCCGATGCAACCAGGACGGCAATGGAAGCAGCCGGGTCCGTCGAAGCCGGCTGGATTCCAAAGTGGGAGCAAAGCCGGAGCAAGGGGTGGAGTTTCCCCCGCACTTCGATCATTTCTCCGCGCCCTTGAACGGTCTGGATCCTGCCGGCGGACAGGGAGAAAGACTGGCAAACGCTCGAGGCGGGCACAATGTACCGCTGGCCTCCGGCTCCGACAATCAGGCCGTCCATGATGGCCAGGGTCAGCGGAAGATGGATGCGGAAAGTCGAGCCTTGCCCGGCGGCGGATTGGATTTCGATCTTGCCGCGAAGTTTTTCAACGTTGCGCTGCACCACGTCCAGTCCCACCCCGCGCCCGGAAAGATCGGTCACTTTCTCGGCGGTGGAGAAGCCCGGGGCCATGATGAGGCGGAAGACTTCGTTCTCCTGGAGATGATCTCCGGTTTTGACGATCTTGTTCTGGACGGCCTTGGCGAGGATGCGTTCGCGATCCAGGCCGTTGCCATCGTCGCGGACTTCAATGACGATGCTGCCGCCCTGGTGAAAGGCGTTGAGCCAGATCGTTCCGTGGGGCGGCTTGCCGCGCTGTTGCCGCAGTTGGGCGTTCTCGATGCCATGATCCACTGAATTGCGAATCATGTGGATCAGGGGATCGTTGATTTCCTCCACGAGTGCGCGGTCCAGTTCCGTGTTTTCGCCCTGGGTGAGCAGATGCAGCGGCTTGCCGGCCTTGCCCGCCAGATCCCGCACCAGCCGATTCATCTTTTGAAACGTGTCGCGGATGGGCACCATGCGCAGGGACAGGGCCGTGTGCTTCAATTCCTTGCTGATGTGCCGGAGCCGGGCCAGATTCCGGTTCAATGGCTCGTTGCGCAATGCGGCCAAGTCCCCGTTCTGCATCACCATGGATTGGGCGATGATCATCTCGCCAACCAAATCCACCAGGCTGTCAAGCTTGGCGGTGTCCACCTTGACTGCCGCGCTCTCCCTGTTTCCTTTGGGGGTTTCCGGGGGCATGGGAGACGGGGGAAGCCCGGCCGTTGGAACCCATTCGGGCTGGAGGACGGATGGATCGGCCAAGGCGGCGCGAAGGCGCGCCAACAAATCCAAAGTGGGAATGAGAATCGGGCCGGACGGCTGGCGGCTGGCCAGTTGGGCGCTGATTTCCCTGATGAACTGTTTGAGCGTGTCCGCGCCGGCCAGAATAAGGTCAATGGCAGCGCGTGTTATCGCCAGTTTTTGTTGCCGGGCCAGCTCCAGCAAAGATTCCAATTCATGCGCCAGAATTTGCATGGCGGGAAGGTTGAGGAACCCGGCGCTGCTTTTGAAGGTGTGAAAGGCGCGGAAGATGCAATGGAGCGTCTCCGCGTCGGAGGGGTTGGCTTCCAGCACGAGCGCGCCTTGCTCGATGTTCTGCAAGTGTTCCAATGATTCGCTGACAAACTCCCCCAACAACTCGCGGTCCTTTCCCAAATCCAGCGTCAGGACCGGTTCCTCCCCGGCGGCCGGTTGGAGCGGGGGAACCGGGGCGGATGGGGCCGGGAGCGGGGCGATGTCAGCGTCCCGGTCTGATGGCGGCGCGGGGGGGGTGCGCTGGCCTGCGAGGGCCTGGAGAGCCTCCTCCCACCAGCCGGCCCACGCTCCAAACCGGTCAATCTCCTCTTGACTGAACAGGCCGGAGGAATCAAAGATTTTGTCCAGCCAGCGTCGCGCCTGTCGGGCTCCCAGAACGAGCGGCTCCGGCGTCCCGTCCTCGCGGATTTTATCTTCGATCAGTCCGAGCAAATGGTTTATCGGCAGGAGACCGGAGTCCTTGCCGGCCTCGGCAAAGACCAGTTCCCGTGCGATCTTTTCTCCAAGGTTCTGCCATTGGGCGATCTTTTCAGGCGGCAACATTAGAAGTCCTTGAAATCGCCTTCCAGCGGCAGTTCGGAGGATTTGCGCGGCCAGGCGCCCGCCAGAGCCGGCGCGGGACCGATCCGGCCTTGGCCATTGTGCCGGTTGAATACGGAGCCAGGAGCCGCAAGACTGCGTGATTTTGCGACCGCGGCGGCGGGGAAGGTTTGGGCGGAGTCAAGCTGGGCGGTTCCGGTCAGAACCAGCAATTTATCCACAATCCCCTGCAAAGACTGGGCCTGGGCATTGAGTTCCTCGGCGGCGCTGGCGCTGAGTTGGGCGGTGGCGGCGTTGCTCTGGACGACCTTCTCCAGTTGAGTGACCGCTATTCTGACCTGGCCGATGCCTTCACTTTGTTCCTGGGAGGCCGAGGCGATTTGAGCCACCAACTCATCCACCTGGCGCACATGGGTGACAATCTCCACCAGACTTTCTGACACCTTGCGGCTGACCTGCACGCCTTGGGAGGTCTTGGCGATGGCGGTTTCAATTCTCATGGCGGTTTCCTTGGCGGCTTGGGCGCTGCGCTGGGCCAGGTGGCGCACCTCGTCGGCAACCACGGCGAAGCCCACTCCCGCCTCGCCGGCCCGGGCGGCCTCGACCGCGGCGTTGAGAGCGAGGATATTGGTTTGAAAGGCGATCTCATCAATGGTTTTGATGATCTTGCCGATGTCGTCGCCGGAGGATTTGATTTCCTGCACGGCCTGGCTCATCCGTTGCATGTCGCCGGCCCCGGCATCGGCCGCAAGGCGGGTCTTGTTGGCCAGTTCTTTGGCGGTTTGCGCGTTGGCCGCGTTCTTTTTGGTCATGCTGGAGATTTCTTCCAGCGACGCGCTGGTTTCCTGCAAGGAAGCGGCCTGCTCGCTGGCGCCTTCCGCCAGGGCAAGGCTGGACGCTGAAACCTGGCCGGATGCAGCCACAATTTCATCCGAGCCTTGGTCAAGGGAGGCGGCCATGAGCTTGAGCACACGGCCCAGGCCGGTAATGATCACGATGGCAAAACCAATCCCGGCCAGCAGGTCGGCCAGCGTCAGCGCGGTCACCTCTATTTCCGCGGCGCGCGTGGTTTTTTGGAAGGCCGCATCGGAAGCGCCGCCGGAAGCGGCACGGATGTTGTGGAGGGAAAGGATGGCGGTCAGGCCCACGACCGCGCCAAGAATCAGCACGGAAGCGAACCCGAAGATGACGCGTTTCTTGATGGTCCAGTTCTTCATAATTTGCGGGATGGGTTTGAGATCAACGGGGGGGGGGTGCTTGAGGTGGTTTTTTCGACCGAATCGGCGGCCAGCACGCGGTCAATGTCCAGCAGCGCCAGGACCTTTCCTTTGGCCTTGGTGATGCCGCAAAGGAACCGGAGGCCGGGCTTTGTCCCGAACTCGGGGATTTCTTCAATATCGGCGGGAGAAATGTTCGCAACCTCCTCCACTCCGTCCACCACCAGGCCCATCTGGCTGCTGCTGCCCGAAGGGGTGATGACTTGGGCCACGACAATGCAGGTGGTTCGGGTCGGTTCGGCCGCCGCCAATTCCAAGCGCAGGCGAAGGTCGAGCACGGGAACAATTTTCCCCCGCAGGTTGATCACACCGCGGATATACGGCGGCATCCTCGGGACCGGCGTGATTTCCATCAGACGGATGATCTCGCGGACCTGGAGCACCGGGACGCCATAGAATTCATCGCCCAGGTTGAAAATGAGGTGCTTGGCCCCCTTGGCCTCGAGGGCCGGCCCGTTCTTTTCCAAGGTTGTTGACATTTTCAGTCCTGTCGTTCGATTTGCTCAACGAATGCCGCCGCGCAAAAAAAAGCGCCTTTGGACCCTCATTCCCTCCGTGAGGCATAACGGTCCAAAAGCGCCTTTGCCTTGCGCCCTGGTTCCTCATCTGGCGAACCGCCCGCAATGCATCCGCGAGTGCTTGAAATCATATCGGCATACCCCGGAAAAAGTTTAGTCAGATGGGACCGATAGGACGGATAGGAAAAATAGGACATAGGAGCCAGCCAGGCTTCGGAACACAGGCACAAACTCACAGCGCCCAACTGGGTTCGATTTCCGCGTCCAGGGAGGTGGAAGGCAGGCGGGCGAGAAGTTTGCGCTCGGCCAGGATGCCGATCATGGCGGCGTTGTCGGTCGAGTATTTCTTTTCGGCCAGTCGCAGGACCAATCCCTCGCGCCGGCAGGCCCGGGCCAAGTCGCGGCGCAGGGCGCTGTTGCACGCGACACCGCCGGAGACGGTGACACAGGGCGCCCCCAAGCGCAACGCGGCCCGGATGGTCTTGGCGACCAGAACGTCCACTATGGCAGCCTGGACGCTGGCGCACAGATCGCGCAGCCGCGCCGGATCGTCGGGCAAGGCCGGGTTCTTTTCCAGAAAGTAGCGGACGGACGTTTTGAGACCGGAGAAGCTGAAATCATCGCCCGGATCGTGCAGCATGGGGCGTGGAAAGCAATGGGCGCGCGGGTTGCCTTGCCCGGCCAGACGGTCCATCTCCGGGCCGGCGGGATAGGCCAAACCGAGGAGCTTGCCGACTTTGTCGAAACATTCGCCGGCGGCGTCGTCCACTGTCGAGCCAAGCACGCCATGCTGGAATTCACCCTTGACCTGCACCAGCAAGGTGTGGCCGCCGCTGACGATCAGTGAAACGGAGGGCTGGAATTGGGCAAAATCCGCATGGGGCGGATTCGGATTATGATTAAGATTAGGATTAAGATTAGGATTAGGCGCGCTGGAAAGCCACGGGGAATAAAGATGGGCTTCGAGATGGTGGATTCCGAGAAAGGGCTTGCCGAGGCTGAAGGCAAGGGCTTGGGCGGCTTTCAAACCGATCAGCAACGCTCCGGGCAAACCAGGCCCCTGGGTGGCGGCCACGGCATCCAGGTCCCCCGCGGTCAAGCCGGCGTCGCGCAAGGCCTGGCGGGCGACGGGCAGGAGATTGCGCAGATGCTCGCGCGTGGCCAGTTCAGGGACGACCCCCCCGTAGGCGGCGTGCAGACGGGTCTGGCTGGCGATGACGTTGGAGAGGACGCAGCCGCCGGACACGACCGCCGCGCTGGTTTCGTCGCACGAGGTCTCCAAAGCGAACAAGTTCAACGTTCAGGGGGCGCGCCGGGCGGGGCGCCGGTTCCAATTCCCGGTCCCGCCAGGCCAGGCAGGCGCCATGGGATTATTTGGCCGCGGCGGCCACTTTGGCGGGCGCGGTGCGCTGGGCGTAAAGCTGAACCCCTTTGAGCAGGTCCACCGCCCGTTCCAACTGGCGGTCCTGTGTATTATTGACTCGCTCGCGGTCCTTCTCCTCCAGCATGTCCAGCGCGCCGGCCATGTGTTTCAGGCGCAAGTCCTCGTCCTCCTGCGGCGTCTGCGGCACAATGATGTCCGGGGTGATGCCGTGCTCGTGGATGACTTTGTGGCTGGGGGTGTAATACTTGGCGGTGGTCAGCTTCAAGGCCGAGCCGTCGTCCAGGGGCAGGATGCTTTGCACGGAGCCTTTGCCAAAAGTTTGTTCGCCGATGACGATGGCGTGGGAAAACTGCTGCTCATCCTGGAGGCAGCCGGTGACGATCTCGGCGGCGCTGGCGCTGCCCGGGTTGACCAGCACAACCATGGGCACATCCACGGGCTGGCCGCGGCTGCGGGCGTGGTACTCGTATTTGGGGGTTGGGCCGCGGCCCTCCGTGGAGACGATCAACTGGCCGCCGGGGAGAAACTGTTCGCAGACATGCTCGGCCTGATCGAGCAAGCCGCCGGGGTTGTTGCGCAGATCCAGGATCAGCGCCTTCATCCCCTCCTTGGCCAATAGGCCCAGGGCCGCGCGCAAATCGTCGGACGTTTTCTCGCCGAATTGGTTGATGCGGACGTAGCCGATGCTGTTTTCGCCCAGCGGAAACTTCTGCTGGTCGTTGATGTCCTCCACGGTGGGCACCTTGACGATGGCGCGGACCAGATTGAAATTGGTGACTTCGCCGGTGGAGGGACGGTGGATGGTGATGGAGACATGGGTGCCCGGTTCGCCCCGCAAGACCCCGACGGCGTCTTCCAACCCCATTTTCTCGGTGCTTTTGTCGTTAATTCTGATGATTTGGTCCAACCGCCGGATGCCGGCAACGTAACCCGGGGAACCGTCCATCGGCGTGACCACGGTCAGCAATTTGTCCCTGCTTAATTCCACCACGATGCCGATGCCGCCAAACTCGCCCTCCGTGTCCTTTTTCAGATCCTCAAAGCGGCGCGCGTCCATGTATTCGCTATGGGGATCCAGCGAGCCGAGCATGCCTTTGAGGGCGGAGTGAACCAGGTCCTGATAGCTGACTTTGTCGCCGTCCACGTATTCCAAGCGCACTTTTTCCATGACGTCGGCCAGCAGCTTGTAATTTTCATAAGGATTGTCGCTGGCGGGGGCGGCCTGGGCGGAATAGAAATAAATGCGCGCGCCCAGCAGGAGGTTGGCGGCGAGAAGGGCGAGCAGCAAGGCGTAAAGAACGCGGCGTTTCATAAGCATTCAATAAAGATCACAACATTTCAACTGCCCATCAACATAGCCTCCAAAGGGCAGATTGGCAAGGCGGTTTTGGAATGAGGGGGAACATGAAAATAACTTGATTAGGGTTGATTCGGCTTGATTGACCTGGGCTGCATGCGGCCCGCTGCGCGATGTAAATGGTTCATGGCAAGTCATTTCGATTGATTTTCCGCGAAAAGGCGCGAAAAGGCGCAAGAGTAAGGCTTGTTCACCGCGAACCACGCGAAAAACGCGAACAAAGGCAAATCTGCTTTCGCGTATTTCGCGTATTTCGCGGTGATCCACTCCGCATTTGTAGCGCCTCCTTGCCCCGAAAGCTTTCGGGGTTGACAGTTTCTTGGCGGAAGCCTGTGCGAAGGGGGATGCGTTCCTTTGCGGCAAAAATCTCGTTGGAATCGCACCTTTCATCACTATTCCAGCGCGGCAGGACCGCAACCCAGGCTGAACTAACCATTTTTTGCCATGCCGCAACAAAAAACTTATTCTTTTGGCTTCATTAACCTTCATTAACCTTCATTGCGATGGGTGACGGCCGGGACGGATGCTCCTCCTCCTGTAGCGGCGGTCTATGACCGTCGCAGATGTGGCGGACGCCGAATGAACCGGGAACAGATTGCTTCCGCCGTCGCTTGGCTGTGGCGCGACAAGGGCGTGCTGGAGCCATCCAACTTGGCGTATCGCCGCCCTGCAGTCCGTCCGAGTCCAGTCTCGGCGAGCCGCCTTGTTTCCTCTCTTTTCCATTCTCCGTCCTCCATCCGCGCTTTCCTTCCTCCTCCACCGCTCCCCGCCCGCCGCGCCGGCGCCGGCCGCCTCCTCCCGGAGGCGACGCCGGCCTGTGCCTACGTTTCTCACGCTGATCATTCAACCATAGTTTCTAATTTTTGTCAAGCCCCGCATCAAAAGGAAAATGCGGGCAAGTTTTGCTCCATGGGCAAAAATCATCATGCGCGATTATGCGGGACCCCTTTCTGACCCCAGGCAGCAGGAACCGGGGTGATCTTACGGCGCAATCAGCGAGTAGAATTGAATTCCGTTGGTGGCGTTGAGGGTGATCGTGTTGTTGGTTCCGAGGACGGTGATGCCGCTCGTCACCGGCGTCCAGTGGATTGGCGAACTCAGGCTGGGAGTCCCGTTCAACACAGAAGTGCTGGCAGCGGCGGGCCAGGAAAGCACCATGTTTGGCAGGCTGCGCTGGACCTGCAAAGATGGCGCATTGATGTTGGCTGTCAGGCCCGCCGGTTGGGTGAGGGCGTAATTGCCGGCGGCGGCGCCGCTCAAACTCAGACCGCTGACCGTGACCGCGATGCCGCTGCCCGGGCTAAAGCCGGCAAAGCTGGCGGTGTAGCCGTTGGTGTTCAGGTTCACGGTGTCCCCGTTGAGGACTCCCAAGAACACGACATTGTTGGAACTCAGCGTCGCGGTCGTCGTGTGGTCATAGAATTTATTGTTGGCAGTAATTCCGGAGGTGATGGTCACCGTCGCCTTGTTGACGGATAGCAGGCCGGGATCGTAAGTGATCGCGTAGTTGCCCGCCGTGAACGTCCCGCCGGTCGCCGCGCTGGGTGTAATAGTGTAGGGCGAGTTTGCCACGGAGGCCGCCGCCGCCCCGCCATTGCCGCTGACAGCCAGCGTCACCGTGCCGATGGATTCGCTGTTTTGCAAGCCGCTGGGGGTGAACAGAGTGCTGCCGCTGCCAAAGAGGAGCGTCTGCCCATACGTTTTACTCTGCGCGTTGGCGGTCACGGTCAGGGCCGCTGCGTTGACCGTCAGGGCGTTGGTCGCGTACGTGATCGCGTAGTTGCCCGCCGTGAACGTCCCGCCGGTCGCCGCGCTTGGTGTAATGGT
>Ga0326728_10007373_pt1 | contig 28291 bp, 25 predicted proteins | sample MB3enrmetagenome_FD_207602 | JGI IMG/M metagenome (GOLD analysis project Ga0326728, IMG submission 207602) | Lab enriched peat soil microbial communities from McLean, Ithaca, NY, United States - MB31MN | ecosystem: Environmental > Terrestrial > Soil > Wetlands > Peat | place: USA: New York... | reverse complement strand
TGGCGGTCCCCGGCCACGCCGAATCCCAAAGGCTTGCCCACGCCGTGCGCGAGTTGGGTCCGAACTCTCCGGCGCGCGGCGGCGGACATGTTATCCTTCGGAGAACAGGCAGTACGTATGACTCTTCGCAGGGTGCTGTGGCCGGGGCTGTGCGGCCTTTTCCTGATGGGCGGGATTGGCGGGCTGTTCGCGTTCCAGAAGCCCTTTCGCGTCTACCCCAGCTATGAACCCGCCGACGACATCCCCTTGCCGCCCGACTACCGCGAAAAGACCGAGTGGGTCTTCGCGCGCCTGATGTATCCCAATCATCCCAACGCCATTCTGGGAAACGCCGGGCGATTCGGATTCCGGCGCTGGGGCGGCTATAACCCGGACTGGCGCGAGGGCGGCACCAGTTGGACCCAGGACTACCCGCGCGCCGACCGGCACTTCGCCGCGGCCATGCGCCGGCTCACCCGCGTCCACGCGCGTTCCGTGGAACAGCCCGTGAATCCCGACGACGTCGACGATTTCTTCAATTGGCCCTGGATGAACGCCGGCGAGATGGGCGATTGGAAACTCACCGATGCCCAGGTGAAAACCCTGCGCGAGTTCCTGCTGCGCGGCGGCTTCCTCATGCTCGACGATTTCTGGGGACCGGAAGAGTACGCCCGTTTCGACGAAACCATGCACAAGGTCTTCCCCGATCGGCCGGCCGTGGACATGCCCAACGACGACCCCATTTTCCACGTGGTCTACGACCTGGACGACCGCGTCCAGGTGCTGGGCGCGTGGTGCACCAGCCAGCGCAACTCGATGATGTGCCAGTCCCGGGCTGTGGGCACCACGGCTCACTGGTATGGCATCTACGACGACAAGGGCCGGGTGATGGTGACGATGTGCTTCAACTCGGATGTCGGCGACGCGTGGGAATGGGCCGACTCGCCGGCGTACCCGGAGAAGTTCTCCGAGATGGGCATCCGCATCGGGGTCAACTACGTGGTCTATTCCATGACGCATTAGCCGCCCGCCGCGGGCCAGATTGCCAAGCCGATCCCCCTAAGCCCGATGGCCGGGATAGGAACCGGCTACGGCGCTACCGTGCGCTGGTCGGCGCCGCGGGGCGCATGGAGCGGCCGATGCCGGTGTAATCGAAACCGGCGCGAATGGCGGCTTCCGGCTGGAAGGCGTTGCGGCCGTCCACCAGGATGCGCGAGGAGGTCAGGGGCGCCAGGGCGGCCAGATCGAGGTTGCGGAACTCGTCCCATTCCGTCACCAGAACCAGGGCGTCGGACCCGGAAGCCAGTTCCTGCACCGACTCGCAATAGCGGATCTTCAGATCGGGCCACTGCTGGCGGCAGGCCGGCATGGCGATGGGGTCGTAGGCCTTCACGCGCGCGCCCATCTGCAGCAGACGCTCGGCGATGGTCAGGCTGGGCGCGTCGCGCAAGTCGTCGGTATCGGGCTTGAAGGCCAGGCCCATCAGGCCGATGGTGCGGCCCTTCAGAATAAAGAGCTTCTCCTGGAGCTTCTGAATCACCGCCACGCGTTGCGCCGCGTTGACATCCAGCGAGGCCTGCAGCAGCCGGCCTTCATAGCCGTATTCGCGGGCGGTGTGCAGCAGGGCGTGCACGTCCTTGCCGAAACAACTGCCGCCCCAGCCCACGCCGGGGTTGAGAAACTTCGCGCCGATGCGGGAATCCAGCCCGATCCCGGTCATCACCTCGGTGGCTTCGGCGCCTACCCGCTCGCAAATATTGGCGATTTCGTTGGCGAAGCCGATCTTCATGGCGAGGAATGCGTTGGCGGCGTACTTGATCATCTCGGCGCTGGTGAGCGAGGTGGCGACCAGGGGCGCGCGGGTGACCGACGGCGGCCGCGGCACGCCCGGCGGCGGATCGAAACTCTGCGACACCAGCGGCTCGTAGAGCTGGCACATGAGGTCGAGAGTCTGCGCGTCCCCCGCGCCCACCACGATGCGGTCGGGGTAGAGCGAATCCTCCACCGCGCTGCCCTCGCGCAGGAACTCGGGGTTGCTGGCGACGCCGAACCGGATATTGCGCTGGTCGCCGGGGTGCGCCTCGTCTATGCCTTCGCGAACCAGGGTTTCCACCAGGTTCCCGCTGCCCACCGGCACGGTGGACTTATTGACCACCACGCGGAAACGGGAGCCGTCCATGGCGCCGCCAATACTGCGGGCCGCCGCTTCCAGGTAAGCCAGGTTGGCTTCGCCACTGGGGAGGGGCGGAGTGCCGACGGCGATGAAGATCACCTCGCTGGCGGCGGCTGCCTCGGCCAGGTCGGTGGTAAACCGGATGCCGCCGCGCTGGGCAGCCAGAGCCAGCATTTCCTCCAGGTAAGGTTCATAGATGGGCGATTCGCCGCGAGACAGCTTGGCGATCTTGCCCGCGTCGGTGTCCACACACGTGACGTGGTGGCCGAGGTAGGACAGGCACGCACCCGTGACCGTGCCGACGTATCCCGTTCCAATTACCGTGACTCGCATGAGAAGTATTGGCTGTAAATGGCCCTGCCTGCTGAGTATAGCAAGTCGCGGGAAACAGTCCCGATGGAGGCGGCTCGGCCATGGCCGCGCGGCTGCCTCAAAACAGGCCGCTCCAAACAGGCCGCTCCGGGACGGGCCTCCGGCCGTGCTACAATTGACTCGTCTACCTGTTCCAAGGACATCAGTGTATTTCTATGCCTAAGCTTAAGACCCATTCGGGTGCGTCTAAGCGGTTCAAGAAGACCGGCACGGGCAAAGTGGTTCGCAGCCACGCCTTCGGCCGGCATATCTTGACCTCGAAGCCGCACAAACGCAAGAAGAAGCTTCACCAGAGCGTAGTGGCCGATGAAACCAATCAGCCCACGCTGAAGCGCATGCTCCCCTATTAAGGGGAGCGATTTGCGCGGACGGCGCGTGTGGCACGTGCCCGATCCGCCAGTCGACGACACCAATGAGGAGATGAAAACGTGCCTAGAGTAAAACGTGGTACTCACCGCCGGGCGGCGCGAAAAAAGACGCTCAAGCAGGCGTCCGGATATTTTCTAACGAAGAGCAAGCTGAACCGCGCCGCGCAGGAAGCCGTCGAGCGCGGCCTGAAGTTCGCTTACGTAGGACGCAAGAATAAGAAACGCGATTACCGTGCGCTGTGGATCGTCCGCATCAACGCGGCGTGCCGGGCCGCCGGTATTTCGTACAGCAAGTTTCTGCACGGCCTCAAGGCCGCCGGCCTGGACCTGAACCGCAAGGTCCTGGCGGATGTGGCCCTGCACGACGATGCGGGGTTCCAGCAGTTGGTGGCCAAGGCCAAGGCGGCGACGGAGACGGCATGACCCCGGCCGAGCAGGAATCGGATTCGCTGAGCAGCCTGGAAGAGCGCATTCAGCTTGCGCTTCAGCTTGTAGCGCGGTTGCGCAAGGAAAAAGAGGCCGCGCTCGGTGAAGCCGCCGAAGCCAGAGCCGAAAAAGAGCGCCTGGCCGAAGAGGTGAAGGCGCTGCAGGCCGAACGCAAGCAGGTGCGCACCCGCATCGAGAAACTATTGGGACAGATCGACCAGTTGAGCGCCATTTAGCAGTTCCGTTCCGGAGACGCGGGTGGAACCTCCCGACAAACAATCCGTTCGCGTGACCATCCTGAGCCGCCCGTACGTGCTGCGCACGGCCGGAGATCCGGGCGAAGTGGAGCGGGTCGCCGCCAGCGTGGACGAGCTCATGCTCAACATCGCTTCCCGCGCTCCCAACGCCGATTCCACGCATATCGCCGTGCTGGCCTGCCTGCATCTCGCCGACAAACTGCGGCAGCTCGAGCGCGAACTCGGCCAGCTCAGGGAGCGGGTGGATCGTAAGAGCGAGGAATTTGCCGGCATGCTGGAGCAATTGATCGCTTCGGCGCGGGAGGGTTGATGGTTCGGATGGCGACGGTGTTTCTGAGCGGCGCCGCGGTACTGGCGGTATCCGCGTACCAGACGGCATATCAAACCGAGATCGCCCGGTGGCGGCACGATCGGGAAACCCGGCTCCAGGCCGACAACGGCTGGCTGACCGTGGCCGGGTTGTTCTGGCTGCACGCGGGAGCCAACTCCTTCGGGAAAGATCCGGCCAGCGAGATCGCGCTTCCCGACGGACCGGCACACGCCGGAGTCTTCACGTTCGATGGCCATCGCGTCACGGTCGCCATGAACGGGACCACGCGCGAGGTGACGCCGGATTCTCCCACCGATGCGGTCAAAGTGGGCCGGCTGAACCTGTTCGTCATCAAGCGCTCCGACAGATACGGCATCCGGCTCAAGGATCCGGAGAGCCAATACCGCCGCGAGTTCCACGGCCTGGACTATTTTCCGGCGAGCGAAGCCTGGCGCGTAACTGCCCGCTGGGTGGCCGCTCCGAAAACCATTCCCGTCCTGAACGTTCTGGGCCAGACCGAGCCTTCGGAGTGCCCGGGCTTCGCGGAATTCGAATTGGGCGGCAAGCATCTGCGCCTGTACCCCATCCTGGAAGAGCCGGACGCCAAACAGCTCTTCTACATCTTCCGCGACGAAACCGCCGGCAAGGAGACTTACGGCGCCGGGCGGTTTCTGTACAGCGACCTGCCGCGCGACGGGCGGGTAGTGCTGGATTTCAACAAGGCCTACAACCCTCCGTGTTCGTTCACTCCCTATGCAACCTGCCCGCTGCCGCCTCCGGAAAACCGGTTGGCCGTGCGCATCGAGGCGGGCGAGAAAAAGTACGGGCACTGAGACCGCGGAGGCCAAAACAGGAATGGCCACGCATCCGTGTTCATCCGTGGCCAAGACCGTTTTGGGGGCACACGGAACTCAGCGCAGAGGGATGGGCAGCAGGAATCCCTCGCCGGGCGCGAACGCGCGTCTTACGGAGCGGTCCAGGTTGGCCAGCGATATGGGGATGTCTTCGACGCCGCCGGCCATGCCGGACTCGGGGCCGGACGGCAGAAGCACCTCGCTGTGGAGCGTCAGGAAAAGCCGCACCACCTCCGGGTCCCGCCAGCCGCGCGCCGCTTCCTCGCGGAGGATTTGGAGCGCCCGAACCGGTGGACAGGCTGCGCGGTAGGGTCGGGGAATGGTCAGCGCGTCGTAAATATCCGCCACCTGAAGAACGCGCGCCAGCAACGGAATCCGGTCCCCGCTCAAGCCATCGGGATAGCCCGATCCATCCCACCGTTCGTGGTGGTGGCGGATAATGGGCAGCACCGCGCCGAGCGATTTCACGTGGCGGCAGATCTCCTCGCCTTGGGTGGTATGCGTGCGCATGGTGATCCACTCCGCTTGCGTCAGTTTTCCGGGTTTGAGCAGAATCGAGTCGGGGATTCCCACCTTGCCCACATCGTGCAGGTACCCACCACGATACAGCGCCACCAGAGCGTCGCGGTCCAACCCCATACAAACCCCCATGGCGACGCCCAAATAAGCCAGCCGTTGGCAGTGGGTTCCGGTTTGCCCGTCGCGCTGCTCCACGGCCTGTCCCAACGCAAACAGGGTGGCCTGCATTTCGTCGGTAGTGCAGGTGCCGCCGGTTTCGTCCTCTTGATTCGGGAAGGTCGGATGGTGGCGCCCACGCATCGTTGGTACAAAGTCTCCACTGGATTTATCGACCCGATCCGCGCAAAGGACTAGGGTTTCCTCAAAAGAAATTCCGGAGTCATCTGATTTCGGAGATCGCAAGCAGGGGTATCAGTTTACCCTCACGGCGGTGATGGAGCGCCAGCCGTAGTTGCCCGCGGCGTCAAAGGCACGGATCGTCACCGTCGTGTTCCCGATCAGCAGCGGAACGGAGGCGGACCAACTGGTGGTGCCCGACGCCACGCCGGCGCTGCCGGTAGACGTGGTCCAGGTGACCGAGACCACTCCCACATTGTCGGCCGCCGTGCCGCTGATCGCGAGGGAAGACGTATATACCGAGACGATGGTGGATCCCGGAGATACGATGGTGAGCGACGGCGGAACAGTGTCGGTTCCGCCCGTGGGCGGGGTGGGCTGCGTCGGCTGTGTCGGCGGGGTGGGCTGCGTCGGCGGGGTGGGCTGAGTCGGCGGGGCCGGGTTGGACGGCGTGGTAGCCGGCTTGCCATACAATGCCTGTATGCCGGCGATGTCGTCGGCCGTCAGACCGGTCACCACGTGATAGTAGGCGTACATTACGGCGTTGGGATCGCTGGAGTGCGCCAATCCCAAGGCGTGCCCGGCTTCGTGCAGGGCCACCGAAAACAAGTCGATGCCGCTTGACGTGTTCCAGGACTCCACGTCGTTGAAGTGGATATCGCCCGCCACCGGCTCGGGGTTGTCGGGCACGGGATAGAAGGCGTGCGCCAGAGTGGAGGCGCTGGTGAAGGGATACGCGTCGCCGTGCGCGCCGGTGGCGAACAGGATGTCGATGGAGCGCGCCGCGCCGGCCTGCTGCCCCTCGGTAATGGCGATGTTGGCGTATTGCACCCATTGCTGAAACGCCTTGTTCACCTGATCGAGCACCACGCTTTCGTCCAACTTCGCGGTCACGTTGTCGAACCAGTAATGCAGCGCCACGGCGCCGGAAGCGTCGCTGGGCCATTGGGAACCCGCGAGAACGTAATCGGCGACCGGCCCGGCTTCGGAGATGGGACCGGGACATCCATACACATGCCTGTGGGCGAGCAGGTCTATGGATGGCGGCACCAGGTGGTAGACTTCGTCGCGGGCGGCCAGACTGCGTACGCTCTCCCGCGAGCCGGCCAGCAATAGATGGCCGGGAAGCATGCCGGGCGTTTCCACCACCTCCAGGCCGGCCTCTTCGGCCAGGCGCCGGGCGAGGTCCGGGTCCACATCCCGATGGAACATCGCCAGGTACGTGTCCTGGCCGAACTCCCCGCTGAATTTGGCCGAGGCGTCGATCCCGCCCGCCCAAAGCAAGTCGAGGCCGCCGGCATCCCAGGCGCGATCGCTCGCAACCAGCAGGCCCGACGGGGGTACGTAGGCCAGCACACGAACCCCCCGGCGCTGCAGATCCGCGCGCACTTCCGGACCAGGGTAAGACCCGAACCGCAAGACCCTGTGGCCCTCCGCCACGGGCGAGCCTGCCGCGCCCCGCGCGTCCGTACTCCAGCCTGCCGAAACCACGAGCGCCGACAATCCGAGCCAAATCGTGATTTTCATCTCTTCAACTCTCTTTTCGACACCGGATGAGAATTTGTCCGCCCGGCGCCCACCAATCCGACAGCCCCATGAAGCCAATATTCTCCTGGCCTATGGCCCTGATGGGGACCATACTGGCCTGCGCCGCTAACGCCCAGCCGGCGTATCAGATTCAAACCATTGCAGGGAGTTCCCTCACCGGCGACGGCGGACCCGCCACAGCCGCGGAACTCGGCAATATTCAGGGAATTGCGACGGACCGTCTGGGGAATTTGTACCTCTCGGATACGGACAACCACCGCGTGCGTAAGGTCTCTTCCAACGGCATCATCACCACAATTGCGGGTACCGGCGCCGCGGGATTCTCCGGAGACGGTGGACCGGCGACCGCCGCGCAGTTGAACCTGCCGTACGGACTGGCCACCGACCTCTTGGGAAATCTATACGTAGCCGACTTGGGGAACAACCGCGTGCGCCGCATCGCGCCCGACGGCACCATCCTGACGGTGGCCGGCGGCGGCACGCAGGCTTCGGCAATTGACGGCGGACCGGCCACCGGCGTTCCCCTGCTCACCCCCCGTAACCTGGCCACCGATGCGGCCGGCGACCTGTACATTTCCGAATTCTCCGGCCATCGGGTGCGCAAAGTGACCCCCGACGGCAATATCTGGACCGCCGCGGGTACCGGCATCGCAGGCTATTGGGGCGATGGCGGATTGGCCGCCAACGCGCAACTGGCTTTCCCGGCCGGCCTGGCCGTGGACCGCAACGGAAACTTGTACATCGCCGACTCCCAGAACGACCGGATCCGCAAGATCCTGCCCGGCAACATCATATCGACGGCTCTGGGAGGATCGCCCTCCACGGAGCTGTATACGCCCATCGCCGTGGCCGTGGATAGCGCCTCGACGATCTACGCCGGGGACAGCACCAACATCGTGCGCGCGTACACCCTGACTGGGGTGTGGAGCAGTGTGGCCGGAACCGGGTCGCCGGGTTATTCGGGCGATGGCGGGCTCGCCGCGTCCGCCCAACTGACGCTGGTGCGCGATCTGGCGGTGGACCCCGCCGGCATCCTGTACATCGCCGATTCCGTGCGTGTGCGCTCGGTGAACCAGTCGCGAGTCATCCACACCGTGGCGGGCGACGGCTACCTCCACGCCATCGGCGACGGAGGTCCGGCGACCTCCGCCCAACTCTATCAGCCTTCGGCCGTCATCCTGGATTACGCCGGCAACCTCTTTGTGGCCGATACCGGCACCGAGCGGGTGCGCCAGGTGACGCCATCGGGCATCATCGTCACGGTGGCGGGCACGGGTGTCGCCGGCTACCAAGGGGACCAGGGCGCAGCCTCCCATGCCCTGCTGAACTCGCCCGGCGGCGTCGCCCTCGACTTGGCGGGCGACCCGGTCGTCGCCGACACCTCCAACCAGCGCATTCGTAAAGTTACTGGCGGCATCATCGCGACCGTGCTCGGCACCGGAACCGCCGGCAGCGGGCCGGAGGACACCGCGCCGCTCCAAACGCCCGTGCGCAGCCCCGGCGGCGTTTGTTCCGACGTGGGAGGCAACCTGTACGTGGTCGATACACTGAACAACCGGGTGCTGCGGGCGCCTCCCGGAGGGCTGGTCGTGACCGCGGCCGGAAACGGGGCCGCCGGCAGCCAGGGCGACGGAGGTCCGGCCCGCACCGCGCAGCTCAACCTGCCCTCGGCCTGTATGGCGGACGCGGCCGGGAATCTGTACATCGCCGACACCGGGAACCACCGCATCCGCAAAGTCGGCCCGGCGGGGATCATCACTACCGTGGCGGGAACGGGATCGCAGGGTTCGTCTGGCGACGAAGGCCCGGCCACGGCGGCGGCCCTGAGCGCGCCGCGGGGCGTGGCGGTGGATGGCAGCGGCAACGTCTTCATCGCGGATACCGAGAATCACAGGATCCGCATGGTGACTACGGATGGCGTCATCCACAACATCGCGGGGCAAGGCGGCGAGGGATTCGCGGGCGATGGCGGAGCGGCCCTGTCCGCCCAACTCAATTCTCCCGCCGGCCTCTTCCCGGATGGCTCCGGGGACGTATATGTAGCCGACTCGGGAAACAACCGCCTCCGCCGGTTGGTTCCGCAGTCCGCGCAGCCGGTCACGACGCCGGTGCAGCTTTCGCCTCCCCCGGCTCCGGCCGTCGAGAACGCCGCCAGCCTGGCGGCCGGTGCGGTGGCTCCGGGAGAACTGGTCACCATCATCGGAGCGGGGCTGGGACCGCAATCCGGAGTAGCCGGGCTCTTCGATTCCGCGGGCCTGGTGGCGAACCTTGTGGCCGGTACGGAGGTGGACTTCGACAATGTGGCCGCGCCGGTATTCTACACCGAGTACAGCCAGGTCACCGCGCAGGTTCCCTATACCGTCGCGGGCAACGCCACCACCCATGTCGTCGTGCTGTATCTGGGCCTTGCGGCCGGGACCGCCGATATCGCGGTAGCCAGTGCCGCTCCGGGACTGTTTCCGCAGGTGCTGAACCAGGACGGCTCCGCCAATTCGGCCGCCAATCCCGCGCCCCGAGGTTCCATGATCGTACTGTCCGCCACCGGGGAAGGGTTGCGGAACGCCGCCAACGTCGCCGGCCTTCCCGCGGCGCCCCCTTACGCCAGTCCGCAGCAGCCCGTGGTGCTTACGATTGGAGGCGCCATGGCGTCCATCGCATACTCCGGTGCGGCTCCGGGGCAGGTGGGTGTTCTGCAGGTGAACGCCGTAGCGCCGGATGGTCCGCCATCGGGCCAGGCCGCGGTGGTGTTGACCGTCGGCACGGTAAGTTCCGCGCCGATCAACGTGTGGCTGCAGTAGAAAGGCGGCGGGGGGCGCGGCCGCTGCGGACACGGAACCGCGAGAGTTAGCCTGGATTTCGCACAGGTGCGCCCCATCTACGCGGAAAGCGGCGAAAACCTGGGAACCGACGAAACCGTCCCAAGGCGCGCAACAAGATTCGATGACACACCTTGCTTCCCGGTGCCGCGTGCACGGTTCCGTCTGTCCCGGGGTTCCCAGGTTTTCGCCCTGCCTGGGAAGCTCCGCTACGTTCCCTGTTAGAAATCCCAGTTAGAAGCCGTGAAACAACCGGCTCCGCTCACAGAGGCACTGTCAGACACGCCGCAATCCGGTGACAGGGAACGAAACTTGCGCGCTCCAAATCCCGAGAAATCAAGGAGATCGCCGCGGCGGAGTTTCGTCGCCTGTCACCGGATTGCGGCGTAGAAAAAGCTCCAACCTGCACTCGCTCGGATGGTTTCACGGTTTCTGCGCGGGCGACCCGGACCGAAGACCACTCCGTCCTCCCTTGTAAGTTAACGCACAAATAGAATTGATTTCTTTCGTCGGGCTGTAGTGTAAGTGCGCTCGGCCGGGTCTTAGGGGTGGTGCTTATTATCAGATCAAAGGCGGCGATTCACCGCCCACTGCCTTCCGTGGTGCTTACCGCAACAGCAGCTTTAGTCCGCGATGGATACGGCTGCGCCCTGAGGGCGCGAAAGTGAAACGCGCAAGGTGGGCGGCCTTGGCAATCCGTATTCTGCTTCCCGGGACGCCCTGAGCGTGAGGAGGTGAACTATGAAGGGCAGTTACGATATGCGTGGCCGCACCACACTCGCCATACTCCTGGCGCTCGCGCTTCCGCCCACTTGCTGGGGACAGAAGCCGGTCATCTCGCCTGGTGGCGTCGTAAATGCCGCCGACTATTCGAATCAAAGTCTGATCATCGGCTCGATTGTCTCGATATTCGGGCAGAACCTCGCCACATCCACACAAGCTGCCACGTCAACGCCACTGCCCACGTCGCTTGGTGGAACCACCGTGACGGTCGAAGGATTTCCCGCTCCGCTCTTTTTTGTTTCTCCCAATCAGATCAATTTTCAGTTACCGAGCGCCGGCGGTAGCATCGTTGTCGCCACAAGCGCCGGGACAGGCGATCCATATCTTCCGACCGGGGGAGGGGGCTCCTATCCCGGCATCTTCACTCAAGACGCCAGCGGCTGTGGGCAGGCTAGCGCGCTAAATGTGGCGTCCGATGGCTCGGTCTCGCTGAATTCTCCATCCAACAGCGTTTCCCCTGGGGGTTACCTCGAGGTCTTCGGAACGGGCGAGGAATACCTTCCGACTGTCATCCCACCCAATGGAATCCCCACTCCCGCGAGCCCCCCTATCGCCGCGTCCTATCCGGCACTGGGTGCCTACGACTTCGATTGGGCACACTACGGAAGCGCTCCCGAATTTTACTCCGGCGCTCACAATTGGGCGGGGCGCGCCCCCGGGCTGATTGGAGTGGACCAGTTCAATGTCCAGGTCCCGCTCGGGGTGCGGGAGGGCTGTGCAGTGCCCCTGCGGATTATCAGCGATAGCATCAGCCAGCCGGTGACAATCGCTATCCGCACCGGCGGCGGTTCCTGCGTCGATCCGCCGGAGCAAGGATATGGGCAGATCACCTGGCAAAAGGCGGAAAACATCGCTGCATCCGGCGCGGTAACCGAAACCGACGGCGTGACCGTTTCCTTGCAGGAGTCGCCGGGGAAGCAGGCGCCGCCGCCAGCGGCTTTCAGCGACGGCAACAGCGGTAACACGCCCCTGTACCCCCCGCCAACAATCTACTATGGTCCTTCGTGTCATATTCCGGGCTATCGCAGTCTGGACGCCGGCACGCTCACCTTGCAAAGCCCCAGCGCGGCTCCGGCCACGGTTCCGGCCGCAGCGCTCCAGCAGGGACAGGTGGGCGGATTGACCGTATACCAGGTCGCGCTCCCGGCCGGCACGATCCAGAGTGGGAGCTTCACGGTTTCGGCAACCGGCGGGGCGGATGTGGGTAAGTTCCAATCCACCGTCCCGATCGGCGCGGAGATTCATCTCACCACCAACCTGACGAACCTTGTGGTTGGGTGTAACAGCTCCACCAAGATTAGTTGGACCGGTGGCGATCCCAACGCCTGGGTAACGGTAAGTACCTTCGGCCTCCCAGGCGTCGCCGACGACTACTCCTCCTACACGACGCTCGGGCAGGCTCGCGTGTCGGACGGATACGTGATCGCCTGGGGTGAGCCCCTCGTCGGCAGCGCCGTCGCCTGCTCCTATTATACGACCAACATGGTCATCGAGGTCGACCCCGATCCTTCGGAGATTCCGGCCTTATCAGCGGCTGGCCTATCGCTGGGAGGCCAGCACACTTGGATGTACCTCTACTACTTCACGGCCCAGGTCGGGTATTAGCCGGCCGTACGAAACAGGGCAGCGTTACAATCCCCGCCCAGTCGGTAGGTGGGCCGCGTGGCCAGATTTGCCTCCTCCATCTCCCTCGTTCCAAACCATTTCCACCCCGCCACTCAAAAACCCGCCCCTCCCGAAAACCCGTCGACCATACCCTCGCAGGTGTTCAGCTTCGTTGTCAAGGGTTTGTTATAATCCCAACTGGGTCCGCGCCCACCCAAGGAGAAGTTATGAAGAACGGGATGATCGCCGCACTGGCGGTCCTGGCGCTGATCCCGGCCATGCTGCGAGCCCAGATCGGCAATATCGTCGTAACCAATGCGGCAAGTTTCCAACCTGGGGTGCCGGCCCCTGGCTCGATCGGCACAATCTTCTGCACGGGCCTGGTTATCAACGGAGTGGTTAGCGCGCCGGGTGTGCCGTTGCCGTTCAGCCTCGCAGGCGTAACCGTAACGATTGGCGGTGCCGCGGCGCCGCTGTTCGCGGTAGCCGACCTCGGCGGTTACCAACAGATCAACCTCCAGGTGCCACAAGAGACCCAGCTCGGCGTGGCGGGCACGGTCCCAGCCGCGGAAGTAACCATAACCCAGAACGGCGTCCAAGGCACGATCACGGTGAATCTGGCATCCGACCCGGGAGAGTTTTTTCGGATCGGGACCACCCAGTACGGGGTTCTCCAACACGCCGCCGATAATTCCCTGGTCACCGCCAGCAATCCCGCCAAGGGCGGCGAGATGATTATTGGGTATGCTACCGGACTTCAGCCTCCTGGTTCTTCCGTTGCCATCGGCCAGCCAGCGCCAACCTCGCCTCTCTATTACGTGCCTCAAGTGGACAACAACCCCACCAACGTGAACTTGACCGGATTGTTCATTAAAGATAGCGCCGGCAGTTCGTTCAATGTGTTTAACCTTAATGGCCTCTACAACCCGAATGGCGATCTCCCATTTATGGGGCTCACGCCGGGGGCGGTGGGGCTGTACCAGATCAACTTTGTCCTCCCGGGCCTCGCCGCCGGCAACGCAGCCATCGACATCCGGCACATGGGGTGCAACGAGGCTCTGGCCTTTCTCAGCGGCTGCGGGGCCCCCGGCGCCACGGTATTTACCGACGGTCAAACCGTACTGATTCCGGCGCAGTGAGCTTGCGGCGGGAATGGGAGAGACGATAGGTGCTGTCCTGGATGGTCCGCCGCCGGGCCAGGCGGCGGTGTTGACTGTCGGCACGGCAGGTTCCGCGCCCGCGAAGGTACGGCTGCGGAATAGAGGCGGCGGCGATCAGGAAGTAACCGCCCGCCCAGGTTCGGAATCATGGGATGTCGTAGATAGAGGAAGAGCCAGACATCCCGGGCGGCACGTCGTTGAGGAAGCGGCTACGTTGCCCGCTGAAAAGCGCAACGTCTACGGAGGTTCGCAAGATTCGGTGACAGACCGAGCTGTCCGCGCCGCGCAAAAACGGCGCCTTGGGGCAGCCTTGTCAGTCACCGTCCGCATGCCCTGTTTGCGCGCATTCCTGCATCATGTGATGTCCCCGTAGCGGTGCGCGGCCGGGTAACTCCCTTCTAACGGCGCCTGAGGAAGCAACCATTCGAAAGGCTATCGCTTCACGGCAGCAAACACGGCCAGCCCAGTGAAAGTCATGCGGCGCTTGGCTGCGGCGGCGCTGGTTCCACCGCCAGCCCCAGCGCCCGGTGCAATGCCTTACTGCTTCACCAGCTCGACGCGGCGGTTCTTGGCGCGGCCTTCCTCGCTGTCATTCGACGCCACGGGAGCGTAGGGGCCACTGCCGTAGGCCCGCAGCCGGCCAGCCGGAACCGCGTACTTCGTTGTGAGCGCGGCGAGCGCCGCCTCGGCGCGCCGGCGCGAAAGATCCATGTTCAGGTCTAGCGCACCCTGATTGTCGGTGTGCCCGACGACATAGAGTTTCAGCTTGGGGTCGTCGTCCAGCAGCTTGGCGATCTCTTTCAGGGTCGCGTCGGACTCGGGCTTGATATCGGCCTTGCCGGTGTCGAAGTAGATCCCGTAAACCGAAGCGTGGCCGGTGCGGTTGATGTCGTTGGCCAGCGACGCGGCGTCCACCGTGATGAGATCCGACTCCATGGGCTTCATTTCGATGATGTAGAGCTCGACGCCCGGTCCGCCAAGCCCGCCTTGATCGTCCACCAGCAGGCTCACATAAACGTCGCCCTCCGGCCGCGCGAGTTTCGCCGAAACGTATCGAATCCCGTGGTCGGGTCCCCAGTAATCGTCGTACTCGCCGTTACCGTACACCCTTGGACTCGGGTTCCCCGACCCCCAGCAGTCCTGTGGGCCGCAAGTAAAGAGCGTCTCGAACCCGGCCTTCTTGAGCGCGCCTTGATAGTTGCGAAAGACCTCCAGCACCGAGCGTCCCTGGGGAGCCGCATAAACGATGCGGGTGACCTTCCCTTCCAGATGCTGGCTCTTGGCAAATTTCTGGTCCGTGGCTTTGCTGAGCGGAAGCGTGAACTCATCGAACTCTCTGGTGAGATAGTTCTTGATAACCGATCCGGGATATCGCGAAATCAAGGGATGGTCCTTGCTTCCCTCCGCGTCCTGGTCTTGCCCTGTCGCGAAGGGCGCCGATGCGCTTAGCAATAAACAGGCTACAAATACTCTGCGAATGAGATTTGTCGTTGCCTGGAGCGAACTGCGGTCGGTTGGCATTCCTTTATCGTGCGGCTGATCGGCGCGGAGTGCAAGCGTTCCCTGTAATTCGATCTACGCACTTTTCAGGCGCTACCAGTCCGTGGCGCCTCCCAAGCCTGCGGCTACAATGGAGAAATGCCGCAAACTCTAACCATAGCCGGCCGCGAATTCCGCTCGCGGCTCATCGTCGGAACCGGGAAGTACCGCAGTTTCCAAGAGATGCAACGCTGTCACGAGGCCACCGGGGCGGACATGGTCACGGTCGCGGTGCGGCGCGTGAACCTCACCGACCGCTCCCAGGAATCGCTGCTCGATTACATCGACCGCTCGAAGCTCTTCATCCTCCCCAACACCGCCGGCTGCTACACCGCCGACGATGCCGTGCGCACCGCGCGGCTGGCGCGCGAAGTGGGCCTCTCGAACTGGGTCAAGCTGGAGGTGATCGGCGACGAAAAGACCCTGTTCCCCGATAACGCCGGCCTGCTAGAGGCCACCGGCATTCTGGTGAAAGAGGGGTTTGTGGTGCTGCCGTACACCAACGACGACGTGGTCAACGCGCGCCGGCTCATCGATGCCGGAGCTGCCGCCGTCATGCCCCTGGCAGCACCCATCGGGTCGGGTCTGGGGGTGCAGAATCCCACCAATTTGCGAATCCTGCGTGAGATGATCACCGAAGTCCCCATGATCGTGGACGCCGGCGTTGGCACCGCGTCGGACGCCGCCATCGCCATGGAGCTGGGCGCCGACGGGGTACTCATGAATACCGCCATCGCCCTCGCCGAAGATGCCTGCAAGATGGCGCGCGCCATGAAGCTGGCGGTGGAGGCCGGCAGGCTGGCCTGGGAATCCGGCCGCATGCCGAAGAAACTCTACGCCAGCGCCAGCAGCCCGCTGACCGGCGTGGTGGGAAGCTAGACTCAATACTGTTCACACAAGAACAATTGGGTGCTATATGTGAACAACATTGGGGGCTGGTGGGCGATCTACCAGGTGCGCTGCCAGAGAACTCCGGCCGGCTCCGGGGCGTGGGACACTATCTCAAGGGCCGCCAGGACGCCCCCGCAATGCTTTCGGACCACAGGTTCGCCCTCCGCCGCGCACACGCGCCCGCTGCGTGGCGGCGCAGGCCGGCGATCCGCCAAGACTCGGCAAAACCATGAGCCGCGTGTCCTCCATCCCACCAGCTCCGCCCGATCGCGCGCGAATTTCCCTGGCGCGTCTCCTCGCGGCCTTCTTCAAAATCGGCAGCATCGGTTTTGGAGGCGGGATGGCGGTGATTGCGTTGATGGAGCGGGAACTCGTTCAGAGGCGCAAACTGCTCGCGGCGGAGGAATTCCTGCAAGGCGTGGGTCTGGGGCAAATTCTCGGATCGTTTGCCGTGAACGCCTCCTTTTTTGTCGGCTACCGGCTATATGGACTCACCGGAGGCATCCTCTCGGTAGGCGCCTTTCTGATGCCGTCGTTAGCTCTGGTCACCGCGCTCTCGCACCTCTATTTTCGGTACCATGCGATTCCCACATTACAGGGGGTTCTTGGCGGTTTGGGACCGGTGGTGATCGCCCTGATCGTGAATGCCGCATGGTCGCTGGGCGGGAAGGTCCTACGGTCGCCTGCCGCCATTTGTATCGCCCTCGCGGCACTGGTGGCGGGGGCGTTGAAGACCAACGCCGTGTGGGTGATCCTGGCCGCCGGGCTGGCGGGGCTCATCCTGCCGAATCGCGGCCTGGCCAGTCTTCGCTCCGGCGGCGGCTCTCGTCCGCGCACGCTCGCGTCCGTCGCCATCCCGCTGGCGGCCGGGTCGCTATCCTTGCTCGGTTCGCTGGCGGCGAACTTCCTGAAGATGGGTCTGGTGTTCTTCGGGGGCGGCTTCGCTCTCGTGCCGGTCCTGCATCACCGCCTGGTGACTGAGCTTGGCTGGCTGAATGCGCGGGAGTTTCTGGACGGCGTCGCCATCAGCAATCTGACCCCCGGCCCCATCGCCGTGCTGGCCACCTTCGCCGGGTTCCGCGTTGCCGGTCTCGCCGGCGCCTTGGTGGCCACCGCGGCTCTGCTGGCCCCGGCGATGGGCCTGATGTGGTTGATTAGCGGCCAATACGCGCGGTATCGCGGCGAGCCCGCCGCCGGGCGGTTTCTGGCGGGCGTGAATCCGGCTGTGGCCGGGCTGGTCTGCAGCGCGGCGGTGCTATTGGGGAGCAGCGCCGTCGGTTCCTGGCGTGGTTGGATTCTGTGCGCCGGATCCTTTCTGCTGCTCCGGAAGTTCCAGTGGCACCCCGCTTTCGTTCTGGCGATCGGCTCGGCAGCCGGTTATGCCGGGCTGCTGCGGTGAGAATTTGCGCGCCTGCCTTGACCCCGATCGCGCCGGTCTCCTATAATTCACCCGGTATGTTGAAATGGCGAGCGGCGGCACTGGCCCTCGCGGCGCTGGTGACTTCCGCTGGGCCACAACCGCGGAACAATCCCTTTGCCGGCCGCTGGGACATCACAGTCACGACAGATCGAGACTCCTATCCCGATTGGATGGAGGTGGCCGACAGCGGCGGCGAGCCCCAGGTCCGCGTCCAGCCGCGCTCCGGCAGCGTTCATCCCGTCTCGGGCGTGGAGCTCGACGGCGCCCATCTGGACTTCGTTCTTTCGCCGGCGTCCAAGACCAATCCTGCGGTAACGTGGGACCTGTTTGTCGATAGCGACAAACTGAGCGGAACCGAGAGCCGCGGCACTGCCGTGGCCCATCTCTCCGGAGTGCGCGCGCCCGAGCTGAAACGCGACCCGCCGGCGCGATGGTCCGAGCCCGAGCCCCTGTTCAATGGGAAGGATCTCACCGGATGGGAGCCCGCCGGCGCCGCTACCAGCCGCTGGACGGCTGAAGAAGGCGTGCTGGTGAATACCGCTCGCGGGGCCAATCTCAAGACCACGCGCAAGTTCGACGACTTCAAATTGCACATCGAGTTCAATTGTCCGAACCATGGAAACAGCGGCGTCTTCCTCCGCGGCCGCTACGAAGTGCAGGTGGAGTACGAACCCCCGGAGGCCAACGACCGCTTCCACGCCATCGGGTCGATCTATGGTTTCATCGCTCCGTCGGTCGCGCTTCCCCGCACGCCGGGAGAATGGGAGACCTACGATGTCACTCTGGTGGGCCGAAACGTCACCGTGATTCGCAATGGCGTCACCACCATCGACCACCAGGAGATTCCCGGCATCACCGGAGGCGCGCTGGACGCCAATGAGGGAGAGCCGGGCCCGTTCTATCTGCAGGGCGACCACAACGGCCGCCTGCAATTCCGGAACATAACCATTTCCTTGCCAAAGCGCTGAGCCTGACGATCGGAGGGGTTCGCCAATGTCTGCATCCGGATTCACCAGACGGCATTTCTTTTACGGTTCCTTGCTGGCCGGGGCTGTTCCGGCGGGCGGATTTGGCAGCACGCCATCGTTGAAAATGCTGGGTTACAAATCGCCCAATGAGAAGCTCAACATCGCTTCGATCGGCGCGGGAGGAAAAGCTGCGTCCGACATCCGGGGGTGCGCCCCGGGCGAGAACATCGTGGCGCTGTGCGACGTGAACGACAAAGAAGCCGCGGCCACCTTCAAGCAGTTCGACAAGGCGGCCCGGTACAGAGACTTCCGCAGGATGCTAGACCAGGAAGGCCGCAACATCGATGCCGCGATCGTGACCATCCCCGATTTCATGCACGCCACCGCGGCCACCTGGTGCATGGAGCGCGGGATACACGTCTACGTGCAGAAGCCGCTCACGCGCACCGTGTGGGAAGCCCGCTGGCTTCGCCAGGCCGCCGCGAAATACAAGGTGGCTACCCAAATGGGCAACCAGGGCTACTCCCTGGAAGGCACCCGTCAGTGCGCCGAGATGGTCTGGTCGGGCGAGATCGGCAACGTCACCGAGGTGCATGCCTGGACCAATCGCCCCATCTGGCCGCAAGGGCTTACCGGGATTCCGCCCGAAGAAAAAGTCCCCGACACTCTGGATTGGGATTTGTGGCAGGGCATCTCTCGCGCGCGCCCCTACACCTCGGGCGGGGCGGCTTATGAAAAGGAGCGGTACAAGTTCTATCAACCTTTTAACTGGCGCGGATTCTTCGATTACGGATGCGGCGCGCTGGGAGATATGGCGTGTCACATTCTCGGAGCGCCGAACCTGGCTTTGCGTCTGGGTGCGCCGGTCGGCGTGGAGTGCCTTCGCCAGGAAGGGACCAGCCCCTTCATGTTTCCGAAGTCGTCCACCATCCGCTTCGATTTTCCGGCCCGCGGGAACATGCCCGCGGTGAAGATCTTCTGGTACGATGCCTGCAAAGCGACCCCCAAGATACCGGGTGCGCCCGAGCACGAGTTTCTGGGCGACCTGCCCAGCCGGCCGCGGCCGCCGCACGCCGAGGAGCCAAGTGCCACACCCGCCGCGCCCGCGCCCCGATCGGGTTATCAGGGCCGCGTCTTCTCTTGGGACGAGTGGACCGAAATCCAGCCGCTGCTGGATGACCCCAAAGCCCCGCCGAAGCCCAACGGCAGCCTCTTCATCGGCGGCAAGGGCATGCTGACCACCGGCACATACGGCGAGTGCACGCGCCTCCTGCCCGTCGAGAAGATGGAGAAGTACTCGTTCCCACCGGCGCTGCTGACCCGCTCGCCGGGCCATTATCGCGATTGGATTCGGGCCTGCAAAGGCGGCGATCCGGCGTGCTCGAATTTCGAGATCGCCGCGCCGTTCACCGAATGGATACTGCTGGGCGCGATCGCCCTGCGCGTCCCCGGAAAGCTGGAGTGGGACAGCGCAAAGATGCGCTTCACCAACAGTCCCGAAGCCAATCGCTATCTCAAGCCGGCATTCCGCAAAGGCTGGCCGCTGGCTTAGCGCTTTGTACTGCTGCCTGTGAGCTTCTTGCCGCCCCACAAAAAAGCTGAAAGCTTACGGCTTCCCGATCAGCCGCCGTCTCAGCACATCCAGCGCCATCTGCGTGGTGAACGTGCGGATTCGGGTGCGGTCGCCCAGGAATCGCCGATGCGCCACGTGCGTGCCGTCCGCGTCCGCCACGGCGATGTACACCGTTCCCACCGGCTTCGCCTCGCTCCCCGTGGGACCGGCCACGCCGGTAATCGCCACCGCGTAGGTCGATCCGGTGCGTTTGCGCGCGCCCGACGCCATGGCCTTGGCGGTCTGCAAACTGACAGCGCCGAATTCGTCGATGGTCTCCGGCGGCACTCCCAGCAGTTCCACCTTCAACCTGTTGCTGTAGGTAATGAACCCGCCCAAGAAGTAGTCCGAGCTGCCCGGCGTGGTCGTCAAGCGCTCGCCCAACATGCCGCCGGTGCAGCTTTCCGCCACCGACACCGTGGCGTGGGCCTTTCTCAGCAGGTCGCCCACCACGGCCTCCAGCGGATCGCCGTTGCGCGAGTAAATGCGGTCGCCCAGGAGCAATTCGATGGGGCCGCCCACTTCGGCCAGCAGCGCGTCGGCCTCCGCCAGCGTGGCGCAGCGCGCCCGCAGGTGGATTTGCAGATCGCCGTTGGCCGCCAGAATGGTGGTCGCCGGGTTCTCGTACTTGGTATATACCGGCGCGATGGTCTGGTCGAGATCGGACTCCGTGATGCCCGTGACGCGCAGCAGCAGCGTGCGGATGGCCAGTTTGGGTGCGATGCGCGTCAGGCGCGGCAGGCATTGCCGCTCGAACATCGCGCGCAACTCGTGGGGCGGGCCCGGCAGCAACATCAAGACCGCTCCCGATTCCTCCACCCACTGGCCGGGCGCGGTGCCACGGTCGTTGGCCAAAATCTCGGCGCCTTCCACCAGGAACGCCTGGCGCTTGTTGACCTCCGGCATCTGGCGCTTCATTTGCGCGAAACGCTGTTCCAGCGCCTCGGCGATCTCCGGCCGGAAAGCCAGCTTTCGATCCAGCGCCAGCGCCACGGATTCGCGGGTGACATCGTCTTCGGTGGGACCCAGTCCGCCCGAAAGAATCACGATCTCGGAACGCGAGAGCGCTCTCCGTATGGCGTCGGCCAGGCGCTCGCGGTGGTCGCCGATCACGCACTTGGCCACCACTTCCACTCCCAGCCCGTTCAACTCGCCGGTCAGATAGAGGGAGTTGGTGTCGACGCGCTGCGGCGTCAGCATTTCCGAACCGACGGCGATGATCTCGGCATTCATCGGACCCGCGCCATCAGATCAGCGGAAGCCCCTTGATGCCGGCGTCCACGCGATAGATCGCGTTGGTCGTGGCAATCGCCATGGAGCGCGAAGGAGTGAACGCCAGGCCCACGATGCCAGGTCCGGAAACAAACAGAGCGGCCTTGCGCTCCGGGTCGATACGCACCACGCCGCGGTGCCCCGCGATCGAGGCAGCCACATAGAGGTTGCCGGCCTCATCGAACGCGATCCCCTGCGGCCGGCCCAGGCCGCGGTAATAAACTTCCACTTCGCCGTGCACCGAAATTCGTTGGACGCAATCGAAGCTGGAGGTGGTGGGCCCGGTGACGTACAGGTAGCCGTCCGGGCCGAAGGCCAGGTGGTAGGCGGCAATCGACGCCTCCAGCGTGGCGAAGACGAAGATCTGGCGGTTGGGGCTGATCTTGAAGATCGTCCCGCTGCGGTCGCCCACGTACAGGTTCTGTTCCCGGTCGAAGGCCAGGCCCGTGGCCACTCCCATGCCTTCCACGAAAACCGACATGTTGCCGGTGGGCGATACCTGGTACACCATGCCTTCGTTGCGGCTGGAGATGTAGAGCATGCCCTGCGGATCGAAGGCCAGGCCGCTGGCGTTCATCAGCTCGTTGATGAACGGCTTCATGCTGAAATTGAGGTCGATTTTGAAAACCGCCACCGGCACGGTCTGGCCGCGCGACCCGCTGAACGTGGTGAAGATATTTCCGAACGAGTCCACCGCCGGATTGGCGACGGGATGCAGGCTGTCGGCGATGAGGACGCCGATATCGCAAGCCCAGGACTCGCTGGCCTGACCTTCGCTCTCAATCACCAGTTCTCCCGCCGTGGCGCCCTCCGGAACGCGGGCGATCACGAAGGAATCCGAGCCGACGATCACCGGCGCGCCCACCTCGCCGATGGTCACGCGCGGCCGGTTGTTCCTCGCGAAGCCCTTTCCGCGGATGGCCAAGTCGCCGCCGGCGATGGCGGCTTGCGGGCTCACCTGCGAAATCTGCGGTTTGGAGTCGGAGGATTTCCGAGGAGGCATTAATAAAGATTGAAACATCCTGCCAGCAATAACACAAGTGCCGCATAGACCCCGGCCATGACGTCGTCGGCATTAATGCCCCATCCCCAAGGCAGAGCCTCTAGCTGCCGCACCGGCGGCGGCTTCCAGATGTCGAAAAGGCGAAACAGGAGAAACGCGGCCAGGTAGGTTTCCCAGTTCAGCGTGCGCGCGCCCCCCAGCGCAATCCACTGCCCAATCACTTCATCCACCACCACGAAGCCCGGGTCTTTGATATTGGCCGTGCGCGCCGAAACGCCGGCCGCCCAAACCGCGGGCAAAAACAACGCCGCCGCCAGCAGCGGAAAATGCCACCACGCGAACCCGGCATACCGATGCAGCAGGATGGCGATGGCGACCGCCGCGGCCGACCCCGCCGTCCCCGGAGCGACTGGCGACCGCCCGCACCCAAACCAAGTAGAGATAAGGTTAGCGATTTCTCCGTAGACTATGCCCCGGCCCGCCGCCTTACGCATCACCCTCTTCCGCCTCGTCCCCCGGCTGTATCGGCGCCGGGATCACATACTTCTCCGTCGCCCAGTTACCCAGATCGATAATCCGGCAGTGTTCGCTGCAAAACGGAAAATCCGGGTCTCCGAGATTCACTTCCTTCTTACAGATCGGACATTTCATAGTGCGGGCACGGACTCGATGTGGATCAACGGCGCAGCCGCGAAGCGCGGTGCCGGCTCCGCGGGCGGCAACAACGTGCCTACTACATCATAATCGTGCGCCTCGGTGATGCGCATGCGGCGGATCTCGCCCTGGCGCGGCGGCGCGTCTTCGAAATCGTTGATCAGCGCCACCCCGTCGATTTCCGGAGCCTGCCCCGGCATGCGCGCCTCCCACAGCAGTTCGGTTTCCTTGGACTCGCCTTCCACCAGCACGGAAACCTCCCGCCCCACCAGCCCGCGATTGCCGGCGCGCGCCACCCGGCGCTGCAGGGCCATCAGCCGCCGCTTGCGGTTCTGAATGGTGCGGCCGTCCACCTTGCCGTCCAGCGCGTAGCTGCCGCTCGAATCCTCGTCGGAATAGGCGAAGACTCCCAGGTTGTCGAAGCGCGCCGCCTCCACGAACTGGCACAGCTCCGCGAAGTCCGCCGCCGTCTCGCCCGGGAAGCCCACGATGAAGCTGGTGCGGATGGCCACGCCCGGGATGGTGCGCCGGATGCGCTCCAGCAACTTGAGAAAGCTATCTCCCGACCCGCCGCGCTTCATGCGCTTGAGCACCCGCGCGCTGGCGTGCTGCAGCGGTATGTCGAGATACTTCACCAACGCCGGGTGTTCCGCGATGGTGTCCAGCAACCGCTGCGTCACCTTGTTGGGATACGCGTACAGGAAGCGGATCCACTTCTCGCGGCCGGTCTCGATCCGCGCCAGGCGCGCCAGCAGGTCGGCCAGGCCGTCTTTCAGGCCCAGGTCCTCGCCATAGCAGGTGGTGTCCTGCCCGATCAGGTTGATTTCGCGCACGCCCCGCTGGAACAGGCGCATGGCTTCGGAGATCACCGACTCGAAGCGCCGGCTGCGGAACGCGCCGCGATACTGCGGAATGACGCAGAAGCTGCAAGGATGGTCGCAGCCCTCGGCGATCTTTACGTAGGCGAACTGGCGCGGCGTGGCCAGCACGCGCGGCGTAAGGTCGTGGTACAGGTACGGCTCGGCCGGCGCCCCGCCCGGTTCCAGCCCTTCGCAAACCGCCGCGATTCCTTCCAGTTGGTTGGTGCCGATGATGGCGTCCACTTCCGGCAGTTCTTTGCGGATGTCGCCGCGATACCGCTCCACCAGGCAGCCCGCCACAATCAGCCTCCGGGCGCGGCCGACCTTCTTATATTCGGCCATCTCCAGAATGGTATCGACCGACTCCTTCTTGGCGGGGTCGATGAAGCTGCACGTATTGACCACCAGCACGTCGGCCTGGTCGGGATAGGGCGTCAACTCGTGACCCTTGGCCACCAACTGACCCATCATGACTTCGCTATCGACGAGGTTTTTGGGACAACCCAGGCTGACGAAACCGACTTTCAAGTATGCATCCAAACGGAAGAGATGTCTTCAGGATAACAGGTGAAGAGCCTTCAGCCGTCAGCCGTCAGCTCTTCCAGCGCGCGGAGCAACCTCGGTGATGCTTCGCGGCGAAGCTTCACAAAAGCCGCGCGGCGCACGAAGAAAGCTGAAGGCTGATGGCTGATGGCTGACGGCTACTACTCAATCACCCGCTGCAACAGCGGGCCGTACGCATCGATCCGCCGGTCCCGGAAAAACGGCCAGCCGCGCCGGATCTCGTCGATCCGCCGCGTGTCGCACTCCGCGATCAGGATCTCCTCCCGGTCGTGCGACGCTTCCGCCAGCACCACGCCGAACGGATCCACGATGAACGACCCGCCCCAAAACTCGAGCCCCTCCGGCGGCGTTCCCTCGAACCCCACCCGGTTCACCGCCGCCACGAACACGTTGTTGGCGATGGCGTGGCCCCTCTGGACGGTGCGCCAGGCGTCGACCTGCGCCGCGCCGCACTTCGCCTTGTCCTCGGCATTCCAACCGATGGCCGTGGGATAGACCAGAATCTCCGCTCCCGCCAGGGCGGCCATGCGGGCCGCTTCCGGAAACCACTGGTCCCAGCACACCAGCGGCGCCAGCCGCGCATACCGCGTGTTAAAGACGCGAACGCCCAAATCGCCCGGCGTGAAATAGAACTTTTCGAAGAACCGCGGATCGTCCGGGATGTGCATCTTGCGATACAGCCCCAACAGGCCGCCATCGGCGTCGATCGCCACCGCCGTATTGTGATGCACTCCCGCCGTCCGCCGTTCGAACACCGAGCCGACAATCACCACCGACAGCTCGCGCGCCAGTTTGGCGAGGCACTCGGTGGTAGGCCCCGGGACCGGTTCGGCCAGGTCGAACAGTTCGCCGCGTTCTTCGCGGCAGAAGTATTGCGACCGGAACAGCTCCTGCAGGCAGACGATTTGGGCGCCGCGGCCGGCGGCCTCCCGAATGCGCCATTCCGCCTTGGCGAGGTTCTCGTTGGGGTCTACCGAGCACGCCATCTGGATCAGCCCGATCTGGAATTTCGAGTATGCCACGAGTCTATTGTACTGGCGGAGCGCCCCGCGTTTCCCTGCTATCATGGCACTTTCTCCCGTGACCTTCCGCGCCCTGGTTCTCTTCGATATCGACGGCACGCTGGTGCGGCGCGCCGGACCGCACCATCGCGACGCCCTGGTGGAAGGCATCCGCCGCGTCACCGGCCTGGAAACCACCACCGCCGGCATTCCGGTGCAGGGTATGCTCGATCCGGTGATTCTCACGCTCATGCTGCGCCAGGCCGGCGCGCCGCACCGCGAAATTCGGCGGGCCATGCCGGAAATCCAGCGCGCCGCTGAGCGCTATTACCGGCGCGTCTGTCCGGAGATTCGCAGCAAACAATGTCCCGCCGTGACGCCGGTGCTCGACCGTCTCACGCGCCGCGGCATCCTGCTCGGCCTGGTGACCGGCAACCTGACGCGCATCGGCTGGCACAAGCTTCACCGCGCGGGTTTGCGTCCCTACTTCCGCTTCGGGGCCTTCGGCGAGATGGCCAAGACGCGCGCTGGCCTGGCCGCGCTGGCGATCCACGAAGCCCGCTCCCGTAACTGGATCGGCCGCGGCGTTCCCATCTCCCTGGTCGGCGACTCGCCGTCCGATGTGCTGGCCGCGCGCCGCAACGGCATCCGCTCGATCGCGGTCCGCACCGGCATTACGCCGCCCGCCGACCTGGTGGCGGAGCGCCCCGACTTTCTATTGCGAAACCTGCGGGATCTTCGTCTGCGGATGGTGGAGGAGGGCTGAGGGTTGGCTCGCTCAAAATCGCAAGCACCGAAAACTCCGGCCAAACCGCTTGAGCCGCCAGCCCGCGAGCCGGCGGACTGGAAAGCCCGGGCCGCCCTCTTCGCCTTGGCCCTGCTGGCTTATGCCAATTCGTTCTCGTCCGGCCTGGTGCAGGACGCCAACGCGCTCCTCACGCTCGAAGACCGCATCCACGCGCTGACGGCCGCGAACCTCCGGCTCATCTTCGACGAGACCTACTGGTGGCCCCAGGCGGTCGACGGGCTGTACCGGCCGGTCGCCACCCTGTCGCTGCTGTTCAATTACGCGGTACTGGGGAACGGACAGAACGCCACCGGATACCACGCGGTCAACTTTCTGCTGCACGCCGGTAACGTCTGGCTGGTGTACGCCCTGGCGCGGCGGCTGCTCCAGGATGCGCGGGCGGCTTTTCTGGCCGCGGCATTGTGGGCCGTGCACCCGATCGCGACCGAGGCCGTCGCCAACATCGCCGGCCGCGCCGACCTGCTGGCAGCCATGGCCGTGCTTGGCGGACTCCTGCTTTACGCCCGTCTCGAAGACCTGCAAGGCTGGCGCGCGGGAGCGTCGGTCGCCGGTATTTTCGTGGTCGCCACGGCGGGGGTATTCTCCAAAGAAAATGCCGCCGTTCTGTTCGGCCTCATGGTGCTCTGGGACCTATGCCGCGCCACGCCGGCGGGCCTGCCACGCGGACCGCGCGCCGCGGCGTACGCAGCCGTGGCCGGGTCCCTGGTGCTGCTGTGGATGGTGCGCAGCGCCGTGCTGGGAACCATGCCGTCTCCGCAACTGTTCTACACGGACAACCCCCTGCGGGCCACCGGATTCCTGGTTGCGCGATGGACCGCCATCAAGGTGATCGCCATGGACCTCGGGTTGCTCCTCTGGCCCGCCGGTCTCTCGTGCGACCGCTCCTATCACCAGATCGCACTGGCCGGGCCATCGGACTTCGCGGCGTGGATTGCGCTCGCCGTCGTGTTGGCTCTCCCGGTCGCCGCCATGGTGCGCTACCGCCGCGACCGCGGGTTGTTCTTCGCCGCCGGTTTCTTCGCAATCGCCATTCTTCCCACCTCGAATCTGGTCATAACCATCGGCTCCATCATGGCCGAGCGCTTCCTGTACCTGCCTTCCGCCGGGTTCGCCATCGCGGTGGCGGTGCTGGTGCTGCGTGCCGCCCCGCCGAAGACCGCGACCCTGCTTCTCGCCGCCGCCATCGTTCTCTGCGCGTCGCGCACCTTCGCCCGCAACTTCGCGTGGCACGACAACCTGGCCCTCGCCTCCACCGACGTCCGGACCGCGCCCGCCAGTTTTAAGCTGCACGAGATGCTGGCCAAGTCGCTTCACGACCAGGATCCGCAGGGCAACCTGGACCGTGTCATCGTCGAAGAGGAGCGCGCCTGGGCCATCCTCGATCCACTCCCGCCCCGTCTCTCGACCGAGATCACCCCCGCCAATCTCGGCGCCTATTACAAAGAGAAAGGCGATGCCTGCGGCGGCCCGCTGACACCCCAGGGCCGTGCCTGGTATGAGAAGTCCGCGGCCATCCTGCTGCGCGGGCGGGAGATATCGCGAGCCGCCGAGAAGGCCTTCGACGAAATCCAGCGCGCGGCCGGCAAGCCGCTCTCGGTCCGCGTCGCGTCGCAGGACCTGTATCTCAACCTCGCCCAAGCTTTTCTGGGCCTGGGCCGATATGCCGAAGCACGGGAGGCGTGCCGCTACGCCCTGGGCCTGGACCCGCGCCGCATCACGACCTACAACGGCATGATGCTGGCCTGGCTCGAAATGGACCGCCCGCGGGACGCCGCGGTTGCGGCCGAAGAGCGTGGGTTGATGGAAGGCTTCCGGCCGGTTACGATCGACGGAATTGCCAGGTTTTATCGGAAGGTCCCGGAAGGCTCGTGTGCCGTGTTGCGGCAGGGCGGCGGAGTGCAACTCAATCTGCAATGTCCCGTGGTGGCGCGCGACCTTTGCCGCGCGGCCGCGGAACTCATCGCGGCCCACCGCGAGGCGCGCATGTACGCCGACGCCCGCCGTCTCACGGACACCGCCGCGCGCCAGTATGGCTGCCGGCAGTAAGGCTTTGCGGGGCGGGATACCATCCCACCCCGTATGGCCGCCGAGAGTAACTGACTTTTGAGAGCCTCGGCAGTCCCCAACTTCTACCGTCCGCCGCTGGGAGCGAAAGCGAAGCGGCTGCCCCAGTCCACGCGCTCCGTTGTTGCA
>Ga0326728_10007372_pt1 | contig 28301 bp, 24 predicted proteins | sample MB3enrmetagenome_FD_207602 | JGI IMG/M metagenome (GOLD analysis project Ga0326728, IMG submission 207602) | Lab enriched peat soil microbial communities from McLean, Ithaca, NY, United States - MB31MN | ecosystem: Environmental > Terrestrial > Soil > Wetlands > Peat | place: USA: New York... | reverse complement strand
ACCTGATGAATATCTTGCTCGCGGGCAGCGAGGCCCTTCCTTATTCCAAAACCGGCGGCCTGGCGGACATGGTTGGCGCGATGGCCAAATCCCTGGCCCGGGCCGGCCACCAGGTGCGCCTGGTCACGCCTCTGTATCGCGGCCTGCGCGCGCAATTCCCCGACATCCAGCCGTTCGACTGGCGCCTGGAACTGCCGCTGGCCAATGCTCGCGTGCGTGGCCGCGTCTGGACGCGCGTCGTGGACCCCCGCCTCACCGTCTTCTTCATCGACCAGCCGCAGTTCTTCGACCGGAACGCCATTTACCAGGAACACGGCATGGATTACGCCGACAACGCGGAGCGCTTCATCTTTTTCAGCAAGGCGGTGGTCCACCTGGCCCGCTATCTCCCCTGGCGGCCGGATCTGGTGCATCTGCATGACTGGCAAACCGCCTTGGCGCCCGTCTTCATGCTCGAACAAAAACTCCACGACGGCTGGATCGCTCCTCCCCCCTCCTGCCTGACCATCCACAACATGGCTTACCAGGGCAATTTCCCTTCCCCAAAATTCGCCCTGACCAATCTCCCCGGCCTTTACTTCCGGCCGGACGGCTTGGAGTTTTATGGCTGGATGAACTGCCTCAAGGGCGGCATTTTCTGCGCCGACCTGCTCACCACGGTCAGCCCCCGTTACGCCCGCGAAATCACCACCGAGGCCTTCGGCTGCGGCCTGGACGGCGCCTTGCGCCGCCGCCAGAACGTGCTCTTCGGCATCCTCAACGGCGTCGATTACGACGAATGGAAAACGGAAGGCAACCCTTATCTCAAACACCCCTATGCGGCGGCGGATTTGACCGGCAAACAAGCCGACAAGATCGAGTTGCAGCGCGAAATGGGGCTGGCTCCCGCGCCGGACGTGCCGCTCTTCGGCTCGGTCTCCCGCCTGGCCGGCCAAAAGGGACTCGATATTCAATTGCCCGCCCTCCAGGAAATGCTGGCTTCCAACATGCAATTTGTCTTTTTGGGCAGCGGCGAGCGCGATTTCGAACGCGGCTGGCGTCATCTGGCCGATCGCTACCCCGGCAAATGCGCCGTCAAAATCGGCTTCGACACCGCCCTGTCCCATCGCATCGAGGCCGGATGCGATTTCTTCCTCATGCCCTCGCGCTACGAGCCGTGCGGGTTGAACCAGATGTACAGCCTGCGCTACGGCACGGTGCCCGTTGTCCGTTTGACAGGCGGCCTGGATGATTCCGTCATGGACGCGGCGGAGGACCCGCAACGGGCCGACGGCATCAAGTTTACCGAATACTCCGTCCGGGCGCTGGCCAAGGCCATCCGCAAAGCGCTGGTCCTCTACGAGGACAAAACTCTCCTGGCCCATTACCGCCGCAACGGCATGGCCCGGGACTTTTCCTGGGAGCGAACCGTCGCCGCCTACGACCAGCTTTACAAAAAAATCCCCTCCATCCTGAAAAAAAGTTTGATGATTTGACTCCGCCGCCCGTCTAATGCCCTGACAATTAAATTTGTAACGCCGGGGCGCACGCGGGCGTCTCTCATCATGCAATGAAAAACGGGACACGATTGACAACGGGGCCGGCAGCCACTGCCGCCTTTACCCTCATCGAACTGCTCGTGGTGATTGCCATCATCGGCATCCTCGCCGCGATGTTGCTGCCCGCGCTGGCCCGGGCCAAGCAGGACGCCCAACGCATCAAATGCGACAGCAACGTCCATCAATTGAGCATGGCCAACATGATGTACGCCGGCGACAACACCGGCCAGTATGCCCCCCGCGACAACGGTTTGCCCTGCACCATCTCCAATCGCTGGCCTTCCCTGCTGTGGCCCTATTACAAGATGACCAATCTTTTGATCTGTCCCGCCGAAACCAACAGTTCACCGGCGACCTATGCGGGCTACAACTCGCAAGACAACGCCTCCCGTACCTATATCATCAACGGCTTCAACGACGGTTATGCCGACAAATACGGCGATCTCCGTGCCTACGATGACGTTTGCAATCCGTTCCTCAGCGAACATGATATTCCCCTGCCGTCGCAAACCGTGCTCTTTGGGGAAAAGCTCTATTATGCCGGGGATTTTTACATGGACTTTTTCGATCTCGACGATGGGTTTAAGGTGGACCAAGTCAAACATGACCACGCCGTCAATACCGGCACCAACCAGGGAGGGTCCAACAACGGCTTTGTTGACGGCAGCGTGCAGTTCGTGAAATGGGGCCGCGGCTTTGCCCCGGTTGACCTGTGGTGTACCACGCCTCTTTGGCGCACCAACAACACCTCCCCTGCGCCTTCCTGAGCCCCGGCTCAATCCCCAATCGCCCTCGTCTGAAAGTCCTTGTCGCCGGTCGAATTGCCCGCCTTCAGCATCAACCGGTACACCAGGCCCGGTTTCAACGGCTCGGCGCGCACCCCTTTGAGCGCGGGTTTCATGCCCCGAATTCCTTGCCCATAGCGGAAGGCCCGGATCGGAACCGAATTGCTGTCTGAAACAAGCTGCCACACGGGGGCCGCCAGCGGATCGAACTTGCCCTCCGCCATCGGGACAACCTTCAAGCTGGTCAATTTGTAATCGCCGTTCAGGGTGAAGAAAATGGGGAATGCCTCCTCCCCGGCCCGCAGGCTGGGACGGATCGAGGCTGCGATGCCTATCGGCGGCCTCTCAAACCAGTGCGTCAAATAACGGATATAAACGCCGCCCAGGACGAGCAGCGCGCCGAGCCAGATCAACTCTTTTTTTCTCATGGCCGCCAGGGATTGGGCTTCCCACCGCAAACCCGCATTATCTGATAAACAAACAGACGCCTCCTGGCGAGCGTTTGTTACAGGCGACTTTAACGCCAAGGCGCCAGGGATTTCAGGTCCCCTGCCGCGGAATTGCGGAAGGCCAGGCGGAAATAAATTAAACAATGTATTTGAAATATTAAACAGTTTATAGTATTTGTAATCTAGGAAAACCGTAAAAGGCTTTTGCCGCCAGGCGGCTGAAAGCCGGGTATTGAAAATGACGAAAAACAGGTCAAGCGCAGGAGTGAATTCAGGACATGGGCAAATCCAGACAGCCTCCCGCCGCCGGCTTGGTATTCAAGCTGACCAGAATATCGCGCGCAGGCGATCCACCCGTTCGGCCAGTTTGACTGGCGTCAAACTACTCCATGTCTGGTCAAACCGCCTTGCCAGTGGCCAAATTGTACGTAACCTCCTTGTCCTGAACTTCTTGCAGATTGGCCATGCCCCGCCACAGACCAACTTGGTCAAAGTGATTTCTGGTGGTTCTGTTTTCCAATCGGCAGCCTTTCAGGCTGTAAAGAATTTCGACAGATTCAGCAGGGTCGGCGGCCTTTCGCGCCGCGCTGACCGTTGATTTTTGGCATCGTTCTTTGACATTTTACTTTCCCGGGGGATTGGGGATTATGTCGGGCAATGATCGCATTGTTCGATATTGGCAACACCCATACCCACATCGGCTTGGCGAATTCAGCGCGGGTCATCCGGCAGATCAATACCCCGACAAAGGGCTGGAGGACTGGCGCCGCCCAGCGGGCCGCGGTCGGCTTCTTCAAGAAGCAGCCGCTGACGGGCGTGGCGCTTTGCAGCGTCGTGCCCGCCGTCACGCCGCGGGTGGCCAGGTTCGCCCGGGCCAAGCTCGGTCTGCCCTGCCTGCAATTGACCGCCGACACCGTGCGCGGCGTGGGCATTGATTATCCCAAACCGCAAACCATTGGCCCGGATCGCCTGGCCAACGCCGTCGCCGTCCGGACCCATTTTGGCGCGCCGTCGGTTGTGGTCGATTTCGGCACGGCGGTGACATTCGACGTGGTGGATCGGAAAGGCAACTATGTCGGCGGCATTATCGCGCCGGGGCTGGCGGTGATGACCGATTATTTGCACGACCAAACCGCCCTTCTGCCGCGCATCCACATACGGGAAGTCACGGCGATCTTGGGCAAGAGCACCGGGCAGGCGATGCTCGTCGGGGCCGTGCATGGTTACCGCGGCATGATCCGCGGGTTGCTGGCCGAATTGACGCGCGCCTTGCGCTGCCGCCGTTTGCCGGTGGTGGCGACGGGCGGTTACGGAGAACTGATTGCCGCCAAATTGCCGGAAATCACGGCCGTGGATCCGCTCCTGACCCTGGAAGGGCTTAGACTGGTTTGGGAGGCGCACAAAAGGGAACGGGCAGACAAGGGCGGCCAGCGGCCTTGTTCCCTGTCCGAGGCGGAATTCCAGCGGTGATTGCGGCCCGGGCCTCTTGCCCTTATACTTTCCGCCATGCCGAGAATACAACTCTCCGTGCCGCACCAACTGGGACAGGACGAAGCCAAAAGCCGAATCTCCAAACTCATCTCCGAAACCCGCGGCCAGTTTGGCGACACGCTCACCGACGTGGAGGAAGCCTGGAGCGGGAACATCGATGCCTTTCGCTTCCGCGCCGCGGGTTTTGCCATGGACGGACAACTGGACGTGCAGCCGGCCGAGGTGCGGATCAACCTGAACTTTCCCTGGACGGCCCTCCCCTTCAAAGGCCGCATGGAAAGCGAAATCCTCAAGCACGCCCGGGCCTTGCTGGCCTGACCAACTACATAGTATTGACAACGGCCACAGCCCCTCAGCGGGTTTCCATGGACCGCAGCAAGTCCGTCGCCCGGTTTTCCAGCCACCGGTTTTGCGCCTGGTCCGCCGCCTCGTCGTTGTTCGACAGCAACTGCATGCCCGGCAGGTAGTCCGTCTCCACCAGATAGACCCGTTGCCGGGCGACAAACGTCGCCACGCCGGTCTTGGGCCCCACCAGTCTCGGAAAAATGAAGGAGAGCGTCCCATCCAGAACTTCCGGATGGTAGTGCGTCACAATCGCATTCCCGTATATGTCCCTCATCAACGTTTCCAGCGCCTTGCCGCGCGCCTCCGATTGCGGAGGGGTGATCAAAGGGCTTCGCGGGCTGATCGGCTTGGAATAGAAGCTGATCTTGTTGCCCCAGTCGTCATAGAAGGTGACGCTCTGTGCGTCGTCGCGGATGACGCGGCCATGCTGTTCGGCGCTGACGGGGAACGGCACCGTGAAATGCCCCTGCGACGAGGTGTAGGAGTTGCCGGAGACTCTGCCAACTACATGCGGTGCCGCCGGATGCGGCGTGGCGTTGCGCTGGCTCACGCAACCGCACCAGAACAACGCCAGCAAAATGGCCAGGGACAAAAGGCCAGGCGCGAAGCCCGATTGACCGCGGCCACCGGGCGCCTGGCGGACTTTTCGCCGGGGCGCATCCGGGCATTTGGGCGTCAGCGGGATTTCGTTATTCGTCATGTATTTCTCGTCTTTCAACCCCGGCGCTCCGGCAAGGTTGCGCGGCGTCGTCGGGGGGCAGGATCCAGCCGGCCGGCATTGTGCCGGATTCCGGGTTTCCCGTAAACATCCATCGTTATTACGCCGATAATTGTTATTATGGGCTTTTCAAGCCCTCAAAATGAGGTAAAATGGGATTATGAGTCAAGGAGCAGCGGCGGAAACCTTCCCGCTTCCAACGTCGCAGCTTTGCTATGTGCGGCGATGGCGCTTGGCGGCCAGGCACGTCAGGTGCTCCGCTCAGAAAACCTCAAATTGGGGGCCTGACGGTACTTTCGCCAACGATACGCTATGAATGTTAAAAAACTCTCCACCTTGGGCGCTTTGGCCGCCGCAGCTTTGCTCCTGGCCTTTTCGACTCCACCAGTCAAGGCGCAAAACATGTTCATTTATTCCAACGCCCTCGTCAACGGCTGGCAACCCTGGGGCTGGTGCACGATCAATTACACCAACACCTCGCCGGTCTATACCGGCTGCACCTATTCCATCAGCGTGTCGATGACCGCCTGGCAGGGCATCCAAATCTGGCATCCGGAAATGTCCTCCACGCCTTACGCCAACCTCAGTTTCTGGCTCAATGGCGGATCCAGCGGCGGGCAGCACCTCCGAATTTATGCCCTGGAGTATATCAACAGTACTAATGAGAACCAGCAGGTGCAGACCCCTACTGCCTTAACCGCGCCCGAGGCCAGCACTTGGGTGCAGTACACGGTGCCCTTGTCCTCCTTGGGCGCGTCGAACCTGGCCAACTTCACCGGCTTCGCCATCCAGGACTCCGCCGGAACCAGCGAGCCGACGTTTTACCTGGACAATATTGAGCTCACCACCAACGGCAACGCGACCACCAATTACACCCTGACAACATCCGTCTCGCCCGCAAGTTCAGGTTCCGTCAGCCCGAGTTCCGGCACCTACGCCTCAGGGACGGAGGTGTCCCTGACCGCTTCGGCTGACATCGGGTACACGTTCAGCAATTGGAGCGGTGGCGCCTCCGGCACGGCGAACCCGGTCACGATAACGATGAGCACGAACGAGTCCGTGACCGCGAACTTTGTCACCAACGGGCCCAACCCGACCAGTTACATCGGCATTGATGCGGGGACAAATCGCCTGCCGATCAGCCCCCAGATCTACGGCGTGGCGTTCGCCTCGTCCAATCAATTGGAGGACTTGGGCTTTACTATGAACCGCTCCGGCGGGAACGAGGAATCGACCTATAATTGGCAGCTCAATGCCCATGGCAAAGGCAATGACTGGTACTTCGAGAGCATGGCCGACAGTTCCTCCACCCCGGGCGAATCGGCGGACTCCATCGTCGCCAACAGCAAGGCGGCGGGCGCGCAACCTCTCATTACCGTCCCAATGATGAATTGGGGGCCGAACTTGGGCGCTGGCCGCGCGACTCTCGTCAGTTATTCCACCAGCAAATACGGCCCGCAGACCGGCAGCGATCCCTATAATTCCCTTGCCGGCAACGGCGTCACCGTCACCAACAACCTGAGCTGGGACAATCTGATCACTTGGAACAATCCCAATGACGCCTATGTCCCGGTGGATACCAATTTTCAAAAGGGCTACGTGCAGCATTTAATCACCAACTGGGGCGTCTCGACCAATGGTGGCGTCGGCTACTACATCATGGATAACGAGCACACCCTCTGGTGGTCAACGCATCAGGACATCCATCCGGTCGGAACGACCATGCAGGAAATCCTCGGCAAAATCGAGGCCTACGCCTCCATGGTCAAGGGCCTGGATCCAAACGTGCTGGTTCTCGGCCCGGAAGAATGGGGATGGAACGGCTATTTCTACAGCGGTTACGACCAGCAATGGTCGGCCATGCACACCAATTATAACACCAGTCAGTATCCCGACCGTCAGACCAACGGCGGCTGGGATTATATGCCCTGGCTTTTGAATCAATTGCACCAATACCAGTTGACCAATGGTCAGCGCCTGCTGGATTATTTCACGCTCCATTGTTACCCGCAGGAAGGCAGCGTGTACGACGACGTGGCCGACACTGCCACGGCACTGCTTCGCAACGCCTCGACGCGCGTGTTCTGGGATACAAATTACACGGACCCCAGTTGGATTGCCAGCAAAATCATGCTGATTCCCCGCATGTCCAACTGGGTCGCCTCCTATTATCCCGGCACCAAGATCGGCATCACCGAGTACGACTGGGGCGGCCAGGACTATATGAACGGCGCCACTGCCCAAGCCGACATCCTGGGCATCTTCGGACGGCAAGGGTTGAACCTCGCCACGCGTTGGGGAGTTCCCGACGCGCCCACTTATTATGCCATGAAGATCTACCGCAACTACGACGGGAACCACTCCACCTTCGGCGACACCAGCGTCCTGGCGGGAGGCCCCGACCCCGACAATGTGTCGGTCTTTGCGGCCCAGCGGAGCGCGGATGGCGCGCTCACCGTCATGGTTGTCAACAAATATTTAACCGGCAACACGCCCCTCGTCATCAACCTGACCAATTACACCGGTTCCGGCAGCGCGCAGGTCTGGCAGCTCAACAACGGCGCCATCAGCCAGTTAAGCAACCTGCCCTATGGCGCCGGGCAGTTGCAAACCACCGTTCCGCCCCAGAGCGTGACGCTCCTGGTCATTCCGCCCAGCCCCATCCTTCAACTGGTGGCCGGCCCCCCTCGCACCGATGGCAATATCCAATTCTGGGTCCAGGGCGAGATCTCCGGAACCTTTGTGCTGCAGTCCTCCCCCGACCTCTTTAACTGGTCGCCCGTCAGCACCAACACTTTGGCCGGCCCGCAGCTCCAGTTCCTGCTGCCCGCCGGCGGCGCGCAAACATTTTACCGCGCTGTTGCGACGTCGCTTTGACCTCAATAGCCGCCTGAATCGGGCGCCGCGCCTTTGGCTGTGGACGGTTTTCCCGCTTTCTCCGCCGCTTGCCGCCGGCGGTGCTCGTCCAGCATGGCTGCCGTGGCCGTCGCCCCGCAACGGCTGGCGCCCAGATCGCGCGTCTTCATCAGGGCGTCGAGGTCGCGCACGCCGCCCGCGGCCTTGACTTGCACCTTTGGCGACACGGCAGCGCGCATCAACCGCAGGTCGTGTTCCGTTGCGCCCCGGTAGTTGTAGCTGCCATCGGGCTGCCTGACGAAACCGAAGCCCGTGGACGTCTTGACCCAATCGGCCCCGGCGCGTTCGCACAACTGGCACAAGCGGCGTTTGAAATCGTCGCTGCTCAGCCCCGCCCCGCCCTTGTCCAGGTAATCGGTTTCAAAAATGACCTTCACCTTCGCGCCCCGCTGGTGCGCTTCGTCGCAGACCGCCTTCACGTCCCGCTCCACGTAGGCCCAATCGCCGCTCAGCGCCTTGCCGATGTTGATGACCATGTCGATTTCCGCCGCCCCGTCCTGGCAGGCCAGTTGTGTTTCATAGCGTTTCACCTCGGTGGCGCTGTTGCCGTGCGGGAAACCGATGACGCCCCCCACCATCACGCCCGTGCCTTTGAGCAATTCCGCCGCCCGCTTGATGAAGTAAGGTTTGACGCACACCGCGGCTGTGCGGTATTGGGCGGCCAACCGGCAGCCCGCTTCCAGCTCCTGGTCCGTCAAGGCCGGATGCAGCAGGGAGTGGTCGATCATTTTCGCCATTTCTTCGTAGGTGTATCTCAGCGGTTCAGGCTTCATGGCCCGGAATTTAGCAGTTGCCTTCGGGGCCGTCTATGGCAATATGAGGACTAATGAAGGCTATGGAGACACCTAAAATTATCGCCTATCTCAAACCGTCCTGCGGCTGGAGCCAGGGCGTGCGCGCCGTGCTCCGCAAATACGAGCTGCCGTTCGAGGACCGCGACATCATCAATGACCCCTCGCAGCGCGAGGAAATGATCCAGAAAAGCGGGCAGATGCTCAGCCCGTGCGTCGAAATCAACGGCCACATGCTGCCGGACATCAGCGGCGAGGAGGTGGAGGCCTATCTGTTGGCCAACCATATGGTCAGCCCCAACGCCCGCGTGCCGGAGGCGCCGACCAATCAGGCTTGCGCCCACGAAACGCTCCAAGCCAGCCCGCTCAATTTCCGTTCATAATTCAAAAAAGGACTTGGGACATGATGAATAAACTCCTGCTCCCCGCCGTCGCCACCCTGGCCGTGGCGCTGGCGGCAAGCGCCTCCACCAGTTCCCCGGCGGACGATGCCTGCTGCACGGACTCCTGCGTCTGCGCCGGGCAAACCTGTTGCGGCGAAACTCTTCCCTGCAAAATCACGCGGGCCCCGTTCGGCAAGACGCGCGAGGGCCAGAATGTGGACATTTTCACCTTGCGCAATCTCAACGGCGTCGAGGCGCGGATCTGCAGCTACGGCGGCATCCTCGTTTCATTGAAGGCCCCCGACCGGGATGGCCATCTGGGCGATGTGGTGCTGGGCTATGACAATTTGGAAGGTTATTTGACCAAGAGCCCCTATTTCGGCGCGATGATCGGCCGGTATGGCAATCGCATTGCGGAGGGCAGGTTCACCCTGAATGGGGTCACCTATCATTTGGCGACCAACGATTGTCCCAATGCCTTGCACGGCGGGACGCGCGGATTCGATAAAGTCGTTTGGCGCGCCAAAATCATACAGAGCGACGCCGGGCCGGCCTTGGAACTGAGCTACCTGAGCAAGGACGGCGAGGAAGGCTATCCCGGCAATCTCAAGGTCACGGCCGTTTATACACTGATGTCGGACAACGGGCTGCGTCTGGAATACACGGCAACCACCGACAAAGACACCGTGGTCAATCTGACCCAGCATTCGTATTTCAACCTGGCCGGCCACGGCGACATTCTGGGGCACACCGTTTTTATCGACGCCGACAAGTTTACCCCCGTGGATGAGACCCTGATCCCGACCGGCGAACTGAGGCCGGTGGAGGACACGCCCTTTGATTTTCTTGAACCGACCACCATCGGGGCGCGCATCGAGCAGGCGGACAGGCAGCTCAAGTTCGGGAAAGGCTATGACCACAACTTTGTGCTCAACCATCCCGCAGGACGATTGGACGTGATCGCCCAGGTGAGCGAACCAACCACCGGCCGGGTGTTGGAGGTGCTGTCCACCGAACCGGGCCTGCAATTCTATACCGGCAATTTCCTGGACGGCACGATCACGGGCAAAGGCGGCCAGGCCTATGGTTTCCGCAGCGCCTTTGCCATGGAGCCGCAGCACTTTCCAAACTCGCCCAACCAATGGGACTTCCCCCCCGCTGTTCTCAGGGCGGGATGGGTTTACCACAACACAATAATTTTCCGCCTTTCCACGAGCCAATAAAACCCGTACACTGCGGGGAATGAAAACGCGGTTCGTGGTCATTCTGTGCGCGTTTAACGCCGCCGTTTTGACGGCGGGCTACCTTTACTTCAGCGATTACTGGGGAAAACAGGTGGAGCAGGACCGGGACAGCGCCGAGGTCGAAGTGGCGGCGTGGAAGGCCAAGGCCGAAGAGGCTTCCGCCCGCCCCCAACCCGTCGTCGTGTATCAGACCAACGCCTTCAATTGGGACCAGCTTGAATCCACGGATTACCGCCAATACATCGCCAACCTTCGCGCCATCGGCTGCCCCGAACCCACGCTCCGGGACATTATCATGACCGATGTCATGCGTCTCTACGCGCAGCGGCGCGGCCAATATTACCACAACGGCCGCCCGTTCAAATTCTGGGAGACGGACGAGAAACGGAAACTCAAACAAACCCAGCTTGAAGAACGGGAAAAACAACTGGCCCAAATCGACAAGGAACTCCCCGTCGTCCTGCGCGAATTGCTGGGCGTCAATTACGAGCGCGAGATGAACAAATATTTTGTCGATACCGACGAGGACAACCGCCGGCTGGCCTTTTTGTCCGAGGACAAGCGTTCCCGCCTTTTGGTGTTGCGCGACCAGTTTGAGGGCGAACGCGAGCGCGTCACCTACGGCCTGCCGGGCGCGCTCTCCCCGGGCGACGTTGAAAAACTGAAGAAGATCGACGAAGAGCAGGACGCCGCCGTGTCCGCCTTGCTCAGTCCGCAGGAAAGGGACGAATACCAGCTCTGCATGTCCTCCACCGCCGATCATCTGCGCAAGGAACTCATCGGCTTCAACCCAACCGAGGAGGAGTTCCGGGCTCTGTTTCAACGGCAACAGGCCATTGACAGCACGTATGCCTATGAGGACATGAGCGACCCGAGCGTTCGCGCGGCCAAAGCCGCTGAGGAACAGCGCATGATGAGCGAGGTCAAAACCCAGTTAGGCCCGGAGCGCGCCGCCGCGCTGGATCGCGCCAGGGACCCGGAGTACCAGAATCTGAGCATCCTGACGGAACGCTTCGATCTGCCGGCCGAGACCTCGCAAACCATTTACGATATGCGCCAAGTGGCCGAGGATCAGAAGCAACAACTTCTGGCCAACAAGGAAATCCCGCCGGAGCGGGTTGAACTGACCCTCAAAGCCATCGAGGCCGAAACAGAACGGGCCGCCCGTGAAACTCTCGGCGACAAGGCCTACAGCCAGTATTCCCAAAGCGCCACCTGGATGCGCAATCTCGGCCGCAACTGATCCGGCGCCCTCTCGTCAGCTCAGAACTTCAGGTTCCACTCATCGAGCGAATATTTCTCCACCACCAGCTTCCGGCAATCCGGCACGACCTCCAAGACGGTCCCGGCCGACCATGTCCGGCGCAAGGCCTCCTTCACCGCCTCGGCGGGCAGCAGCAGGTTGGTCAGGAACGACCCGTGGAGGCGTCCCTCGCGGTAATCGGGCTGGCGGGACGGCATGGGCAGAAATCGCTCCATGAGGCTCAAGTCGAAACGCAGGAGGAAAGTGCCGTGGAAAATCAAGGCGTGGCGTTTGCGCCGCTGGGCGTTGCCGGAAAATTTCAGGCCGGCAACCGAAAGATCGGTATGGCCCTGCACCCGCACGGGCCGGCCCAGCAGCGCGCTTAAGGCGTCCCGGTGCCGCCCCATGATGTAGCGATTGGCCGCGGAGATGTTTTGCAGCGCGGCATTTCCGTCCAGCCTGAGAATGAGCGTGTAATTCAGGCAGCCCGGCCCTTGCAAAACAGCGCCGCCGCCGCTGCAACGCCGGTAGATGCCCATGTGTTCCCGCCGGCAGGCCGCCGCATTGACTTCCCGCGCAATTCGGTTGGAGAAGCCGACCACAACAAAATGCTGCAAAGGCTCCCATACCCGCAGAACCTCGCCGCCCGCCTGCTCCTCGCAGGCCTCCAGCAGGGCCTCGTCACAAGCCAGGTTGGCGGCAGGCGAGGACAGGGTCAGATCCAAATACTGCATCTATCGGCAGATTAAGATTGGGGACAGAAAAGGCCATCCAAAAAACAGAAAGGCCAGCGCGGGGTTAACCGCGCCGGCTTTTGTTTGGCTATTCCGGTCGGGTTGCCGGCCTTGCAGAAGGCCGCGGGACTCGGTCTTGTTTACGGCGCAACAATCGCCCGAAACAACCCGTAGAGAACTATTCCTTCGATGGCCAAAAAGAGACCGAAGGAAACCGGTGGTATCACTTGGAACCGTATATAGTCAATCATTCTCATGCTAACACTAACAACACTCTTGGTTAAGGTAGCAGGGGATGTGCCAACGGTTTCCATGGCGCATTGGCTGGGGGCTGGCGCTGAAGAGCGCCAAAGGATCGTCTCAATCCTGGACAGAGGCGCTCAATTCTGGACAGCCGCGCCCGGCGCGTTGGACAGTTTAGCGCCCTTGCGCCTCCACATCGTCGCGGCCAGCCATCCGATTCCAAATCCAGAGCAACTCAAAGGAAACCAGTCGCCGTGCCGGTTATAGAAGGTGCGGTGACGGTCACCCGGAGCGCGCAAGGGGATGCGGGCGAGGATGAAACCAGGACCATACACGTCCCCTCCAACGTTGTGAATTTGCCGAATGCGACCCTGGGCGTCGGCCCAGCAGGTCAAACCGTCATTGGTGCAGCGCAACAGCGGCACGCCGTTTTCGACAGCGCGGAATATGCCGCTGGCCGCTTGCTGCCACTGCTCGGCGCCATGCCCAAACCAGCCGTCATCGGTCAAATTGACCAGGAAATCTGTCTCCGGCCCGACGTGTTCCCGCCCCTCCTGCGGGAACATGTCTTCAAAGCAAATGAGGACGGAAATTCGAACCGAAGGATTCTGGATCTCGAACTCGACGGGGCGATCGCCCGCAGTAATCTCGCCGCCAATCGGCGTCAGCCATTTCAAAAATGGAAGCCAGTGGACCAGTGGAATGTATTCGCCAAAAATAACCCGCCGCCGTTTGTGATAAATGGCTTCCAGCACACCGTCCGGGTTGCAAAGAAGGGCGCTGTTGAAGTAATGCGGCGCGCCGCGGGGCGCCGGTTCGGAAGTGCCGGCGCAAAAAACCAGCCAGGTATCATGGCGGCGGACCAATCGGACGATGGCCTGCTGGGTCTCATCCGTCAGGTCAGGCACGGCGGATTCCGGCCACAGCAAAAGCCGGGGATTGGAAGCCAGCGCCTTTTCCGAGAGGTCAAGCACAGTTTGGAAGCGCACCTTGTCGCCGGCGGGATCCCAAATCAACGTCTGCGGAATATCCGGCTGGATCAAGGCCACTGTCAATTCCCTGGCCGGAGCCGGAATGGAGGCCAGTTTGCCCGCGCCAAAACTAGCCACGCCCGCCACGGCGAGCAGCGGCAGTCCGGCGCCCGCCCATACGCTTTGCGCTCCAGGCCGCCGCGCCAGGACCAGGGCCGCGCCGCCTAGCGACACCGAGGTCCAAACGACCAGGAAAGAAACGCCGTGGATGCCGGTGATGGCCGCGAGTTGAATCAGCGGCAGCAACTTGTATTGGGACGCGCCCACAAAATTCCACGGGAAACCGGTCAGGAGGGCGCCGCGGGCATATTCCAAGGCTGTCCAAAACGCTCCCGTCGCCAACGCCCAGGCCAAACGCCGCAGCCAGCTTGTGGCGGCGAATTGGTCCGCCGTGTCGCAACTTCCCGGGAAAAATCTCCAGCAGATCCAGACCCAAAGGGCGACATAGAGCGCGCAATAGGCGGCCAACGCCAGCCAGCCGGCCGCCGGCGCGATGGGAAGGCCGCGCCAGGTGAAGGGCATGTGCAGCAACCAATAGAGCGAACCCAGAAAATGAGCCAACCCCGCCACAAATCCAATCCGAAACGCCCGGCCCCCTTGCGTACCCAAACCGCTAAAGAGAATCAAGCCCGGCGCCAGCCAGGCCGCCCACGCCATGTCGAGAGGCGCAAAGGACGCGCTGAGCAGAATGCCGCCCAAGGCCGCGGCAAGGCGGCGGACGGCGGGATTGGCATTGAACCGAAATTTATTCAATGCCACAGGTTGTCCGAAAGCGAATTAGTTTGCCAGTGTTCAATGTTCAGTTTTCAGTTGCAGGCGTGAAGGCACAACAGGCAGGACCCGCCGCGCCGGCCCCCGTTCCGGGAGCGCCGGGCCATGGCCTGCCCGCCGCCTGGGAGTGACCTGCGGCAATCCCATGAAGCATTTGAGGACCAGCTTGCCGATGACGTTGTTGCTGCTGGCTCTGCTCTTCATCGCGGTGGTGCGCATTCGATTGCTGGCCACGCCGCTGGAACGCGACGAGGGCGAATTCGCTTATGCCGGCCAACTGATGCTCCAAGGCATCCCTCCCTACAAACTTTTCTACAACATGAAGTTGCCTGGCATTTATGCGGCGTATGCTGTGCTGATGTTGTTCTTTGGCCAAGGCGTCTCAGGCATTCACTTCGGTTTTTTGCTGGTCAACCTGGCCGCCAGCCTGCTGCTCTTCCGTCTGGCCCGGCGCTTTTTGGATGTGCCGGGCGCCGTCGCAGCCTCGGCCTCGTACGCCCTGCTCTCGACCAGCCCGGTGGTGCTGGGATTGTGGGCGCACGCCACGCACTTCGTGGTCGCGGCGGCCCTGGCCGGCCTGCTGCTGCTGTTGCGAGGAGAGGATTCCGGAAAGCCCAGCCTGTTCTTTTGCAGCGGCTTATTGTTCGGCGTTGCCTGCTTGATGAAGCAGCCGGGAGGCGTGTTCGGGCTGTTCGGACTTTGCCTGCTTGCGGCGCGGGGGGCGAGGGAAAGGGAGCAGTGGCGCATGCACTGGCAGCGGCTTGCCTTGTACGGGGCCGGCCTGGTCGCGCCGCTGACATTGACGGCCGGGATTCTGTGGCAGGCGGGAGTGTTTCAGAGGTTCTGGTTTTGGACCGTGGTCTATGCGAGGGTGCATGCGGCTGAGTTCGGCTGGCGCCAGGGGCTGTGGCTGCTCTCCTTGTTTTTCAAGGACATGCCGTTCACAGCCGATGGTTTGTTCTGGATCACCGCCGGCCTGGGTCTGGTCTCTCTTGCCCTGGTCAAAGGCGAGCTGTGGAAGAGGCTGTGGTTGGCGGCCTTTTTCGTTTTCTCGGCCGTGGCCGTCTCGCTTTCCTTTTACTTTTCCGAGCATTATTTCGTCATGCTGTTGCCGGCGCTGTGCCTGTTGGCGGGCCAGGCTCTCAGCGCCGCCTTGCATTGGGCGCGGACCAGGATGCCGGGAGCGGCGTGGACTGCTGTGGCGGCCAGTCTTTTCATCGTCATGTGGCTGCTGGTCGTGTTCCATCATCGGGCCGTATTCTTTAGTCTCAGCCCCGATCAAGTCTGCGCGAGAACCTACCCCGGCAATCCGTTTGTGGAATGCGCGCAGGTCGGGCGCTACCTGCGCGAACAGGCCTCTCCCAACGCCCGCATCGCGGTGCTGGGTTCCGAGCCGGAGATCTTGTTCTACGCGCGCCGCCACTCGGCGACAGGCTACATCTACATGTTTGATTTCTTTTTGCCTCAACCCTATGCCGCGGCCATGCAGCGTGAAATGATCGCCCAAATCCAGGAGACCCGGCCCGAATACGTGGTCTTCGTCAAAGACCCGCTTTCCTGGGACTTGCGGGGGAACTTTAACCGGGATTTCGACGCTCCCGTGATGGCGTGGCTCCCCAAATACGCGGGGGCATTTTATGAACCGGTGGAGCTGGTCATCCTGGAGCCCCGCGTGGAGTATTATTGGGGCCGGGAGGCCGGGAGCCGGACGCCGCAGCACGAGGCGTTCATCGGCGTTGTCAAACGAAAATGAGCGGCCCCCCGACTGGACTTTGCGCGGCCCTGATGGCAATTTAGAGCGTGTCTTTGAACAAGTTGGAACAACTCGAAAGTTTGCTGCGCTCCTACGGTTCATGCCTGGTGGCTTATTCCGGCGGGGTGGACTCGACTTTTCTGGCCTGCGTGGCGCAGCGGGTGCTGGGCGAAAAGTCCCTCGCCGTGCTGGCGGACTCGCCCAGCCTGCCGCGGCGCGAGCTGGAGGAGGCGGTGGCCGTGGCCAGGCAATTTGCGATTCCCTTGCGGGTGATCGCGACGGCGGAATTTGAGAATCCCGATTACGTGGCCAATGCAAACAATCGCTGTTACTTTTGCAAACACGAGCTGTTCACCCACCTGGCGCCGCTGGCGCAACAGGGGAATTTTGCGGTCATTGCCTACGGTGAAAACGCAAGCGACGCGGGCGATTACCGTCCCGGGGTGAAAGCGGCCGGGGAGTTCCGTGTGCGGGCGCCGTTGAAGGAAGCCGGGCTGACCAAGGGCGAGATTCGCGCCTTGTCCGCGCAGCTTGGCCTGCCCACGGCGGAAAAGCCGCAGATGGCCTGCCTGAGTTCGCGCGTGCCGCACGGCGAGCCGGTCACGCCGGAGAAATTGGGCATGATCGAGCAGGCCGAGTATGTCCTGCGCGACCTGGGGTTCCACGATCTGCGCGTGCGCCATCACGAGTTGCGAGGGCAGGGCGCCACGCTGCATCTGGCCCGCATCGAAGTGGGCGTGGAGGAAATCCGCAGGTTCTCCAGCGGCGACGTGTCCGGCCGCGTGGCCGAGGCGCTGAAAAAGATCGGTTACGCGCACGTCACTCTCGATTTGCAAGGCTACCGTCGCGGCAACGGAAACGGCGGCAAGTAATCGTCGCCCAATCGTTGCTTGTCATGTCCTCATGCCCCGCTACCATCGCGGCATGAGTTTGCTGCGGGTGGAGCGTCTCTCCAAAGCATTCGGCGCGATTCGCGCCGTGGATTCCATCAGTTTCGAGGTGCGGCCCGGTGAGATTTACGGACTGCTCGGCCCCAATGGCGCCGGCAAAACGACGACGATCTCGATGGTGTGCGGGTTGCTGAAGCCCGACTCCGGCGAGGTGCTGGTCGCGGGCGAGGGGTTTTGGTCTGATCCGCAGAAAGCCAAACGCATCATGGGGGTGGTGCCGCAGGAACTGGCGATTTACGGGGAGTTGAGCGGGCGCGAGAACCTGGAATTCTGGGGGCGGATAGCGGGCTTGAGCGCGCGCGAGGCCAAATCGCGGGCGACGGAATTGCTCGAGGCCCTGATGCTGGCGGATCGCGCGAAGGACGCGGTGAGCACTTATTCCGGCGGCATGAAGCGCCGGATCAATCTTGGTTGCGCGCTGCTGCATCGTCCGCAATTGCTGCTGCTGGATGAGCCGACGGTGGGCATTGATCCGCAGGCGCGGCTGAATATTCTGGAATTCATCCGCAACCTGCTGGCGGCCGGGACGGGGATTCTTTACACGACGCATTATCTGGAGGAGGCGGAGATGCTTTGCCAGCGCATCGGCATCATCGATCACGGACGGTTGCTGGCGGAAGGGACGTTGAGTCAATTGCAGGAACGGCTGGGGGGCGACCGCGTGTTCGTGCTGGAGGCGGATTTCAAAAACACTTCACCAGAGGCGTGGGAGGGTTTTCACCAGCGTTTTCGGGTGATCCAGAAATCGGAGCGGCAACTGGTTGTCGCAGCCATTGGCGCGCGGGACCCGTCCGAGTGCCTGAAGGCTTTGCTCGATCTTCCGGTGCAGGCGGAAAACGTCACGCTCAAGCGGCCCAGCCTGAACGATGTGTTTCTGCAACTGACCGGGCGCGAACTGAGGGAATAAAATGCTCCGCGTGCTTTTGTCCAAAGACCTTCGTCACGCTCTGCGGAATCCGCTGCCGTGGCTTATCAATCTCATCGTGCCGCTGTCCATGACCCTGCTCGTCGGCCTGGTATTCGGCAGACATGCCGACAGCGGGGCGCTGGGCCGCATCCGATTCGCCGTGGTGGACGAGGACAAGTCGCTGTTGGGGGATTTGCTGTGCGGCGTGACCAACCAGAGTCGGGGCGGCAAGCATTTTGACCCTGTGTTTAAGGTGCGCGAAGCGGCGATGCGCGAGATCAATGCCGACAAGATCAGCGCCGTCCTCATCATCCCAACGAACTTCATGCGAAATTATCTCACGGCGCACGAACCGGTCAGCCTGGAACTGATCAAGAATCCGGCGGAGTCAGTCAATCCGGCGGTGTTGGAAGAATTGCTCGGCGTGGTGACGACGGCGTTGAACACGATTTCGCGCAACTTCAGCTCCAAGTTTCCCGAATGGCAGACGGGGCTGGAAGGCAGCGGGGATTACAACAAGGCTTTCTTTTTTATGGAACGCACGGGCGCCAAACTCATGCTGACGCCGAAGTACAAGAATTTCATCAACCCGCCGCTGGTGAGTTACGAAACGGAAGCGCCGGCGGACGATTCAACCCGCGCGGCGGCGGCCAAGACTGGCGGCTCGCAGAGCGACGCCATCAGCGGCGTGTTCTCGTATCTGCTGATTGGGTTCTCCGGAATGTTTCTGCTGTTCATCGCCGGCAGCGCGATGAGCGATCTCTACCGTGAATTGCGCCAGCACACGCTCGAGCGATACCAGACATTGCGGGATTCGCTGGCGCCATTTCTCGCCAGCAAGGCCGTGTTCGGGGTGGTGATGTTGCTGCTGTGCAGCGGGATCATGCTCGGCGGCGGCGGCTTGATTTTTCACATTCACTGGCGGCAACCCCTGCCGCTGATGGCGCTGACCTTTGGCTATGCCTGTTTCATGGCGGCTTTGTTCGCTGTGTTTGTGGCGCTCATGCCGGATGAACGCCGCGCGGCGGTGCTGAACAATCTGGCGGCGATGGGCATGGGCTTGGCGGGCGGAGTGTTTCCACCGGAAGGGCTCCCGGCGTTCGTGCGCCAACACATCACGCCGTTTCTGCCCAGCTTTTGGTTCGTGACCACGGCGCGCAACCTGCAGGACGGCGGCATGGACGCGGCATGGGGCTGGGCGGCGTTCAAACTCGCGGCGGTGGGCGCGGCGCTGATGGCGCTGGCGGCGATGCTGCTTCGACGGAGATTCCAGTCCGGTTTGCGCACATGAAACGTCTCCTCGCCATTGGCCACACGGACCTGCGCCTTTTTCTCAAGCACAAGAGCGCTTACGTGTGGTTCTTCGTCATGCCTCTGGCTTTCGTTTATCTCATGGGCTTTAGCAATAAGGGGCCGGGCGATCCCTATAACCGGACGCCGCCGGTCCTGATTGAGAACGAGGATACGAATTTCCTCGGGCGGATTTTTCTCGATGAACTCAGTTCACAGAACATGTGGCTCCTGAGTCCGACGAATCGCGAGCCTGCCGGGCGCGTCATCCGCATCCCCGCCGATTTCACCAGCAGGGTATTGTCGCGGGAGCAGACCAAGGTGCGGTTCCTTAAGCGCGACGCCTCGGCGCAGGCCGACGCGGCGCTGATCGAACTGCGTCTTGTGCGGGCATTGATCGCGATGAACGGCCATCTGCTCGAAGCGGCCACGGCGGCGAACGAGCCGGGAACAATTTCCGAAGGCAAACTGCGGGAAATCATGGCCGGGCCGAATCCGGTGAGTTTGAACGCGCGATTTGCCGGACGAAAGCCTGTGCCGTCCGGCTTCAACTTTTCGCTGCCGGGAAATCTCGTCATGTTCCTGGTGATGAACCTGCTGATCTTCGGAGGCGCGACCGTGGCTGCGGAGCGGCGCAACGGGGTGATCAAACGGCTCATGGCCTGCCCGGTGACGCGCTGGGAAATTGTCCTGGGAAAAATCTACGGCCTCATATTGCTTGGGTTGGTGCAGATTCTCTTTCTTCTCGCGGCCGGCAAATTCCTGTTTCACGTCAACCTCGGAGCGAATCTGCCGGCCGTGACCCTGACGCTGGTGCTGTTGGCGTGGGTGGCCGGGTCGCTGGGGGTGCTGGTGGGTTCGCTGATTGCCGCGCCCGACCGCGTGAACGGGATTTGCGTGCTGGGGAGTCTGCTGATGGCGGCCTTGGGCGGCTGTTGGTGGCCGCTGGAAATCGGACCGCCCTCGCTCAAGACCGTCTCCCTCTGCGTGCCGACCGGCTGGGCATTGCAGGCGTTGCATCAACTCATCAGCTTCGGCAGCGGCATCAGCACCGTGCTGATTCCGCTGGCTGTGTTGGCGGCGTTCGGGGTGGCGGCGAACGTTCTGGCGGCGCGCTTTTTCAGGAACTAATCTCAAGCGATGTTCAAAATGAAGTTCATTCACGAGAAATTCCTGTTGCACAATCAAACGAGCGCGCGCCTTTACCGGGAGTTTGCCGAACCGGAGCCAATTCTCGATTATCACTGCCACCTTTCACCGCGCGACATTGCCGAAGACCGCCGGTTCAGGAATCTGTGGGAAATCTGGCTGGAGGGGGACCATTACAAATGGCGCGCCATGCGGGCCAATGGCGTGGGCGAAACGTTTTGCACCGGCCCCGCCGAGCCGTATGCCAAGTTTTGCGCCTGGGCGGCGACGGCGCCGCGCACGTTGCGCAACCCTCTCTATCATTGGACCCATTTGGAGCTGAAGCGCTATTTCGGAATCGACGAGCTGCTCGATGAAGCCAGCGCGGCGCGCATCTGGAAGCGAGCCAACCAACAATTGGCCCATCCGGAGCTGAGCGCGCGCGGCATTTTGAAAAAGTTCAATGTCAGGACCCTTTGCACGACCGATGATCCGACGGATGATTTAAAGCATCACGAAACGATCGCCGCCGACGGCTTGGCCACGCAGGTGTTTCCGACGTTCCGACCGGACCAGGGGCTGGGGGTCGATCAACCGGCTTCTTTCAATGCCTGGCTGGCGCGGCTGGAGCGGGCGGCGGGCGGCGGGATTGGCGACTTGCAGGACTTTCTCGAGGCGTTGCGCCGGCGTCATGAATATTTTCACGCCAGGGGCTGCCGGCTGTCCGACCACGGGCTTGAGCAATGTTGCGCCACGCCATGCGCCGTCAAAACCGCCGCCGCGATTTTCGGCAAGGCGCGCCGCGGCCAGGCGGCTTCGCCCGGGGAGCAGGAGCAATTTGCGGCGTTTATGATGGTGTTCTTTGGCCGGCTGGACGCCCGGAAAGGCTGGGTCAAACAACTGCATCTTGGGGCGTTGCGCGACAGCAACTCGCGGCGGCTGCGCCAACTGGGGCCGAACACGGGGTTCGATGCGATGGGCGATTTTCCACAAGCGCGGGCGCTGGCCGGGTTTCTGGACCTGTTGGAGCGCGAGGAGGCCCTGCCCAAGATGATTCTTTACAATCACAATCCGGCGGACAATTACGTGCTGGCGACGATGGCGGGCAGTTTCCAGGACGGGATCGTTCCGGGCAAAATCCAGGTCGGCCCGGGCTGGTGGTTTCTGGACCAGAAGGAAGGGATCGAATGGCAGTTGAACGCCTTGTCCAACACCGGGTTGCTGTCGCGCTTCGTTGGCATGGTGACGGATTCCCGTTCCTTCATGTCCTTCCCGCGTCATGAATATTTTCGCCGGATTTTGTGCAATGTCATCGGGCGAGAAATGGAGGCGGGGCAACTGCCTGGCGACGAAATGCTGCTGGGCACGATGATCCGCAACATCTGTTACGGCAACGCGCAGCAGTATTTTGCGCTGCCGGCCCCGGTTGATGGCGGCGCGCCCAAACCGGCGCCCCGGCGGGAGAGGCGCGGGCGCGAGGCCGTTTAAGCTTGGATAGGTTTGCCCGGTGACGACCTTCATCGCCTTGCCCCAGTCCTTTTATGAGCCATCGGCCGAGGTGGTGGCCCGGCGGTTGTTGGGCCAATGGCTGGTGCGCAGGACGGCGAAAGGTTTGTGCGGCGGACCGATCGTGGAGACGGAGGCTTATTTGGCGGAGGATCCTGCTTCTCATGGTTTCGGCGGCGAAACGGCGCGCAACCGCGCCATGTACGGGCCGCCGGGCCGGGCGTATGTCTATTTGATTTACGGTTTCCATTTTTGCGTGAATGCCGTGTGCCAGCGGGCGGGACGGGCGGAGGCGGTGCTGATCCGGGCCATCGAGGCCGCCTGCGGGCAAGGGTTGATGCGTAAGAACCGGCCGGTGGCGGAATCGATCGCATTGACCAACGGCCCCGGAAAGCTTTGCGCGGCGCTGGCCATTGATCGCCGACTCGACGGGGCGGACCTTTGCGACGGGCAATCGGAGCTTTTCGTGGCTGCAAATCCCGATCTGAAACCATTTCGAAGGGAACGCGGCCCGATCATCAGGACAACGCGCATAGGCATCAGACGGGCGGCGGAATTGCGGCTGCGATTTTACCTGGGGGGCAGCGCGTTCATTTCGCGGCGCGCCGGCCCGCCCTTGCGGCGATCCAACGCGCGGCGCGATTGGACAAACCCGGCACCCACAAAACGCTGATGTGCCCTTGGGGAAAGCGCCAGATTTCGGGCTTGTCCCAGGCGCGCCAAAGTTCTTCGACGCTGTCTTTGGCCACGAACAGATCATGTTCCGCTTCGATGAGCAAAATGTTTTCCCTGGCGATGGCGGGGCGGTTCGAGGCGAGATTGAGTTTGCGCAAATCGACGCGGCGGTTTTGCAAGGCGCCGCGAATGGTTTCGCAGAAGGCCGTTTCTTCGATGATCCGGTCCAGGCGGGCGGCGGGGACGGTCAAGACGGCGGCGCCCAGGCGCGAATCATGACAGATGGCCAGGCCGCCCAGCCATGCGCCCAACGAGACCCCCCACAATCCGACAAAGGGGCACGATTGCGCCAGCAGCCAGTCGGTGAAGGCCCGAATCTCCGCCATGGCCTGGAGGGTGGCCTGGATGGTGTGCAGCAAATCGACGCACAGGAAGTTTCCCCACGCGCCCAGTTCGGGCGGGCGGCGGTCGAATTGCCAGGGCAACTGCAGGGTCGCGGCGCTGATGCCAAGGCGGTTCAAGCGCCGGGCGTGTCGAGGGAAAAAGAGGCGGTGGTTCAAGGAATCATTCCAGCCATGGAGGAGGAGAACCACCGGTTTTTGCCGCCAAGCGTCATCGCAGCGGTAGAAGCGGCCATGAACGACATCGTTCACGGCATTGGCGCTGGGGCGCGGACTGGCGAAGCGGAAAGTTGCCGGGCCGGTGAATTCGACCGCCGCCGGTTTCATGTCCGCGGGGGAGAAATCGGGGTTTTGCAGCAGACGCTGGACTTCCTCCAAGCGCAGTTCCCGGCCGTCGGGTTTCGGCATGCGGGCCGCGGCATGGCGAATGGCCACGCGGTCGATCCACTGGCAAAGAAAAGGGGTCATGCTGCGCCGCCCGGGTTATTATGTGTTGTGTTCAAGACGATGTCACTCTATCACAAGCAACTGATTTGAAACCCGCCGAATCCAATCCGGCCCGCGCCGGGCTGCTCCTTTGCCTGGAGACGATTGTCGAGCCGCTGGACCTGGGCAAAGTGTTCCCGGTCGCCCAACCGTTGCAAGTTGAATTGGGGACGGGCGACGGCTCGTTTTTGGCGCAGTACGCCGCGCTGCATCCGGAGTGGAACTTCATCGGAGTGGAACGGCTGCTCGGCCGGCTGCGGAAACTGGAACGAAAAGGAGAGCGGGCGGGCCTGGCCAATTTGAGGGGAGCCAGGATTGAGGCGTCGTATTTCCTGGAATATCTGCTGCCGAAGAAATCGGCGTCGGCGCTGCACGTCTATTTCCCGGACCCGTGGCCGAAGCGGCGGCACCGCAAGAACCGGCTGATCAACGAGCGTTTTCCCGAGCTGGCGCGGGCGGCGCTGGCGCCGGGCGGGGCGGTCTATTTGCGGACGGACGACGCGGACTACTTCGCGCAAATGAGGGCGGTGTTCGAGGCCTGCCCCGCCTTCGCGGAGAGGCCGACGCCGCCGCCGCTGTCGGAAGTATTGACTGATTTCGAGCGCGAATTTCTGGCGCGGGGAATCACGACGCTGCGCCTGGCCTGGCAACTGGCGCGGCCGTGAGCGGCTCAGGCCGGGATCATGCCGGTTTTGCGCGCGTAGTTGAACAAGCCGCCCGCATCCACCACGGGACGCACCTCGCCCAGCGGCTTGAGCGAATGGACTTTGCCGCTGGACTGGACCGTCAACGTTTCCTTGTCCAGGTCCAGTGTCACGACGTCGCCGGTGTTCAATTGGTCGCAGAGGCGGTCGGGGCATTCGCAGGGATAGAGTTCGCCCGTGGCGACGCTGTTCCGGAAGAAGATGCGGGCGAAGCCTTCGGCCACCACCGCCTTGCAGCCGGCCGAGCCGAGGGCAATGGGGGCGTGTTCGCGCGAACTGCCGCAGCCGAAGTTGCGCCCGGCGATGACAACCGGGTATTCGCTGTCGAGCGAGCCGGGCTTGAGGTAGCGTTGCGGATAAAGCGACTCCGGCAGGCCGGCCAGGGCGAAGCCGCCGAGCTTCTCATACTCGGCCGGGAGGGTCGGGATGAGTGTCAAGTACTGCGCTGGAATGATCTGGTCGGTGTCGATGTTGTCGCGCACCACGTAAACCGGCCCTGTGAATACAGACTGCATGAGGGCAATGTGCCGCCGCCGGGGCGGTGAATCAATGAGATTTATCGGGAGGCGGTTCATGCAAGCATTGCCGCAGCGCCTGGTGGCGTTTGTCGAGGGGCAATTTTCCGAGGGAGGCGACGGCGGCGTAGAATTTTTCCAGGTCGCCGCCCTGGGCCTGGAGGAGGGCCTGGAAGGCGGGGACGAGGTCGTTGTATTCGGCGACGGTGTTGAGCTTGGCGTTGTTGATGGGGGTGGAGAACCAGGGGTCGTAATCGGTGTTGCCGCCCCAGGTTTTTTTGACGGCGGCGTAGCGGGCGCGGAGTTGGGCGATGATTTGTTCTTTACGCCGGAGCTTTTCGGCGTCGGGCAGGGGCGCGTCCGCATAGAGGGCTTGGAGTTGGCGGCGGGTGTCGATGACGAGCTGAACGAATTGGCGGTCGCGGGCCTGGGCGGCCTGGTGCTGCCCGAGGGCCGGCCGGTTGGTCGAGGCGGCGAACCAGCGCCGCAGGCCCTCCGCCGCGACCTCGGTGGCAAAGGCCTCGTTGAAGACCGTGTCGCCGTTGACGTAGAGGCGGCGATGGCCGAGTTCATGGAAGATCAGTTCGGCCAAATCCGGTTCCGGGTAGAAAATGAAAGTGTTGAGGAGGGGGTCAGAAAACCAGCCGAGGGTGGAGTAGGCGGTGACGCCGCCGACATCGACGTCCCAGCCCTTTTGCTCCCAGCGTGCGGCGTAACGGCGGGCGGCGTCTTCATTGAAGTAGCCGCGGTAATCGACCCGGCCCACGAGTGGGAACCACCAGGATTTGGGCTCCAGGGAGAGGGCAGGGGCCACGGTGACGTTCCAGACGATGCAAGGGCGATGGAGATCGACATAGATGAGATAGCTGCGGCCCGCCGGCAGCTTCAACTCCTGAGCGGCAAAGCGCCGGATTTGAATGACCCGGGCGAACCTGGCCTTCAAGTCCGGAGGCGTATTGGAATCGGCCATCAGTTTGGCGATGGGTTGCTGATGGGCGATGACCTGGCATTGGCCGGCGATGGCCTGGCGGTAATAGCCGAAGGTCTGGCAGCCTGAGAAGCAGAGGAGGAGGGCCAGGCAAAGGAGGCCGGTCAGGGCGAGGCGCGCGCGCACGGCTGGCTCATGAAGGGCCGGATGGAGGGGTGGGAAACCTCCTCTCCCCGCCCTCTCCTCCACAAGGGTGTGGAGGAGAGGGAGAAGACGGGGAAGGTTACCCTGCATGAGGCAGCCGTGGCGGGTCCGGGCGGGCCAATTAATATGATTGACAATCATCCCTTCTGTTGCTCTTTGGCCCAGGCGTCGCGCAAGGTGATGGTGCGGTTGAAGACCGGTTTTTGGGGCGCGGTGCCGTCATCGAGGGCGAAGTAGCCGAGGCGCTCGAACTGGTAACGGCATTCCGGCCCGGCTTCGGCCAGGGACGGCTCGCACTTGGCGGAGAGCACTTCCAGGGAGCGCGGATTGAGGCAGCTTTTGAAATCGCCGGCGGCATCCGGCTCCGCCACGGTGAAGAGGCGGTCGTAGAGGCGGACTTCGGCATCCACGGCGTGGGCGGCGCTGACCCAATGAATGGCGCCCTTGACTTTTCGGCCGGCGGTGGCGCCGCCGGTTTTGCTGTCGAGATCGGCGGTGCAGCGCAATTCGACGACCTTGCCCGAGGCGTCCTTGACCGCCTGGTCACATTTGATGATGTAGCCGTATTTGAGGCGGACTTCGCCGCCGGGGCGGAGGCGGAAATATTTGGGGGGCGGGTTTTCCATGAAATCGTCCTGGTCGATGTAGAGGAGGCGGCTGAAGGGGAGGGGGCGGGAGCCGGCGGCGGGGTCTTCGGGATTGTTGACGGCAGGGAGCTGCTCGACGCGGTTTTCGGGGTAATTAGTCAATACTATTTTTAACGGGCGCAGCACGGCCAGACGGCGCAGGGCGCGGCGGTTGAGGTCGTCGCGGATGGCGTGTTCCAGGACGGCGACATCGGTGAGGCCGTTGTATTTGGTGATGCCGATGTTGTAGGCGAAGTGGCGGAGGGCCTGGGCGGTGACGCCGCGGCGGCGCAGGCCGGAGATGGTGGGCATGCGGGGGTCGTCCCAGCCGGAGACGATTTTTTCGTTAACGAGCTGGAGCAATTTGCGCTTGCTCATGACGGTGTAGCCGAGGCTGAGGCGGGCGAACTCGTATTGATGGGGCAGGGGACGGGGCAGGTCGAGGTTCTCCAGGATCCAGTCGTAGAGGGGGCGATGGACCTCAAATTCGAGGGTGCAAATGCTGTGGGTGATGCCTTCGAGGTAATCGCTGAGGCAATGGGCGAAATCGTACATGGGGTAGATGCACCATTGCTTGCCGGTGTGATGGTGTTCGGCATGGCGGATGCGATAGAGGACGGGGTCGCGCATCCAGACGTTGGGGGAGGCCATGTCGATTTTGGAGCGCAAGGTGCGGGAGCCGTCGGGGAATTCGCCCGCCTTCATGCGCTGGAAGAGGTCGAGGCTCTCGGCGGTGGGGCGGTTGCGCCAGGGGCTGTCTTTTCCGGGGCGGTCCGGCGCGCCGCGGTAATGGTCCACCTCTTCGGCGGAGAGGTCGCAGACGTAAGCCTTGCCCTTTTTGATGAGGGCGAGGGCGTAGCCGTAAATCTGGTCGAAATAATCCGAGGCGTAAAAAGGCTCGAGCCTGGCGCCGGGGGCGGAGCCGACGACGGGCGGGAGGTAAAAATCCGGCTGGCCGTTGCTGGTGAGGGCCTGGGGGGTCTGGCCGGCAGTTTTGAATCCGAGGCGGTCATCGGCCCAGCCGTCGATCAGCCATTTGACGTCGGCGATGATGGAGTCCACGTATTCGACATCTTCCTTGGTGGGGTTGGTGTCGTCCATGCGCAGGTTGCAGATGCCGCTGAACTCGCGGGCGATGCCGAAGTTGAGGCAAATGGACTTGGCGTGGCCGATGTGGAGATAGCCGTTCGGCTCCGGGGGGAAACGGGTGTGAATCCTGGGGTAGCGCTTTTCCGCGACGTGGGCGGCCACGATGTCGCGGATAAAGTCCGAAGGGGCGGCCGTCGAGGCAGGGCCGCCGGGAGTAGGCTCTGGAGTTGAACTCGTCATCAGTGGAAACTCTATGAGGAAACCATAATTGCGCAATGGAAAAGGGGGGCTAACCGGGTGGGATAGGACGGATCGGACGCATCGGACGCATCGGATCGGAGTGGACGGGGGGAGGCGGAGCGGAGGGCGGCGGCTCGTTGGGGGGTGGTGGTGGACTAGTAGGAATCACTTGGACGGGGTCGGACTCGGCGCGGGGCGGCGGTTCGGCCGGGGCGGC
>Ga0326728_10007369_pt1 | contig 28325 bp, 24 predicted proteins | sample MB3enrmetagenome_FD_207602 | JGI IMG/M metagenome (GOLD analysis project Ga0326728, IMG submission 207602) | Lab enriched peat soil microbial communities from McLean, Ithaca, NY, United States - MB31MN | ecosystem: Environmental > Terrestrial > Soil > Wetlands > Peat | place: USA: New York... | reverse complement strand
ACTCTGACCGTTACGTTGTCGCGCAGGTCATTTTTGAGGCCGATGGCTAGCATACACCAATCAGGCTGGCGTTATTTGAAAGGCATGAGCATCGCGCTGCTTTGCCTTCTTGAGTTGCCGCGCGCCTGGGCGCAACGTGCCGAGGGAGAGCAGCCACTCCTGGTCCTGGATGCCAAAAAAGCTACAGGCCTGCTTTTGAACCAAGCCCCTCCGGAGTACCCCGCCCTGGCCAAGGTGAACTACATTCAGGGCCGAGTTCGCGTGCGCCTTGTGGTCTCCGCCGCCGGTTCGGTGGTGGGGGCGCACGTGCTAAGCGGCAACCCCCTTCTGGCGGCGGCCGTGCTGGACAGGGTTCGGATGTGGCGTTACCGCCCGTATGTGGCACAGGGTGGTTCCACCTCTTTCGCAACTGCGGTGGACGTTAATTTCACGCTGCGGACAAGGAAAATGGAGCTTGCTCCCCCGCAGGCGGAATCCGACTTCCGCCGTCAAGTCAAACCTCCCCAAGTATTGGCGAGACCGGAGGAGACCGCCTCCACTGATCCTTCGGTGCGCTTGCGCTTGCTGGTAAACGCGGAAGGCAAAGTGATCGATTCGGAAATCCTAAAAGGCATTCCCTCTCTGTTTGAAGGGGCAAGGAAGAGCATCGAGCGGTGGTCGTTCCGGCCGGCGCGCTGGGGTGCTCTCTCTGTTCCCTGGTACCTCGAGGTTGACGTCCCCGTCTACAACGCTCCCTCCCAGGCAGGCACGCGTTTGTCGAGCGGGCGGTGAAGGCCCGGGGCAGCATGAGGTGGCCTCGAGAGAAATATTCCCCCGCAGGGTAATCCCGGGTTAGAATTGGGAAGTGAGCCGGAGGTGAACTGCCGGCCTGGCCCTTGATGCTTGTGGAGCAAATGGTTAATGAAATTAGATTGGGCAAGACGAACCCGGAAGATCTGGCCCCTGGTCTTCATGATACTAGTTCCGTCCAGTGCGGCTCTTGGAATTGAACCCACCAGGGACGCAGTTTTTCAATATGCGGGCGGAACCGAGAAAATCGAAATGGATTGTGCAGGCAAGTTGGAAGTCACACTGGAGAGTCTGGTTTTCAGGTGTCCCGGGAGCTCGGTGGTTATGCCTTTTTCGACGATTACGCTGATGCAATTTCGCCCGGATGTGAGCCAGCGCGTGCGCAAGCTGAAGCTCAAGTGGACGACCTACCCCAATACTCTGATTGCGGGCAAGCAAAATAGATATTTCACCATTGTCTGCAAAAAGCAGGGCGTGACTCAGGTGGTGGTCTTGAGAGTCGATCCCCTTTCGATGCGCCCTTATCTTGCCGAGATCGAGCTGAAATCAGGGAAGCGTGTCGAGGTGATGCCCTACGAGGATTACACCTGAAGGAAACTGATTGCGCCCGAGCCTCAGGATAGCCTAAGGACTGCTCGGGCCTAAGAAATATCCTGCCCTTGTCCGCACCTTAACCCCGCTTCGGTTCACGTGCACTTGGATGCGGTGAAAACCGTTCTCGCTGGGCGGCGCGTGAGGCACGTAAGCGATTTCGTACTGGCTCTGGATTTCGTCGGCAATGCGGCCGAGCTCATCCTGCACCTTCTTCGTTGACCAGTGCGCATAACACACCCCACCGGTGTACCCGGCATAGAACTCCAGGGCGCTCTTGACCACCGTGGAGCGGATCATTTCCCCGCTCGCCAGGATAAGTGGGACGATGGGGAGCGTGGGCACATCCCAGGTTTTCTCCTCGTTCGAGGGAGTGGGCGCAGTGTTGGGAGGCAAGGGGCGTGCCACGTTGACGTCCAGGGGGTCCGGTGGGGGAGCCTTCGGTTGCCTGGCCAGCAGCGCGCGCCCCGGGTTGAATCCCACCCCGTAGATTGTGATCCCCGCGTTCACGGCGCGTTGCACGACCTCTTCCTTATGGGTTTCGCTCCCCAAGTCATGCCCATCCGAAAAAACTACGATCACTCGGCGGTTTTCCTTCGGCTGGCTTTCCAGCAGCGAGATGGCGCGCGCCAAGGCGTCATTCAGATGATCCGAACTGCCGCGCGCCTCGAGACCGCGCAGGGCGGATTCCAGCTCATTGCTGTTTTGGGTCAAGTCCTGGACAACTCGAATCTGATCGCCGTAAGTGACCACCCCAGCCTCTCCCTGTGGCCCCAGCATCAGGCTGGAGAAAACCGGACCGAGGGGGCGAATCTCGCCGAGCAGCGGCTCCGAGGTGCTGTTGGCTTCCACCACAATGACCGCTAGCAGCTTGTGCTGCTCCAGACTAAACTGTTCAATGCGCTGGCGCACGCCGTTGTCCAGAATCTCGAAGTCCTTTTCCTCTAGGTCGAAAACAAAGTCGCCTTTGGAATTAATCACCGTCACCGGCGCTGTTACGAGGTTCGCCTGAACCCGAATCTGCGGCTCCATCTTGGACGATTGGGTGTTAGCAGGCGGCTCTTGCTTGGGCTTCGAGACCACGGGGTTATCGCCGGCTACTCCCTCCTGGGCGCGGGCAGAGGGAAACAGGATGAGGCCACAAAAGCTACCCGCGAGAACCAGGGTTAAGGCGGACTTTAGAAAAGCAGAAGTAGAATTCATAGGCATTCGCTCCTTTTCGCACAGCCTCGCCTATTCATAAGATGTGCGCATGTGCCTGGGCGTTGCAGGCCGTCGAAGAGCCGAAACTCGAAATTCGAAAATCGAAACTCACTGCGAATTTCGAGTTTCGAATTTCGAGTTTCGGCTCTCACGCGCGTTGTCGCAGGGCCTCATAGAGCACCACAGCGGCTGCCACGGAAACATTCAGCGAAGGGACGGGGCCGCGCAGGGGGATATGCGCCAATTCATCGCACGCTTCCCGCACCAAGCGGTGCAAGCCCGCCCCCTCTCCGCCCAACACCAGCGCGCAGCCCTGCGCATAGTCCAGATCAAGATAAGACTTCCCGGCTTGGGCCTCAAATCCGTAAACCCATACCCGGCGCGCTTTCATCTCCTCCAGCGTGCGTACCAGGTTGGTGACCCGCGCAATCTTCACGTGCTCGAGCGCCCCGGCCGAAGCTCGCGCCACGGCGGGCGATATTCCTGCGGCGCGGCGCTGCGGAATCACAATCCCATCACAACCGGCTGCCACCGCCGTGCGCACAATGGCCCCCAGGTTGGCAGGGTCTTCCACTCCGTCCAGGACAACGAGCAGGGGCCTCGCGGAATGTGCCAGAAGAGTTTGGATGTCGTCATAGGTTCGAGGCGCGCACACCGCCACAACGTTCTGATGTTGCGGGTTACCCGCCGCGCGCTCCACCGCCGGCCGGGGAGCAAAACGCAGGCCAATGCCGTGAGCCCGGCAGGCATCAATGATCTCCTGCACGCGTGGGTTGTGCTGGCCTTGCGTGACCAGCACGTAGTCAACCGGGCGAGTGCGCACGGCCTCCATGACAGCATGAATGCCGTAAACCACCTCGAGCTTTTCGCCCGTCTCCCGATGCGACATCTTCTCCTGACTTTTGACTCCTGAATCCCGAATCCTGACTCCTGGCTTCTTCATCAACCTGCTTACCATAACACATCCGAGCCCGCTCCGGGGCGAGCGCGTGGCGCAGGTCTGTTCTTTGGCTCTCCGGCTATTCCCCCTCGAACGAACTGCCGCCCTACAAATCGGATTTTCGCCACCGGACGGTGATGATGTCATTTGGAATGGGATCCCCTTCGAAACGCCGGTCATTCCCGCGAAAGCGGGAATCCAGTTCGTCGACAGCGCATTTTCGAAGATTTGCCGAGTAGATTCCCGCTTTCGCGGGAATGACTGCGGCTTGCACCCGCCCACGTCTCGCAAATGACACCTGCACCCACCGCATCGATCCGGGGACTGGCCGCTGGCAGCGGGTGAATCGCCTGTGCCTGCTGTTTCTTGCATTGAAACACCCCTTTTTTTCGCTTCGATTGCCGACTTTTCTGGGCAAAAAGCAGTTCGTTTTGAGGGGGCTGTAACAGCTAACTCCTTTGTGTTCAATAAAGTCTTAGGTTCGTTCCCTCTATTTAGTATCTTTTTTCGATTTGAGGGCTGCCGCCCCCCGCGCGGCGCGCCCGAAGGGTTCCGTCGCAAGGAGGCTTCGCTTTTGTCCAGAAAGCGCTCTTCTTCTCTCTTCCGCTTCTCCTGGATCTCTGCCAGCAAACGAATTTTTTGTTGCAATTGCCGGTGCAGGGCATTCTGCTGGCGGATGATCGCCGCCCATTGAGCATGTGAGGGCGCCGTCGCGGCCATTCGTGCCGCTCGCGTGTTCTCCACGTGCTCGTGCAGGAAGAGTTCGTATTCCTGCGCGACATCCGAGATTTCTTCCGCCAGTCTCGCTCTCATCAAGGTCTTGGCATCCTCGAACTCCTGGCTGCCCGCCTGCATCTCCGACAACTTGAAGTAGTTGTTGTAGAGTCCGGCGCCCCGCAGGGTTGGTTCCTCGCCGTACACGCCACGCAGAAATTCTTTCATGTTGAAGGAGAAATCGTTCTTCTCCACCATCTCCACCAGGATGTCCAGAATGGAAAGAATCTGCTCGAATTTACCCGGCGCATCGAGCGTCCTTCGCAGGCCCTTTTCGCGCACCTCGGATTGCAGGGTGTCGCTGATGTCTCGGCCCACCTGGATGAACTGCTTGCGCCGGTCGAGGTCGTGCTTTTGCAGGTTGCACACCTGCACCGCGGCTTCCGCCCTGTCCAGGCGGGCTTTCTTCCAGACTAACAGCGCGATGTCCTCCACCAGCACCATCTCCAAGGTGTCGGCGGGTTGGCGCGCCAGGACCAAGCCCTTCAACAAACGCTCGAAGTCCCGCGGGTCTTCGCCCAGCGCGATGGCGGCGTCCCAGAAGAAGTTGGCGTTTGAGTAGAGGCCGTGCTTGCGCGCGTTCTGGCTCGAGCGCCTCTTGCCCTCCGCCGTGCGCGGGCCGGTGGATTTCCGGGCGTGCTCTTTCCGCGCTTCAAGTTGCGCCGCCGTCAGGTTTTCGGTTTGGCTAGCCATGTAGTTTCTCCTTTTTCTTTTGGCGCCCGCCGGTGACGGGCGAGCTTGCTGAACGCCGCCCCTCAAGCGGCGCCACCAGAAAGCGTCTGGCGGGTAGCGTCGATCCGCCGATCTTAATGGTGGACGGACATGCGCCACCCCCGGTTCTCCGTTTCCGCCGGCGCCGCCAGCGGTTCGTCCGCAAGCCAAATCTACTAGGCTATCAGATAAAAATGGAACGGTGGGTAAAGTTGGGACGTCTGTGAATATTTATTTTCGCCCAATGAAATCAAGCTATTACAGGGACTCCAAAGGACAAGATGCCCGCCCACTGGCCCAAAGTGTGGCATTTTGAACCAGCGCTCTTTTCTACCTTGGGCTGCCCGGAATTGGTGTCATTTGCGAGACCTAGTCATTCCCGCGAAAGCGGGAATCTACTCCGCAAACCTTTGGAAATGCGCTGTCGTCGGACTGGATTCCCGCTTTCGCGGGAATGACCGGCGGATCGAGTGGACCCCCGTTTGCAAATGACATCAGCACCCGCTGCCTGCAAGGGCCGTCAACCCTCCCGCCACGGCGGGACGGTAAAGCGAGCCTTGGAACACTGATCTCAGCCGAAGTGCAAGGTGGCTACGCTCGGCATGGCCCGTCGGCGCTAACCTCCCGCGCCCCGAACCAAGTGGCTGCTACTTTTGACAACCTTATCGGCGATTTGGGCAGATGACGGTGCCTTGACATCTGACGTTAATCGCCTGTAGTGTCCCATTATTGTGGAACTCTCATGCCTCTCCTGGAGACCGGGGGAGAAAACTGTAGCGCGGGCGTCTCGCCCGCTGTGGCGGGAGCGTCCCGCTCCCGCAAGGCAAAAAGAATCCACGGTCTGGAGTGGCGCGGAGCCAGACCAGGATCAGAGTACAGAAACGCGCGGGCAGGATGCCCGCGGCACAGCGGGCGAGACGCCCGCGCTACGTTCCCAGCGGTTCCAACCCCGATTTGGAGAAGTTACTATCCGTGACCGCGGACGCTTGCCCCACTGGGAAGCTGAGGGCGCCACGTACTTTGTAACTTCTCGTCTGGGCGACTCTCTTCCCCAGTCTGTCCTGGAGTCGTATCGGTTTGAGCGCAGAAATATCCTGCTGAGCGCCGAGCGTCAAGGTCGCCCGCTCAGTGCCGCCGAGCTGAAACACCTGGACGAACTGGTTTCCGAGCGAATTGAAACTCACCTGGACTCAGGATCTGGGGCCTGCCATCTGGCCAACCCTCAGGTTGCCAACATGGTGGCGGGGGCGCTGCAATTCTTCGAGGGCCAGCGCTACCGGCAGTTCGCATGGTGCCTGATGCCGAACCACGTCCACGCCGTGTTCCGCCCTCTGCCCAATTGGTCACTCGAGAAGATCCTGCATTCGTGGAAATCCTTTACGGCGAAAGAAGCCAACAAGCTGCTGAACCGCGTGGGAGAGTTCTGGGAGCCAGAATACTTCGATCACCTCATCCGCAGCGAAGAGGAGTTCTATCGATACATCCAATACGTAGCCTCCAATCCGATTACGGCAGGGCTGAAAGATTGGAAGTGGGTGTGGGTGCGCGCGATGAAGGAAGGCGTGAAGTAGCGCGGGCGTCTCGCCCGCAGTGACGGGAGCGTCCCGCTCCCGCACCATGCAAGTCTTAACCTGCCCTTGGGAGAAGGGGTCAAGAGAAACCGATCCGATTAAGGCAGGGCTGAAAGATTAGAACTGGGTGTGGGTGCGTGCGATGAAGCAAGGCGTGAAGTAGCGCGGGCGTCTCGCCCGCTGTGGCGGGAGCGTCCCGCTCCCGCACCGTGCAAACCTTAACCTGCCCTTGGGAGAAGGGGTGAAGAGAAACCAATGACGAGGTGCAAGAGAGCGCGGGCAGGATGCCCGCGGCACAGCGGGCGAGACGCCCGCGCTACGTCCGAGGGATCGGCATCTTTCTCCTCGATGGACTCAACCAGGGCGGCTATGCTCGGCATGGCCCGTCGGCGCTAACCTTCCGCGCTCCGAACCCGCTGTCTATCGTATTCGGCAACCTTATCCGCGAATTGGAGCAATGCGATTTTGTGTTGCCCGCACCGTTCCCTTGTGGTAACTATATTCTCCCCGGTTGTGATTCATGATACCCAGCCCGATTGACGTTTACCGCCGACAAATAGAGAAAGAGCTGCAAGCTGGCAATGCCACGGAGCACACTCACCGGCCCGCGCTGAAAACCCTCATTGAGTCCCTGGCCCCTGGAGTCACGGCCACAAACGAGCCCAAGCATCGGACCGACTGCGGGGCTCCCGACCTTGTGATTTCCCGCAAGGCGGCCCACGGCCCTGTAACGCTTGGACACATCGAGGCCAAAGACGTGGGCAAGGACCTGGATGAAGCGGAGAAGTCGGAGCAGATGAAGCGGTATCTCCCCGCCCTGCCCAACCTGATTCTTACGGACTATCTGGAATTCCGCTGGTACGTGGAGGGAGAGCACCGGCAGACGGCCCGGCTCGCCCGCGTCGGCAAGGGGGGCAAGCTGGCCCCGGAGAAAAACGGAGCCGAAGCCATCACGGACCTCCTAACCGCCTTTCTCTCTCGCGAAGCCGAACCTATAAACGATCCCAAGACTCTCGCCCTTCGCATGGCCCGGCTAACGCACTTCATTCGAGATATGATCGTCGCGGCCTTCGCGGGGAAAGTGGCCTCTGCCACTCTCCGCGACCTGCACGGGGCTTTTGAGAAGGCCCTGATTCCCGACCTGCCCATGCCACAGTTTGCGGATATGTTCGCTCAGACTCTCGCCTATGGCCTGTTCGCGGCCCGCTGCAACCATCACGGGCCACAGGGCTCATTCAAGCGCTTGGGGGCGGCATCGGAGATTCCGAAAACTAATCCCTTTCTTCGGCAACTCTTTGAAACCATCACCGGCACAGAGCTTGATGAAGAGCCTTACGCGGGATTCGTGGATGACCTGGCCCAGCTCTTGGCCGATACCGATATCGGCGCTGTGCTCGCAGACTTCGGCAAGCGGACCGCCCGCCAAGACCCGGTTGTGCACTTCTATGAAACCTTCCTTGCGGCCTATGACCCGAAGTTGCGCGAATCGCGGGGCGTCTATTACACCCCGGAGCCGGTGGTTTCCTACATCGTGCGGTCTGTGGATTATCTCTTGAAGACTCGCTTTGGATGCGCGAACGGACTTGCAGACACGGCCACGGTGGAATATGAGCGGGAAGAGGAGAGTAGCGCCGCCGTCCCGGCGGCTGGCAAGCCAAAAGGCCAGCGAGACGCTGGCGCTACCACGAAAGCCACTTCCCCGCGTGTTCTGATACTTGACCCCGCTTGCGGGACCGGAACGTTTCTTTACACAGTCATAGACCATATCCGGGCGGAATTCATGAGGCAAGAAAACGCCGGCATGTGGTCGGGCTATGTGCGCAATCACTTGTTGCCCCGCATCTTTGGTTTCGAGTTGTTGATGGCTCCCTATGCTGTGGCACATTTCAAGTTGGCGATGCAACTCGCCGGGCACGACTTGACTCCCGCGCAGCGGGAGAAGTGGGCCTATGACTTTTCCGGGGATGAACGGTTGGGGGTGTTTCTCACGAATACCCTTGAAGAAGCTGAGCGACGCGCCCAAATGGAGTTTGGATTTCTTCGCACGTTGACCGAGGAAGCTAACGCGACAGTCCGTATCAAACGGGAATTGCCAATCATGGTCGTCGTGGGCAACCCGCCCTATTCGAATTTTGGCCGGATGAACAGAGGCAAGTGGATTCTGGGCCTTCTAAACGACTACAAGAAAGACCTTCACGAGAAAAAGCTGAACCTGGATGACGATTTTATAAAGTTCATACGCTTCGGGCAGTGGCGCATTGACCGAACGGGCGCCGGGATTCTGGCTTTCATCTCGAACAACACTTACATCGATGGGATTACACACCGGCGAATGCGGCAGTCCTTGATGGAGAGCTTTTCTGACATTTACATCTTAGACCTGCACGGAAGCAGCGTGAAGAAAGAGAAATCCCCGGACGGTTCAAAGGATGAGAATGTATTCGACATTCAGCAAGGGGTTAGCATCGGGATTTTCGTAAAGGAGCCCAACAAACACGGACGGGCTAGGGTACGCCACTCAGACCTTTGGGGCCTCCGCGAATGGAAGTACACCCGCTTGTTTGAAACTGACTTGAGTAGCACGAAGTGGGTGCCACTGGAACCGGAGGCAAGCTTTTTCTTTTTCGTGCCGAAGAGTTCGCGCGGACGAAACGAGTATGAGGCATACACACGCCTTCGGGATATTTTTCGGGAGGGAACGTCAGCAGTTCAAACAAAACGCGACGCCTTATTTGTGGATTTTGACAAGCACGCCTTGATGCAGAGGATGTCGGAGGTGTTGGGGGCCGGGCCAAAGCAAGAGGTAATGGACAAGTATCCGCTCCAAGCGAGTGGTGGGTGGTCGCCAAGTTGTCTCGACGGTGCGCATTATTCACCAAGGGCTGTTCGCCCTTACTTATATCGCCCGTTCGACGTTCGGCATATTTACTACAAAGACCGGCTGCTTGGGCGATCCAGGATTGCGGTGTTTCATCATTTGGTAAAGCCTAACTTATCTCTCGCCACTTTACGCCAGACAGTCGATGATACCTTCCGCCATGTGTTTTGTACGCGGCATATTTGCGACATCAATCTTGTAATTGGACACCACGTCTCGGATCGAGTTTTTCCACTCTACCTCTACCCGGCAGACGACTGCGGGAATCAGGGGCAGAGCCAGCTTGAGGTTAAGGCTGGTGCCTGGCCCAGTGGGAAGGACGGGCGAAGGCCAAACCTCGACCCCGCCTTTGTTGCAGACCTTGAAAAGCGGCTTGGGCTTTCCTTTGCGCCAGACGGCAAAGGCGACTTGAAAATGACCCTTGGGCCGGAAGATGTCTTCAATTACATTTACGCGGTCTTCCATTCGCCAACATACCGGACCCGCTACGCGGAATTTCTCAAGAGCGATTTCCCCCGCGTGCCGCTCACTTCGGACTTGAATCTATTTCGTGAGCTTTGCGCTAAAGGCGCGGAGCTTGTCGCCTTGCACTTGCTCGAATCTCCGAAACTCGAGAAACCAATAGCACGCTACCCCGTCAAAGGCCCGGACTTTGTGGACAAGGGGTTCCCGAAGTATGTCGCCCCCGGCGAGCCGGAGCCGGGCACGGGGAAACCGCTCAAAGAGGGCCGGGTGTACATCAATGTAGCGCAACGCTCGCTTTCCAGCGTTGCGGCACTTCCACCGCGACGCGCTCTTGGCGGCGCGGAAAATGCCCGCGCCGCTGGAAAAGCCGCAGGGCTTGAGAGCGAGCCCTGCGCTACAGGCCAATATTTCGAATGTGTCCCGCCGGAAGTCTGGAATTTTCACATCGGCGGTTATCAGGTTTGCGAAAAGTGGCTCAAGGACCGCCGTGGCCGAAGCTTGACCTATGACGATCTGGAGCACTACTGCAAAGTCGTTACGGCCCTGAGCGAAACCATCCGCCTCATGGCGGAGATTGACGTGGCCATCCCCAAGTGGCCGATGGAGTGATCTAAAGAAATCCGAGGGGGGATGTGCAATGGCGATTCACGACCCGGCGAGAAAGGAAACGCTCACGGCACAGTTACGGCGGTTTGGTTTGACAGCGAAGAAGAAAACTTCGTCGTGCAGCACGAATTCGTCCGCCTGAGTTTTTACAAGGAAGAATTCGCGGTGTTCCCGGAATGCTTGAACGAGGCGCAGAAGAAATATCGGGAGCAAGATCATGGGCGTCGTGAGTAGTCTTTACAAGATTGCCCGCATTGCCAACGACGTGGGCGCGCTGGCCAGCGGCAACTCGAAGCGCATCGGCAAACGTGTGGTGAACAAGGCCATCCGGCCCATTATATCCGTGCATATCGTTGTGTCTGTTGCGCGTCGAACCGGGACGGCCAGTTCTGGAGGGCGTGGGGAGAACCTGACCGCAGTATCCTAGAGAGTCTCATATTCGCCCTTTCCCGAGCGGAGCAATACACGCTCTTTGGGACGAACCTCAAGCTCTTGTTTGGCCGTAATGAATACGTCGGCCGGATATGTGCCGAGCAGGACTAGTCCAGAGCCGACCCATGTGTGTGGTCCAATAATTGTGCCCGGCGAAAGGACGCAGTTCGCGCCAATCCGGACGTAGTCGCCAAGGATTGAACCGAGGAATTCACGCCCCGATGAGACCAGAGTCCCGTCTGCGTCCTGAACGCGGATACCGCTTTGATTAAACTTTCGGTTTGCAAGTATAGCTCCAGAGCCGATGCGGGCGGAGTACCCAACGATGCTCTCCCCTACAAAGGTCCCATCTTGAATCTTGGCTGAGTTTAGGCATAAGGATGCCTTGATGTCTGCTCCATGACCGATGACGCAGTCAGAGCCTATGAATGTCATCTTTCGGATCTGTGCATGACTGCGGACACTAACGTTGTCGCCAATTATGACAGGGCCCTCGATGATGGCACCAGAATGAATCACGGAGCCCTCGCCAATGTGGACGGGGCCCGTGATGGAAACAAACTCGCGCACTTCTCCAAGGATGCGCTGCTCATTCAGGTTGGCGAAAAGCTCGGGAAGGGCGTTGAGCAATTCGATGGGCGAGTCAAATCTCTTGAGCCACGCTGCCAGATCAGGTTCCAATGGCCCTGAGAACAGATCGGAGACCCTTAACTTCATTTGGAGATCCTCCCTTTAGCAAATCTTATCATATGCTTACAGGCGATTGCATCCGAACGAAGGACTTGGTAGTGTCTCAGTTTGATTCTGTAGCGGCGAGTTTACCTCGCCAAGTGGCGGCGTAAAGCCGCCTCTACATCAAACTGAGACACTACCAAGGACTTACACCAGCTTCGGCGAGCGGTGTTCAGGGGTTCGGGGCCTGAGCAAGCTACGGCGTGCCCCAAGAAGATGCTCCCGGGTTCTGGTGTAAGATAACGTATAGTGGACGCTGAGATTCCCGAGGTGTGGCCCGGCGGGCTGGGATGGCGCGGAAATCGGTGCGCCGTGGGGTTTGGCAAAATGTGGAAGCCACACGGCTACACCGCAGCGAGCAGACGAGGAGGGTGGGAATGACGGGGGCCCGTCGCCGCCCTAGGGACGGCACTCCGGCCGACCCGTGTGGTCAGCCTAGGAAAGGGTTGCCGGGGTGACGGGTTGGGACGTCGTTGGGCGTGTTTAGAACAGTCCCACAGGCACTGAGCCGATCCGGCGCTCAACGACTCCAGTATATAATGAGTCCAACTTCCGCCGAGCGACCTTGCGTTTGGATCTGATCGACTCCCGTCGGTGGCAGCAAGGAGGGAACAACAATGGAGCTTGAGGGTTGTTCAAATGCGCTGAGTGAATACCTGGAGTTCGCAAAGGCGCTTGCTATCGAGGCGGGTAGGGTCACTCTCAAGTATTTCCGTCGTAACGTCGTTGTCGAATATAAGTCCGACACGACCCCGGTTACCATCGCTGACCGAGAGACCGAACAGTTCATGCGGTCAGCTATCCACCAGAGATACCCACAGCACGGAATCCTGGGGGAGGAAGAGGGGGAGACAAACCCAGGCGCTCAGTGGCGGTGGATCTTGGACCCCATCGACGGGACACAGGCATTCATTCATGGAGTGCCACTCTACACGATATTGATTGCCTTGGAATCCGCGGGAGAAAGCCTGCTCGGTGTGATTCACTGCCCGCCGTTAGATGAAACGGTCGCTGCAGCTGCGGGGTGCGGCTGCACTTTTAATGGCCAGCGTTCACGGGTTAGTCAAGTGAATGATCTGGCCCAGGCCCGCATCAATGTTACAGACTACGCCGACTTCATGAGGCGTAATCCGAGGTTTGCCACAGCGCTGCTCTCCAAAGCTAGAACGTGTCGCGGCTGGGGTGACGCCTATGGTTATCTATTGGTGGCGAGTGGTCGCGCCGAGATTGGCTTGGACCCCGTAGTCTCCGTGTGGGACTGCGCGCCGCTGAGACCAATCATTGAAGAAGCCGGAGGCAGGTACAGCGATTTCAACGGGCTACAGACATTGCAGGCTTCAACTGTCCTGGCGAGCAATGGCCATCTGCACGATCAACTTCTGGACTTGGCCGGGCTCGATTTCAATTGACATAACGAATAGTCATTCGTGCGGTCTTTGCGGGAACCTATATCTTCCCCTGCAGCGCTGGAGGGGAGAGAATCACCCCCGGCTGACATCACCGCCTCTAATGAGGAGTCCCGCTTTTCGTAGTATTTTGCATAATAGGTGCGATATTCGCCCCGCCGCACAGCTTCTACCCAATCTGCATGCTCACCATACCAGTTGACTGTCTGCTCCAACCCCCTATCGAGTTGAATATGAGGGTGCCAGTGGAGTTCCTTTTCGATCTTTGTACAATCCAGAGCGTATCGCCTATCGTGGCCGGGGCGATCAGCCACCGAGGTGATGAGAGATTCCGGCTTCCCCATCAGCTTCAGCAGCCGCGAAATTACTTCCAGGTTTTCGAGCACCTCGGTGCCACCAATGTTGTAGGTTTCACCAACTCTCCCACGTTCAAGAACCGCCAGGATCCCCCGGCAGTTGTCTTCTACGTGGAGCCAATCACGCTGCTGCCGGCCATCGCCGTAGACCGGAAGTGGCTTGTTTTCAAGGGCGTTAGTGATCATGAGGGGCAGAAACTTCTCGGGAAATTGGTACGGCCCGTAGTTATTGGAGGAGCGCGTAAGCAAAGCCGGAAATCGATATGTCCTAACGAAGGACCGAACCAATAAATCCGACCCAGCCTTGGAGGCCGAGTACGGACTGCTGGGTTGTAATGCGAAGGTCTCGTCTGCGCTCACGCGGGGTGGCAAATCGCCATAGACCTCATCTGTCGAGACATGAAGAAATCGTTGCATATTGAGCGTGCGCGCAACCTGTAGCAGGATGAACGTTCCCGTAATGTTGGTCTGGATCGCCGGGGCAGGCTCATAGATACTGCGATCCACGTGCGACTCTGCCGCGAAATGCACGACCACGTCACACCCTCGCATGGCCTGGGTAACGGTATGGGGATCACAGATGTCGCCCTTCACGAACTGGTATCTAGGGTCGCCCGCTACCGATTGTAAGTTCGCAAGGTTACCGGCGTAAGTCAGTTTGTCGAAGTTAACGACGGTGTAGCTATCACCGAGCGAGAGCACATGCCGAATGAAGTTTGAGCCAATAAAACCAGCCCCGCCTGTAATAAAGATTTTCACTAGACTATCTCCTCGGCAGCACGTCCACTCTCGGCTCCGACCCTGACAGCCAACTTGTTGGCGCCAGTTTGGGCAACAAAATTGTTCGCGCGCAGCAAGGATTCAAAAGTCCCCGCATCCGTCCACCATCCATCGAGGACCTCATAGGTGAGGGCACCTTCCTCAATGTAAAAGTTGTTGACGTCCGTTATCTCCAACTCACCCCTTCCCGAAGGCTTAAGCCTGTGGATCTTTTCGAATACACTTTTGTCGTAGAAGTAGATGCCGATCACCGCGTAATCGGACTTGGGAGCCTTGGGTTTCTCCTCGATGTTAACCACCCGGTTGCCGTGGATTTCCGCAACCGAACCTCTGAGCATCGGGGACTTTCTTCAAAATTACCTTGGCCCCTCTGGGTTGGCTTTTGAAGTTCTCGGCGGCCTGACAAATGTTATATTCAATCAGGTTGTCTCCAAGCACCACACAAATAGGTTCTTCCTCGGCAAAATGCTCAGCCAGGCCAAGAGCTTCTGCAATTCCACCTTCATGTTCCTGGTAAGTGTAGTTCATGTGCTTCAATCCGAATTCCTTACCATTTCCAAGAAGCGTGAGGAACTCTCCCGCATTCTTTCCACCGGTCACCAACAGAATCTCTGTGATACCTGCGTTGACGAGGGTTTGAATGGGGTAATAGGTCATCGGCTTGTCATGGACGGGTAATAGATGCTTATTCGTGACCTTCGTCAGTGGGAATAAGCGGCTGCCTGTCCCTCCCGCTAGAACAACACCTTTCAACTTACACCTCCATGCAATAGCAGGGGCTGCCAAAGTGACCAGGTTGACCCTCCCTCTCCCTGCACCGGGACTCTGGCAAAACCGTTTCCCCCCGGGGTGCTGGGATTCCCCTCTGTCCTTGCATTCCTAGGTCGTTCTTTATGACCTGTACGCATCGGCAAATGATTCCAGTCAAAGCGTCTTCAGATTCTGCTTAAGTACCTTGCCGGAACTGTTCTTTGGGAGACCCTGGAGCACAACCACCTCCCGGGGAACGAGTTGGGGAGGTAGGTACTCTTTGCAATAAAGGCGCAAGCGCTCTTCCAGTCCGCTAGAATAACCTTTGCGAGGAACCACAAACGCTTTGACCGCTTCACCCAGAACATCGTCCGGCACCCCTATCACGGCCGCTTCAAGCACACCCTCGAAGCTCAGAAGTCGGTCCTCCAATTGTCGGCAACTGATGCGCTTACCGCCGCATTTCAAAAAGTCCTTCTCACGGTCGACCACGTATATGAAGCCGTCTTCATCCACGGTGGCAAGATCTCCAGTGTAGAGCTTACCGTTGCGAAAGGACTTCGCTGTTTCCTCCGGGGCACGCCAGTAGCCTCGAGTAATGTTTTCTCCTTCGGCTACAATCTCTCCGACTTCGCCTGAGGATATTTCCTTGCCAGACTCGTCGAGCACTTGGAGCTTGACCCCTGGAATGCCTTTGCCGACCGAGCCCAACTTCTTTTCCAGCAATTCCGGCGGAAGATAGGAGAGTCGCGCGGTGGCTTCGGTTTGACCGTACATAATAAAGATCTGCGTTCCCGGCAATGCCTCCCGCAATTCCGAAATGAAAAAGCGCGCCAGGTGGCCGCCCGCCTGTTGAATGTATCGCAGGCGTGGAAATCTCCTCTTCCGGAGGCTGGAACTGCGCAACAGTATCTGAAAGTGGCTAGGCACGCCGGCAAATCCTGTGCAATCGGCGTCCAGCATTCGCTGGAGGACGACTTCCGGGTACATGAAACGTAGATCGATCACGACACTTCCTCCAACCCTCAGGTGGGTGTGGAGAAGCGAGGCGCCGAAGCAGTAATGGAACGGCAGCACGGTCATGATCCGGTCGTCCTCTGTCAGGCGAAGGTATTGAGTTATGGACTCCGTGTTGGCCATGATATTCGCGTGGGACACCATGACACCGCGCGGCCTACCTATCGACCCGGAAGTGAACATCAGCGCTGCCAAATCGTCTGGTCGAACCCAGGGAAGCGAATGCTTGGCGCTCAGAACAACAGAGTGTGTCTCGCCAATGGTTCTCTGCGAGGCACACTCCGGCAGGTTTGGCACCTCACGATCGGTTATCAAGTGAACCCCTCGGAAATGGCTTCGGTTTCTTATGGCGAATCTAGCCTGAAGAAAGGCCATCTTGGCTTCCGTGATCTGGAGAATGCCATCGAGGTCCTGCGGCGAAACATCTGTCGGCAAAGGCACACAAACCAAGCCCGCCCGGAGCGCACCGAGATACGCGACAACCCAGAAAAAGGAGTTGTCGCTGACCAGGAGGACCCGGTCCTCCTTCTGTCCGCCGAGATGCACAAGGTATCTGGCAATTTCTGCTGCGGTGCACTGCAATTCGCCGTAACTATGCACGTTATCGAGCAGCCGTAGCGCAATTCGGTCCGGTTTCTTGCCGTCGAGCAGGAAGTCCGTCACATTAGTATTGTACACACTCGGGCTCACAGAGAAACTCCTGGAAGGGACACGCGTAAGTCCATTCGGGGTACTAATAGGATTATTCGATTCGTCTTTTCAACCTCCTTCAACCTTTTCGACAAGCACGGGGGAGGCATGGAGGTAGTGCGTAACCTTCCGCCTTGATTCAATCATGTTGTACACCCGGGTGACTTGCGCTTCGTTCAATCCCACGGCCGGAGCCAGATCCGCCGCCGGTATTCCATTATTCTTTCCGTATAGACAGAGGTCCATTTTTGCGAGCGGCATCGAAAAATAGAACTCCTCCTGAGATTGTTCGAGTGAATATGTGTCGGTAGTTGGTGGCCGGCGTTGAATCTCCTCTGGCACTCCTAGATAAGCCGCCAACTGGCACACCTGGGACTTATACAGATGAGCGATGGGCTTCAGGTCCGCGGCACCATCGCCGTTTTTCACGAAGAACCCCTGATCATACTCCAGTCGATTGGGCGTTCCTGCCACCGCGTATTGCAGAAGGTCGGCATAGTAATACTCGATCATCTTCCGCGCCCGTTGCTTGAAATTCGTGGCGGCAACGATGCCGAGGTAGGCCGCAGGGCTGAGCCGGACCTTCTTGGTCTCTCCCTCCGGGGTCTGAACAACCACGGAATAGATCGCGTAACGGTCTGCGTCGACAAGATTGGGCAGGACTATCTTGCACTTGTAGCCCTCGCGGTACTCAGGAACGACCGCCCGGACAGACTCATCGCGCCGCTCATAACAACGAGCCCCCCGGAGAACAGGACTGATATCTTCTAGTACCGATCGAACATCCAAAGATTCAGCGACCATGCGCCCCAGTCGAAGGCTCTCGGAAGAGGAGTCTGTTTCCGGCAGAAACAGCACAAGAATACGCTCCTTGCCCAGGGCACGGGCGCAGAGGAACGTTACAACGCTGCTGTCAATCCCCCCCGATACCGCCACGACGGCTCCCTTCCGCTTCAGTTGATTGAAAACAATATCGCGGATGCGCGCGACGATACGCTCCGTTTCAGGGGCGGGATCGACACGTAGAATGTCGGCAGAAATGGCCGTATGAGCGCTCATGCATTTCCTCTTAGGATACCCTCTCGAACCGCAGGGTCGTCCGCTTGCGCGGTACGCTCGAATTTCCGCAGTAGATAGGTTGCGACGTTGTTAATCGAATCTAGGTTCTCAGGAGTCAGTTCTTCGTCATCCACCGTGATGCCGTAAGTGTCTTGCAAAAACGCTACAAGCTCAAGGACACCTGTTGAGTCAATGATTCCGTGATTGAGAAAGGAATCACCGTCTGCAAACCTGTAATCCTGGCCCAGGAAGTAGTTCTCTACAATGAAGCTCCGCACCTGTTGTGCGATTGTTGCTGAATCCATCTCCTTGTACCTCATCCGGGATTTCCATTTTGATTTTCCGGCCCAGCAGCAACATACACCAGACTGCCTCTGAATGGAAGGTCCAATCGAGTTTTCAGTGCCGGGCGGGTTGAGAATGGCGCGAGGCGTGCCGCACGCCCCGAGCCCTAACGATTCAGTCCGCAAAGCACACCTGGTCTAAAGGCGGATCCACACCCTCTGCTCCATGACCTGGAGCTTGACGTGTAGCTCCTGGGTCTGGCGTTGAAGGGCTTCCTTCCCCGGGTCGACCCGCCACGGCGGGCGTCCGTCTTCCCGATTGCCCAGCGCCTCGACCATCGCCCCCAAGGCCCGTTGCTCCCACTTGTAAATTGGGATTTACTGTGTGAAACGAGCGCCCGCTTTCGGAGCGAAAACGGAATGCCGGCCTGCAACAATTCTGTTTGGGGCCGTCCGGAATGGAGGATTCACGCCATAGGCACCGCGAGCGGAAGCTCTTTCTTCTTCAAGCCGCGTGCGAGCAAGTTATCGATGCTGAGCCGTCCGGGGCCGGCGGTCGCGAGAAATAAATAGCTGAAACAGAACAGCACGTCCGGCTCTCCGCCGTTCTGAATCGGCCAGAATCCAAGGCCGCCGAAAATGTGAGACGCCCAGAACGCAGTCGCCATTTCACAGGAGAGAAGAAATGCCAGAAGACGGGTAAAGGCGCCGAGGGCAATCACTGGCGAGGAGGAGAGTTCCGAAACACCGGCAAACCACTGCCGGCTAAGGAACATTGCCTTGTGCCCTCCCAGCCATCCAAACATTTTCCTGACTCCGAATTGGCAAATCAAAAATGCGGTCATAATCCGCAGCAAGGTCAGGGCCAACGGATACAACCGGCTCGATTGTTGCGTAAACCATCCCTGCTTTGCAGAGGAATTGCCCGCCAGCAGTCCGTCCAGACTGAATCTGCCGGGGCCGGCAGTCCACAGCAGCAAGAAAATAAAACAGAACTGAACCGCTGGAACTCCCTGATTCTGAATGGGCCAGAATCCTTTCGGTAGATGTCGGGTGAAAAAGGCTACCGCCATCTCGCCGCACAGGATCATAGCTACTGGCCGGGTCAGCAGTCCAATCATGAGCAGGAGTCCCAAGACCGTCTCGATCACGCCGGCGTACCAGAACAGACCGTATGCGGGCACGGGGTTCCCGGAAAACCAGCCGAAGAGCTTCTGGACCCCGTGCTGCCACAGGAGAAATCCAGCTATCATCCGCAGCAGGGCCAAAGCGACGGGTCGTGCTCTGTCGGGCAGGTTTAATGTCCCGCCTGCTTCCATAGTTCCCCTCCGGTTTACAAGAGCAAGCACTTGATCAGCGGTTGCGGATATACATTGGTCGATGAGTTTGCCGCAACTTGGTCGTTCGTCCAACTCCCACACCAGAATCAGTCCGCCACTGGAAGTCACCCGCGATCCGTGAAACGCAACCCAAACGCCGGCATTGCCAGCCCCAATACCTCACTCAATCAAGCGGCAAAGCGATTCGGCCATGAAGCTACTTCTTTGAGCACTCTGCGTGCCCAACACCCGTGTCTCGCGCGACAGGTTGAGTAAGTGCAATGCCTCGGGGTTCGCGGCGGTTCATGAAGCGCTCCAGCAAGAGTTCGGTCGACAGAATACCAACCAGGGCCATATTGTCTTTGGTGCTAGTTGGACGCCCATTCTTAAACTTGGCCACAAGCGCGGCAACCGTTTGAGGATTGAAGATTCCCTCCCGCTTGATCCTCTCGGGAGATAACATCTCTTCTGTGTATCTCCCTGCGGGGCGGAAGAAGCTCTTCCCGTCGGGCGCTCGATACGGCTGCTTGTGACGCTTCCGGATGGACTCGGGGATCAAGCCGCGGGCAGCCTGCTTCAGCAAATGCTTTTGATCCAAGACCTTCATCTTGAGCCGGGGCGGGAGTTTGGCTGCAAATTCGACAACGCGAAAATCCAGGAAGGGATAGCGTCCCTCCACGGCATGGGCCATGGCCATGCGGTCACCTTGGGAGGACAGGATGTATCCGGGCAAGAAATACTTCGTTTCCAGGTATTCCGCCTGATTGAACGCCGACCATGACGCGTAAGATCGCGGCAGAGCCTGTTCCAGCTCCCAAAGCGCAGCGTACGATTTGATTTCGGCGCGAACCGCCTCAGATAAAAACATCTTTAGTTTGGCAGTCAGCTCCCATCGCGGCAGATGCGAGAAGAACGGGCTTGCAAGGTCTTCAGCCGTCACGTGGAAAAAGCTCTTCAAATAAGCGGGGGACTGCCGCTGCATTGCTTCCATGTAAGGATAGAGGCGCTTGAGGAGGAGCGGACGCCACGCTGAGGCCGGATTTCGCCCCCAGAAGCGCCGGATCTTCGCCTCTTTGAAAATGTCGTATCCGCCCAGGGTTTCGTCTGCGCCTTCGCCAGTCAGCACGACTTTGAAACCACTGTTCCGAACCAGTTCGGAGAGCAGAAACAGAGGCGCCGGCGCGGTGCGGACAAGGGGCTGTTCCGCGTGCCAGACCACTTCCGGAAAGACCCTAGCAATGTCTTCGTACGAGCAACGCACATCGCTGTGCTGAGTCTGCAAGAACCCGCTAGCTTCTTTCTGGTAGGCACTCTCGTCGAACTCGGCATCGTCAAAACTGACCGAAAAGGTCCTCAGCCTGTCCCCCACCAGCTTCTTGGTCAGTGCCGTGGTGAACGTGGAGTCAAGCCCCCCGCTCAGGTACGCCCCCACCGGGACGTCGGACCGCAACCGGATGCGAGTAGCATCCAGCAACAAAGCGAGCAGTTCCTCGGTGAACCTTTCTTGGCCATTCTCTGTCCCGTCACTCTCAGGAGCGTACTCGAGATGCCAGTACTCCCAGACTCGAACCTGTCCGTTTTCAAGAACCAACGAATGTCCGGGTGGAAGTTGCCAGATGTTCCGGAATGCCGTCCGCGGCGGCAACGTGACCCAGAACGTAAAGATCTGGTCCAGCGCGTGCAAGTCGAGTTCGCATTCAACTTCAGGGCAGGCAAACAGCGCCTTTATTTCTGACGCGAACAGGAAGCTCTGGGCGGTTTGTGTGTAAAACAGCGGCCTGACGCCGAGCCGGTCGCGGGAAAGGAAAAGCTTCTGTCGCGTTGCGTCCCAGATGGCAAACGCCCATTGCCCATTGAGGCGTTCGACGCAACTCTCGCCTTCTTCTTGGTAGAGGTGCAGGATGACCTCAGTGTCCGACCGCGTGGCGAACTTGTGCCCTTGTTGAATCAACTCCTCCTGCAGCTCGAGGTAGTTAAATATTTCGCCGTTGAAGGTAATCCAGAGCGACCTGTCTTCGTTGGGCATCGGCTGGCGGCCGCCGGAGATATCGATGATGCTCAGCCGCGCATGACCCAAGCCCACTCGAGCGTCGGTATAAAGGCCCAGCTCATCGGGGCCGCGATGCCGGATCACGCCAATCATGCGTTGCACAAGATCCGGGTCAACGGCAGCGTTACCAACACTGAGACTTCCACAAATTCCACACATGTTAGTTGTACCGGTTGCGAACCGGCGTAACGCACGAGCCGCTCGCGGACGCCCACGGTTCCAGGTCTTTCAACTCAACCGCCGACGTATGCCCCGCGGCAGAGAATTGAGCGCCCGCACGGCCAAGGGCCCCAGTTGGCGCGGCATCCAACGCCTAACCAGCGTGTCGAAGCGACCTCGTTGACGATACTGAATAGCAGCATCCAGAGAGCTAAGGTGCTCCGCACTTAAGCGCCAACCCGATGCAGCGCAATTATCGAGGATGTGCTCCTCGGAGTTGCCTTTGGGGATGGCCACGACTCCCTCTTTGCACAAGCACCAGTTGATGGCAATTTGCGCGGGGGATTTGCCAATCATGCGCGAAAGTTTGTCAAGAAGGCCGTGGGGATCACAATCCTGGATGCGATTGAGGCCCCTCGCGAGCGGACTGTAAGCAATCACAGTTATGTGATTAGCCTGACAGTATTGCAGGAGGCCTTTCTCGATGGTTCGATCAATGAGGTTATATCGAACCTGATTGGACACGATGGGGTACGTGCGAAGCGCCCTCTGGGCCTCCTCGAGTTGTGCAACAGAGAAATTGCTGACACCGACAAACCTCACCTTCCCCGCGTCCACGAGGTCTGCCAGTGCGTCCATGGTTTCCTGGATAGGAATTGCCGGATTAGGTTCATGAAGCTGCAGAAGGTCAATCGTGTCAATCCCCAGCCGTTGCAGGCTGGAGTCTACCGATACCCGCAAACGGGGGCGGCAAAAGTTCTGTGGTGACACCTTAGTGGCCACGAACACGCGTTCCCTGAGTCCCCTCAGAGCCTCACCGACAAAGTGCTCGGCTGCATACGACTCAGCCGTATCAATGAAAAGAGCGCCTGCCTCGAGACCGCGACGCAAGGGGCTTGGGCCCGCCTCGTAATTCCATGTCCCGATGCCAACTTCGGGTAGGAAAACGCCTGTCTGCCCCAGTTCTTTGACCATCATGCTGCTAGCATCCCTCGGCTGAAGAAGCGTTGCTGTTTCGGGCTCGATGCTGACAATCCCAGTATTCATCACGCCTCAGGGCAAGTCAATCTTGGTGACCCCAACCCCAGAAGGGGTCGGCCTGCGCTGTCTCATTCCTCGAACGAATTCCTCGTACGAGTGCTCGGCAGTCAGAGGAACGGTTGCCACCCCCAGAGCTTGCGCGGGCGGGCATCCCCAAAGGGCATGCGGTGGCACGTTTCTGCTCACCACGGTGCCGGCGCGGATGACCGCTCCTTCACCAATCCGCACGTTCGGCAAGATGACACAGTGCGGACCAATGAACACGTTGCTTTCAACGATTACTTTACCGTTGCTCTTCGGCCTCCTGGACCCCCAGTAAAAGTGAGTGAAGATAGAGGTTCTAAGACCAATGGTGCAGTTGTCGCCGATCGTCACAGCTTCGGGATGCAGTTCGTCGATATACACGAGCTGGGCAATCCAAACGTTCTTTCCGATTTTCACCCCACGCAGGCGATGCAACCACGGCCGAAAGGTACCTCCCCCTGGGATTACGAAGGCTACTTTGTGAATTAACCTACCAAGGATGCTTCGGAACATCGGGAGCCTCTCCATTCATGTGGTAACGGCGTCAGCGGTGATGGGCCGTTAGCCGACATGCCTGTACAAAAGGGATCCGGCCCTTGCTAGGAGATCATTAGGCAAGTGCCTGAGAATCCGTCGCACAATGTGAGTGTTCCGGCCGACGCTCGCAAGGTCGGCCGCGACTGCACCGTATCTCCAGTACGTCAAACCGGACGTTGCTCCAAACCTATAACGTCAACTCAAAAGCCCCTTTTGAGGGCCAAATAAGGAAGCAGGACAAGCTCCACGAGACCGGGTAAAGGGTCCTCGCGACTGAAAACAGATTCGACATGAAATCCCGTCAGAGTGCGCAGGTAGGCCCACAAGCTTTGGCGGCCCCCAAAGATTTCTACAACTCCTGTGGGCAAATCGGTAATCAGCCGGATCCACCTGACGCCGGCGCGGCCACGAATCGGCTCCACCAGCTCCCCCATCTGGTCGGCAAACAGCATATAAGGAAAATCCACGCCGGCGCCCGGCCCGAGTGTGTGGTAACCCCACGTGCGCCCGTTGACGTCGAGCAGCTTGTACTGTTGATCGCGCGGATCAAGCTTGTACTCCAGCTCCACGAGTCCGTAATAGTCGATCGCTTGCAAGAAGCGCTCTGACAGGGCTTCCAACTGCGGCAGGTCGATGGTCTCAACGTAGGTGCTCGAACGCCCGAATTCTGGAGGGTGCTGGCGAGTCCTTCGAACTACCATGCTTCCGAGCGCCTTGCGCTCCTTGTAAAAGGCACAGTAGGCAAACTGCTGGCGGCCATCACCCGGGATCAAACGCTGAATCATCACCTCGCCCGGTCCGACCAGCGCGGCTGCGCGTTGAAACATTTCCCGCAACTCGGTGCGGTTATTCGCGCGCCAAGCTTTGGCCTTGGTGCTATAGATGAAGTGCTCTTTAATGGCAGGCTTGATGACGAAGGGCGGTTCTCCGTCAATGTTCTCCAGCTCTGCGATGTCTTTCAGATACCATGTGGATGGTGTAGGCACGCCCAGCTCTGCGGCGCGCCGGTAGGTATTGCGCTTGTCCCACACCCATTGCGTCGTGTGCCAGTCCGGTGTCGGCACACGGAAAAAATCCGCCAGAGACGATCGGTAGCGCGCGAAGGCGGCGACCGTTTCGTCTCGCGTCGGGTAGAGCACCCAGCCCCTGAGATTCAACCGGTGGCCTATCTCCAGGATATGATCGACCGTCTGCTTATCGTCGCGGAGACTATCCACCGTAACGGCATGGGTTGTGTACTTCGAGAAACGCGCGATGGAGCGCTCGTCGTCAATGACGCAAACGGGCACCTTCCGCCGGCCGAGACTGCGCACAATCCCGAGGCCTTGGTAATCCCCGCCCACCACAACCGCGCCTGCAGTTTTATTCGCGTAGTCAGCCGACGCACGGGGAGTTTCTGAGGAACTGGCCACCGCTGTTGTCATGCAGGTCCCTTAAGCCGTGATGCGCTGATATCCTTCCCCGTGATGCAACGGAAGAGTGCGGTCGAGGCGTAACGTGTCCCCGAGACAAATTGCATCAGGGGGCCGAAGCTCCAGGCGGCTGGTGCGCCGAGAATATGCAACCCTGGCACTGACGTTTCGAGTCCTTCTTTCAGCCAAGGATACCCGTTGGAGCGGCGAAGGGACTGTGCGAGCTCCGGAGCAAGAAACCCGTACTTGGAAATATCCACTCGGTAGCCGGTACCCAGAAGAATATGATCAACCGTTTGCTCACTTCCGTCGTGCAGGCGGACCTTCACCCGCTCGCCCACAACAGCAGCGGAAACAACAGAAGACCCCAGCCGAATCGGGACGTCTTTGAGCCGATTCACCAACCAGCGTGCCCCGGCCGGCCGGGTGGCCCGCTCTCGGAGCTTGTCTTGAAGAACACGAGGCAACCGCCGGACCAGATCGGGCCGTGCAAGTAGTTGACTGATGCCCGCCGGCCCAACGTCCGTTGGCGCGTAAAGCAGCTCCTTGGTGAATTTCCCCAACCTATAATGGAGGGTCTTGGAGGCCCACCCCTGGAGCCAGTGGATCCGTGGCGACTTCGCGACGATTTCGACTTCCGCGTGGGCTTCATGGAGCAGCGCACCTGATTCAAGCGCACTCTGCCCCCCTCCGACAACGAGAACCCGCTTTCCGGCGAACTTCTGAAAGTCATGGTGCTCCGAGGTATGCGTAGCGAGCGAGGCTGGGAGGCCGTCAAACTCAGGTGGTCGTTTAGCGAACGAACCAATACCCGCGGCAATAACCACGCACCGTGAGCCAAACGACTCACCCCCTGCGACATGGAGGCGAAAGCCTGTTGGCACGGCCTCGACCCGGGTGACTTTCCGCCGGTCAACGTCAGGCACCGCTTGGCACTGGAACCATCGGCCATACTGGATGAACTGGTCGAGAGGCACAGGGGTAGAAAATTGATGGCCGCGTGCTGCCTGGTATGCTTCCAGCGTTAGCAAACCGTTCGGGTCCGCGATATGCGTCGCAGTCCAAGCAGAGCGGAGAAACATGCCGACCGGCATGTTATCGTCCCAAAAGGACATGGGCTCGCCGAACACGCGAACTTCCAGGCCTTTTAGTTTGCGTAAATGTGCGGCTGCGGACAGTCCGTAAGGACCGGCGCCGACGATCGTCACATTGCACGTTGGCATTGCTGTTCCACTTTCAAGATGCGCTCTTCCACTCGACTGCCGTGTCGCGACATCGTCCCATGGCCTGCAAGTGTGCTCCAGACTGTCCTCATCTGGCGAGCACCAGCAGGCTGTATCCCCCCAGAACCCGAACCGTCAAGTCCTGATCAATCGCGAAGCAAATCTTCCTGGGCAGTACGGCGATTTTCTGGATAGTCTGCTTTGCGAGTTCGATGCATCGGGACGTGTAGAAATAGTCCAGCAGCTCGTAGCCCACGTCTTTCAGCGTCTCCAAAGCGGTTTCCTTGGTGAAGTACTGTAGGTGTCCGTAGAGCTCCCGGCGTGTCAAAAGGCCTCGTTTCCGAAGTACGGCCTGCACGCTCAAATCCAGGGGAAAGTGAAAAATCTTCAAATCACTCTTCGGACGGATCCCATTCAGAAATCCGAAGTAGTCTTCGACATGCTCGATGACGTCGAGCACCAGGATCACATCGAAGAAAGTGCCTTCCTCCTCGCTGATATCGGCCAGTCTAAACTGAAGCCTTTCGTTTGCCTTGCTCTTGCACATCTCCAAAGCCTGCGCTGAGATTTCATAACCCCAGAAACTACACTCATTGTCCATCTTCTCCTGCAACAGCTTGAGCACCTCCCCTGCGCCACATCCGACTTCGCAGATGGTCTTCGATTGCAGGCTGTTTTTCGCCAACATACGCTGGATTTGCTTGACCTTGAACGGGGATTCGTCCGCGTGCCAAAGGGGATTCTTATGCACGTACTCCCCGTCTGCATACATATTTCGACCCAGCACCTTGCCAGAGATCTTTGTCATCCGGGGCCCCTCAACCGAGGCGGGAATTTCTTCAGCGGGCCAGGCTGTAAGTCACTGCGTCTCCTGCAAGTGAAGCATAAGCCACGCGAGCGCGTTCTTTACTTGGTCCCTCCACCCGCCATTCGCCGTTTTCTTGCACAAGCTCCATCTTGCTTCTTTCTCTCCACCAGTTGGCCACGTCCCTGGGCAGAGCGGTCCAGGCGCTGCCCTCCGCCCGCAACCGGGCCAAATAATCGAGTAAAGCCCTGTAAGTATCCTGCGCCCGTTGCTCCCTGATGTAGTCCGGATGAACGATGAAGCTAATCAACCCCTGTTTTTCCCGGACCAAGGCAATTTGCTTTTTCCACAGCTCGATGGAGTAGTCACCGAGAATCTGAAAGAGTGTGTAGTCCTGCGTACAGGTAAGTGGAAGCTCGACGATCTTTCCGATGAAGTAGGGCATCACCGTGCAGCAGCCACCGTGCTGAGGGTCGAGATGCGCCACGTTGGGAATCGACATGTCATACGAGAATTCGAAGGCGTCGTACCAGTCTGCGTTGCGGTAGAGGATGCCGGAGCGAAACCCCTGGGCACCGTATTCTTTGGCGTAATTGTTGATGCGATTCGCCCGGCGCAGGAACTCCTCATGGTCAGCGAATAGACGGCCATCGTGCTTCAGGTCGTGAACATTAACTTCAAAACCGCGGCTTACTATGCTATTCAAGTAACTTTTTGGAACGGGGTATCGGTTTTCCGGCACAATCTGGAAGGAGCTATGGAATCCGACCGACTCATCCAAGTCCATCAACTGCGGGCAAAAATCCCTGCCGGAAAGTCCCTCCACATCGTGGGTCATGATGGCACAGCATCTAAAGTCATCCGGCCAGAACCAGATGAAGGGCATCTTTTCCAGGCCTTGCGCCCCCAATGTCAAGGCCAGCAACTTCTGGTGAATGCGGTCCACGGTGAAGTCCACTGGCCAGGCAGGAAAGCGAATCGTATCCCAGTTTCTCAAATGTATCTTTTGAAAATGACGGCGCACCGAAACCGAGGCGAATGGCCTCAGCAGATAGTACACCTTCCTCAAGATCGCGTTGAAGACGCTACCCTCCTCGCGAAAGTGACCCGAGTAGCGCTCGCGACGTAAATTTTCAATTATCTCGTTCGCATCAAATGGAAGCCGTATTCCCGGTGCTTCCACCTTCACATGTTCGAGGGCGTCATCCAGTTTGCCCTCGGGATTGCCAGGGGCATCAGTATGCGATAGGCGCCCGTAACAGAGGGTGTTTTGGCCAAGTAGAAAAAAACCGCGTCGTTTGACTGATTGGGCCGCCGGAAGGAATTGCAAGAGATTCGGCGGGCAGCGGTAATAGTCGGCCAGCACCTGATTTGCGGTTTTAGCGCCGTCGCCAGTAGCTGAGGCAGTTTTGTAGGGACCAAGTCGGCCTTCAAGCTCTTTAGTCAGATCAACAACTCCATCGTGCAAGGCTTCCCCCGACTCCATTTGGGTCAGCACTGTTACTATTAGGTTGCGGGATAAGAATGCCCAAAGTTCTTGCTGAATCTTAGCAACTGCCAACAACCCGCCCCTCGGGCCAATCCGGTCGCTCCACTATTTCTTGCCCCTCATCGAGGAACTGCTCGCCCATCCGCTCCCGCAGGCCTACGTCACCTGCCTGCGCAGCAAGGCCGCCGCGCGTCCTGCAGCCGTTCACACACCCGCCACCATGGGTTGAGTC